>Ga0308415_1000415_pt1 | contig 18638 bp, 12 predicted proteins | sample HotsprSampleOS55_FD_203465 | JGI IMG/M metagenome (GOLD analysis project Ga0308415, IMG submission 203465) | Hot spring phototrophic mat microbial communities from Octopus Spring, Yellowstone National Park, Wyoming, United States - 20090730_OS55 ... | reverse complement strand
CAAGGGGGGTGAGGGGTTAATAAAAGCCGGTGAGCGCAGCCAGTCTCAGCCGTTACGGCACTCTGGAGGTACGGTTTTTCAGGACTTTGGGCTTCTGCCCCCGGTACGATTTTAAGAGACTTGACAGTGTCTTTGTGTCTTCGTGGTTCCAAATCAGGCGATTTCTATGATCCGGAACACTGTCACCCGGGCCGGTGCGCTCACCCGGACCTCGTCTCCGACCCGATGCCCCAGAAGAGATTTGCCCAGGGGGGATTCGTAGGAGATGCGGCCCTGGGAGGGGTCGGCCTCCGCCGGACCGACGATGTGGTAGGTCTCCGGTGGACCATCGCCCTCCACGACGGTCACCCGGCTCCCCACTCCCACGACTCCGGAGGGCTGCTCCGCTTCAATGATCTCTGCGGTCCCCAGGAGGGTTTCCAGTTCCATAATTCGGCCTTCCACGAAGGCCTGCTCGTTGCGCGCGGCTTCCAGTTCGGCGTTCTCCAGAATATCCCCTTCGGCGAGCGCCGCGTGGAGCCGGCGCGCCACCTCCTGGCGGCGCACCGTCCGCAGGTACTCCAGTTCTGCCTTCAGACGTTCGTATCCCTCGCGGGTCAGATAGACAACTTGTTCGGCCATTGGTCGGGTCTCTCCTGGGATGGACGGGTGATGATGGTGGTGGATTTTGCGGCGGCGGCCTTCGGCCGTCGCCGCAAGATTTCTCCCCCCGCCCCCTCTGGGACAGGGATTTGAGCCCAATAAAATCCAAACGCCCGCCCGGAAGGGCAGGCTGATGGCTGAAGGAGCGGAGGGGAATGGGCGCGAATGGCGCGTCACTCCCTTATGCGCAAACGACTGAGAGGAGGATACCCTCTCAGCCGTGCGGTCTTATTATAGCCGAGAATGCCCGTTTTGTAAAGTGCAAATCGAGGCGAATACTTGACAATTTCCCGGCTTGTGGTATAAGTTTGTTAACCCATAGCCGGGGGAAATACCCGAGATGCGTCTCTGCATTGCTGGCGCTCGCTACTACTGGTGGTTTTATTACTTCGCGCCCGCGGAGAGGTGCTCCGCGCTGGCTGGTGGCGAGATGCCGGCAAGCCACTGACGCTTGAATCCGGGAGCAGTTGTCAGACCGAGCGTGGAGCATCAGCCCCACGCTCGGTTTTTTTTACCAGGAGGTGCAATGATGACCTGCCGGGGCATCCGCGGCGCCACCACAGTGCGGGAAAACAGTCGCTCCGAAATTCTCAGCGCGACGGAAGAACTGCTGCGGGCACTCATAGAAGCCAATCATCTGGATCCATCCGAAATCGCCAGCGCCATCTTTACGGTCACGCCCGACCTGGATGCCGCCTTCCCGGCCGAGGCTGCGCGCCGGATGGGCTGGAACCGGGTTCCCCTGCTGGATACCGTTGCACCGCATCCCCCGGACGGATTGCCTCGCTGTATTCGGATCCTCATCCACTGGAATACCGACCGGCCTCCTTCGACGGTCCGCCACATCTACCTGCGGGATGCGGTCGGCCTGCGGCCGGACCTCCAGCAGGAGAAGGGCGGGCAGGAGGGGGCCGGACTGGTGGAGACCGATCCGGCGCCTGGGGCGATAGCAGGTGCAGTCGCTTCTCCAGGGGTCAGCGGGCCAGCGACCATCGTGGTGGCCTACCAGGGCGAATCCGGCGCCTATTCTCAGGAGGCCATTTACCAGCACTTCGGCCCTCATGTGAGCGCGATGCCCTGCCCTACCTTTGAGGCAATCTTTACGGCGGTGGAGGAGGGCCAGGCGACCACGGGACTTTTGCCGGTGGAGAATTCCCAAACGGGGTCCATCACCCAGGCGTACGACCTTCTTCTGGAGCGGGACCTGCGCGTGGTGGGAGAGGTCAAACTGCGTGTGCGTCACTGCCTGTTGGCGTTGCCAGGGACGACCTTTGCCGACATCCGAAGAGTGCGTTCCCATCCCCAGGCGCTCGCCCAATGTGAGCGATATTTGAAGCACCGGGGATGGGAAATGGTCCCCGCCTACGACACGGCCGGTGCGGCCCGGGAACTGGCGGCGACCCGAGAGCCCAGTACCGCCGTGATCGCCAGTGCGCTGGCTGCCCAGATTTACGGCCTGGAAGTCCTGGAAGCCGGAATAGAGGATTCGTCCGAGAACACCACCCGCTTCTTCCTCCTGGGCCGGGAAGAGCCGCCCCCCGCTGCATATAGCAAAACCTCTATCGTCTTTGCCAACCCCCATGTTCCCGGCGCCCTCTACAATGCCCTGGGCGAGTTCGCCCGCCGGGGCATCAATCTGACCAAGATAGAGAGCCGGCCCCGGCGGAACCGGCCCTGGCATTACGTCTTTTACGTGGATATGGAGGGTCACTGGAGAGATCCGGCCGTCCATCAGGCCCTGATGGGTCTGCTCACCCGAACCGCCTTCGTGAAGTTGTTGGGCAGTTATCCCGCGGCACCCGAGGTCAACGACCATGCCGACTAAAGGGCCATTTTTAAAGCCGCCTCTGGCCCAGGCAGCGGCGAGTGTCTCAGGAAAGGAGGAGCAGTGATCATCGTGATGAAACATCAGGCAACCCCAGAAGAGATTCAGAACGTCGTGAGCCAGGTAGAAGCCCGAGGTTACCGGGCCCACCTCTCTCACGGCACCGAGCGCACCATCGTCGGTGTCATCGGGGACGACCGGCCGCTGGAAGACCACCTCTTTGAATTGTTGCCCGGTGTGGAAAAGGTGGTGCGTATCCTGCAGCCCTTCAAACTGGCCAGCCGGGACTTCCATCCGGAGAACACCGTCGTGCGCGTCCGGGGAGTGAACATCGGCGATCAGGGGATCGTGGTGATCGCCGGCCCCTGCGCGGTGGAAAGCCGCAGCCAGATTCTGGAGACCGCCTTCGCGGTCAAAGAAGCAGGAGCCCACATCCTGCGCGGAGGGGCCTACAAACCCCGCACCTCGCCGTACGCCTTCCAGGGCCTGGGGGAACAGGGGCTGGAGATGCTGGCTGAGGCGCGCGAAGCCACCGGCCTGCCCATCATCACCGAAGTGATGTCTCCGGAGGACGTGCCCACGATCAGCAAGTACGCGGACATCCTTCAGATCGGCACCCGTAACATGCAGAACTTCGCCCTGCTCCAGGCGGTGGGCCGTACCCGTATCCCCGTCTTCCTGAAACGAGGCATGATGAGTACGGTCCAGGAATGGCTGATGTCGGCCGAGTACGTGTTGATCAGCGGCAACGAGCAGGTCATCCTCTGCGAACGGGGTATTCGCACGTTTGAGACCGCCACCCGCAATATCCTGGACATCAACGCCATCCCCCTGCTCAAGCAGTGGACCCATCTGCCCGTGTTTGCCGACCCCAGTCACGGCACGGGCAAATGGGACCTGGTGGCCCCTGTCGCCCGAGCATGTCTGGCCGCTGGTGCCGATGGTCTCATCATTGAAGTCCATCCCTGTCCGGAGCGGGCTCTTTCGGATGGAAGCCAGTCCCTGAAGCCGGAGCGGTTCCGGGAACTGATGGAGAGCCTGCGGCAACTGGTGCCCGCCCTGGGCCGGGCCCTCTGATACCCTCTCGCCTTTCCGGGAAACGCCGATGGAGCCCGGTTTTACCCTGTGCATCGTGGGCCTGGGCCTGATGGGGGGGTCTTTCGCGCTGGCTCTGCGGCAGGCGTGTCAGATCGGACCCGCACCGGATCGGCGTATGTTGCCGGCCCGAATCGTGGCCGTGGGGCGCAACGCGGCCGTCCTGTCCACTGCACAGGCCGCCGGAGCCGTTGATGCCTGGACTCACGACCTGGCGGCGGGAGTGGCGGAGGCCGAAGTGGTGATCCTGGCCACCCCCGTGCGAACCACTTTGCGCCTGTTGCCGGAGGTAGGGCGCCACGCGCGGGCAGGCGCGCTGATTATGGACCTGGGCAGCAGCAAAGCCGAAATCTGCGCGGCCATGGCTGCGCTGCCGGAGGGACTGGATCCGGTGGGAGGACACCCGATGTGCGGCAAAGAGGTATCGGGGTTTGCCGCCGCCGAAGCGACCCTCTTCGCAGGCCGGCCCTTCATCATCTGCCCCCTCCCCCGTACCACTCCCACCGGGCTGGAGCGGGCCCTGGCCCTGGTCCGGGCGACGGGAGCCCGGCCCCTCATCCTGGACCCCGTGGCTCACGACTGGGGGGTGGCGGCCATCAGCCATCTTCCGTACATGGCGGCGGTGGCACTGGTCAATGCGGTAGACGCCGCAGGAGATTCCCTGCCCTGGTCGCTGGCCTCGTCCGGGTTCCGGGACACCACCCGTGTGGCGGCCAGCGACGTGGAGATGATGCTGGACATCCTGCTGACCAACCGGGCGGCGGTCCTGGAGTGGATGCAGCGGTTTTCCGATCAGATGGATGCACTCCACAGGGCGCTGGCGGAGAGCGATGAGGAGCGGCTGCGGGCCCTGCTTTCGGTCGCCCGGCAGCGCCGCAGCGGATTGCAATGGCTGTAAAATATATGGGGCTTTTGGGGCGGCCGAAGGCCACCGCAAAAGCCCTTCCCTCAATCCCCTCTCTTCACTCTGGGAGGAAAAGATGAGACAACTGGTGGTCCGACCCGGGAGCGCACTGCGGGGCGAAGGGTTTGTGCCAGGCGATAAATCCATCAGCCACCGCGCGCTCCTGCTGAGCGCTCTGGCCCCCGGCCAGACCCTCATTCGCGGCTGGCTCCCAGCCGAAGATTGCCGGGCGACCCTGCGGTGCGTCCGAGCCCTGGGAGTCCAGGTGGAGGAACGGGAACGGCCCCCCGCCGATGGCCGACTCCCAGAAACCGCCGTAGACCTGCTCGTGGACGGAGTGGGCATAGACGGCCTGCGGGAGCCGGATAACGTGCTGGACTGCGGCGGTTCCGGGACCACGATGCGGCTGCTGGCAGGCATCCTGGCCGGACAACCCTTCACCAGTATGCTGACGGGGAACGATGCCCTGCGCCGGCGGCCCATGGACCGGGTGGCCGAGCCCCTGCGCCGGATGGGAGCGACCGTGCTGGGCCGCGCTGGAGGCCGTCTGCCCCCTCTGGCCATCCAGGGGGGCCGTCTGGTGGGCATCTATTATCCCCTCCCGGTCGCCAGCGCGCAGGTCAAATCGGCCCTCCTGCTGGCGGGTCTCTTCGCCGAAGGGGAGACCGTGGTCGTGGAGCCCGGGCCAGCGCGCGACCACACGGAACGAATGTTGCGCGCTTTCGGCGTCCGCTTGGAGCGCGAGGGCCCCCTCATCCGTCTGAAAGGAGGCCAGACCCTGCAGGGGATGGGTGGCGTTGCCCTGGACATCCCGGCCGACATCTCTTCCGCCGCCTTTCTCCTGGTGGCCGCCGCCATCGTGCCCGGATCGGAGGTCCGGGTGCGGGGAGTGGGCATCAACCCCACCCGGACCGGTTTGCTGGACCTGCTGGCCGCGATGGGCGCGGACCTGGAAGTCGCCGGGCCGGAGGCCGAGGGCCGCAGCCGGCCGTGGGACCCCCGGTTGGCCCCCCCGCCCTCCCCGGTCGGGGAGCCGACGGCTGACCTGATCGTGTGCCCCGGCACCCTGCGCGGGATAGAAGTCGCAGGCGACCTGGTGGTGCGGGCAATTGACGAGTTCCCCATCCTCGCCGTGGCCGCCACCCAGGCCGGAGGCACGACAGTGATTCGGGATGCCGCCGAACTGCGCGTCAAAGAATCCGACCGCATCGCGGCTGTGGCCATGGAACTGAGCCGGATGGGGGCACGGGTGGAGGAGTTGCCGGATGGGCTGATCATCCACGGCCCCACCCCCCTGACCGGCACAGTAGTGGATAGCCATCACGACCACCGGCTGGCCATGGCGCTGGCGGTCGCTGGTCTGGTGGCCCGGGGCGAGACCGTCGTGCGCAACGCCGACGTCATCCACGACTCCTTCCCCGGCTTCGTGGAAGTGATGCAGGCGCTTGGCGCAGACATCCGGTGGCAGGAACAACCATGAGCGAATCCCCTCTTTCCGGTTCGGACCGTCAGCCGATCATCAACGGCCATACCCGACTGCTGGGCGTTATGGGTTGGCCCGTGGCCCATACCCTCAGCCCGGCGATGCAGAACGCCGCTCTGGCCGCGCGGGGGCTGAATTACATCTACGTGCCTCTACCGGTGCCCCCCGAACGACTCCCGGCAGCGCTTTCTGGACTCCCGGCCCTGGGCTTTGTGGGCGTGAACGTCACCGTCCCCTATAAGGCAGATGTGTTGCCCTATCTGGCCGAATTGACCCCCATTGCGGCCGCGGTGGGGGCAGTCAACACCATCGTCGTGCGGGAAGATGGCTCCCTGCTGGGCGATAATACCGATGGCGCCGGGTTCCTGGATGACCTGAGGGCCCACGGGATTCGGGCAGGCCAGGCAGAAGGAGCGGGGCCGATCCGGTGCAGGCGCGCGCTGGTCATCGGCGCCGGAGGCGCCGCGCGGGCCGTGGCGTACGTGCTGGCGGAGGCGGGCGTGGAAGTGGCCGTGGTCAACCGGACCCCGGAGCGCGCCGTGGCGCTCTGTGCCGCCATTACCCGGGCCCTGCCGAATGCCCGAATCATGGCCCATCCCTTCCCCTCGGCCCTGACCCACCTGGCTCCCGAAGTGGACCTGATCGTCAACGCTACCAGCCTGGGGCTCCATCCGGATACCGACCCCCTGCCCTGGGACCCGACGGTCCCCTTCTCTCCCCGGCATGTCGTATATGACCTGATCTACACCTGCCGGACGCCGTTCCTGGCCCTGGCGGAGCGCCAGGGCGCGCGCGCCATTGGCGGCCTGGGCATGCTGGTCTACCAGGGAGCCCGGGCATTTGAACGATGGACCGGAGTGCCTGCGCCGGTAGAGGTGATGGCCTCGGTACTCAAGAAAGGAAAAATGGCTTATGTCCTCTCTTCGTCTCCTGACCGCCGGTGAAAGTCACGGCCCCAAACTGACCGCGATTCTGGAGGGGATGGTCGCCGGAGTGCCCGTTTCGGTGGATGCCCTGGACCGGGAACTGGCCCGGCGGCAGGTCTCCTTCGGGGCCGGGGGCCGGATGTCCATAGAGCGGGACCGGGTCCGCATCACGGCGGGCGTGCTGGCGGGCCGGACGACGGGCGCGCCCATCGCGCTGGAAATCGTCAACCTGGACTACCGCGCCTGGGCCGACCAGGAGATCGCGGCAATGACCATCCCCCGGCCCGGCCACGCGGACCTGACTGCGGCGGTCAAATACGGCTATCGCGACCTACGGCTGGGGCTGGAGCGCGCCAGCGCCCGGGAGACGGCCGCACGGGTGGCGGCGGGCGCCCTCTGCAAGCAGTACCTGGCCCGGTTTGGCATCGTCGTGGGCAGTTACGTCATCGCCATCGGCGAAGTGGAGGCCATGCTGGAGGACGACTTTCCCTACCCCGAACGGCTGGCCCGGGCGGAGTCCAACGACCTCCGCTGTCCGGACCCGGCGGCCGCGGAGTCCATGCGTCAACACATCCGTCAGATGGAAGGGGACACGGTGGGGGGTATATTTGAGGTAGTGGCCCTGGGTGTGCCCCCTGGGCTGGGCAGCCACGTCCACTTTGACCGCCGGTTGAGCGGACGCCTGCTGGGTGCGCTGGCCTCTATCCCGGCGGTCAAAGGCGTGGAGGTGGGCTCGGCCTTCGCCAATGCCCGCCGTCGGGGCACCCAGGTCCATGACCCCATTCTCTGCGACCCGGAGGGCCACCTCCGGCGCGCCTCCAACCGCGCCGGCGGGCTGGAAGGCGGCATCACCACCGGAGAGCCCATCGTCCTGCGGGCGGCCATGAAGCCGATCAGCACCACCCGGACGCCCCTTCCCTCAGTGGACCTGGCTACCGGGAGGCTCGCCGCGCCCCGCTATGAGCGGTCCGACGTCTGCGCGGTGCCCCGGGCGGCGGTGGTCGGCGAGGCCATGGTCGCCTGGGTGCTGGCAGACGAACTCCTCCGCAAACTGGGCGGGGATTCTCTGGAAGAGCAGTTGCCCCGCTTCGCCGCGCTGCGTCGGTCCCATCTGGCCGACCTGCCGATGGACAATGGGCCCTGGCGGTTTGAGTACCCGGGAACGGACGCGGAGTTATAGCCACGAATTAACCATTCAGGCGCCGACTGAAGTCAGCCTTCCTGAGCCTGCGGCCGATGGTCGGCCTTCGCCGACCTCAGAGTGTCGGCGAAGACCGACGCCCGACACAAAGTGCCCAGGGAGGACGATTTCAATCGGCTGAATAGTTACCACGAATTTTTATTCGTGGCGTAACTGCCTACCCGAATCGGTTGGCAAGAGATGTAGCGCAGGCTGACAGCCTGCATGCAGGCCTGGCGGCCTGCGCTACAGGGGCATGCCTTCGCTGTGTCTTTGTTGGCGCTTGCCCGAAGGCTCTCTGGGAGGCAGTTACTCGTGGCGATTCAATATCCCCAAGCGTGGAGTGGAAACCGATGGCAGAGCCCAACATCATCCTGACCGGATTTATGGGTACCGGGAAGACCTGCGTGGGCCGCGAAGTGGCGGCCCGGCTGGGCTGGCGCTTCGTGGACCTGGACGATTTGATCGTGGCGCGGGCCGGCAAACCGATCCCGCGCATTTTCGCCGAGGATGGCGAGCCGACTTTCCGGACGCTGGAGGCCGAGGTCTGCCAGGAACTGCGGGCTCCGGCCAGCCTGGTGATTGCCACAGGCGGCGGGACGGTGGTAAACCCCGCGAACCGGGAAGCCCTGGCTGCTGGGGGCATCCTGATCTGCCTGGACGCCGCGCCGGAGGCCATCCTGGCACGCCTGAGCGGTCATGAGGACCGGCCACTGCTGGCAGGCCCAAACCGCCAGGAGCGGATCGCGGCCCTGCTGAGCCAGCGCGCCACGGCCTATTCAGTCATCCCGCACCACATAGATACCACCCATCTCCCTGTGGCCGCCGTGGCGGAGCGGGTGCTGGGCGTTGTTGCGGGCCTGCCCGGGGAGGGGTACCGTCTGGTGGTCCATCTGACCACCCCCGCCCCGGTCTCCGGCCCGTTCTGGCCGGTTTCCCCGGATCCCGGGGAGACCGGACAGTTCCCAGGCTACGATGTGCTGATTGCCGATGGTCTCCTGGCTCAAGCGGGCCGGCACCTGATCCGGGCCGGCCTGCGGCCCGGGCGCTGCGCGGTGGTGACGAATCCCACCGTGGGGAGATTCTATGCCGCCCCCCTGCAGGCCGCGCTGGAGGAGGCCGGTTTTGAACCCCTGGTGTTTGAAGTGCCCGATGGGGAGGCCTATAAGACCCTCTCTACGGCGGCAGACCTCTACGAGCGCTTCGCCGCCGCCCGGCTGGCCCGGGGAGAGCCGGTTATCGCCCTGGGCGGCGGCGTGATCGGCGACCTGGCCGGGTTCGTGGCGGCGACATGGCTGCGGGGTGTCCCCTTCGTCCAGGTGCCGACCAGTCTGCTGGCGATGGTGGATGCCAGCGTGGGAGGGAAAGTGGCCGTCAACCTGCCGCAGGGCAAAAATCTGGTCGGCGCGTTCAAACACCCCTCGGTGGTGCTGATAGACCCCTGGGTGCTGAGGACGCTGCCCGAGGCCGAGTACCGCGCCGCGATGGCCGAGGTGGTGAAGGCCGCGCTGATCGGCGACCCGATGCTGTTTGACCATCTGGCGGGCGACAGGCCGATCTCCCTGGCCGCGCTGATCGCCGACGCCGTACGGGTCAAGGTACGCATCGTGGAACGGGACCCGTACGAAATGGGAGAGCGGGCCTGGTTGAACCTGGGCCACACCTTTGGGCATGCCCTGGAGTTGATCTCGGGCTTCACCCTTCGCCACGGCAAGGCGGTAGGGCTGGGCCTGGTGGCCGCGGCCGAACTGAGCGCTTCCCTGGGATACTGCGAGCCCACATTGCCTGGTCGGGTGCGCGACCTGCTGGCCCGTCTGGGTCTGCCGACAGCCTGGCCGTGTGACCCGGAGCAGGCGTATGCCGCCATGTCCACCGACAAAAAACGCCGGGGCCGCACACTCCGTTTTGTCCTGTTGCGGCGGATCGGCGCGGTGGAGGTGGTGGACTCCGTGCCTGAATCGGCCGTTACAGATGCCTGGCGAACGATATGTCAACAGGAGGAATCGCAATGAAGAACATCCTGGTACTCCACGGACCGAACCTCAACCTGCTGGGCACGCGCGAGCCGGAGGTGTACGGTTCCACCACGCTGGACGAGATCAATGCCCAACTGGAGGCCGTGGCGGCGGCGCAGGGCGTTACCCTGCGCATTGTGCAGTCCAACCACGAGGGGGTGCTGATTGATGCCATCCACGAGGCGAAGGACTGGGCCGACGGCATCCTGATCAACCCCGGCGCCCTGACTCACTACTCCTACGCCCTGCGGGATGCGCTGGCTGGGGTGCATCTGCCCGCCGTTGAGGTGCATCTCAGCAACATCCATGCCCGTGAATCCTTCCGGCGCACGTCGGTCATCGCGGAGGTCTGCGCGGGGCAAATATGCGGCTTCGGGCCGCGGAGTTACCTTCTGGGCCTGGAGGCCCTGCTGGCATTGGGAGGCCGATCCGGAAATCGGCCCGGAGCGCGGCAGGATACCGATTAGAGCCACCGCCCCGTGTTGCCCCCCATCGGGAGGGGCATTTCCCGTTCTGGGTAAACCGCTCCGCAGGGTGTGGGTCATCCCTGCCCTGATCGGTTTGCCGATCACGCAGCGCAGGCGGTTCGCCGGCATACAGGCCTGGCGACCGACGCAACAGGGCGAGATTTCAGTCAGCAGGACAACTGCGCTACGGCGACACCCCGAAGGTCTGGCTGGCCGACCGCCCCCACACCGTTGCGTCGTACATCGCCGTCACCTCCGCGGGCAGCGCCAAAAACTGCCCCGACCGCACTGCCCGCGCCAGATAGGTCACCCGCCACTCTCCCGCCATTTCCGTCACGAAGAAGACCACCCGGTCTCCCCATACCTCTTTGTTGTTGTACCCGTACTCATGCCAGTAGAACCGGTCTTTCTGAACGCTGGCGTCGTGGCTGGTGGTATTGAGCCGTTCGTTCAGCGCCTCCAGGCCGCCCGGCAACGGGTCCTCCACAATGATGTAGAACCCTCCCCTCGGAACGGTCACCCGCAGTTCCACCTGCACCAGTTGCCCGGGCCGCGCGCGGGTGATGACCTGTTTCGTCTCCAGGTCCCGATAGGTCCGCTGGACCCGCACGTTGCCAGCGGCCTCAATCTGCTCCCGGGCCAGGTAAAGGCGGTTGTTGACCACGTAGTAGAGAGAATCTCCCCCATCGCACCGGATGCGCAGGTTGTTCTGACCGGTTCGGAGACGGGCCGCCGGAACGGTCAGAGAGATCGCGGGCTCGCCCCGCCCCAACTTCCCTTCGTAGACCACCGCCCCGTTGATCTCCACACGACAGGTCGTGTCGGCTGTCCGCTCCTCCACCGCCAGCAGGTAGTCGGTCAGCGCGATGATGGCGTAGGCGGTCTCGTTGGTGCTACCCCATCCGTCGGTCCGGCGCTGGGCCATCAGCCAGCGGACGGCCTGCGGGATCAGCGGATGGTCGGGCCGGATGCGGACCAGCGCGTCCAGCACCATCGCGGTGGTGCGGGTCGCAGAAGCCATCGTCTTCTGGTCGTGGTGCCCGTCGTACCTCTCACCGGCCCACCATGCGCCCTCTGGGGTGACGGTGGCCCGCTCCGCCAGCGCGTCCAGGACGGCTCGCGCCTGCGTTCGGGCGCCCACTTCCTGCAGGGCCAGCGCCAGCGCCGCCCGACTGAAGAAGTCCAGTTTCTCCTGCGCCGGGATCATCGCCAGCGTCGCCTCCCGGTTCCCCTGCCCGGCGACAGCCATCACGTAGAGGGCATAGGCGCGGGTCCGGATGTCCATTTCGTTCAGATGGCGGTTCAGCCAGTCCACCCCGCGCCCGATCACCCCGGGGTCCACCTCGTAGCCGGCCTGAGCGATCATCGCCAGGCCGAAGACCACCCAGGCGGTCTGGTAATCGTGGCTGGCGTCGTCCCACCACCAGCCCCAGCCGCCGTCGTTGTGCTGGAAGCCGTAGAGCCGCTGGAGACCGGCGCGGACTTTGGGCGGCAGGTCGGCCATCAGGGTCGGAGTGGAGTATCCCAGTTGGTGGAACGCGCGGGCCACGACGGCCGTCGGCAACGCCCTGCTCATCGTCTGCTCCACGCAGCCGAAGGGGTAGCCGGTCAGATACTCCAGGCCCACCAGGACGCTCCCGGCGATGGAGCGGGCCAGTTGCACTTCCAGGAAACTCTCCTTCAGCGCGTCGGGCGGAAGGGTGACCGTTGTCTCCCATGTGCCCCGGAACTCGCCGACATGGGTCTCCACCTGGGGGACGGCCAGCGGGCGCACGGGCATGGTCATCCGGACCGCGTCGCCAGCGGTGGCGGAGCGGGCGCTCACGGTCACGGTGACGGTTCCTGCGGCCCGGGCCTGGGCCAGCCAGCCGACGATACGGGCCCCGCCGGGGGCCAGCGCCACCGTCTGCGTCAGCGGACGGGCCACCTCCAGCCCTCCCTCCCAGCGGATGTCCACCGTGAGGGTCTGGGGGGTGGTGCTGTAGTTGTGGACGAAGGCGGAGAGGTAGACCTGGTCGCCGGCCGTCAGGGCGCGCGGCAGAAGCGGGCGGACGACGATCGTCTGGTGAGTGGTGACCTTCGCAACTGCCTCGCCCACCCGGACCTGAGCGTCCGCCGTCGCCACCTTCGCCGTCAGCCGCCAGGTGGTCAGACTGTCCGGCAGGTTGAGGGTCAGGACGACGGTGCCGTCGGCGTCGGTGGTGAGGGCCGGAAGCCAGATGGCCGTATCAGGGAAGTCGCTGCGGGGGTTGGCCGGGCCAAAATCCCCTTCTCCACCGCCGCCCATGCCGTTTGCGCCGATGTAGCGGCGCAGGGCCATACCGTCGTAGGTGCGGACGATGTTCTCCCGCCGGTCGTAGAAGGCGTCGTAGATGGGACCGGCCAGTTCCTCGCTGAGAGCGAAGATGGCCTCGTCCACCAGCACCAGGGAGACCTCCGCGCCGGGGACGGGCGCGCCCTGGGCGTCGGTGACGCGCACGGTGAAGCGGGCCTGCTGGTGGGGCGCGTAGCGGGTCCGGTCCGGCGTGATGGTGACGCTCAGGTGCCGGTCGGTGGCGGGGACGGAGAGTTCCACGCTGGCCGTGCGGAGTTGACTGTCGGAGAGGGAATAGTAGCCTCCCTTCAGGCCGAGTGTGGTGTCCTGCGGCTCCCAGATGTTCACGGTGACGAAGATGTTGGGGACGTCGTCCGGCTGGATGGGGATGTCCACCACGGTAAGGGGCGGGGTCAGGTGGACCCGTTGGGTCCGGCGGGTGGTCCCGCGCTCAAAAGTGAGCAGGGCCGGCCCGCCGACGGTCGATTCTATGAGCAGGCGGGCGACGTCGCCGGGGGCGTACTGGGACCGGTCGGCCAGGATGCGCAGCTGGCCGGTGGCCCGTTCCCCCCACCAGGTCTGGCTGAAGACGGCCAGCCAGGTGGATGCTGTCACCTCATGCCCCAGGGAGTCGGTGGCGACGGCGCGGAAAAGGTACCAGCCCGGCTTTTCCGGAGTGAACGGCGCGCTGGCCGTGCCGTCGCTTTTGGTGGTGACCGTGATGGCCTGGACGACGTCGGTGTAATCCCCCGTCTCGGGGCTCCAGCGGGCCAGTTCCAGGCGGACGACGCGGCCGGAGACGGGCCTGTCAAAAATGGTCTGCATAGCGACCCGAACGGTGAAGGGCTGGCCCGGCGGGTGCAGGTAGCCGCCTGTGTCCAGGCTCAGCCGTTCGGCGGTGGGATAGACCTCCACGACGGCGAAGTGGCTCACCGTCTGGTGGCTCCCGTCGTCCACCGTCGCCTCCACGCCCCAGAGAGTACGGATGGGCTGATCCCACCACCAGTAGTCCTGCCGGTAAACGGCGGGCAGGGTGAGGGTGAAATAGCCGCTGGCGTCGGTGGTGGCCTGAAGGGGAAGCGACTCGGACGGGTACCAGACGTATTTCTCCTCGGGGGGGCATTTCTCCCAGCAGTATGACTCGCCCAGTTGGTACACCTTCACCGTTACCTGCGCGTTGGCCACCGGTTCGCCGAAGAAATATTGAGATTTCACCGTTACTGTGATCGTCTCATTGGCGACATAGCGGGCGCGCTCGGGGGTCACCTGCACCTGGTAGTCGGGCTTGCGGTAGTCCTGGACTTTGAAGATTTGCCGGTGGGCCTCGCCGTCCACAACCATTTCCACGGCGTAGTTGCCCAACATCGCGCCGTCGGCCAGAGAGAATTCGCCGTGGACGGTGCCGAACGGGCTGGTGGTCAGAGGGAAGGTTTGGACGATGTTATCCCGCGCGTCCCGGATGCGGACGGTGACGGGAGTCCCGACGGGCGGCAGGGAAAGGACGGCGTCGTCGTCCCGGCGCAGGATGCCCTTGAAGAAGACGGTCTGGCCGGGGCGGTAGATGGGGCGGTCGGTGTAGATGTAGGCGGAGTAGCGCCGGGCGGTGGGCGTCAGCCCCCACCAGCCCCACCAGGAGCCGTTGGGACTGCGCCACTCGTTACTCAGGCCGGCGGCGGTGATGTCGTCGCCCACGCGGGCGACCACGATCAGGGGCTGGGGGTCCCGGGGAACGCGGGTCCGGTAGACGCCACTGTCGTCGGTGGTGCCCTGGGCCACCCGGGTGCCGTCGCGGGCGTAGACGCCGACCTCGGCCCCGGCGACGGGCCCGCCGTTGATGTCGGTGAGCCAGGCGACAATCTGTCCCTCGGCCTGCTTCAGGGTGAGGACGTGGCGGGTCAGGATGAGGAACAACTGGTCGGTCATCCCGATGGCGGGGGCTTTCATGTTCAGGATGTACAGGCCGGGGGGGACGTCGGCAGGGATGATGACCTCGCCGGGAGCGGGCCATTCCTGGTTGTTGCGGGCGACCACTTCCCACTGGCGCGCCCGGATGGCGCCTTCCAGGCTGATGGGACGCTTCTCCCACCCCGCCACGCCCCGGAACCCCGACGCGTAGCGGTCCAGGAACTGGGGGAGCGTCACCCGATACAGTTCAAAAGTCAAACTGAGGGAGACGGAGCCGAAAAGGCGGAAGTGGACGGCCCGGCGGCCGTCCGCGTCCAGCACCTGCGCGTTCGGCCCCCAGCCGAAATCGGCCACCTCGTAGGGAACGCCGGTCTGGAAGGTCCAGGCATAGGGTTCGGAGAGGACGGGCCGGCCGGTGTCGTCCAGCGCCGAAGGGGCAATGGTGACGGTGTAGGTGGCAAGGGACTGGAGCGGCTCGTGGGGCCAAAATACGAAGGTCGTCTCTTCCCACTCAAACCGACCGGCCGTTGGCGGCTCTATGGAAAAGGCCGCAACAACGCTCTCCCAGTTCATCGGGCGATCAAAGGTCACCTGGATGAGCGTTGCCGGGGGAACAGTTCCCCACCAGGAGGAAGATGGCCTGACGTTCAGGATGGGGGGCGGGGTGGTCCACCGGAAGGGTTCCGGCGGCGGGAAGGGGATGCCCTCGGGGTCGCAGAGAGCGTCGGTCAGGGAGACCGTGATGGGGGTACTGGCGGGCAGTCGCTCCTGCGGGTGGAAGACCAGAGCATTCTTCTCCGCGTCCCATATCCAATCCCCGCCAATGGCGGGCTCCATGTGGACGGCCTTCCGGACGCTCTGGGGGTCTACCTCGTAGTTGAAGACAATAGCCAGAGGATTATCCCTCAGTTCCTGGCTCGGTCCGATGAGGAAAGCCAGGGGGCGCAGATGGTAGGACCACCGGTACTCCTGAGCCAGGGGGACGCCTCTCCGGTCGGTGGCGGTGGGGGCGAGGGTGAACTGGTAGAAAAGCCCCGGGATGAGGGGAGTGGTGGGGCGCAGGAGCAGGGAACCGTTCTCCTCCCCGTAGAACTCCAGGGGGACCGCCGGCTCCACGGAGAGGGCCCGCAGGACGCTCTGGACATCCATCGGGTGGCTGAAGGAGAGGCGGATGGTGGGCCGGCGAAGGAGAAGGGTGCCCGATGGGGGCGAATACTCCAGCAGAGATGGCGGCGTGGGCGGGGCCGTGGGGAGCGGGGATGACGGCGGCGCCAGGGGACTGGTGGAGGGCATCCCCGGGGCACGGCATGCCGTGACGACAAACAGCAACAGGACCAACAGCGAGACCAGGCGCCGATGGGTCATAGGACACCTCCCGCAAGCAAGTGGGCAAGAGGGCAGGAAGCAAGAGGCAAGAGGGGGCAAATTCCTGCATCCTGCATCCTGCTTCCTGCTTCCTGCATCTTTATAGACGCTGTCCGCAGGGTTCAGGTTTCACTTCCCTCCCTACTCCCTACTCCCAGGTCCGCCGCGCTGAAACTCTCCGGCAGCAACTGGCCCAGTGTGGTCTGGCGCCAATGGCCCTGCGCGTCGCCGATGAGGATGATCAGGTCGTCCCCGAACTCCCGCAGGGTCTGGCGGCAGGCGCCGCAGGGGGTCCCGCCGTTCTCCGTCACCACCGCCAGCGCAATGAACTCCCGTTCTCCCTCAGAGACCGCCTTGACCACCGCCGTTCGCTCGGCGCAGGTGCAGAGGGGGTAGACGGCGTTCTCCACATTGCAGCCGGTGTAGATGCGCCCGGAGCGGCCCAGCAGCGCCGCCCCCACCCGATAGTGGGAATATGGCGCATACGCCCGCTCCCGGGCCTCCCGCGCCCGTTCCAGCAACATTTGGGGGTCAAAATCTGGCATCGGGATGTGAGTCTTGCCCATCGTGGATTTTCCGATTGCGATTTTGTGAGAAAGGATTTATAATACACTATGCCGGGTCCGGTTCCGCGATTGAGTCCCGGAGCGATAGAAATGAAAAATGTATGTTAAGTCTCTTAAAATCGTACCGGGGGCAGAAGCCCAAAGTCCTGAAAAACCGTACCTCCAGAGTGCCGTAACGGCTGAGACTGGCTGCGCTCACCGGCTTTTATTAACCCCTCACCCCCCTTGATCCCCCCTCGTATAATAAGTTGCGCGGGGAGGGGGTTCGGGGGATAATATCCCTGCGCTCAGCCAGGGTAGAGGGATGTTCAGTTCCCCCCTTGTTGCACCGAAAGGTGTCTTCTTGGAGAGATTGTTCCCCAGACCGGGGGGTGCTTCGGACACGCAAACTGTTCCCGTGCGGTTGCAGGGTGCCGCCTGAGTTCTGATAGCACGAGGCTGTTGATCCCCCCGGCCCCCTGGGACACCCTCCCCGCGCTGAGCGACACCCTTCGGGAGGTCGTGAACGATATGGAAGAGAAAACGCTGATTGTTGGCTGTGATGTCCACCAAAAGACCATCTGCTTCTGCCTGCTGGATAAAGCCACCGGCCAGCCGGTCGCCGCTCCCTTCACTCTCCCCAACGACCGCTTCGGCGCCGAACAGGCCATCCAGACCCTGCAGCGTCTACTCTTTCATCACCGCTACACCCGTCTGGAGGTCGGGATGGAAGCCACCGGCTTTTTCTGGCTCCCCTTCTACCGGGCCATAGAGCGGAGCGACCTCCTGGCGCCCTTCCATCCCCGCCTGGTCCTGTTCAACCCCAAGTTGGTGGCCCATTTCAAGAAGGGGCTGGACCTCTCCCCGAACAAGACCGATAACCGGGACGCCCGGGCGGTGGCGGAACGACTCCGCTTCGGACGCCTCCCCGTCACTCACGTCCCTGATGACTTCTGGCAGGGGCTCCGGCGGCTCACCCGCTACCGCTACCACCTGGCCCACGACCTGGCGCGGGAGAAGGTCCGCTTCGTGACCTATCTCTTTCTCAAACTGAGTGCCTGGGCGCAGATTCAACCCACCAGCGATCTGCTGGGTGCCACCAGTGCCGCCCTGCTGACCGAATTCACCGCCGATGACCTGGTGCAGATGCCGCTGACGGCGCTGGCGGACTTCATTGCCCGGCGGGGACGGCATCAGTTTGACGACCCGGAGGCCACGGCGCAGAAGGTCCGAGAAGCGCTCCGCCGGTCTTACCCGGTGACCCCTGAATTGGACGGGGCGGTCACTTTCAGCCTTTCCCTGATGCGGGATCATATCCGGCATCTGGAGCAGTTGCTGAAGCGGCTGGACCGGGAGATTGCCCGCTGGATAGAAGGGGTGCCCAACCCGCTGGAGACGGTGGTCGGGCTGGGCCCGGTGGTCTGTGCGGGTATCCTGGCGGAAGTGGGCGACATCCGGCGCTTCCCTGGCCATCCCCAACTGGCGGCGTATATGGGGTTGGTCTGGAAGCGGAGGCAGTCGGGTTCCTTCCGGGCGGAGGATACCCCGCGGGTTTCCGGCGGGAATCCCTATCTGCGCTATTACATCACGCTGGGGGCGAACAACTTGCGCCAGCACAACCTGGAGTACAAAGCATACTACTGGCGTAAGTATCGGGAGACGCCCCACCACAAGCACAAGCGGGCCCTCGTGCTCACAGGACGGAAACTGACCCGTCTGGTGTACACCCTGCTGGCGAAGAATACGGCTTACGCCATACCCCAGACGGTTCTGAAGAATGGGGAGGAGGTGGCACTTCTGATGGCAGAGGTAGGCTAACGCCACCTCTGCTTCCCCAATCCGGGCCGATGGATGCATCGCCGAAAACAACTTTTTCGGCGAGAAGGGGGAGTATTTTTGCCTTTCTCGGCCTTGCCCCTCTGAGCGGGTTGTTGACCCTCGTTTCGGCACTTGACATTCCACCGCAAATCTC
>Ga0308415_1000411_pt1 | contig 18678 bp, 18 predicted proteins | sample HotsprSampleOS55_FD_203465 | JGI IMG/M metagenome (GOLD analysis project Ga0308415, IMG submission 203465) | Hot spring phototrophic mat microbial communities from Octopus Spring, Yellowstone National Park, Wyoming, United States - 20090730_OS55 ... | reverse complement strand
ACCTGCCAGGCGGAGGAGCAGGTCGCCCATCCGGTCGGTCACCCCGGTGCGTCGGAGGCCCTCCGCCAGGATGGAGATGGCCATGATGGTGATGACGGCGGAGCGGCTGAAGCCGGAGAAGGCTTCCTGAGGGGTCAGGACGCCGGAAACGCCCAGGGCGACCAGGACCAGCAGGGCGACCAGGTCGGCCCGCAGCCGGTCACTGAGGATGAGGAGGACGGCCGCGACCAGAATCGCCAGGGTGAGCGGAAGGGCCGGATGGTCCATACCGGGGCAAATGTGCCAGGCACTTTGGGAAGCGCCTGGCACACGGGTCAGAACAGCCGCAACTGTTCGGGCTGGGGTGGGGGCTGGTACTCGGCCACTCCCTCTGCCTTCGCCAGCACCTCGGGGATGCGCCGGAAGTCCTCTTCCACCGTTCGCCGCAGGGCGGGCTGGTGGAGCGCGGCCGCCGGATGGTACATCGGGTAGCAGATGATGCCGCCCACCCGCTGCGGCTGGCCGTGGACCTCGGAGATGCGCGCGCGGGGGAGGAAGTGGGCCATAGAGAACCGGCCCAGCGTCACCACCAGTTTGGGCCGGATGAGGGCCAGTTGCCGGTCCAGGTAGGGGCTGCAGGCGGCAATCTCGTCGGGCAGGGGGTCGCGGTTGCCCGGCGGCCGGCACTTGACGATGTTGGTGATGTAGACCTGGTCCCGGCGCAGGCCGATGCTGGCCAGCAGTTCCTCCAGAAACTGGCCGGCCTGCCCGACGAAGGGGCGGCCCTGCTGGTCTTCATGAAAGCCCGGGGCCTCGCCGACGAAGACAATGGTCGCATCCGCTGGCCCTTCCCCGGGCACGGCCAGCGTGCGCCCCCGGTGCAGGATGCAGGCCGTACAGGCGCGAACTTCCGCCGCAATCTGTTCCAGTTCCTCCATCGTCACCTCCCTGACTGACGGTTAACTGCTGACGGCTAACCGCTGACGGCTACCGGCTAACTGCTGACGGCTACCATCTGATCCTCGCCTCTGTCTCCCGCAAGATTTCCTCCAGCCGCTCCATCTCCGCCCTGTCCAGTGGCCCCAACCGCATCAGCCAGGCATCCTCCCCGTCCCGGTAGTAGCCCCGCTGGACGCCAACGAAGCGGAAGCCCACTTCGGTGTAGAGTTGCTGAGCGACCCGGTTGGATGCCCGGACCTCCAGGGTGACGAAACGGATGGGGTGCCGGGCGGCCTGCTGGATGGCCATCAGGAGGATGTACTTGCCCAACCCCCGGCCCCGCCACTGGGGATGGACGGCGATGGTGGTGATGTGGGCCTCTCCGGGGAGGAACCGCATGCCCACATAGCCGATGACCGGGAGCCGTTCCCGCCGGCGCGCCGGCCCGAAAACCCGTTCCAGCCAGGTAGTCGGGGCAGGCTCCCGGTACGGCTGAAGGACGTAGTACAGAGAGTCCGTCCCGTAGCGGATTTCGTTCCGGTACGCGGATTCCGGCCAGGGCATCGGGAAGGACTGCCGCTCAATCTCCATGACCTCCGCGATGTCCTCTTCCCGCATCGGCCTGAAGAGATAAGGAAATGGTTCGGATGGTTGCGTGGAAGAATTCATGGCCAGTTCAGATACAACGGGGTCAGGGTGGCGGGGTCGTCCGTCTCCCCTCTGCGGAGTCGTTCCCAGGCCAGTTCGGCCAGGAAGCCAGCCCGGCGCAGGCAGTGGGCGGGGGACAGGACGGTCACCTGTTCGCCCAGTCCCTCTATCAATTGGAACCCCCTCTCGTCTATTTCGCCGCAGAGGAGGGTGGGCCGGGTGATGGAGGCCAGGAGGTCTTCCCAGGTGGTCAGGAAGGGCCCCTCTCGCCGCTGCCAGCCCCTGCGCCAGCGGTAGCGCGCGGCGCAGAGACGGCCCCGCCCGGCCTGAATGACTGCGAGGAGTGGGCGCCGGCTCCGGCCCTGGGCGGCCGCCAGAATATCCAGCGTGGGGATGCCGACCAGGGGGATACCGCGGGCCAGGGCCAGCCCTTTGGCGATGGCCAGCCCCACCCGCAGGCCGGTGAAGGAGCCCGGCCCCAGCGAGACGGCGACCGCGCTCAGCGCGTCCGGGCCCAATTGCAGTTCCTCCAGCGCGGCGACCAGCCGGGGCGTCAGTTGCGTCGTGTGCTGGCGACCGGCCTCCCAGGTGACCTCGTAGCGGAGGACGCGCCCATCGTGGAGGGCCAGACTGGCGAAACGGGTGGCGGTATCCAGCGCCAGGAGCATCTTATCCCCCGAAGATGGCCCGGCGCAACCCGTAGAGCAGGGGGAGGTAGGATTCCCCCTGGGCCGTGAAGAGCAACCGGCGCCGGTCCCCGTTAGCGAATTCCAGACGAACCCAGAGCCGCTGGGGGGGTAAAATCTCCATCGCCCGTTCCGGCCACTCCACGACGACCACGGTGTCGGCGTCCTCCAGCCAGTCCTCCAGCCCCAGGCTCTGGGCTTCCCGGGGGTCCTGCAGGCGGTAGAAATCCACATGGAGCAGGCGCTGGGAGTCGGAGGCCCGGCGATGTTCCCGCACCAGCACGAAACTGGGGCTCAGCACCGGAGAGACCGCGCCCCAGCCTGTGCCGATGCCCTGCGCCAGGACCGTCTTGCCCACACCCAATGGCCCCTCCAGGCAGATGACCTCGCCCCCGCGCAGCAGTCGTCCCAACAGCATCCCAACGCGGCGGGTCTGCTCCGCGTCGCGGGAGAGCACTTCCAGCGAATCCGGGCCCAGAATCGGAGTCATCGGGGAGGATTATACAACGGTTGAGGGAGAGGGGCAAGAGCGCGGCGCACATCCCAAAAGAGAGGGTCGGCGAAGGCCGACCATCGGCCAAAGGCCCAGGAAGGGTGACTTCAGTCAGCGCTGAATAGTTACGTCAGATCTACATCAAACTCCAGGCTTTCCCGGGTTGGGCAGGGATGCAGGCGTCGGCCAGCGAGCAGGAGGCACAGACCTCTGAGCAGGCGGCAACCGGTTTCACATACCCGGCGCGGGCCAGGTCTTCCAGCATCATCTCCACCAGTTCGGGGGTCGTATCCAGCGCACGGGCCAGGTCGGACACCCGATGGGTCCCTCCGGCCCGCAGAATCTCTATCAGTTTCTCCAGCATTCTGCTCTCCGGTGCGGCAGACATCCTGTAGGGGCAGGCCTTGCGCCTGCCATAGGGCAACCGCAGGGGAGGGGCAACCGCAAGGGTTGCCCCTACGCCAACCGTTGTAGGGGCAGGGCTTATCTCTGCCCTGTTCGCCCCTACTGCATCAACAGCGAGGTTGCATAAAACGTCGCCGCTCCGGCCAGAAGAGAAATGACCAGCAGCAACCCGACGCTGAAGGCCGTCCAGCGCCAGGAGACCGTCTCCTGGCGGATGGCGGCGACCGTCGCCACGCAGGGGATGAAGAGGACCTGCACAACCAGAAACGCCAGCGCGGTGGCGGGCGGATACGTTGCGGCCAGGAGGTCCGCCAGCCCCTCTTCGCCCGCGCGGAAAAGCACCCCCAGCGTGGCGATGGAATTCTCTTTGGCGACGAAACTGCTCAGGAGTGCCACCGTCAGCCGCCAGTCCAGCCCCATCAGGCGGCCTGCCGGCTCCAGAAATTCCCCTAACCGGGTCAGATAACTCTCTTCCGCGCTTCCGCCGGGCAGGGTGGAGAGGGCCCAGATGACCACGGAGACCACCAGAATGACCGTCCCGGCCCTGCGGACAAAAGAAAGGCTCCGCTGCCAGACGGAGAGGCCAATGGTGCGCCAGTTGGGGAGGTGATAGAGGGGCAGTTCCATAATGAAGGCCGACCGGCGGTCTCGAAAGAGAGCCCGGTTCAGCATGATGCCTGTGAACGCCAGCACACCCAGGGAGAGGAGCACCAGTCCCCAGGCGACCAGGGGGGCCGCCGGGCCGAAAAAGGCCGGAGCGAGAAAGACGATGACCGCCATCCGCGCCGTGCAGGGGACCAGCGGGGCCAGCAGGATGGTCAGCAGACGGGCCCGCCGGGAATCAATCACCCGGGTCCCCAAAATAGCGGGGACATTGCACCCGAAACCCAGGAAAAGGGGGAGGAACGATTTGCCGTGCAGCCCGATGAGGTGCATCAAACCGTCCATCACGTAGGCCGCCCGGGCCATATAGCCTACGTCCTCCAGGAACGCCAGCGCCGCGAAGAAGATAACCAGAATGGGGAGGAAAGTCAGGACGGCCCCCACCCCGCCGATGACGCCGTCGGCCAGGAAGCCGGAGAGCCAGGCCGGCGCGCCGGAGAGCCAGCTCCGCACCGCCTCCGCCAGCGCACCTACCATGTAGGTCTCCAGCAGCTCCTGGACGGGTGCGCCCACCGTGTACGTGAGCCAGAACACCAGACCCAAAATGCCCGCCAGGATGGCCAGCCCCCAGACCGGGTGGGTGGCCCAGCGGTCCAGCCGTTCCGTCAGCCCGATTTGCCCCACGCGCGGGCGGGTGACCGCCGCGCGCACCATCCGGCCGATCCACTCGTACCGACCGCTGGCGACTGCCACCAGCGCGTCGTCGTGGGCCCGCAGGGCCGCGTGAACCTCTTCCCAGCGCTCCGGGGGCAGCGCGGCGCGCATCATCCGGGTCACTTCCACATCCCCTTCCAGCAACTTCAGCGCCACCCAGTCCCGGGGGTACGGCTCAGGGACGTATCCAGCAATCCGCTCCCCAATCGTCTCCAGCACTTCCCGGTGGTCCGGGCGAATCTGGGGGAGGCGCGGGGCATACGGGAATGCGCCGCGCGCCACCCGCTCCACCGTTTCCAGCAACTCCGGCACGCCCGCCCCGCGCGTCGCCGACATCGGCACCACCGGCACCCCCAGCGCGGCCTGCAGGACCTCCGGCTCCACCTGGATGCCCTCCTGTCGGGCAACGTCCATCATATTCAGGGCAACGACGACGGGCACCGGAAGGGGGAGCAGTTCCGCCACCAGATAGAGGCTCCGCTCCAGCGTCGCCGCATCCACCACGGCCACGACCACGTCGGGCCGCTCCCGCAGGATAAACTCTCGGGCGATCAGTTCCTCCGGCGAGTTGGCCGTCAGGCTGTAGGTGCCGGGGAGGTCCACCAGCCGGTAGGAGGCGCCATTGAAGGTGAAGTGCCCCTCCTTGCGCTCCACCGTCTTGCCAGGCCAGTTGCCCACGTGCTGGTGGAGGCCGGTGAGCAGGTTGAACAGGGTGGACTTGCCCACATTGGGCTGACCGGCCAGGGCGACCCGTATAGGGCGCTCCTGAAGAGGCGGCAGCGTAACGGTTTCCCGAATGGAGTGGCACGCGCTCATTTCTCTCTCCGGACAAGCACGTTGCTGGCCTCTCCTCGTCCCAGGGCCACACGGGTATCCCGCACGCGGACGATGAGGGGCCCGTGACCGTAGTTCTGGAGGACGGTCACCCCGGCGCCGGGAGTGAGGCCGAGGGTGAGCATCCGGCTGCGCAGATGGTGCCCCCCGGAAATTTCGGTGATGGTTCCGGCCTCCCCGGCGCGCAGGGCGCTCAGGGGAAGGGCAGAATTTTGGGGACGGAGGGCCTGCTCATCGGTCATCTCGTCCTCCGGCACGGCATTGGACGCAGTAGCCGGTGAGAGAGAACTGGACCGCGCGAACTTCCAGACCCTCCCGTTCCGCCAGTTCCTGAATGGCCAGGACCACCTGAGGGGCATCAAACTCCACCACCTGCCCGCAGCCCAGGCAGGTAAAATGGTAGTGCGGTGCCTCTGTGACGGTCTCAAAGTGTCCATGCTCCTCTCCCAGAGAGTATTCAGCCACCAGCCCCATCTGCTTCAGGACGGCAACAGTGCGGTAGACTGTCGCCAGACTGATGCGGGGCGACCTCTGGCGGGCCTTCTGATACAGGGCCTCCGCGTCCAGATGCTCCTGGCTCCCTTCCAGGACCTCTAACACCACCCGCCGCTGGCGGGTAATACGGTGTCCGCTGGCCTGGAGGGCGGCGATGAGGGGATTGGCTTCCATTGTGCTCTCGCGTTATTGCAAATGATTCTCATTTACAATTATAACCGATTCGTGGGAGATGTCAAGCTGGGGTGTGCGCGAATCCCCGGGTGTGTCCCAACTTTATCGGGAATGTCCCATTCAGCCGGGGATGACTACCAGGGAAGCCTCCGGGCAAGCGCTATCAGAGACGCGGCGAAAGCATGTCCCTGTAACGCAGGCTACCAGGCCTGCATGCAGGCTGATAGCCTGCGCTACATTACTTGCAAACCGATTCAGGCAGGTAGTTACCCCGGGGTTATTTTCTCCGCAGTCCCCGGCGCGTGGCCCAGGCCCATCCCAGGGGGAACTCCTCCACCGTCACCAGCACCCATCCGGAGACGTCAGGGCCGGGGATGGTCTCCCCGCGCAGGAAGGCGGGGAGTGCCGGGTCGTGGAGTTCCAGCCGATGGATCTGCCGCGCCGCCGCGGGCCGGAGCCCCATCGCCAGCGCGCGGGACGGCACAAAGGCCTTCCCCTCCACCCGTCCCAGGAGCCATCCCGGGCGGAATACCCGCAGGCCCTCCCACATTTCCGGTGGGACGACGGCCCGGTACATGTGGCCTTCCAGGGCCAGCAACCCGTCTTCGGGCGGGGGCTGTTGCAGGGCCTCCCGGACGAAGGCATTGTAGAGGGAGCGGACCTGACCGGGGAGTCGGGTGCGGGGGCGGGGACGGCGGGGATGGGCATCCCCCGCGCGGCGCAGGAGGGCGTAGAAGTGACCCCGACCAGGGCCCCGGTGAGGCCAGAGCCGGAGGGCGCGGCCCAGTCGGGCGTCGGTTTCCCCGACCCATTCGGGGTGACCAGTATCCGCCAGGTCCGGTGGGACCTGGTGAGAGGCGTCCACCAGATCAAAATCGGGGTGGACGCGCAGGAAGCGGACGATGACGCCCTCGTTCTCCTCCGGAGCGAAGGTACAGGTGGCGTAGAGCAGGTGGCCGCCGGGGCGGACGGTCGCGGCCGCCGCGTCCAGAATGGCCGATTGGCGCCGGGCGCATCCCCGTATGGCCTCTTCGCTCCAGTCCCGCGCGGCCGCCTCTTCTTTGCTGAACATCCCTTCGCCGGAGCACGGGGCGTCCACCAGCACCCGGTCAAAGAGTCCTTCCCAGCGGGTGGCCAGCCGTTCGGGCGTCTCGTTCAGTAACATCGCGTGGGTGACGCCGCACCGGTCCAGGTTCTCCGCCAGGGCCCGGACCCGGCGGGGATGGATTTCGTTGGCGACCAGGACACCCTGGTTCTGCATCCGTGCGGCCAAATGGGTGGTCTTTCCACCGGGCGCGGCGCAGAGGTCCAGAACCCATTCGCCGGGCTGGGGAGAGAGCAGGGGGGCCGCCAGCATCGCGGCGGGGTCCTGCAGGTAGTACAGCCCGGCCTCGTGGTAGGGGTGGGCACCGGGGCGGGCGGTCGGTTCAGAGACGACAAACCCTTCCGGGCACCAGGGGACCATCTGCAGAGGGAACGGAGAACGGGCCAGGAAATCCGTCGGGGAGATTTTCAGGGGGTTCACCCGCAGTCCGATGGGGTGGGAGGCCTGCAGGGCCTCCAGAAAAGCGGGGAAATCGGGCCCCAGCCAGGTGGCCATTCGCTGGAGGAAGAGATAGGGAAATCGCATCACAAACCCTTCTTTCGTGCAAATTGGAGGGGGTCTATGACGAATTTTCGTCACGATTCAGCGGATTGAAATCGTCCTCCCTGGGCCCTGCGTGCCGGGCCTCGCCCCGAGGGCTCGGCCCTCACCCCTCCCCACAACCCCCTCCCCTCTCCCGCCCCGGCGGGAGAGGGGAGGGGGTGGCGGCGCAGCCGCCGGGGGTGGGGTGAGGTCGGCGAAGGCCGACCGAAAGCCAAAGGCCTATGGCGGGCGACTTTAGTCGGCACGTAGGTAATTGCGAGCCTTTACCCTACGACAGGCCCAGGACAGCACTCCGCTGGCGCTTCGTGCCTGACTACGAACGAAATAGGATGAGAGCGCTGATAAGCCCTGTCAGATGACGACCGGGCAGGAAAGGGCACGGGCATCCTCTTATCCGAAGGGCCCCTGCGTTGCCCGCCGGTACATTTCCAGGATCCCCGTCACTTTCCCCAACAGCAACTCGCGCGGGTGGTTTCGGAGTTCCCCACGGCGCACTTTGCGGTACTCCTCCGGCAGGTACTGGCTCAATAGCCCCAGCGGAATCGGACGGTCGCCCAGGTTGCGCATCAGACGCTGAAAGGCCGCCTGGACTTCGGGCTCGGTCCAGTAGTAGCGGATTCGGTCGCTGAAACTGTACTGGCGGGCCAACTTTTGGTCCGGAGGACTTCCCCGGTAGTACCCCTGCCAGTGGGCCGGGTTCGCGATCATCGCGGCTTCCAGGGCCTCCCGAATGCCGGAGAGGGGCTCCAGTCCCAGGGTGGCCTCTATGTCCGCCAGGGCGAAGACGGCCTCGCGCAGGGCAAAGGTCAGCGCCGGGCCCACTTTCAGGATGGCGAAATGGTCCTCCACCATGGCCCTCAGGGCCTCCAGGGGCTGGTAGTCGGTGGAGTGGGCCTCGTAGACCAGCCCCGGCACACCCTCAATGAAGCGCGCCAGGGGCGCAGCGGCCATATGGTCGTATTCGTAGACGGCTTCGTCGCCGAACTCCACGCCGGGCTGGACTACCAGGGCGATCACCCGCTCCCATGCGGCCTCCAGCCCCAGGGCGAGGAAGGCCCGCCGGGTGGTCTCTATGGCTTCTGCCGCGTCCTCCGGGCGCGTGACGGGCGGCGGCCCCTCCTCCGCCCTGGCGCCGCCCGCGGGGGGAACCTCGCTGCCAATCACGTAGCGCAGGGCATCGCGCCGGCCTCCCGCGGCCTTCTCGGCCACCTGGGCCAACCGCGCAATCCGCTGGGCGATGACCTCCTGGGGCGGCGCAGCCGCGCCTCCCAGAGGCATACTGCAGTCCAGGTGGATTTTGGTGAATCCGGCCCGGACGAAGGCCCGGACCAGGTCGGCGGCCTTGTCCATTGCGACCTCGGCCGGCTCCCGGGCCCAGGGGAGGGGGCCCAGGTGGTCGCCGCCCAGGATCAGGTGCTCCCGGGGGAAACCCACCCGCTCCGCCAGGTCGGCCACCTGGCGCGCGAAGTCCTCCGGCCTCATCCCGGTGTAGCCACCGAACTGGTTGACCTGATTGCAGGTGGCCTCAATGAGGACCGGTCTCCTGTGCTCCCGGCCGTGCCGCAGGGCGGCCTCCAGTACCAGCGGATGCGCGGAGCAGACGGAGGCAATCCCACGCGGCTCGCCGAACTTCTGCGCGGCGACGACGAAGTCCAGGTAGTTCATCCCAGATAGGTCAGAACTTCATCCAGGGTGGGCTGGCCCGCGATCCCTCCCGCCGCGCGGGTGGAGAGGGCACCGCACACCGTCCCCAGCCGCAGGGCCCTCTCCAGCGGCCAGCCGTGGAGATAGCCGTAGAGGAAGCCCGCGTCAAAGTTATCCCCCGCGCCGACGGTGTCCACCACGGCGACAGGGAGCGAGGGCACGCGCGCCATTTGCTCCCCCTGCACTCCCAGCGCACCCTCTGCCCTCAGTTTGACGGCCACGACCCGCACGATGCGGGCCAGCCGGGCAGCGGCCTCCTCCACATCCGGTACCCCCGTCAGGGCGCAGGCCTCCGTCGCGTTGGGCAGGAAGACGTCCGTCAACGGGAGCAGTTGGTCCAGGCCCTCCCAGCGCTCCGTCGGGTCGTAGTTGGTGTCCAGGGAGGTGGTCAGGCCCAGGGCGCGGGCGCGGCGGAAGAGGTCGGGCAGGCCGGGGCGCAGGGCGTCCTGCAGGAAGTACGAAGCCACGTGCAGGTGACGGGCCCGGCGCAACAGGTCGTCGGGGATTTCGTCGGCACGCAGCGCGCCAATGGCACCGGGAAAGGTCAGCATCGCCCGGTCATCGCCCTTGTTCAGGATGACCGTCAGGCCGGTGGAGAGGAGCGGGTCCACAATGACAGGGGAAGTATCTACGGTGCGCTTCCGCATTTCCTCCAGCATAAAACGCCCGAACAGGTCGTCGCCGCACTTGCCGATGAAGGCCACCCGCAGTCCCAGCCGGGCCGCGCCGCAGGCGAAGATGACCGACGAGGAGCCCACGGTGAGCACGGCCGAGTCCACCACCTTCTCCACCTGTCCGAAGGCCGGCTCCACGTCGCCGGAAAGGATCAGGTCGGGGTTGATCTCACCTGCCACCAGAAGGTCGTACGGATGGCTCATAGTCCCTCCTCAGCAGTAAGAATCCCAGCCCGACAAGGGAAATCAGCGCCGCGAAACGGAACAGATTGACTGGCCCGAAGTGTTCGTACACCACTCCGCCCACCATCGCGCCCCCAGCAGAGCCAATCCCCAACAGGACGCCGGAGAAGAGCCCCTGAGCGGTTGCCGCAAAGCCTGCGGGCGCGATGGCGTCGGCGTAGGAGACGCCCGCGAACCACATCAGGGAGAAGGTGGGGCCGTGCAGCAACTGGAGGAAGAGCGCGGGGGTGGGGGTGGAGAGGGCCGAGAGGGCCGCCCCCCGGACGGCGTAGAGGAAAAGCGCCACGCCGATCAACTGCCGTGCGCTCCAGCGGCCCAGCATCCGGTCTGATAGGAAGAGAACGGGGAGTTCGGAGAGGGTGGCGGCCGTCAACATCAAGCCCAGCGTCCGCCGGTCGGCGCCCAGGCCGTCCAGGAAGATGAACAGAAAGTTCCCGATGACGGAGAGTACCGCACCGCCGCAGAACGTGGCGGCCAGGAAGGCGGGCCAGCGGGGGTCCTTCCAGAACCGCCGGAGTTCCCGGCGGGGCGAGGCCCCGTTGCGCTGGACCGGAGGGATGCTCCGGACGAGAGGGAGACAGAGCCCCAGGAGCCCGGCGAAGGCCCAGAAGAGCCACCGGAGGCCGCCGGATTCCGTCAGTTGGCCCACAATGGGCGCGGCCACGCCCCAGCCGATGGCCCCCCACAGGCGAATCCGCCCGTAGGACTCCTTCCGGGCCCCCAGCAGGTGCATCGTGGTGCTATCCACCACGGGCATGATCGGCGCAAAGAAGAACGAGAAGAGAGCAACCGCCGGAACCAGCCAGGCGAAAGCCCGCAGGGCAGGGAGCGCCAGCGCCCAGCCCATCGCGCCCCCGATCATCACCCCCAGCAGCAACCGGTGCCGCCCGGTCCGGTCGGCGAGGGCCCCCCAGGCCGGCGCGCTGATCCAACTGATGAAGGGGAACAGCCCTGCCAGGAAGCCGATCTGGCTCCCCGTCAGCCCGATTTCCTGGTAATAGAGGACCAGGAACGGCACCAGGGCCGCGGCGGCCGCGTAGTACAGGAAGTAAAACGGGGGCGCCCAGGTCAGGGAAGTGGGTCGCATGGCGGGTAGGTTCTGTACCAGTCCAGGGGGGCCTCCGTCGTGTAGACTTCGGTCCAGGGGCGGGCCAGGGCGTGGGTGAGGGAGGCCAGGCGGACCAGGCGCTGGCGGGCAACGGTCCGCAGGAAATCCAGGCGGGCCGTCCCTTCCAGATGCACGGCCTCCTGCCAGACGGCGCGGCCCACCGCGACGCCGCTGGCCCCGGCCTGGCAGGCGGCCAGGACCTGGCGCAGGTAGGTCTCAAAGGAGACGGCGGCGGAGAGGACAATCCAGGGGACCTGCGTGGCGGCGTGAAGTTCCGCGCAGGCGGCGGGCCAGTCCGTTTCGGGGCTGTCGGCGGGGAGCGGGAACTCGGCCTTGAGGAGGTCCACGCCGGGGATGGCCGTCAGGCGGCGGGCCGTCTCCACCACGATGTAGCGCTTCTCCCCGGCGGAGAGTTTGTCGCCCGTGAGGGAGTAGGAGAGGGGCTCCAGCATCAGCCCCAGGTCGTACCGGAGGCATTCGGCGGCGACCTGAGCGACCAGGGCCTCGGTCTCCGGGGCCGTGGGGGAGTCGGGGTGGTAGTGGACCAGCAGTTTGGCCATTTGCGCGCCCATGCGCCTGGCCTTCTCCACGCTCCAGCCGTCCAGGAGGCGGGACCGGCGGGCCGTTGCGTCGCCTGCGTAGCCGGTGGCCTCCAGCGCGACCACGAGCCCCCGGTCTCCGGGCAGTGCTCCCGTGGCGACCGCCTGCGCGGCGGAGAACTCCGGGTCCAGAAGGACCGCGGTGGCGTAGGGGGCCAGTTCGCGGGCCACGTCCAGTTTGAACCGGGAGAGTTCTTCGTCATCCTGGAAGCGGGGATTGGCCCGGCGCAGGTTCTGCCGGTGGTCCAGGGCGAGTACGGTGAACGTCCCGCGCGGCGAGGCGCAGGCTTGCAGGGAGCGGTATTTGCCGATGGATAGGAGTTTCATCGGAATCTCCTCGCTGCGGTAGCGCTGGCGGGTGTGTCCCAATTCTGTCGGACTTGGCCGCTTTGTAGGACAACTGCGAGCAGTTGTCCTACATCACACGGGTTCCGCCTCCAGGAGCAGGTGATGCTCAAAGCGAACGGCCAGGCGGGCCAGCGGGCCGTGGACCTCTCCAACGGGCTGGTCGGTCTCGTAGTTGCGCAGGTGGTAGGGACGGGCCTCCAGGCCGCGCAGTTCCACCTCTCCCTCAAAGGCCGGCGCGAAGAAGGCGTAGTAGAGACGTCCGTCCTTCCGGATGACGTAGCCCTCCGGGACGTCAAAGGCCAGGTCGTAGAGGTTCAGGTATTCCCCCTCCGCCAGTCGATAGCGCTCGTAGAGGCTCAGCCAGAAGCGCCAGTGCTCCCGCTTTTCGGGGGTGAGTTCCCAGTCCTCCCTGAGGCTTACCTTGCGTTCAGGGGAGACGTTCCAGGTGAACTTGGTGCCCGGCACACCGCCGGTGCCGATGGCGGAGGCGAAGTCGGTCCCGCCGTCGGAGAGTTCCACGTGGTCGGCGAAGACCGCCGCGCGCGGCCCCCTCAGCGCCTTGTAGAACTTGATCCGCTGCCGCACCTGGGCGCTGGACGTGGGGTCGGCGGTGACGGTCTGGTCCGTCGCGGGGAGCAGGCTGAAGGTAATGGGCGTCCCGCACGGGCAAATCTGGGTCACCCCTTCCGGGCGCAGTTGACGGGTCAGGTCAAAGATGCGGCGGTAGAGTTCGGCGAAGGCCTCAATGGACTCCTCCGGACGGGCGTGGCGGTGGGCCGGGTTATGGCACGCCGGCATCGTGTAGACGTTATCCAGTTTGTGGCCGTCAAACCCCCAGTCCTCTATGAACCGGCGGACCAGCCCCAGGGTATACTCCTGCACCTCCGGCAGGGCCGGGCAGAGCATTGCCAGGTGGCGGTTGTTGCGGGCCACCCGGCCCTCCTGGTCCAGCACCACCCAGTCGGGGTGCTCCCGCAGGACTTGGGAGAGGCCGTAGGTGTGGCTCTCCCAGGCGCCGTGGCCGTCCTCAGCGCAGATAGGATACCACCATATCTGGGAGAGGCCCCCTGCAGCGTGGATAGCCTCATTGAGTCGGCGCATGTCCTCCGCACCGTTGGGGAAGGTATCGGGTCGGGGGTTCCAGTCGCCGTAGGCGTCAAACCAGCGGTCGTCCAGGGTGAACCAGCGGATGCCCAGCGCGCGGGCCACCGGGAGCACGTCCAGCACATCCTGGGGGCGGACGTCAAACTCGTAGCCCCAGGAGCACCAGGCGGGGTCGTAACTGGCGCGCACGGGAGGCGCGGGCTGCAGGCCCCGCTGGGCCAACCACTCCCGATAGCGGGCCAGCGGGGCGAAGAAATCGCTGCGCAGGTGCCAGGAGAGGGCAAAAGAGGGCGACGCCCAGGTCCCGCCGGGCCCCAGCGACAGGGGCGCGCGCCGCTCAAAGGCCATCACCGCCCCGCGGGCGTCGCGCGCAACCGGCATATACCACTCCAGCGGCGTCGTCTCCAGGTGCATAATGGCCAGGCCGTGCTCCCGGTTCCAGCAGTAGGCCACGGGAATGCCGCCCCCTTCGGCGTCCTGCAGGTGGCCCAGGTAGTTATCGCGCCGGAAACGGACTCCCAGCGGGAACGCGAAGTCCTGACCCCAGCCGACGGCCGCCCCCTGTATCGTCCAGAGAGGGTCCGGCCAGGCCGACGCCGGAAGCCTCACCTCCCAGCGCAGGCGCGTCAGGGTCAGTGCCTCCCGGCCCGGATTCGTCAGCGAAAAGCGCAGCCCCCAGGCGTTGTCGCCCAGGTCGGTCAGGGCCAGTTCCAAACTCAGGGTGCCGCTCTTCTCCACAGTGTAGGTCACCTGTACCTTTCGGTCCCCTGGAGTGCTGGACGCAGAGATCGCTTCCAGAGGGGTTCCCTCTACCCAGAGCAGGACGCGGCTTTCCGCCACAACTTCCCCGTTGCGATGCAAGCGGAAAGAAGCATCAGGGCCTGGAGTGATTTCTATCATCCCTCCTCCTTTACGACGGCAGGCGGTCCATAGAGGCCCACCGACCAGCAGACCGAAACCGAGAGCGCAATACCGGAGGAATTCGCGGCGGTCCAACGCTACACCTTGTGCACCTTGAACTGCGGCAGGTAGTCCCTGTGGACGGCAAACAGTTCGTTGACCATCTGCCGGATTTCGGACAGGGAAAGGACGGCGGCGGTGAGCGGGTCGTGGCAGATCGCGCGGTACACCATCACCGGGTCGCCCGCGATAGAGGCCTGCACCGCCATCTCCTCAATGCCGCTGGAGAGTTGGGTCAGCAGGGCACACTCCGGGGGAAGCGCGCCGACGTGGAACGGGTGGAAGCCCGCCCGGTCCACCAGTACGGGCACCTCCACGCAGGCATCCTGGGGCAGATTGGTGATCAGGCACGTGTTCCGCACATTCCCGTTGAACCGGAACGGTTCGCCGCCCATCAGGGCATTGATGATGTAGGCGGCGTACTCGTGCCCGCGCTGCAGGTCCTCCGCTGTCAGAGGACGTTCCAGGCGCTCCTGCACTTCCTGTTTCCAGGTCGCCTCCCGGCGCTGATATTCTTTCAGGATGTAGGCATACTCACCGGGGTTCCAGTTCGTGCCGTGGGTGCAGTACTTCTCAATCAGGTCAGGGCGTTTGCGGAACCACCAGTTGTACTCCGAGTTGTGGCCGCTGGACTCGGTGGGGTAGTACCCCAGGGCCAGGAACATCTCGTTGCGCACGGGCTCGGCGTTGTAGATTTCGGGGCGCTCCGTGACGGCCTGGTAGATGAGGGGATAGGCGTCTTTCCCCTTCCACTGGAATTTCAGGAACCAGGCCATATGGTTGATCCCCGCGCAGAGGTAATCCACCTCCTCGTACGGCGCACCGATCCAATCGGCCAGCATCATCGCGGTCCCCTGGACGGAGTGGCACAGGCCTGTGACGGTGATGAAACTCTGCTTCTGAATGGCCGAGACCAGCATGGCCATCGGGTTGGTGTAGTTGAGCAGGACGGCCTTCGGGCAATACCGTTCCATATCGCGCACAATTTCCATCATCGGGTTGATCGTGCGCAGGAAACGGAAGATGCCCGCAGGCCCGCGCGTATCCCCCACGTTGAGGTTCACCCCGTATTTCATCGGGATTTCAATGTCGTGTCGCCAGACCTCGGTGGAGCCCGCCAGGATCGTGGTCAGGACGACATTCGCGCCCTTCAGGGCCTCGGCCCGGTCCAGCGTGGCCTCAACCCGGGCGGGGTATCCTCCGGCCGCGATGAGTTTTTCCACTCCCCTCCTGGCCCACTCCAGCCGTTCGGCGTTGATGTCCATCAGCGCGAGGGTCGCATCCTGCAGGAGAGGGAACGTGAGGATATCGCGTGCCAGACTCCAGGTGAATTCCAGACTTCCGGCGCCGATAAAGGCAATCTTTGTCATTGGATCCTCCTCAGGGACAGGGCCACTGGCTGGGGGCTTTCTCCGGCTCAAATCCGGGGTTGATGCGCAGGCGGCCCAGAGAGCGGTCGGTGACATAGGGGATGTAGCCACGGGCCCGCGCGCGGCAGTAGGCATCGGCAATTTGCTCGGGGCGGGCGGTGTAGTCAATGGTCAGGACCAGTTTGCCTGCGGCTACCCACTGGTCCAGAATCGCCTCGCGCTGGGCTGTCCATTCGGGCGGGCTGGGTTCGTGGTCGCGCGGGTAGCCGTAGTAGAGGTCCTCCACGCCGATGCCGGTCATCGCTTCCATGTAGTCGGGGAACATCGGGCCCAGTTCCTCGGCGTTCTGCGGGAAGACACCGAAGCCCGGGCGTTTCTGACGGGCGTACCGGGTGAAGTCCAGGATGAAGTCCACCATTTCCCGCGCCGCCGTGGCGTGGCCCTGCTCCTGGTAGTACTGGTAGGCGTCCACCCGGTCCAGGTAAACCCCGTCAAAGTTGAGGGCCAGAATCCGGTCCAGATACGAATCGGGGGTCCCGTAGATGATGCGCTGCCATTCGGGGTCCCAGTAATGCACCCAGTAGTCCCCTGCCCAGGTCCCGTCCGGAGCATCCAGCCAGGGCGGCGGATTTCGGGTCCAATCGGGGTTCCAGTACCAGCGGTAGTTCTCGGTCTGCCCGATGCTCATGTAGCAGAGCACGATTTTGGGGCCACCGGGGGAGTTCTTCAGGGCTGGAACGACGTCCGGCGAGTTGCCCGCAATGGAAATCGGCACTACCACCAGGTCAAAGGCCGTCCGACCGATGCGCTCCGGGTCTGCGCGCTGGAGTTGGTACAGGAAGTCGTGCACTGCGTGCCAGTCCGGGCCTGCGGGCGGGCGCGCCCGGCAGGCGCTGCCCAACCCGCAGAGGACCACCAACAGGGTCAGCCAGAGGGTCCAGCGTCGCATGCTCTCTCCTATTTGAAGCCGGAAAAGGTAAAGCCCTGGACAATCCAGCGCTGGAAGTTGACGAAGACCAGCAGGATGGGGGTGACGATGAGCACCGTCGCGGCCATAATCAGCGCGGGCTGGCCGGTGTAGGTGGAGTTGAACCACGTCAGGATCACGGGCAGGGTGCGGACTTCTATTTTCTGCAGCACGATCATCGGCCACAGGTAGGCGTTCCAGTTGCTCATAAAGACCAGGATGCCGAGGGTGGCCAGCGCTGGCTTCAACTGGGGCAGGACGATACGGAAGAAGATCTGCCATTCTGAGGCTCCGTCAATTCGACCTGCGTCCAGCAATTCGCCAGGGAGCGTCTCACAGAACTGGCGCATCATAAAGATGCCGAACGCGTTCACGGCGCTGAAGACGACCAGACCCCACAACGAGTTGATCAGCCCCAGTTTGGCCAGGATCAGGTAACTGGGGATCATCGTAATCTGGAAGGGGATCATCATAGAAAGCAGGTACCAGCCAAACAGGATGCGTTTGAGCGGGAACTCAAACTTCGCCAGGAGATAGCCCACCAGGGCGCTGGTGAACAGCGTGGTGCTCACGTTGAACACAGCGACAAAGGTGCTGTTCGCATAGAACCGCAGCAGGGGCAGTTTGGGGTTGTTCAGAATTTTCAGGTAGTTTTCCACCGTGAAGTGCTGCGGCCAGAAGGTGGGGGGAACCCGGAGGGCCTCCGTGTTGGTCTTGAACGAGGTCAAGATCATCATCAGAAAGGGCAGCAGGGTGAGGGGCAGGCCAATCGTCAGGATCAGATATGCCAGGGAGCGTCCGGCCAACTTTCCGCCCCGCCGATAACCCTTCCGTGGAGCAGAACCGGCTTGTGGAATCGCCTGTGTGGTCATCTCAATACTCCCACCGGGTGCGCAGGATTCGCATCTGGATCAGGGTGATCCCCATCACGAGCAGGACCAGGATGAAGGACTCGGCCGCGGCCCAACCCATATTCTGGTACCGGAAGGCGTTTCTGTAAATGTCCAGCATCAGTACCTGGGTTTTGTAGCCGGGGCCGCCGTTGGTCATCACCTGGATGATGTCAAAGACCTGGAAGGAGGAGAGCATGGTCATCACGCAGACGAAGAGAAAGGTGGGCTGGATCAGGGGAAGGACGACCCGGAGGAACGCCTGGAAAGGGGTCGCGCCGTCTATGAGGGCCGCCTCCCGGAGTTCGTGGGGGACGTTCTGCAGCGCGGCGATGAAGATGACCATGTTGTAGCCGTAGTCCTGCCACAGGTACGCGATGACGACGGCCCACATGGCCACCGGCACTCCCAGGAACCCCGCGCGGGGGTCCGAGAGCCAGGCGACGGGCCGAAGGCCGACGGCGCGCAGTATTGTGTTGATCCACCCGGCCTGGGGATCGTACATGCTCATCCAGATCAGGGCCACGCCGACCGAGGAGGTCAGCACGGGCAAAAAGTAAATCGTGCGGTAAATGACCTTGAGGCGCTCTCCAATGGCCTCTAACAGGTAGGCCAGCGGCAGGGTGATGAGCAGGTTCAGCGGCAGGACCAGGAAGGCGAAGATCAATGTGTTTTTCAGACTGGTGCGAAAGAGGGCCGCGGAAGCGCTGGTGCCCGTGAACATTTCCACAAAGTGTTTCAATCCGACAAATGGATTGCTGCCGCCCAGCCCCAGGATAGGGCCCCCCAGCCTGCCGGGGCTGTAGTCAAAGAACATCAGGGCGAAGACCCAGGCCAGGATAAAAATGCCCACCGATTGATAGAGCAACAGGGGCATAAGGATGCTCGCCACGAACCGACCTTTGGCAATCGCCAGTCCGCCCTTCGGGCGTTTGTCGGGTTTCTGATGCCTGGTGTTCATCGTCGCTCTCTCCGAAGACGGCGAAGCAATCTCCAGGCTTGTGGGGAGATTGCTTCGGCGGCTATTGCCGCCTCGCAATGACAGCGGGTAGGTCATTACGCTCTAAGGCAAAATCCGCGCCCTGCTTGCCGT
>Ga0308415_1000410_pt1 | contig 18679 bp, 13 predicted proteins | sample HotsprSampleOS55_FD_203465 | JGI IMG/M metagenome (GOLD analysis project Ga0308415, IMG submission 203465) | Hot spring phototrophic mat microbial communities from Octopus Spring, Yellowstone National Park, Wyoming, United States - 20090730_OS55 ... | reverse complement strand
GGCAGGCAATGGCCGGGTTGTGGAGCCATTTTTCGCGTCCGGTAATTGCCCGTGCAATCGTTTCGTGGAGCCACGTTTCATCGAGCGGTTGGGTTCGTTCCCAGGTAGCCAGTCGCACGCGCAGTTGCGAACTACTGCTCCAAAAGCCTCGTGCCAGCCAGCTTCCGTCTTGAGCATAGACATCGACAACCGCGCCAGGTGCCGGATTTCCGCGTACCTCGGCGATAGCTCCAGAGAAGATCCACGGATGTCGTTGAATGACCGGTCGTTCGCGACCGGAAAGCAGAATAACAGTTGCCATAGTAGACTGACTCTAACATGTGCTGGCAGAGTGGTCAAGCGAAACATAGAGCGAACATAGGGGTGGGAGGGCAGGTGAGTTTCCAACCTGTCTCCCCTCCTCGCACGATATAGGAGTGGGTGCAAGACAGGCATCGGCACATCAAACACGACCGAAAACCGGCAACATTGAAAATCCTTCCTTGCTCGCCTGTATGGTTCTGCGACCTGTCCAGCTTCGTTATAATACGACCGTTACCCGCTTCTTGATAAGAGGTGTCATCGTATGCAGTACACACGTTTCGGCTCAACCGGGATGCAGGTTTCGCGTATCTGTTTGGGTTGTATGAGCTATGGTTCGCCGACCTGGCGTGAGTGGGTGCTAGACGAAGCTGCCAGTCGGCCTTTTATCTTTCGGGCGCTAGAATTGGGGATCAATTTCTTCGATACGGCTGATATGTATTCGTTGGGGTTGAGCGAAGAGATTTTAGGTCGCGCCATTCGTGACTCTGGGGTACGCCGTGATGAACTGGTTATTGCGACCAAAGTCTATCAACCGATGAGTGATCGACCCAATGACCGTGGACTTTCGCGTAAACATATTATGCAGGCGATTGATGCCTCATTACGCCGACTAGGGATGGATTATGTTGATCTGTATCAAATTCATCGCTGGGATTACGAGACGCCAATTGAAGAGACATTAGAGGCGTTGAATGATGTGGTGCGCGCCGGTAAAGCACTCTATATCGGTGCGTCAAGTATGTTCGCCTGGCAACTAGCCAAGGCCCTCGGCATCCAAGAGCGACGTGGTTGGGCGCGTTTTGTATCAATGCAAAATCATCTCAACCTTGTCTATCGTGAAGAGGAACGTGAAATGTTGCCTCTGTGTCGCGATGCCGGTCTGGCGGTGATTCCCTGGAGTCCGCTGGCACGTGGCTTTCTTGCCGGTAACCGACCGCAAGGCACCGGTGCGGCTACGGTACGTGGCCGCTCAGATACGATCTCGCACGCCATGTACGATGCCAGCGATTACGTGATTGTCGAGCGGGTAAGTGAAATCGCTCGTGCCCGTGGGGTCAGTAATGCCCAGATTGCGCTGGCCTGGCTGCTTCATAAGCCGGAGGTGACCGCACCTATCATCGGCGCCACGAAAATGTACCAGCTCGAAGAGGCAGTTGCTGCGCTCGACGTGAAGTTGTCACCCGAAGAGATTCAGCGTTTAGAAGAGCCATATCGGCCAAAGCCGATTCGCGGTCATTCGTAGCTAGTGCTCCGGTGTTCTTCTCCGTTCAGGCAACAGGAATAGGCTCATGAAACAACTGTTGTTCCCTACACCCGCCGATATACTGGCTGCACATCGACGTATCGCCGGGATCGTTCAGCCCACGCCGCTTGAGATAAGCCGGCCGTTATGTGCATTGACCGGTGCCGAAGTCTGGCTCAAGCTAGAGCTGGCCCAGGTGACCGGTAGTTTTAAGATTCGTGGTGCAGCGAATGCTCTGCGTCAGTTACCGGCTACAACCCACGTGGTAGCCTGCTCAGCCGGTAATCATGCTCTGGGTATTGCTCATACCGCAGCCATGATAGGTATGACGGCCACGCTAGTTGTACCGGCTACAGCTTCTCCGGCCAAAATCGCGGCCTTGCGCCGTTATCCGGTTGAGATCGTTTTGCATGGCACGGGCTATGATGCAGCCGAGGCTGAAGCGTTGCGTATGGCCGCCGAGTACGGCTGGCATTTTATTTCACCTTACAATGACCCGCTGGTGATTGCTGGTCAGGGTACGCTGGCAGTTGAACTCTGGCAGACATTGGCCGATATTGATGTCATTGTGGTTGCGGTTGGGGGTGGTGGTCTGGCGAGTGGTGTTGGTCTCTGGGCTAAAGCAATGAACCCACGAGTGCGGGTGATTGGGGTGCAGGCTGCCGCTTCCGCAGCCATGACTGCTGCGTTGCGCACCGGGCGGGTGGCACCGGTTGCCGATGAACCAACGCTGGCCGATGGCCTGGCCGGTAACATTGCTGCCGATACCATAACGCTGCCGATCTTGCAGCAGGTGCTCGATGAGATGCTGCTGGTCGATGAACCGGCTATCGCTCGTGCAATGCGCTGGCTTATCGAAGAACATCATCTCATCGCAGAGGGTAGTGCTGCGGTGCCACTCGCTGCGCTGCTCGAACAACAGATCAGCGATCTGGACGGACAGCGCGTTGTTGTGCTGCTCTGTGGGCGTAATGTTACTGCGGCGACATTGCAACAAATCTTCGCTATTCCGTCAAAAGACTGAGCGAAATTCCATTGACAGTTCATCACTGCTATGCTATGCTGCACGGGCAAGAAGTATGTAATCACGTAGAGGAGGTCGTTCATGACACTCGTAATTCATCAGAACGTAATGACAGGCACTGTTTTGATGGTGTCGAACGACTCCGCTGACGTAAGAGCGGCTTCACACAGCGCAGGCTAAACAGGCGCAACCTGTGATACCGGCGGGCTGTGGGAAGCCAGTAAGCACCCGCAGCCCGCTCTTTATTCGGGCTGAGGTGCTACGGCTGCCACAGCCTTTTTCATTCCCTCCACGTCGCGATGGTGGTTCGGCACAGCAATAGTAAGGATTGCTAATATGTCCGTTTACGATGCTGTCGGGTATGCCGCAGAACATCAGTTACCAGCCGACGTGGAGGGAATCGTCATGATTATCCTTGAGCGAGATGGCTCATTATCGTATCATCCGCCGAAACCTGAGTGGAAATATCGAATACAACCTACGATCACTGCGGCAACGCCAGAAGGTTTGAGATGGTTACCGTTTGTCGACCGTATCATACGCATAGCTTTTGGTGCGTTGGAAGTTTATTGGCCGGAGCTGAAGATCGATGAGTCGTAAAACTACACCCACTACCGCACTTGAGACAACTCCAACAACTGGCGCAACCCGCCTGGTTGGGTCAGTCTTACGAGCGCAGAGTGGTTTCTTCTGGGTGCAGACAGAACAAGGCATCCTGGAATGTCGTTTACGTGGACGCCTTAAGAAAGAGCGTCAGGCAACCGATCTGGTTGTCATTGGTGATCAAGTTGAGGTTCAACCGGTAGGAAATGGGCAGGGTGCTATCGAAGCGGTGCTGCCACGACGGAGTCGCTTGGCGCGACGTGCTGCCGGGTCACGTGGTGCGTATAAAGAGGATGTGATTGTTGCCAATGTTGATCAGGTGCTCCTGGTCTTCGCCTGTGCCCAACCTGATTTCACACCCCGTATGCTCGATCGTTACCTGGTTATTTGCGAGCATAGTGAGTTACCGGTTGTGATTGTCGCAACCAAGATTGATCTGGTCGAGCGCAGCGCGGCTGAAGCAATGTTTGCTCCATACGCACGCATTGGCTACCCTGTCGTCTATACCAGTATTGTCACCGGTGAGGGCATTGATGAACTGCGGAGCCGCCTGGCCGGCCAGATCAGTGTTGTAACCGGCAAGTCGGGGGTAGGTAAGAGTAGCCTGCTGAATGCGATCCAACCCGGTCTGAATCTGCGTACCGGTGAAGTTAGTGAACGTCTGTCTAAAGGCCGCCACACGACGACGGTCGCCGAGTTGATTCCGCTGAATCTGCCTGGTGGTGGCTATGTTGCCGACACACCGGGAATTCGCGAGATTGGGCTTTGGAATCTACCGGCAAGCGACCTTGCCTGGTGTTTTCGCGAGTTTCGTCCATTTCTCGGTGATTGCTACTTCGCCGGTTGTACGCATCTCCATGAACCTCGTTGCGCGGTACGTGCCGCAGTAGAGCGTGGCGAAATCACGCCAGCTCGCTACGAGAGCTACGCCCGCTTGATGAACAGTGATGAAGATGCGTGAAGGCGATAGGATTGCCTTTACCGCTAAGGAGCTACTAATGAATAATTTCCTGCATCCCCGTCCGGTTGTGCTGGCCGGAGAAAAGGTCTTTCTGAGCCATATCTTTGCTGAAGATGCAGCATTGTTAGCACAGTGGTTCGCCGATCTGGAATTGACTGCGCTGCTCGGTCAGCAGGGGCGTAGCTTTACCCTTGAACAAGAACAGCAGTGGATTGCAACAAGGGCCAACGGTATTGAACATGAGCGTACTTTTGCCATCGTGTTGCGGGATTCTGAGCGCTTAATCGGCACATGTAGCCTGCACAACATAAATCTTTTACACGGTACCGCTGAGTTAGGCATTGCTATCGGCGACAAAGCAGCATGGGGGCATGGCTATGGTCGCGAAGCAGTGCGGTTGCTAACCGGATACGGTTTTCAGTATCTCAACCTCTATAACATCAGTCTCTGGGTGCACAGTTTTAACGAACGGGCATATCGCGCTTACCTGGCTGCCGGATTTCGTGAGGTTGGACGTTTACACGGTGCAGTACATCTCAATGGTCAACGCTACGACCGCATCTTGATGGAGGTTACGCGCAACGCCGATGGGCGATGATCGTGATCGGTGTACAGCGGGCGGATGCGCTCGTAGACCGCATCCCAGGTCAGTTCACGCCAGACTCGTGCCCGTCCGGCTGCTCCCAACGCCTGGGCCAGCACCCGATCACGCAGCAGGCGGTCAATCGCGTCAGCAAGTACCGTAACATTGCCAAACGGTACGAGCAAGCCATCGACACCGTGGCGCACAACAGCCGGTACACCGCCTGCTCGAGCACCAATGACTGGTATCCCGTTACACCACGCTTCAAGATACGTTATTCCAAAACTATCGGTGCGTGACGGTTGCACGTAAAGATCGGCCGCCGCCAGTGCATCACGTCGGGTCGCATCATCAACGTAGCCGAGAATTCGTACTCGATCCTGTTCCTCTGGTTGCAATGCTGCCACCGCATCGGTAAATCCGCCAAAGGCTGGCCCACATTGTACCCAAATCGCGTCGCTTCCATGTGCCCACAGGCGCCGCATCGCGGCCAGGGTATGAACAGTACCTTTGTCAAAGGCGGCTACTCCAAGGCTTAACACCATCGGGCCATGGATTCGATAGGTAGTGCGAAAACGTCCTCCATCGCCACCGGTCACTTCAGTCGGATTGACCCCCGCGCCAACGGTGACAATCTGGCTGGCCGGTATCCCACGCCGTATAAGGTATGCCCGTTCAATATCGGTCATCGTCGCCACCCAGGTTGTCTGCCGGAGGAGTTCGATCTGGTGCGGCATAGCATAATACCGCACTACCTGCTCACTACCCGGTTCACCCAGATGTACGAAGGGTGTACAAATGTGAGTGAGTCCACGCTCGGCAGCCCAGCGTGCGACCGGGATCAGCGCAAAATCGAGCGTGATGTTGGTGGTATGAACGATGTCTACGTCGGCGAGTGCCGGATCGGTTAGGACTGTCGCAAGATCGGGTAGTTGCGGTGTCAAGGTTGCCAATCGGCGGAGGAAAGGGATTGCAGGCCGCCCGACACGCCCCAACTCAACCATCAGCCGCCGAATGACCGGGTAGAGCATCGCCGATGCGGGTACACGCCGAACGGCCAACCGTCGAACCATCACGCCATCGTGCTCACCGGTTGGCTCACTAATCCGCCGTTTTCCGGCCATCCAGAGATGTTCAAGATCGAAGGCATCGGTCGTCAGTACAGTAACCCGATGACCTTCAGCTACCAGCCGCGCTCCGATCTCTTGAAAATAACGCGCTGCCCCGCTCGGTGCTGGCCAGTAGAGTTGAACGACGTGAAGAATGTGCATGCCGCGATGGTTCCTTAACTATCAGAAGAGCGGTCATCGTTGTTGGCGCTTGGATAATCATAACAAATTTCTGGTTCTGGGCCGCGACACCTTCCTTCACCACGTTAGGGGCAGGTTCTCAACCCCTGCTCGTCGTCTTCCCGATACCTCTGCTCAACCCAATTGCGCCTGGAGTGCTTCAGGGGTTGTCACCGGTAACTGACAGGCAAACTGCTCACAGAGATAGGCGGTGGGCCGACCGTCGATCATCGTGCGTCCGCTGAGCAGTGGGCTGAGCGACGCAACCGGATCGTCGGGCATTGCTCGTGCAATGACCAGGCGAGGCCGGTATGCCGCACGGGCCACCGCAACCAGTGCCTGAGTTTGCGGATGATCAGACGGGCCAATAATTGCCAGTTCACGGGTTGGGCCAATCGCAATATCGGCTGCACATAACATCCGACCGAACCCAAGTGGAAAGCGCTTCAACATAGGCGTCGCCTGTTCAAGTACGTGCCGGGCGCGGGTTGCATACAGCTCACGTCCGGTTATTGCGTAGAGCCGCAACAATGCGTAGGCCGCTGCCGATGAACCCGAAGGTGTTGCGTTGTCGCTCAGATCACGTGGACGAGTTACCAATGCTGGTTGATCGCAACCAGTGTCGAAGAACATTCCAGCCTGTTCATCCCAAAAGAGATCGAGTAGAGCATCGGCCAGTTCGATAGCGATTGCCAGATACCGAGTTTCACCACTGGCCGCATGCAGCTCGATCAACGCATCGCAAAGCAGTGCATAATCTTCGAGAAACGCTGCTGGCCCTGGCCGCCCATCCTTCCAGCTTCGGAGTAATCGACCATCAGCACGCCGCAGATTCGCTAGCAGAAAATCGGCGCACTGTTGGGCAAACCCCAGATATTCCGGGACTCGCGCACTCGCGACTGCCAGTGCCCGGATTGCCAGCGCATTCCATGCGGTAATAATCTTTTCATCACGAAATGGGCGGGGTCGTCGCTCGCGGAATGCACGCAAGATTGGGCGTGCACGCGCTACCGTCTCCTCCAACCGTTCAACCGACACGCCGAGCATTGATGCTACTGCGGTTGCCGGACGTGGCACATGTAAAATCGAACGACCTTCAAAATTTCCCTGGCGCGTTACCCCATAGTAGGCGCCAACCAGCGTTGCATCGTCGCCGAGGGCAACGCGCAGTTCGTCAGGTGTCCAGACATAAAATGCACCTTCCTCGGCGTGGGCAGCCCCTGCTACCGGTAAGCTATCAGCGTCCTCGCTACTGAAGAATGCACCATCGGGATGTCGTACATCGCGCAGCAGATAGGCGAAGGTCTCGTCGGCAATACGGGCAAGGAATGGATCGCCGGTAACCAGCGCCGCCAGATGGTAAATCTCGGCCAGCAGTGCGTTATCGTAGAGCATTTTCTCAAAATGTGGCACCAGCCAGCGTGCATCGACGCTGTAGCGGTGAAACCCTCCCCCCACCTGATCGTACATCCCACCGCGTGCCATCTGCTCGAGCGTTTGGTGGAGCATCGGTAAGGCCTGGACATCGCCACGCAGGTGGGCACGTAATAAAAACTCAAGCACTAACGGTTGGGGAAACTTAGGCGCATCACCAAAGCCCCCGTACTGGTGATCAAACTCGCGCCCAATTTGGGCAGCGGCCTCAATCAACAATGCCTCATCGAGTGGGGCAGTCTCTGGAAGTGGACGGGCCAGGAGTTTAATATGATCAAGCAGCTCGTGGGCTGACGCTGTCACCTCGGCGCGCCGGGAGCGATAGGCTTCGGCAATTGAGAGCAACACCTGTCGCCAACTGGGCATTCGGTACCGTGCTGCCTTTGCGTCAGGAGGAAAATAGGTGCCGGCGTAGAACGGTGTCCCATCAGGTAGACAAAAGACATTGAGCGGCCAGCCACCACGTCCGGTCAGAGCTTGTGCTGCTGCCATATAAATGGCATCAAGATCGGGTCGTTCTTCACGGTCAACCTTAATGTTGATAAAATGTTCGTTTTGAATTGCTGCTATCTCAGGGTCGGCAAAACTTTCATGCGCCATAACATGGCACCAATGGCAGGCAGCGTAGCCAATACTGACCAGGATCGGCTTGTCTTCACGGCGGGCGCGCTCAAGCGCCTCTTCTCCCCACGGGTACCAGTCAACCGGATTATCGGCGTGCTGCTGCAAATACGGACTGGATTCGTGGGCCAGTCGATTTAAGGGACGTGATCCGGCACTCATGCCTCCTCCTTTTTGATAGATGTTCCTGTCCAAATTGTAACACAGTCGTAAATGTCGAACAAACTTTCGGATTTTATTGGACAGAACGACGTGGATCGGGTATAATATCAGATGGCGAACATCGCATAAGAATGCGCTAAAACCAATTTAACGGAGCAACCAATGGAAATCGGCATCGTTCGGCCCGTCAGCATTACCAATGAGATGCGGACGGCCTACCTCAGTTACGCGATGAGTGTCATCGTCTCGCGTGCCCTGCCCGATGCACGCGACGGCTTAAAACCGGTACAGCGCCGCATTCTCTACGGTATGTGGGATATGGGCTTTCGGAGCAACCAGCCCTACAAAAAGAGTGCCCGTATCGTCGGTGATGTACTTGGTAAGATGCACCCTCATGGCGACAGTGCCGTCTACGATGCCCTGGCCCGCATGGCACAGCCGTGGAGTATGCGCTACCCGCTTATCGACGGTCAGGGGAATTTTGGCTCAATCGACGGCGATCCTCCTGCCGCTATGCGATATACTGAGGCCCGTTTAGCGCCTATTGCTGAAGAGTTGTTGAGTGAGATTGAGAAAGATACGGTCGATTTTCGTGATAATTTCGACGGCAGCTACCGCGAACCGGTTGTCTTGCCGGCAATTTTGCCCAATTTGCTTCTTAACGGTGCCTCTGGGATTGCCGTCGGCATGGCAACAAATATCCCGCCACACAACCTCAATGAACTCTGTGATGCGATCAGCTACCTGATCGATCATCCAGATGCCACGGTTGAGGAGTTAATGAAGATTATGCCCGGTCCAGACTTTCCGACCGCCGGGCTCATCCTAGGCACGGAGGGTATTCTGGCTGCGTACAGCACCGGTCGCGGCCAGATCACGTTACGGGCAAAAACCCATATCGAAGAGGCCGGGCGCGGGGCCTTCATGATCGTGGTCACTGAACTTCCCTACCAGGTCAACAAAGCGCGTCTCCAGGAGCGCATTGCCGAATTGGTCAAAGATCGGAAGATCGAGGGGATTCGCGATGTCCGCGATGAAAGTGACCGCAATGGTATGCGGTTGGTCATTTTGCTGAAGCAAGATGCTCAACCGAAGAAGGTGCTCAACGCACTTTACAAGCATACCCAGATGCAAACCACCTTTGGGATTAACATGCTGGCACTGGTTGAGCACGGTCGTCAGCCGCGCGTCTTAACCCTCAAACGGTTATTGCAAGAGTACATCACCCACCGGCAAGAGGTCATTCGCCGACGAACTGAGTTCGATCTGGCCCGTGCCCGTGAACGTGCCCATATTCTGGAAGGATTGAAGATCGCGCTCGATAATCTGGACGCTATCATCCAGACCATTCGCGACTCACGGACTGCCGAGAGCGCACGAAATAATCTGATGAGTAACTTCTCGCTCACCGAACGCCAGGCTCAGGCGATTCTTGATCTGCAACTACGCCGCCTCGCTGCACTTGAACGTAAGAAGATCGAGGATGAGTATCAAGAGGTGATCAAGCTTATCGCCGAGCTGGAAGATATTCTGGCTAATCCGCGGAAGGTGTTACATCTTATCCAGCAAGACCTCACCCGTCTGAAGGAAAAATATGGTGATCCACGGCGCACACGCATTATTCCCGATGTGACCGGCGAAGTGAGTGATGAAGATCTGATTCCCGACGTGCGGGTGATGATCACCCTGACTGACCGAGGCTATATCAAACGCCAGTTGCCCGATGTCTACCGTACTCAACGTCGTGGTGGTCGGGGAATCAAGGGGATGCTGACCCGTGAACAGGATATTGTGCGCCACCTGTTGACCTGTAATTCGCTCGATAACTTGCTCTTCTTTACCGACCGTGGCAAGGTGTACCAACTGAAAGCGCACGAAGTTCCCGATAGTTCACGAACTGCCAAAGGTTTACCCCTGGTTAATCTGGTGGCACTCGAACCAGGTGAGCAGGTGACCTCGATGCTGGCTGTGCGCGAGTTTGATGCGGAGTATCTGGTAATGGCGACGGTGCGCGGCAAGATCAAGCGAACGCAGTTGCGTGAATACAGCCAGGTTCGCTCAAATGGTCTGATTGCCATCGGGCTTGAGGAGGGTGATGTATTGGGTTGGGTGCGTGTCAGTCACGGCCACGAAGATATCCTGCTTACTACGGCTCGTGGGCAGACGCTCCGTTTCGAGCAGAGTGAAGTGCGACCGATGGGTCGTCCAGCAACCGGCGTGATCGGTATTAATTTGGCCGAGGGTGATCGCGTGGTCAGCATGGATCTGGCCGAGGAAGGCGCCGATCTGCTCGTGGTTACTGCTCGTGGGATCGGCAAGCGTACCGCTCTCTCTGAGTATCCGGTCAAGGGCCGGGCGACTGGTGGGGTGATTTCTATCAGGCTTCGCAACGAAGATGAGGTTGCGGCTGCCGCAGTAGTGCACGATCACTCGTTGCTTACTTTCATTACCACTGGTGGTATGGTCATGCGCATCAGCGCCAGCGAGGTCTCGCGGCTTGGGCGGGCAACCCAAGGAGTAACGCTAGTGAATGTGGCCACCGGTGATCGGGTTGCTGCTCTGTCAGTTGAAGACCCTGAAGAGAATGGGAATGGCAACGACAAGCCGCCAACGTTGATTGATCCGCTGTCGTGAAGTCGAAAAGATGCCGTGTCAGCGAGGGGCGGGTTCACAACCCGCCCCTACTGATATGGCAAACGATGGTTTCTAGCCGTACAATCAGGTTGTCGGAGTAGTTTAGACCTCTTTCAGACAAAGCATCCAATCCTCTTAGCGCAAGGATTGTACCCTCTTACCGTAGCAATCCCCATCCTCAATTAGTACACTGACGATAGGTGCAGATGTTGCACGCTGCCTGCGTAGGCGCAATGGCTAACACTGGGGTGGCTAAAAAGACCGTTTTCGTTTCGACTTCAGCAGTGTTGCGTTTTGTCGGAAGAATTGGTTACTTGCTAGGTCTATTGCCTGCCACGCTTGTCGCGTATCATCTGCTTCCCAAACCATTAACAGTAAGGAATACGACGCCGCTGGTCATATACATACCACGGCGTCGTTCCCTGTTTAAGGACCATGTTCGTTCTAGGGACCGCGTTCGTTCTAGTAAAGCAAGGAGTAGACTCTCATGGCGATGGATGCAAAAGGTGTAATCGAACTGATCAAAGCCAAAGGAATTCAGATTGTTGACACCCGTTTTACCGATCTTTTCGGCGGGTGGCAGCACTATTCACTGCCAGCGTCTCGCTTAACCGAAGATATGATCCGCGAGGGCTTAGGCTTCGATGGGTCGTCGATTAAGGGCTTTCAGGCGATCAACGAAAGTGATATGCTGATGGTGCCCGATCCGTCAACAGCGTTCATTGATCCGACCCTAAGCGTACCGACCCTAGTACTCATTTGTGATATTATCGATCCCATCACCCGCCAGCCCTACACACGCGATCCGCGCACGGTGGCGAAGAAGGCCGAGGCCTATCTGAAGACGACGGGTATTGCCGACACCGCCTACTTTGGGCCAGAAGCGGAATTCTTCCTCTTTAGTGATGTGCGTTTTGGTCAGAGTGCTAACCAGGGCTTCTACTACATCGACAGCCCGGAAGCGGTCTGGAATACCGGTGCTGAGGTGCCCGGTGGCAACAAAGGCTATCGCATCCGTCACAAAGAGGGGTATTTCCCAGTGCCTCCCACCGATACACTCCAGGACATTCGCTCGGAAATGATCCTGAAGATGATGGAAATCGGGATCGAAATTGAGTTGCACCATCACGAGGTAGCAACAGCCGGTCAGTGTGAAATCGACATGCGTTTTGATACCCTGGTCAATATGGCCGATAAGGTACAGAAGTACAAGTACATTGTGCGCAATGTCGCACGCGCTCACGGCTACAGTGCTACCTTTATGCCCAAACCGATCTTTGGCGATAACGGTTCAGGCATGCACACGCACCAAAGCCTGTGGAAGGATGGTGAACCCCTCTTCTTCGATGAGACCCAATATGCGCTGTTGTCGAAGACGGCGCAGTATTACATCGGTGGTATTCTCAAGCACGCGCCAGCCTTACTGGCAATCTGTGCCCCAACCACCAATAGCTACCGCCGTCTGGTACCGGGCTTCGAGGCGCCGATCAATCTAGTCTATTCAATGCGTAACCGCTCGGCGGCCATCCGTATCCCGACCTACAGCTCATCACCGAAAGCACGCCGTATTGAGTTCCGAGCGCCTGATGCGATGTGTAACCCCTACCTGGCCTTTTCTGCAATGTTGTTGGCCGGTCTTGACGGTATCCAGAACAAGATCGAACCGCCACCACCACTCGACGTAGACATCTACGAGCTGTCACCTGAAGAGAAGGGGGATATTCGCAGTACGCCCGGATCACTGACCGAAGCGCTCGATGCTCTTGAACAAGATTATCACTTCTTGCTCAAAGGTAATGTCTTTACCACCGATCTGCTAGAGACATACATCGAAGCCAAGCGCAAAGAGGCTGTTGGTTTGGCTCTGCGGCCCCATCCTTACGAGTTTATGATGTACTACGATGCCTAAAAATAGGTGTTTAGCACAGGGGTTTTCAGAAATTCCGCCCTCTGATGCTACACTGGCTCCTTACCGGTGAACGAACGGAGTGATACGACGCAAAGGTTATCTATACGCTCAAGACGCCCCTATCATGCGGTTATCTGGGTGCGCGGGCCTCTGGCCCGCGTGATACAGTGTATGGCCGGAACCTATCGGTTGGCGCATCTAATTACTCCCACCTCGGGTGCGCGGGCCTCTGGCCCGCGTACGGAATGGACGTCTGCCCACTTTCGTTCTTGCGCAAATATTAAGGTCACTGACTGCTGTAATCATGTTGGATTGGTACGAAACCCAAAGCTTCATCTCTTAGAGGCTGAGACCAAGTTCGGGCGTTGATAGGCACCACCGTAGGGGCGAGGCATCGCTGCGTCCCTACGGTGGCACACCCCCAACGGCTCTATCACCTGTTTTCAATCAGTGCCGCAATTGCAGTCCGTGCCAGATCGATCCGCATCAACCAATTCCTTGGATCGGCGTCAAATCGATCGAGCCACGCCCGTGCACTCCCCAAGGCGGCTACCTCATCGGCATAGCGATCCAGGGTCTCGAATTCCAACCCCTCTGTCGCACAGTACGTCAGCGTTAGACCTGCCTGCTGGGCCAGTAACAGCCAGGTGCAATCGGCGCCGATACTATCATCACGACTGGCTGTTGTAATCAGTGTTGCAGCGCGTCGCGATAAGCCACGGGCAGCGGCCATCACATCCCAGGCTTGTCCGGTTATACGACGAAAAACTTCATTTACCAACGATTCGGTAGCGACCTGTGCTTGTGGATGCGTGGCGAGCGCCCGTGGTGTGCGCCCAAAGACTGTCACATCAGCCGCTGGCAGGTTATCGAGTATTATTCGTAGTTCATCGGGCCAGTGTTCAATCCAGTGCAGAACTCGATCAAGATCACAAAATAGGAACCACTCAGCAGCAGGAAATGCCTGTAGCGCTGCCTCAACCGCGCCACGTCGCCAGCGCCCCAGATGTAAATGACCAATCGGTTCGTTCATCGGCGCTACCTTCAGCGTAATCTCTGCCTGTTCAAGCCAGGATCGCGTCATTGGTACACTGGTTGGCGTGAGCAACACTGCGATCCCATCAAAGTACTGTCTCAGGGTCGTAAAGGTGCGCACCATCTGTTGGTAGAGGCGTCCATCGGGATCGTGATGAGTGGCCGCCAGAATCACGCTCATGGTTCATTCCTTTCCCAAATAAAACACCCCGCTTGTTCGCGGGGTGTGTGATTTGTTCAGGCTGTTGATTGATTTACCGAACAACGTACTGTAAGATGAAAATCTCTTTGTCGTAGCAAGGGTCTACAGGCAGGAACGGTACAACAATGTCTGGCAGATTGAAGGTAGAACGTTAGCTAAACGGTAGGTTGACGGTAGCTATACCTTGCTGCGCCTGTTAACAGCCTGAACAGATGGAACGGTAGAGGACAATGCAAAAAGATTTTACCGTCCTCCTACATCGTATCTGATAACAGAAGTCCCCGCAATAGGGTGATAGTCCTATCGAGAATCGAGAAAGGTACTATTGACGAATAAGCCAAAAGTACTACTCAATCACTCTGTATTGGCATCGGCAGATAAGATTCTATCGCATCGTGATCGACCCGCAGCTCAGTTTCTCTCTGAAAGCCAGATTGGAAACGAAGGGTCGATCAGGCGTTCCGTGCCTGACCAACCCGAACGTAGCATGGTAGTATCACCGTGCCTATCGATATGTTCGTTGTTTGTTATGCTCCTTAGGGGCGTAGGCCGTCATTCCCTACCTCTTGTTCCTGATTCCTCAGACGCACCCTAGCCAGCTTGACGAGCCGCTGCGACAAATCGCCGTACTCGCGCAACATCAACCGGATTAGCAATATCACCATCCTGTTTGATGCTACTGCCTACAATGACACCATCAGCCACCTGCATAAAAGCGGCAATATTCTGTTCGTTGGTGCCGCTACCGAGGAGGATGGGGGTATCACCGGCCAGTGTTCGGGCCTGTTTTACTTTGGCGATGTCCGGCGCATCACCGGTCATCCGACCGGATATAATAAGCGCATCGGCGCCAAAAAAGCGTGTCCATTCGATATGTGTTGCCAGATCGATACCGGGAAAGCGGACTGAATGTTTTTTATCTACATCGGCAAAAATCTTGATCGACTCTGCATGCAACTCCTTGCGTCGGCGCATTAGATCGGCAGCGCAGCCTTCATCCCAACTCCCGGCATCCCAGACTCCAGCACCGGTGAACATACAGACGCGAATAAAGCTGGCGCCAGCAGCAATAGCGATGCCTAACAGGGATACCCCACCGTTGTGAACCAGATTAATACCAAGTGGTAATTCGGGTACAGCTTGGCGCACGGCGTAGGCTACAACTGCCTGCGCGGCAATACTCTCTGGTTGAACGTGTGGGCCAGCTCGAAAGGGAATATCCCACATATTTTCGACAATCAAACCATCACATCCACCCTCAGCTAGTGCTTCAGCATCACGGATTGCGTGATCAATGATGGTTTGCATTCCGTAACCAGTATAGCCAGGGGCGCCGGGTAATGGCCAACAATGCACCATCCCGATAATCGGCTTGGCGGTGCGAAAGATCTCTCGGAGATCGCGTAATCGCCAGCGATCAAGATGTTCTTTCCAGAGTGGTGGCATCGACAAGCTCCTTACTTCACCTATGAGCCAGATGGCCAGAGGCGATTGACAATCGCTTCGTTCAACCGATTACGAATATCATCGGTGGTAGGAATCGCTTCTACAGCACCGTGACGGGTAGCGGTCAGAGCAGCGACAAGATTCGCGAGGGTCGCACTTTGCGAGAGATCGAGACCATGGCTCAGACCCCACGCATATGCCGCACTAAACGCATCACCACAGGCGGTCGTATCTACTACTGGCACGGCTGGAGGTAGGACATCAAGCCGTCGCCCCTCGTTGTTGGCGACACTGCACCCCTGGGCACCACGTTTAATGGCCACGTGGTGGACGCCAGCCCCAATTAAACTATCGATGGCATGGGCGATGCTTTGTCCTGGTAATAGTACCCGCAATTCGTCTTCATTCATCGTCAGCAACCACAACTGTGGCAAGAGACGAACGATCAAGCGGCGTGCAACTCGAATTGCCGGCAAGCAGAGATCAAGAACGATCGGACACCCCTGCTCAATCGCCATCTCCATTACCTGTAGCGCGGTTGAGCGCTGTGGATCGTCGATCAACGCATGGGCGCCAACCAGCAGTAATCGGCTTGAGCGGATCAATGACGGAGTGATGGTGGATATATCACAGAAGACGTTGGCTCCGCGAAAGCTGAGAAAGCTACGCTGACCACCAGGAGTAACGATCACTCCGCACAGGCCGGTGGTTGCACCGGGATCAACCTGTACGGCGCTGACCTGCACCCCATGCATACGTGCTACCTGCAATGCAAATGAGCCGGCCAGATCGTTACCCACTCGACCAATAACATAAGGGATTGCGCCCAACCGTCCGGCTGCTACTGCCATGTTCAGCCCGGCGCCTCCCCCACCCCAATGAACGGCCATTGCCGGATTGTCGTCGCCTTCACGGGGAAAGTGCGGTAACAAAAAGCCGAGATCGACATTAATATCACCGAGCGTCGTGACAACTCGCCGCGTTTCCGCTTCCATGGTTATCCTTTACAAGGTTGCAGTAAGCGTAGCTTCCGTGTACAATTTTACCCTAGAGTCGGCTGTTGAAACGTACCAATTATCACTAAACCGACCTCCTATCCTTACTAAGATACATCAGGCTCTTCACCATGGAAGAGATCCTTGTTATTGATGATAGTGAGCACGTCAGCCGGATGCTGGCTCAGACGGTGCTTCCAGAACTTGGCTATCGAGCGGCAATTGCGCTTACCGGAAAGAGCGGTCTTGAGCGGTTGCGTGCTCGTCTGCCAGATTTGATCCTGCTCGATCTCCAATTGCCCGACATGAACGGGCTTGATTTTCTACGCATCTTAACACAAGAAGGAATTGATGTCCCGGTTATTCTGATGACTGCCCACGGCTCCGAGATGATTGCTGTTGAGGCATTTCGGCTCGGTGCTCGTAACTATTTAATCAAGCCGTTTTCCGATTCTGAGGCTCGTGAAGTCATTGATCAGGCGTTGCGAGAACGTCGCTTGCAGCGTGAGCGTGATCGATTGTTTCAGCTCTTGCAACAGCGTGTGCAAGAGTTGACCGTCTTAACTCGTGTTGGCAAGTCGGTGACGGCGTTGATGGATCAACGTCAATTGTTCGATCGGATCGTCGAAGCAGCGGTGTACATTACGCAGGCCGATGAAGGGATTCTCTTTCAGTATGTCGAGCAAAAGCATGAATTAATACCGCTCGCCCTGCGGAATGTCACAGTGGAGTCGCCCGATCGGCTGCATCTGCCCCTCGCCGATTCGCTGGTCGGTCAGGTGGTGCGGAGTGGTAAATTGTTGCGTCTGCATCGAGGGATGACCGACGAACCGATTGCAATTACGAAGACCATGGTTGTGCAGGCAACGTTGCAGGTGCCGTTGCAAGTTGGTGATCGAATTATCGGCGTGTTGGTGGTAAACAATCGGCGTAGCAGTCGAGCCTTCAGTGATAGTGATCAGTATTTACTGGCTGCGCTGGCCGACTACGCTGCAATTGCACTTGAGAACTCGCGGCTATATCAGGCAGTTCAGAGTAGCGAGGCGCGTTATCGAACAATCTTTGCTAATGCGTCTGACATGGTGTTGATCCTCGATACCGACTGGCGAATTGTCAGCGGTAATCAGCGTAGCGTGCAGATTCTTAACGTAACACCTGATGATCTCGTCGGTCAGCCGTTACAGCGTTGGTGTTTACCACAGGAGTGGCCAACCATTGCACAGGCACTCCAGCGCGTTGCACAAGGTTTACCTCAACCACCATTCACCATCTCACTGCAGCACTCAGCCTATGAGTCGGCAACGATTGAGCTGAATGCTCAGCGGCTTGATGCTGACGATCAAACGAGGATTGTCTGTATTGGGCGCGATCTCACCGAACGTCGTCGCTTGGAACAACAGCTTATTCAGTCTGATAAATTGTCAGCCCTCGGTCAACTGGTAGCCGGTGTGGCCCATGAGCTTAATAATCCGCTGACGAGTATTTCAGGCTATGCCCAATTACTGCTGCGCAATCGCACACTCAACGATGAGATTCGGGCCGATCTTGAACAGATTCGGCAACAGGCCGAGCGTGCCGGCCGAATCGTGCGGAATTTGCTGATGTTTGCCCGTGAACATAAACCTGAACGCCTAGCAACGCAGATCAACGAAGTCATCCAGAGTACATTGGCCCTGCAGGTTTATCAGTTGCGCGTTGATAATATTACGGTTCAACTCGATTTCGATCCTGAATTGCCATCAACTGTTGCCGATCCCCATCAATTGCAGCAAGTGTTACTTAATCTGATAACCAATGCCCGCCAGGCAATGAATGAACGTGGTTCTGGTATTTTGACGATACGTACCAGGCGCCACGAAGCGGCTGATGGTCGGTACATTGAAATTTCTATCTCTGATAACGGTGTTGGTATTCCTGCTCAATATCTTGACAAGGTGTTTAATCCATTCTTCACGACCAAGCCAGTCGGTCAGGGTACCGGTTTAGGTCTTTCTATCTGCTACGGCATCATTCAGGAACATCAGGGGCAAATCTGGATCGAGAGTCGCGAAGGGGTGGGGACAACCGTTTTTATTCGCCTCCCGATTGTTGAGGCATCGGCTGGTGCCCCAACGCCATCGTCGACAGCGACAGCGACTGATGCCGAGAGTGGCCCGCAACAACGAGTACTGGTCGTCGATGACGAGGAATCAGTACTCCGCATGCTTCAGCGCTTGCTTGGCGAACTTGGTCATC
>Ga0308415_1000409_pt1 | contig 18685 bp, 13 predicted proteins | sample HotsprSampleOS55_FD_203465 | JGI IMG/M metagenome (GOLD analysis project Ga0308415, IMG submission 203465) | Hot spring phototrophic mat microbial communities from Octopus Spring, Yellowstone National Park, Wyoming, United States - 20090730_OS55 ... | reverse complement strand
CAGCACCGACCAAGCCGCCGACGAGCACCCCGGCAAAGAACGCACCTACTTCAGCGCTGGAGTTAGTATTAGCCATAAGTTTCCTCACCCTTATTCTACCATTTCTGCCTACAGGGGTGCGTTCAGGGAGTGCTCAAATTCGGAGTGATATGAACTCAGAGAGGGTCCTTTGGGACAGCGCTGTCTGAGCAGCATTCCAGCAGTGCACGAAGAGGGCAATGGAAGCTCTCCTGGCAAATCCTCGCGTTCGACGGGCAAGCTGCGATACAAAAGGACGTAACTCCTCGCCTCAACCGAGTAAGTCTGCGAAGCGCTACGAGATGACGACTGCGACGATAGTTCACCTGACGGGATATCCGTCTGAGCGAACGTATCGGTCAACCAGCTTTTGAATGGCGCTCGGTCACCAGAGCCCACCCCATCCCGTTTCGCGGTCAACTGCTGTAATCAAAAAATATCTGTTTTTTGACCCCGCAAATGCCTATAACTCGTCCAACTCGGTTACCTCCGAGGTGGCGGGCACGGGCGGCTCACGAGGCGACATACTTGTCCCGCCAGCGGCGAACTGACTCACTGTAACATGCGCGCAGCTTGGCGATGGCTGAGTCCCTCAACAAGCATCTGCACGGCCTTTTGGCGCGTCTTGTCCTCTGGGTTTTGGTTCGGGCGTGGGGATCGCTTGCATTCATACTTCTGCGAGCCGCTGCGAGTGCCTTGCTTCTCTAGCTGCCGCAGCACTGGCACTGCACACCTGGATGGTTGACTGGTCTTCTAGTAATTAAACCTCTTCTGATTGGTTCACTCCCTGCGTTCACCAGCTGGGGGCAGAACCCTGAGTGGGCGACGGCACTGCCGTTGCCCACCCGCTATCAACAACTTTTGCCGGTATCAACCCGCGCGCGGTCGTCCCTGTTCGTGAACGCGCTCGCGTGTCAATCTCACGCGGAGGACGCGAAGCATTTGAAGGCACAGCATCCTTGGTCGCTGCCTAGAAGTCGCGCTGCGTCGGCCCCCTCGGTAAATGCCCCCGTGCGTTTCACCAGTGGGGCGCAGCCCGCCATAGGTTGCTGACCGGCAAGGGCGAGCCTATAGAGTGGCCGAAGGCGTAGTCCTCATCCACTGAGCGCTCTGCCTCCGCTATGCGCACCGGCTCGTCGTTCGCCATGCGTCGGCGGATGATGACTTGCAAACTGCCGACGTTGAGATAAACTAACCTCGTAAACAGCGCGCTGCTGCGGCAGGCCGAGGGCTGAAAAGCCCCTGGTTGTTCTGGGAGACTAACGCAGGACACTCCCATCGGTCACAGAGCAAGGGCCTGGCTCGAATCAGCAGCGCGCTGTTTTATGGCGCGATGACCGTGCCGGCGCCGTTCATCGCCCGTTGAATGGGCTGCGCGATGCGCGCGTCGCCGAAGATCACCTGATCCACGCCGCCGGCGATCGCCTCGGCAGCGCCGAGCACCTTCTTCTTCATCCGCCCCTCAGCGAACGAGAGCGCTTGTTCCAGTTCGGCATATCGAATGTGAGGGATGAGCGTGCGCTCGTCCGGGAAGTTGCGCAGCAAGCCGGGCACATTCGAGAGGATGATCAATTGCGCCGCCCCCAGTGCTGCGGCGATCATCGCGGCAGCCCGATCGCCGTCCACGTTGATCGCCTCGCCCTCGTTGCTGCACGCCGGCGGTGAGATGACCGGGGTATAGCCGTGATCGAGCAGCAGGTTGAGCAGCGCGGCGTTCACGCGGGTGACCTTGCCGGTGTAATCGTCGTGCACCAGCACCTGCCGTCCGTCGATGATCGCGCGCACGCTGGCCTTGCGTGGGCCTTCTAGCAAGCGGCCATCCAGCCCGCTCAGGCCCACTGCATTGACCCCGCGCTTTTGCAGGCGCTCGACGATGCGCGTGTTCATCTTGCCGGCGTAAACCATGGCGAAGATGTCCAGCGTCTCGGCATCGGTGTAGCGCGAGGTGTAGCCTTGGGGCGAGGTGAGGAAGCGCGGCGGCTTGCCCAGCCGCTTGCTAAGCAGGTTGGTCTCGTGCGAGCCGCCATGCACCAGCACCATGCGCCGGCCTGCCTTGACCAGCGCAGCGACATCGTCACAGACCAGGTCGTAGTTGATGCCGGCAGAACCGCCGACCTTGACCACCAGCGGGCGATTGTTGTTCATGGGTGTTCGTTTTCTGTTTATGGATGCAAACCGACGAACTCGAGTCCGGCGCGCTCGTCCCAGCCCATCATCACGTTCAGGCATTGCACGGCGCTGCCTGCGGCGCCCTTCATCAGATTGTCAATTGCGCACAGCAGCGTCACCTTCTGGCCGTCTGCGTCGAGCGCAAAGCCGACATCGGCCCAGTTGCTGCCGGCCAGCAGCTTTGGCTCAGGCAGGCGAAAGATGCCGACGTTGGACTTGACGATCCGCACGAAGGGTTCGCCTTGGTAGCAGGCCCGAAAGGCCTTCCATAGGTCTTTCTCCTGGGCCGGCTGGCGAAGGAAGGCGTGGACCGTGGCCAGCACGCCGCGCACCATCTCGATGGAGGTGACCGTCATGTGCACACGGGGCGTCGCGTGCGGCTGGATCATGCGGATCATCTGCTCGACCTCGGCGGCGTGGCGGTGGCCGGCCGGCGCATACGAGCGCACCGCGCCGCTGCGCTCGGGATGGTGCGAAGCAGGGCTGCTTTCCGCGCCGCCTTCGCTGCTGCCCACTTTGACGTCGGCGATCAGCGGCTGGTGAGGGTCGAGCAGGTCGGCGCGCACCAGCGGCAGCAGCGCGAGGATGGTCGCCGTCGCGTTGCATCCCACACCGCTGGCATAGCGCGCCGTGCGCAGGTCTTGGCGGGTAAGTTCAGGCAGGCCATAGACGAAGCGCGAGAGCCAGTCCGGGGCAGGGTGGGGGCTGCCATACCACTTCTCATAGCTCGCTGTGTCGCGCAGCCGGAAGTCGGCGCTCAGGTCAATGACGACCTCGGCCAGGCTGGCCCAGCGCGCGATCTGCGCGCTCGCTTCGCCATGGGGCAAGCAGAGGAAGGCCACGTCAGCCGGCTGAGCGTCCTCTGGGCGGATGAACTGCAAGTTGCCGGCTGGCGTGCCGCGCAGGTTGGGGTGGGGCACATGGGCGTATTCGCCCACCCGCGTCCGCGAGGTGATCTGGGCCGGCTCAGCGTGGGGATGGCTGTTGAGGATGCGCAGCAGCTCACCGCCGGTGTAGCCGCTCGCGCCGACGATGAGGCAACGCAGCTTCGAGGATGCTGGCATGGCTGCGCGATTATAGCGACCGCCCGTAGGCTGAGCAGCAGGGGGTGATTCATGGATAGGGGGCAGAACACCGTGCTGTTTGCGACGCTGTGCCCCAAGCAGCCGGCAGCAAGCCTGTCCTGATCAGTTGGTGAGGTCTGCCCCGGCGCCCTCAGGCGTTCTCCTCCACGCCGTAGATCGCCTCTGGGTCAACCGGCGTCAGCCGAGGGATGAAGCGCGGCACGGCTTTTAGGTACTGCTCATACTGCGCCCCAAAGCGCTGTCGCAATTCACGCTCCTCCAGGCGCACTTGCATCCCAACCTGGGCGATGTAAATCAACAGCGTCGCCACCAGAAACCAGTTTTGGGTGAGCAGCGCTGCGCTGCCGATCAGCGTCATGTCGGTGAGGTAGAGCGGGTTGCGCACGTAGCGGTAAGGGCCGGCGACCACTAACCGCTGCGGCACGTCGTAACGCTGCGCCATCTCGCCCGGCGGGAACAGCGCCGGCACGAAGAGCAGCCGCTTCCAGCCCATTTGCCCTGCTGCCCACACGCCGATCAGCACCGAGATGGCCACGCCGATGCCCCCCAGCACCTGTAGCCAGAGCGGGCCGGCCCACGTCCAGTTCAGCCAGGCCGGCGCAAAGGCGATCAGTACCGCACTCGTGCCCAGCCACATCAGCCCGACCTCTACGAGGTACCAGCCGCGCAGGCCGTGCCGGCGCACCCAGGCGCGCCAGTGCTCCAGCATCGGATAGGTGAAGAGATCTATCACCACCATGCCCAGGTAAAACGCGGCGACGTAGATGGGCAGGATCGTCCAACGCCCGATCAGCCAGTCAGCGACGGCGCAGGCGATGAACGAGAGCAGCCACAGCCAGGATGGGCCGTGATGCCACTGCTGGCGCGAAGTGGCCGTTGAGCCGAAAGCGTTTTGTGTGGTCATGTGCTGGATTATCCCTGCTGAAGCGCGCGCTTCAATTCGTCGTAGATGGGCAGCGGCTCGAGCGAGGGGGTGACGAAGGTGAAGTGGTCGCGATAGCCGTAGGCCGGCGCGGGCAGCTTGAACACCCAGAACGCCACGCAGCGCACCCAGGGCCAGTGCGTCCGCGCGTAGTCGAGCGCGCGCAGCGTGTAATGAATGCGCTCGGCGGGCGTGACCCCGTTCACCCAGCTTATGTCGTCGTTCCAGCCGGCCTCCGTGATGTATATCGGCGATTCGTCGCCGTGTGCTTCCATGATCGCGCGCAGAAGCTCCACGCGGCGGAAGTTGATCGCGCCCGGATCGGGCGGCGCTTCGGGCGGCATGGTCGCGCCGTAGGCATGGACGGCCAGGCCATCCCACAGCAGCCCCGTGATAGCGGGTTGGCGGCGCAGCGCCTGGTACATCTCCTCTAGATACTCCAGGTCGCTCAACGCCACATCGCGGTTGCGCTCGATGGTCGGCGCGAGCGCGCCGGCCAGCACGACGGCCCCGGGATGCGCCTGCTTAATGGCCGGATAGACGGCGCGCAGCATCGCCACATAGCCGGCTGGGTCCACCCGCCGCATGCCCCACTCGTTCTGTAGATTCGGCTCGTTCCAAACGATGAAATGATTCACCCGACCCCTGAAGTGGGCGGCGAAGGCGGCGGCGAAGTCGGCGAAATCGGCGTAGCGTTCGGGGTCGAGGTAGGTGAAAGTCGTCTCGCTCGGTCGCGCCCAGGCCGGCACAAAACCCAGCCGAGCGATGACGGTGAGTCCCTGGCGCTCGGCGTGGGCGATGATGCGCTCGGCGGCGGCGAAGTCGCGTTGCCCTTTGGCCTTCTCGTAATACGCCCAGGGGAAGAACTCGACGATCCACGGCGCGCCCATCTCGCGGATCATCTCCATGCCGCGCTTGATCTTCCAGGTTTCTACTTCTTCCACGAAGCGGGTGTGCACGCCGGCCAGCGGGTTACGCGTGGCGACGCGCTGCGGCGGCCCCAGCGTGACCAACAGGTGCGGCGGACGGATTTGCCCGATCAGCGCGATCAGGATCGCCAACGCCAGCCAATGTGGCGTGAAGCGCTTCCGGTATTTGTCGAACAGCGTCCGCACTTAAAACGCCAGGCCGATGATGTAGTGCCACCAATTATTGAGCCGGCCGGTTGGCGTCGTGCCTTCGACGTGGGGAAAGCGCTTCATCCACCAGAGGTGATGCAATCGGATGTCGCCGTTGCCCCAATCTGCGCAGCTCATCCAGCGCCGCTGGCCGGTGAAGTGCGGGTAGTTCAACCAGTCGTCGGCGTCGCTCAGCACCGGCCGCGGGTTGCCCCAATCGTAGTCGGCGGTGCTGTTCGGCGCGAAGTGTACGTTGCCGCAACTGGCTGCGCCGGGATGGGTGCGCTCGTGGCGGATGAAGTGCGCCCACAGGTTCCCGTTCAGGTCAACTGTTGCCGGCGCAGGTCGCGCTCGCCCGATGCCCAGCGCACCCAACAGGGTTTGCCAGGCCGGTGGCTTGGGCCGCTCCGGCAGGCCGGCGAAGACGTGCGCCATGATGCTCTCGGCGCGGTGGCCGAGGTTCTCCAGCATTTCGCCGACGCCGCGCTCGTAGTTGAAGCCCATCACGACGAAGCGCCGCGCGACGTGCGCGGTGCCCGCGATGACCGGGCCATTGCACCAGATCGCGCCCCGCCCGCCCATGCACGATTCATATAGGCCGGCATACGGAAAGGCCATCACCCACAGTTCATCTACTTGGTTGCTTTCCAGCCTCGCCAAGAAGTCGGCGTCCTTCAAGATCGCTGCGTAGTCGGCGGTGTCGGGTTGGTGAAAGCCGGCCTGCGCGCGCCAGGCCCGCAGGTAGCTTGCGTCGTCGTAGCGGAATCCATCCACCTTGACCGGATACGCATCCAGCTCGACGCGCTCGACAATTGCGTAGCGCACCTGGCCGTGCGATGCCTCGGCCACGTCCTCGATGTATTGTGCGCATAGCCGGTCCGGGTCGTTCCAGCCCATCAGCTCGCTCAGCCGCGCCGGCCTCGGCACGGATTCGATGAGCGGGTTGTAGATCAACAAGAGGACGCGCGGGGTGAGCGTCATTTCAGGATGTAATATGTGCCGCGCTTGTCCCCGATGCGCAGGATCACGCCGCGCGCGGTCAGGTCGGCAAAGTCGCGTCGCAGGGTCTCCGGGTTGACCTCGGGACACAGGTCTTGATATTCGCGGTTGGTGATCCGGCCGTGGGCTTTGAGATATGCCAGCATCTTTTGCCAGCGTTCCTGTTGGGCGCTCTGCGCCTTTGGCAGGCCTAGCGGGTCAACGGCGCGGGCGTAGAGGGTGACGGTGAAGCCGGCCTCGCGCTCGGCGAAGACTGGCGGGCGCTGGCCGGCGGCCTCCATCGCGCTGATCATGCGGTCGATCCCGTAGCCCAGCCGTTCGATAAAGCCCATGTCGGCCAGCACCTGGACGATCGCCTCGTTGCGCGAATAGCGCTCGCGCACCAGGTTGTCCAGCGTCATGTGGCCGGGCAGCCGGCCTGGGCTGTGCACCTCGGTGCGGTCGGCGAAGAGCAGCACGTGAATCTGGCTACCGGTCAGGCGGTAATCGCGGTGGGCCACGGCGTTGACGATCGCCTCGCGCAGCACGCCGGGCGGGTAGGGCAGGGCGTCCTGGCGCTGCCAGCCGCTCAGGCTGGCGTAGCGCGGCAGGTGATCGTTCAAGAAGGCCTCGGCGCGTTGAATCTGCTCCGGCAGCGTCCCGTCTATCGTCTGGCGGATGAAGGTGTCGTCCATCGCCGTGCCGCTGAAACGCGCGCAGATCAGCTCGGCCCCGCGCACCCAGCGCTGTGGCTGCCGACCGAAGAGCAATAAGCCGGCATGCGTCGGCTTGAGCGTCCGCCCGCGCTTGACGACGCAGCCGCGCCGCAGCAGTAACTCTTCAATGGTTCCGTAGCCGGTAGGGAGGCGTTGTGCGTAAGCCTCCACTTTGGCCGGGTCGAGGTCGTCGTAGCTGGCCCCGCTGGGCACAGCCGATTCCCAGGTGTTCTCGCCGCGCAGCAGCATCAGCTCGCGCAAGGCGCGCGCGCCGATGACCGCGCTGCGTCCGCCCTCTCGCCCAAAGTAGCGCCCGTCCACCGCATACACGTGGGGCAGGCCGCCCGGCACCTCGACGACCAGCGCCTCCGGCGGGCCGCCCTCCTCGCCGACCAGATAGGGCAGGGGGACGATCAGCCGTGGCTCGATCGTCAGTAGGGCTTGTAGCGCGCGGTCGCGCACGGCGCTGGGATCGCTCGTTTCCTTAAAATCGAACGGGACGATCAGCGCGCCGCCGCGGGTGTTGGCCAGCGCGGCCAGCGCGCGGGCCATGCGCTCTGCCGTCGCTGCCCGCGCCGGCAGGATCTCAACATCTTCCTTTGATCCGGCGGCGATGAGTTTCTTGAGCGCTGCGCTGGTGAGCATTAGCGAACCGTGTAAGTCGCGATCACCTCATCGCCGCGCTTCAGCGTGGCCACGTCGCCGACTTGCCACACGGCTTCGAGTTGGTTCCAAAACAAGCTGGTTGGCGTGTCCACGCCGCTCGTGGTATAGATGTTGATGAAGCTGTTATTGGGGAACACCACGCTGCCGAAGGTGTAAGTCACCCCGCGCGATGTAGAGAGCGTCCAGCCGGTGAGGTCTACTGTTTCTCCCTCGTTGGCGAGGATCACCACCTCGCGCGCGCGCTGGCCGGGATAAATAATGTTGCTGATGCGCACGCGCGGCAAGTTCGCAGGGGAAGCGGGTGCGCGTGGCTCGGCGGCAGCGGGCGCGGGCAGATCAGCAGGGGGCAGCGCGCCGGCGCTCTGGCTCGTCGCTGGGGGGCTGGGGATGGCGGGTGTCGGCGAAGCGAGCGCAGTCTGCGCTGCCGGCGGGGTCGAGCGGTTGACGGTCTCGATGAACGTCCGCACGACCAAAAGGGAAGCAGTCGCTGAGACGGCGACGTTAACGACCAGAAAGATCAGCCAATGATGCAAGCGCAGCGCGGGCTGCATGGCCGGGATAATAGCATGGGCCTAGGCAGGTTTACAAACAGGCTGCCCACATCATGGCCCTGAACGCCAGCGCGCTCCCGTCCGACCACACGCGCTGCGGCGTTGGCAGCGGGCGCGGCTTACCTTCTGCCGGCGCGCCTGCTGCGCTCCGGCCCGCCACCGCGCGCGGGCGGTGGCGATGACTTCTTGCTGCCGTTGCCGGTTGGGCGACGCGGACTGCCGCGTCCGCCGGCGCGGTCAACTTCCTGAGCCTCTTCTAGGGTCATACCTTCGAGCACTGCCCGCCGGCTGAGGCGGATCTTGCCGTTCTCGTTGCCGATCACCATGACCGTGACCTCTTGGCCTACTTTCACCTCGTCGGCCACGTTGCGCACAGGGTGATCGCTGAGCTGCGAGACGTGGATCATGCCGTCTGTATCGGGCAGGATCTCGACGAAGGCGCCGAACTCGGTGATGCGCACCACTTTGCCGGTGTAGATGCCGCCCAGCGTCACTGTGCCGGTCAGCGCTTCGACCATCTCTCGCGCGCGGCGCGCTGCCTCGCCATCGGTAGCCGAGATGAACACGCGGCCGTCATCCTCGATGTCGATCTTAGCCCCCGTCTGATCCTGGATGTTGCGCACAGTCTTGCCACCTGGGCCGATGACCGTGCCGATCTTCTCCGGGTCAATGTTGATGACGAGCATGCGAGGAGCGTGTGGTTTGAGGCTCGGGCGTGGCTCGGCGATCACGGCCAACATGCGCTCCAGGATGGCCAGCCGGCCTTCACGGGCCTGCTCAAGTGCCTCTTTCAAGATCTGTGGGGTGAGGCCGGAGATCTTGATGTCCATCTGCAGCGCAGTGATGCCTTTCTTCGTGCCGGCCACTTTGAAGTCCATGTCGCCGATGTGATCTTCCAGCCCCTGAATGTCGCTGAGGATGGCGTAGCCTTCGGAGATGCCGCCTGGCGCGGTGACCAGGCCCATGGCGATGCCGGCCACCGGCGCTTTGATCGGCACGCCGGCGTCCATCAGCGCCAGCGTGCTGCCACACACGCTGCCCATCGAGGTCGAGCCGTTTGAGGAGAGCACCTCGCTGACCACGCGCAGCGTGTAGGGGAATTCATTCTCATCGGGGATCACCGGCAGCAGCGCTCGCTCAGCCAGTGCGCTATGACCGATCTCTCGGCGGCTGCTGCCGCGCAGCACCTTCACCTCGCCGGTGGAGAACGGCGGGAAGTTGTAATGGTGCATATAGCGCTTCTCCTCGATCGGATACAGGCCATCCAGTGGCTGTGCGTCGGACTTGCTGCCGAGCGTGACGATGGAGAGGATCTGGGTCTCGCCGCGGGTGAAGAGGCCGGCGCCGTGTGCGCGCGGGCTGAGGTGGTCGCCCACTTCCACCCAGATTGGGCGAATTTCCTTGGGCCGGCGGCCATCGGGCCGTATGCCGTCGCGCAAAATGCGCATGCGCACCGCTTCGCTAGTCACGTCCTTCACCACCTGATGCAGCTCATCTGCGTTCACGTCGCCGATGGACTGCATCTGGGCCAGCACTTCGCCTTCCAGCGCGTCGAGGATCGCCTGGCGTTCTGCTTTCTCCAACTCTTGCTCGAGCGCCTCTTGGATGCGGTTGCCGAGCGCCTCGCGCACACGCTGGTTGAACGCCTCATCGCGCCCGAACTTCGGATAGTCAGCTTTGGGCTTGCCGATCTCCTGGCGCATCCTGTGCTGCAAGGCCACGAACTCTTGAATGGACTGATGGGCCAGCTCGAGCGCGCGCACCATCGTCGCTTCGTCCACCTCGTTGGCGCCGCACTCCACCATGACGATGGCATCTTTCGTGCCGGCGACGCGCAAATCCAGGTCGCTATATTGCATCTCGGGGATGGTGGGGTTGATCACCAACTCACCGTTAATCAGCCCGATGCGCACTGCGCCGACCGGGTTATCGAACGGCACGTCGCTGATCATCAACGCAGCGCTGGCTGCGTTCACCGCCAGCACGTCAATATCGTTCACCTGGTCGTGCGAGAGCGCGGTGATAATGACCTGCACGTCGTTGCGCAGGTCTTCGGGAAAGAGCGGGCGCAGCGGGCGATCCACCAACCGCGCGATGAGGATGGCTGCCTCGGGGGGACGACCTTCGCGGCGGAAGTAGCTGCCGGGGATGCGGCCGGCAGCGTAGAGCCGTTCCTCGTATTCCACGTTAAGTGGGAAGAAGTCGATACCTTGGCGGACCGTCTTGGACATGGTCGCGGTGGCCAACACCATCGTGTCGCCCATCCGCGCCGTGACCGCGCCGCCGGCTTGTTGTGCCAGTCGCCCTGTCTCGATCCGAATCTCTTTGTCGCCGATCCGCGCCGTGTAAACGTAGTTTGTTGGCTTAGGCGCTTCGATAATCCGTGTTACGTTTGTCTCTGACATCGTTCGCTCCCCAGTTCAGCTGACGCAGGCTAAGCACGTGTAAACGCCTTACGTCAATGTGTCTCCTCTTCAGCTGGCGCGGGGAGGGAGCGGTTAGAGGTTAGAAGTCAACCGCCGAACGGGCGTTCAGAAGCTGGCTTCTAACATCTATCCCCGCCACCTTCCCGCAGCCATCATATACACACAGAGGCACGCTGAACGTGCCTCTGCGAATTCGCTACTTCCTCAGACCCAGCTTGGCAAGCAACTGGCGGTAGGCTTGTGGGTCCTTGGCAGCCAGATACTTCAGATGCGCGCGCCGCTTGCCAACCAGCAACAGCAATCCGCGCCGAGAGCTTTCGTCGTGCTTATGCACCTTCAGGTGCTCGTTTAGCCTGTTGATGCGCTGGGTGAGCAGCGCCACTTGCACCGCCGATGAGCCGGTGTCGTTCGGATTGATCGCAAATTGCTTGATGAGCATGTTCTTCTCGTCTTTGCTCAGCGCCACTGGAACTCTCCACTCCTTAATATGCTCATTTCCTGTCGCAGCCAGGCAGAGGCTGCGCTAGAGCGCGTATTTAACGATCCAAAATTCTACCATCATCGCGCATCGGTGCATGGGCGCGTTCACCGATTGGGGCAACTGCTCGTGGGCCGCTCACCGGCGAAAGCGCTGGGTGGCAGCAAGACGGTCACCTGACTGAGGTGCGCGATTGCGCGCATCCTCGAGGGGTGCGTTCACAGTTGGGGGCGGGGCTGGTCTCACGCGGAGAACGCGAAGAAGAAGTAGAAGTCACAGCATCCTTAGCCGTTGCCTAGAAGGCGCGCTATGTTGCTCCTATTAGTGAATGCACCCTCCTCGAGCCTCGAGAAGGGCAGATGCTAAACTCCGCAATATGCCTGAGCGCCGCGGACTTGTCGAGGAGCGCGAGCTTGCCGCGTTGCTTGGTCGGTTTGGCCTGGCCGGCTTTCGCGCGGGCCAGCGCGAGGCCATCATGCACGTGTTGGCCGGCAGGGACACGCTGGTGGTCATGCCCACCGGCAGCGGCAAGTCATTGATCTACCAGTTGTGCGCGCTGGCTATGCCCGGCACGACGATGGTGATCTCCCCCCTCATCGCCCTCATGAAAGATCAAGTAGATCGGCTACAGCGCCTGGGCATACCGGCGACGTTCATCAACAGCGCGCTGAGCGCTCAAGAGCAGCAGCGGCGCATCGAAGCGCTGGCGCGCGGCGATTGGCGGCTGGTGTATGTCGCGCCGGAGCGCCTGCGCAGCGCGACGTTCGTGGAAGCGCTGAAGCAAGCGCGCATCAGCTTGCTGGCTGTTGACGAGGCGCACTGCATCTCGCATTGGGGACACGACTTCCGCCCCGACTATCTGCGGATCGGGGAGATTCGGCGGATGCTGGGCAATCCCGTCACCCTGGCCCTCACCGCCACGGCGACGGCGGACGTGCAACAGGACATCCTCACGCAGCTCCAGATTCCCGATGCTGCGCGCGTGATCACCGGCTTCGCCCGGCCCAACCTGGTGTTTCACGTTCAGTTCACGCCCGACTTGCCGGCCAAACAACGCGCCGTGCATAAAGTGCTCGACGTCGTGCGCGGCGCCGGCATCATCTACGTCGGCACGCGCCATGAGGCCGAGGTGCTGGCCGCTGAGCTGGAGGCGACGCGCCGCGTGCCGATCTTCCTCTATCACGGCGGCATGGAGCGCAGCCGGCGCACGCTGGCCCAGGAGGCGTTTATCCATCAGCCAGATGCGATCATGGTGGCGACCAATGCCTTCGGCATGGGGGTGGATCGGCCGGATGTGCGCTTCGTGCTGCACTACCACATCCCTGGCTCGCTAGAGGCATACTACCAAGAGGCCGGTCGTGCTGGGCGCGACGGCAAACCGGCCCAGTGCGTGCTGCTCTATGCGCCCCAGGATCGCGCCCTGCAGGAGTGGTTCATCCAGAACGATGCGCCTTCGCGCCATGAGATCGCGCGCTTGTTCGAGGCTATCGCTGCGCGTGCGAAGGATGGCCTGGCCCGCCTGACGCTCGATGAGTTGTTCCGCGCCACGCGGCTCTCTGAGGTGAAGCTGCGCGTTGGCCTGGCCCAGCTCGAGCGGGTGGAGGCGCTGACGCGCGCCTATGAGGATGGCCAGGTTGTGCACTTCGCCCTGGGCGCGTTGACCGAAGCGGCCCAGGAGAGCATTCAGGCGCAGGTGGAGGCGTGGCGGCATTACAAGCGGGTGCAGCTTGACCAAATGGTGAAGTATGCCGAGACCACGACGCGCTGCCGGCAGGAGATGCTGCTGGAGTATTTCGGCTCGCGCGAGCCGGTGAACGCCCAACCGTGTTGCGATTTCCACGTGCGTCAGGCGCGCGGCGAGCCGCATCCCTCGTTCGCTGTTCAAGAACCTATGCACGGTCGCCGCGCCATCCCCCAAGGCCAAACCTCGCTCGACGTGACGGCCCAGTTGTTCCTCGCCGGCCTGACCGTTCATGAGATCGCCGCCAAGCGCGGCTTGAGCCTGACCACGGTATATAGCCAGGCGGCGCAACTGATCGCCCTGGGTCGGCTGGCGCTGCGCTGCGTCGTCAGCGAGGCCGTCGAGGCGCAGATTCGCCAGGCGCTGGCCGCGGCAGGCGCCTACGAGAGCCTGGCGCAGGTCAAAGCCTCTTTGCCGGCGAGCGTTGATTACGGCCAGATCCGCTGCGTGCTGGCCCAAATCAAGCGCGAAGGCTAGGCCGGCAGCGCCCGCGCTATCAGCTCGACGGTGTGCATGACCGGCAACGGCTGACCGGCCCGACGTAGATGGGCGCGAATCTGCACCAGGCAACCGATGTTGCCGGTGACCACTGCCTGCGCGCCGGTGGCGAGGATATGGCGCGCCTTGCGCTGCCCTAGCTGATCGGCGATATCGGGGTGCTCGATGTTGTAGCTGCCGGCTGAGCCGCAACACAGGTCCCCTTCGGGGATCTCGACCAACTTGAGGTTGGGGATGGCCGAGAGCAGGCGGCGTGGCGCGCCCCAGATGCCCTGCGCATGGCCCAGGTGACAAGCATCGTGATAGGCGGCCGTCAGCGGCTGGGGAAGTGGCTGAAAAGGCCGCGCCGGGCCTAAGTCGTCCAGAAACTCGCTGATGTCTTTGACCTTGCGCGCGAAGGCGCAGCCCTCGGCTTCTAGGGGCGTGCCGCGAAACAGCAACGGATATTCCTTCATCGCCGATCCACAGCCGGCGGCGTTGGAGATGATCGCGTCTACGTCTTGGGGGAAGGCGCTCAGGTTGCGCTCGGCCAGCGCGCGCGCGCCGGCCAGGTCGCCGGTGTGCATGCCCAGCGCGCCGCAGCAGCCCTGGCCGCGCGGCACGATCACCTCAACGCCCTGCGCAGCCAGCAGGCGCAGCGTCGCTCGGTTGATCTCCGGCGCGAGCACCTGCTGGACACAGCCGGTCAACAGCGCGACGCGCGCGCGCCGCGGCCCGATGGCAGGCTGCACGGCGGGCAGGCGAGGCCCAGGCGGCGGCAGGTCGGCGGGCAACAGGCCGAGCATGGCCGAAAGAGAGCCGGGCAGCAACTGCTTAAACGGCATGGCCAGCCGGCCCAGTTGCGCGGCCAGCCGGAAGCGCGCCGGATAAGGCAGCGTCTGGCGCACCAGCCAGCGCGTCGCGCGCGCCATCCAGGGTCGCTGGCGGGCCGGCTCGACGTGAGCGCGGTAGGCTGTGAGCAACTCGCCATACGCCACCCCCGAAGGGCAGGCCGTCACGCACCCCAAGCAGCCCAGGCAGCGGTCAATGTAGGGCGCAGCGTCCTGGGGCGTCAGCATCCCCTGGAGCACGTCGCGCATCAGCACGATGCGCCCGCGCGGTGAGTCCATCTCCTCGCCCAAGACTTTGTAGGTTGGGCAGGCTGCCAGGCAAAACCCGCAGTGCACGCAGGCCGCCACGGCCCCTGCCATCGTCTCTCCGTGCGGCCCCAGCCGCTCTGTTGGTATCTGGTGTTGCATGGCTTACAGTCGGAACTTGCCTTCGGGGTCCAACGCGCGCGCCACGCGCTCGGCAAAAGGATTGGGTCGCCGCCAGCCGATGCGCGGGTCGCCTTGAGCGTTGACCAATACCAGGCCGGCCAGCGCCAGCGACTTCAGGATGGCATCCAGCCTGGAGAGGTCGTCGGTGGCGATCCAGGCCACGTTGCCGCCGACGCTGTAGCGGCGTTGAAGGCCGCGCAGGTGGACGTCCAGCGCCGGGATGCGCGCCGGCGTGAGCGGCACTTTGACCGCGCTCTCCCCGGCATGTAGCCAAGTGAACGCGCGCGCCGCGTGCCAGAACGCGGCTTCGTCTGCTTCGTCCATCAGCTCGCCGGCGCCGCACAGCGCGCGCACGCGCGCCATGCGCTGCGGCAGGCCGGCGGCCAGCCCGCCGACGCGGATGAACAAGGTGGCTCGTTCGTCCTCTGGGTCAACGAGGATGTCAATTGCGTTCAGGTCGTACGGGCAGTTGGTCAGCGTGGGCAGCAACGCCAGCGCGTCGCCCAAAGACGGCAGCGCGACGCGCAACGTCGTATAGGCCTCTGGCTTGGGGAAGACTTTGAACGTCACCTCGGTCAAGATGCCCAGCGTCCCCAGGCTGCCCACCATCAGCTTGGGGTAATCGAAGCCGGCGGCGTTCTTCACCACCTTGCCGCCGCCTTGGATCAGCGCACCGTTGCCGTCTATCAATCGCACGCCGATCAGGAAGTCGCGGGCGCCCCCGTAGCGGTAGCGCTCCGGCCCGCAGGCGTTGGCGGCCACCGTGCCGCCCAGCGTTGCCCCGCGCTCGGCCAGCAGCGGGTCGAAGGGCAAATACTGGCCGTGCCGGGCCAGCAAGTCCTGCACTTCGGCCACCGGCGTGCCGGCCCAGGCGGTGATGACGAACTCGGTCGGGTGGTATTCGATCACGCCGGAGTAAGCGCTTAGGTCGAGCGCGCGCACCCCCTCCTGAATCGGCGCGCATTTAGTGCACGCGCCGTGCGCGCGGACGCGCGCTGATTCGCGCACAGCCTCTTGCAGGTCGCGCAGGTCGGTCGCCATGCTCACTCGCGCGCGATCACGCCGGCGCGCTCCAAGGGGTGCGAGCCGACATGATGAGCTTGGGCCGCGGGCGCATCGCCGGGGAAGACCTTGCCGCGATTGGCCAGCTCGGCTGGGTCAATCGCTTTGCGCAGCGCCCACATGGCGGCCATGTCGCTCGCGCTGAATTGGCGCGGCAGATACCCTCGCTTCTCCATGCCCACGCCGTGCTCGCCGGTGATCGACCCGCCCAGCCGGATGCACAGGTCAATAATCTCGCTGGCGAGCTGCTCGGCGCGCGCCAGCGCACCCGGCTCGCGCCCGTCAAACATAATCAGCGGGTGCAAGTTGCCGTCGCCGGCGTGGAAGACGTTGGCCACCCGGATGCCCCACTTGGCGCTGAGCTTCTCGATCTCGGCCAGCGCCTCGCCCAGCCGCCGGCGGGGCACCACGCCATCCTGGACGATGTAATCGGGGCTGAGCCGGCCGACGGCGCTGAAGGCGCTCTTGCGGCCCTTCCAGATCTTCGCGCGCTCTTCTTCGTTCTGCGCCACTTTCACGAGGTAAGGGCCAGAAGCGTGAATCACTGCTTGCAGGCGCTGCCACTCGGCCTCGACCTGGGCGCGCTCGCCCTCCAGCTCGACGATCAGCAGCGCTGCTGCGTCGAGCGGATAGCCGGGGTGGACGGCAGCCTCCGCCGCCTGGATAGAGAGGTGGTCCATGATCTCCATCGCGCCTGGGAGCAGGCCGCTGGCGATCACGCTGGAGACGGCGTCGCCAGCGGCTTCCAGCGAGCGGTAGGCAGCCAGCAGCGTGCGATAGACCTCCGGCTTAGGCAACAACTGGACGGTGATCTCCAGGGCGATGCCGAATAGCCCTTCGCTGCCGCCGAACAGCCCAACGTAGTCGGCCTCGACGCTCTCCAGCGAGTCGCTGCCCAGCTCGGCCACTTCGCCATCGGGCAGCACCACTTTTAGCGCGAGCACGTGGTTGGTGGTCATGCCGTATTTCAGGCAGTGGGCGCCGCCGCTGTTGAAGGCCACGTTGCCGCCGATCGTGCACACCGGCTGTGAGGATGGGTCGGGGGCGAAGAGCAGACCGTATGGCGCCGCCGCCCGCGTGATGTCCAGGTTGATGACGCCCGGCTCGACGACTGCCAGGCGTTGTTGTGGGTCCAGGCGCAAGATGCGGTTCAGGCGGTTCAGCGCGATCACGATGCCGTCTTTGATCGGCAACGAGCCGCCGCTGAGGCTGGTGCCGCTGCCGCGCGCGACGAACGGCACGCCGAAGCGATGGCAGGCCTTCACTGCCGCGATGACCTCTTCTTGCGTGACGGGGATCACCACGGCGAGGGGGCGCTGCTGGAAGGCGGTCAGCGCGTCGGACTCGTAGGCGGCCAGCGCCGCCGGCGCGGTCAACAGACGATCTGGCGGGAAGGCCGTCCGCAGATGGTCGAGAAACGCTGCGCTCATCTCGGGGAATGAGAGTGTATCAGCAAAGCCGAATTTTGCTTGGGTGCATTCACCAATAGGGGCAACACAGCGCGCCTTCCAGGCAGCGACCAAGGATGCTGTACTTTCAAACTCTTCGCGTTCTCCGCGTCTCCGCGTGAGATCGGCCTTCCCCCAACTGTGAATGCCCCCTTTGCTTTGGTGCGTTCGCAGCTAAACCTTACATGCGTTGCCCAAGGCTACCCAAATCAGCGTCAAGGAACGCCCCACAGCCGAATCGTGCCGTCTCGAGAAGCCGAGACAAGGGTTCGCCCATCGGGAGCGAAGAGGATGCCGGTTATCCTATCCGTATGCCCCGTGAGCGTCGAAAGCTGCTGGCCAGTCTGCACGTCCCAGAGCTGGATGGTGTCTCGAAAGGGGTTCTGGCTGGTTCCACCAAAGGATGAAGTCAAGGCGAGGATTTGGCCGTCGGGCGAGAAGGCCACAGCATCGCCTACGAGTTCCCGGAGGCGAGCGCCGGTCTGGACATCCCACACTGCGTTGCCCGAAGCAAGGATTTGGCCGGTTGGCGAGAACGCAACGCTGGTCGTCCTGCTGCGAACTTTAAGCCGGCGCAGGCGTTGGCCGGTCTGAACATCCCATAGTGAGACGATGTAGTCTCTGTCGCTAAAGGCAAGGAGTTGCCCATTGGGTGAAAACGCAATGCTGTTCACCCCGCTTCCTTCGAGCACACGGAGGCGCTCGCCGGTCCGGGCATCCCATATAAAAACGGCGCCGTATTCGTCGCCCGAGGCGAGCGTGCGTTCGTCGGGCGCGAAGGCGACGCTGGTCACACCAAATCTATGTCCTTCGAGCGTGCGGACGGTTTGACCAGTCTGAACGTCCCAGATTCGGATGGTGGCGTCGGAAGCAGCGGAGGCGAGCGTGCGTCCGTCAGGCGCGAAGGCGACGCTTGTCACCTTGTTGATATGCCCTTTGAGCGTTCGCAGCCGCCGACCGGTCTGGGCGTCCCAGAGTTGGATGGCGTAAGCATCGGCGGTCGAGGCCAGGATTTGGCCATCGGGTGAGAGGGCAACAGCGTTTACACCACTTGTGTATTCCGTAAGTGAACGAAGGAACTGACCGGTCTGGACGTCCCAGAGCCGGACGGTGTGAGCCTCGGTCGCCAGAGCGAGGGTTCGGCTATCGGGCGAGAAGGCGATGCCGCCTACGGCGCGAGCCTCTCGTTGAATCATGCGCAGGAATCGGCCAGTTTGGGCGTCCCAGAGCCGGACAGCGCCATCCTCGGTAGATGCGATGATCTGCCCGTTGGGCGCGAAGGCGACGCTGCTCACCCGACGACCTCCTTGCCCCCTCAGCTCGCGGATGCGTAAACCGGTGCGAACGCCCCAGAGCCGGATGACTCCCTTGCCATCGGCAGAAGCCAGGGTTTGACCATCGGGTGAGAACGCGATGCTGATCACCCCGCGATCGTGCCCTTCCAGCCGGCGGACAAGCTGGCCGGTTCGGGCATCCCATATAAAAACGGCGTCGTCGTCTTCGCCGCCAGAGGCGAGCGTCCGTCCATCGGGCGCAAAGGCGACGCTCGT
>Ga0308415_1000407_pt1 | contig 18757 bp, 9 predicted proteins | sample HotsprSampleOS55_FD_203465 | JGI IMG/M metagenome (GOLD analysis project Ga0308415, IMG submission 203465) | Hot spring phototrophic mat microbial communities from Octopus Spring, Yellowstone National Park, Wyoming, United States - 20090730_OS55 ... | reverse complement strand
AGCCTTCCCAAGGGGTCAAAACCTCCAACCGATGAGCAGCAGCGACCATTTCCCGGCCCGGAACAGGCTCCAACCAAAGTCGGTAAGGATTCAGGTGCCCAGAACCTCTATGACCCTTCCTTCTTGCACAATCCGCTGGCCCACGAGTGGAGTCGCAGGATCGGGCGTTACTCGCCACGGACACGTTTTGCGGAGGCGTTCATTAACACGACCGGGGGCGAGGTGCGGTTCAGCCCACCCGCCGGCGGCGATTTCCACGGGCTCTACACGGTTCTGGAGAAAATCAAACGTAACGATGCACGGGTCAACATTGCCCGGCTGGAAGCAGGCGTGACGAATCTGCCCGCACTTTCCGGCGGCTACCTACTGAAAATAGATCGGGCCGATGCGGACGAGCGAACCTTCTACGATCCCTATTTGGAAGCGTCCATTGTTTATGTGGATCCCCCAGGATTGGAAATGGTCACCTCCGCGCGGCAAGCTCAGGCGCAGTACATCCAGCAGTATCTCCTGAATTTCGGAGCGGCACTGACCGGCCCTCACTGGACCAATCCGGTCACTGGTTACGCGGCATGGATCGACGTACCTTCCTGGATCGATCATCACCTGCTCAATGTGCTGGCGCTGAACGTGGATGCGCTGCGGCTGAGCGCGTATTTCTTCAAGGATCGGAACCGCAAACTGGAAATGGGCCCGCTGTGGGATTTCGATCGGTCCATGGGCACGTCCGGGGGTGGAGATCTGCGGGCCTTCAACCCGAGGTCCTGGATGGGTTCGGCGGGTCTGGGGGGTGGCAGCGATTACGGTACCGATTTTTTCAACGCCGCTGGGGTCTTCCCGAACGGTTGGTACCGGCGACTGTTCCGAGATCCAGACTTTTGGCAGGCCTGGATCGACCGCTGGCAGGAACTGCGCCGGGGCCCCTTTCAAACCAGTGAACTGTTTGCCCTGGTGGACCGTCTGGCCACAAATGAGATTGCCCCTGTGCAGATGCGTCAGGCGCAGCGCTGGTCCGATTCCGCCCCCCGGTCCGGCACCGTGAGTTCGGCAGGTTACTCTCACTGGTTTCCGGGCACCTATGCCGGCGAGGTGGCATTTCTGAAGCGTTGGCTCTCCGACCGCACCCATTTCATCGACACCAATTTCCTGGCGGCGCCAGTCCTGGACCGACTGGGCGGGACGGTCAGCTCGGGCACGGTGGTTCGATTGCGGACTGCTGCCACACTGGCCGGCACGACGACTTATTACACCTTGGACGGTACCGATCCGCGGCTGCCGGGTGGGGCGATTTCCCCACAGGCGCAGGCCGGCTCTGGAGAAATCTCGCTGGTGGTGACTTCCAACGTGCGTGTGGTGGCCCGAAACTACAATCCGCAGCATCGCAACCTGACCGGACCGCGCAATCCCCCCATCTCGAGTCCCTGGTCCGGTCCGGTGACGGCTACCTACGTGGTGGAGACGCCGCCCTTGGTGCTGACCGAGCTGATGTATCATCCGGCCCCCGGCGGCAGTTTCGGCGACTCGAACCAGTACGAATTCCTGGAGCTGAAAAACGTCGGGGCACATCCCCTGCCGCTAGCCGGGTTCCGGTTTACCGCCGGCATCAGTTTCGTGTTCAGCCCAACCAACGGTCCGGCCGTGCTTCAGCCCGGGGAATATGTAGTCCTGGTGCGGAACCGGGTCGCGTTCCAAGAGCGTTATCCGGGGATCACCAATGTGGCTGGGCCGTACGAAGGCGCCCTGGCCAATGAGGGTGAACGGATCCGATTGGAGGGGCCGCTGGGAGAGTTGGTGTGGGAATTCCGCTATGACGACCGGTGGTACCGCACCACCGATGGGGCCGGCTTTTCGCTGGTGCCCGTGGTGGAAGGCAGTGTTGAAAGCATAGCCGCCCGATGGCGGCCCAGTGCGCGCCTGGGCGGATCGCCCGGTCGGCTGGATCCTTTGCCTCCAGCCCTTCCGCCCGTGGTCATCAACGAGGCTCTTACCCATACGGACCCCCCGGAAGTGGACGCTGTGGAGCTGCACAATCCGACGGCCACTGCGGTGGATCTAGCCGGCTGGTTTCTAACCGACGATCGCCGCCAGCCGCGCAAGTATGTGATGCCGCCAGGAACCGTCATCCCGCCCTTTGGGTATCTCGTGCTCGATGGCACGCAGTTCGGCAGCGGACCCAATCCGTTCAATCTAAGCTCGCTGGGCGAGGAGGTATGGCTCTTTTCGGGCGACGGAACCAACCTGACCGGTTACGCTCACGGCTTCAGCTTCGGTGCGGCTGCCAACGGGATTAGCTTCGGTCGGCATCTGGACAGCCTCGGGCGAGAACATTTTGTGGCTCAGGCGACCAACACTCTCGGCCGGCCCAATGCCGGCCCGCGCGTGGGGCCGGTGGTCATTCACGAGATTATGTTCGAACCTCCGCCGTCGGCGGGCTACGCCGACACACTGCATGAGTACATTGAACTGCGCAATCTGACAGATCAGCCGGTTCCCTTGTTCGACCCGTTCTTTCCCACCAACACGTGGCGACTGGAAGGCGTCAGCTTCCATTTCCCGAGCGGAGTGGTGATGCCGCCCGGCGGCTACTTGCTCGTGGTGAGCTTCGACCCAGAACGGGACCCGGTCTCCAAGGCCATGTTTCGCCGGCGGTATGCGTTGGCGGAAAGCGTGCCGTTGGTCGGGCCCATGTCAGGTCGGCTGGCCAACGAGGGGGAACGGCTGGCCCTGCTTCGGCCCAATCCACCGCAGACCGTCCCGAACCCATTTGTGGGCTACGTGCCTTACGTGCTGGTGGATGAAGTCGAGTATGAGCCGGGGCCGCCCTGGCCTGCCGGGGCGGCAGGGACCGGCCTGTCCCTGCAACGCAGGCTGGGTCCTTTGTTCGGCAACGACCCGGCCCACTGGGAAGCCGCACCGCCCACACCGGGTGCCTTGAATTTTTCGGCGGCCCAGAGCGACGCGGATGAAGATGGACTGCCGGACGCATGGGAACTGCAGCATGGACTGGATCCGAGGCGAGGCTGGGGCGATGACGGTCCGGAGGGCGATCCCGATGGCGATGGACTGACCAATTTCCAGGAGTATGTAGCCGGTACGCATCCTCGGGATCCGGCCAGCCTGCTGCGGCTGGAGTGGGCGGGCCGAGATGAAGACATGGCACAGATCGAGTTTGTGGCTCGTCCCGGTCGCGTCTATGAAGTGCTCGCGGCCGACGATGTTCGAGGACCGTGGCAGGTGATCCGGACCCTCCCGCCGCCGGCCCGAGAACAGGTCGTGGTGATCACGGATGAGGTGGCCGATTGGTCCCAGCGCTACTATCGGTTAAGGGTACGACTGGGGCCATAAGCCCACAGAAGCCAGGGGTGCAAGGCCCGGGAAACCGAAGCAGACCGGATCCGGAAAGCAAGCTTCAGCGCAGTTTGCCGCTGCCCCCTCGAGGCGTGGAATTCAGGGCCGTGTTTCGGCCTGAACGGGATGACCGACGGCGCGCTCGAATCGCGCCTGCGCCACCACAAAGTCCCGGAGCGCCTGGGCGTGGATCGAACGTGCCTCGGTCAGAGCCGTCTGTGCGCTCAGCACATCCAGTTGGGTTCCCGTGCCGGCCTGGGCGCGTGCTTGCGCCAGTCGCAGGGCCTCTTCGGCCTGCTCCTGCACCTTGACCGTGGACTCCAACACCTCGCGGGCCTCCACCAGACGCGAGTAGGCCGTGCGGACTTCCAGCTCGATTCTGCGGCGGGCGTCCTCGATCTCCACCACCGCCCGCGCTTGCCGGGCCCGAGCCTCGCGCAGCTTGCCGCGCGTGTGACCGCCGTCCCAGAGATTCCATCGCATTTGAGCCCCAACCACCCAGCCATCGATGACCCGATCCAGCTCGTCTTGAAAGGCGGGGCTGCGGGCGTCGTAGCCCGCAAACAGCTCCACCGCCGGCCGAAAAGCGGCGCGCGCCTGCTGGACCGCCTCGGCCTGCAGGGCCTCGGCATGACGCAGCAGAGCCAGTTCACTGCGATTTTCGAGGGCCTGACGCAGGGCCAGGCTCAGCTCCGGCATGCCCTCAGGCGGCTGCAACGTGTCAGCCAGCTCCAGCGGCAGGTCTTCCGTAAATTCGGGCGGCACCTCAAACCCCAGCAGATGCGCCAGCTCCTGTTTGGCGATGCGAAGACTGTTTTGGGCACGACTCAGCCGGGGCCGGGCATTGGCCAGCTCGACTTCCGCCCGCAACACGTTGAACCGCGGCACCGTACCCGCCTCGAACCGTTGCCGGGTCTGTCGCAGTTCTTCTTCCAGCAAACGAACCGAGGCTTGGTGAACCCGGACCATTTCTGCTGCCAGCAATGCATCCGCATAGGCCGTGCGCACGGCCAGGACCGTCTCGGCCACGGTGGTTTGGTAGGCCGCCTGGGCCTGTTGCTCCGTCAGCCGGGCCGCCCGCCAGGCCGAGCGGAGTCGGCCCCCCTCGTAAACGCTCTGGACCAACCGCACGCCGGCGGCCCAGCTCTCGTTGGGGATCTGAATGGGCAGGCCGGGCACGGGGAACTGTTCCACACCGCCGGCCTCGCGCGCGGTGTAGTTGGCAGTGGCCTGCAGCTTCGGAATCACCACTGCCCGTGTCTGGACGGCCACACCCAGCGCTGCCTCCAGGTCCTGCCGTGCCTTCCGAACCTCGGCGCTTTGATCCAGGGCAAGGTTCAGCGCATCGGCCAGCGTCAGGGGTCGAGTGGGCCAACCGGGCGGCCCGGCCCACACCAACGTCCCTGCGGACACAACCCACCATGTGATCAACTGCCACCACCCACCACGCGTGTTCATACGTCTCCGATTTCTTTTCGATTCTGAGCCGTCAGCGGGCCCGCGGTTACGTCCGCTCGGGAGGCTGCTCGGTGCCCGCACCCGAATTCAAGGCCCGACCGCAGGCTGGTTTGCGAGCTTTCTCGGAGTTTTTGGGGCTGCCGGAGTCCATGCGCTGCTGCGGCCACCCATGACGCCCCCGAACTCGCGAAGCGTTTGGAATGCGCCTGCTTGCTGACGCTTTCGGGCAACGGCACTGCGCCCGGAGACTTGCCGCCCCACCCCTGCTGCCCACAAACGGCGAGCTTTTCTAGTGACTCGACCGCATCAGCTTTCGAAGCCTGGGTGCCACCCCGGCCCAGACCGCACCGGAAGCCGCGCTTTCCGAAACCAAGGGGCGGGACGGCCTGGAACCCGTCCCTCCAGTTGCACGAACGAGCGGTTTCGGTTCGATCCGCACCCGATGCCGTTGCACTCCGAGGGCCGGGGTTCAGCCCGACTGGGCTCACACCCATGTGGGCAGCCGGCGCGTTCCATGCCATGGCTCCACTGTATGCGGTCTCGGGTGCGCAGGGGGAGCCGCCACGCGAACGCTGTTGTGATGGAAGAGCGCAGCCGGTAAAGTCCAACCCGCCCCGGGGTCGGCGTAGCGGGAACCGTTGTCGGGGGCTTGAGTAAACGGGCGATGTTGGACTGGACCATTTACGTTTCGTTTTTGGGGGCTCTGGTGTCGGCGTTGTGGCCGGGCCGGCGTGCGTCGGGAGTGCGCTGGATTGCCCTGGGCACGGCTTTGGCGATGGTGGCGCTGAGCCTGCAGGGGCTCAGGCAGGTCCAGAGCAATGGCACTCGATGGTTGAGCCTGGTGGACGTGCCGTGGATACCGGAGCTGGGCATCCGGTATCATTTGGCAGCGGACGGTTTGAGTGCGGTGTTGGTGGCTCTAACCGCAGTGGCGGCGGTGGCAGGGGTCCTGTTTTCGTGGAACGTGCGGGAGCGGGTGCGAGAGTTTTTCGCGCTGTATCTGCTCCTGGTCGGAGCCATGTGCGGGGTGTTCCTGAGCTTCGACCTGTTCCTGTTCTTTGTGTTCTACGAGTTGGCGATCGTGCCGAAGTACTTCCTGATTGCGATCTGGGGTTCGACGCGGCGCGAGTACGGCGCGATGAAGCTGGTGCTGTACTCGTTTGTGGGCAGTGCTCTGGTGTTGGTGGTATTGTTGGCAGCGTATGTGTGGGCGGGGGCGCGCTCGTTTGGGTGGGCCGATCTGGTGGGGGCCGGATACCCGCGCGCGTTTCAGTTGTGGGCGTTTCCGGTGATGTTCGTGGGGTTTGGGATTCTGGCGGGGTTGTGGCCGTGGCACACGTGGGCACCGACAGGGCATGTGGCGGCGCCGACGGCGGCTTCCATGTTGTTGGCGGGGGTGGTGATGAAGTTGGGAGCCTACGGTTGTTTCCGAGTCGCGATGCCAATGTTTCCGGAAGGGTTGCGGCCGTGGGGGAACCGGTTGTTGGGCTTTGGTTCTTGGCCGGAGGTGTTTGCCGTGCTGGCGATCGCGGGGATTGTGTGGGCTGCCCTGGTGGCCCTGGTGCAGCGGGATTTCAAGTTCGTGATCGGTTATTCGAGTGTCAGTCACATGGGGTTTGTGATTCTGGGTTTGATGACGCTGACGGAGCCGGGCTGGCAGGGGGCGGTGCTTCAGATGGTGTCGCACGGGTTGATTGCCGGGCTGCTGTTTGCGGTGGTGGGGCGGATGGTATACGACCGGGTTCACACGCGGGAGTTGGCGGAGCTGGAGAACCTTGGGTTGGCCCGAAGATTACCGTTTGCCGCGGGAACGTTTGTGTTGGCCGGTGCGGCCTCGGCAGGCATGCCGGGCTTTAGTGGGTTCATGGCCGAGGTGCATGTGTTGTTGGGGACCTGGCAGGTCTGGCCGCTCTGGGCGTGGATAACGGGTGTGGGTGTCCTTTTGGGAGCGGCATACATCTGGCGCGCGATGCAACGGGCGTTTTGGGGTGAAAGTTCGCCCGACGGGGTACAGGTGGCTGCTCCAGGGCACGGGGAGCCGATCAGTCCAGCGGAACGATGGGGGGCGGTATTGTTGTTGGTGGGCGTCATCGGGTTGGGCCTGTTTCCGCGGGTGGTGACGGAAGTGGTCGGGCCGATCTTGCACGGGCCCGTGTTCGGGCCGTTGCAACGAGGCGGCTTGTGGTGAGGAGGCGGCATGAGCGGGCTGGATTACGGGGCACTGGTTCGCGGAGCGGCGGCAGAACTGGTGTTGTTGGCGGCCGCGCTGGCAGTGCTGGGAATCGACCGCGGTGCTTTGCGGGAGGCCGGCCTTCGGGTGCGCTGGTGGGTCAACGGTCTTGTGGCGGCGTTGGGCTGTGCGGCGGCTGCGGCGGCGTTGTGGCTGTTCAGGGCGGAGATCGATGTCGGCGCGGTCCAAGGGCTGTGGGCCGTGGACGCTCTGACGAGGTGGGTCAAATGGGTGCTCTTGGGATTGACCCTGCTGACGGTGGGATTGTCGGTTAGGGCCACGCGAACGCGGCAGGTGGGCGAGTACCTGGCCCTGGTGCTGCTGGCCGCGGTGGGCATGCTGGTTCTGGCAGGTGCGGAGGATCTGCTGCTGGTTTTTGTGGCCCTGGAACTGACCAGTTTGACGCTCTATGTGCTGGTGGGTTTTGAGAAGGAGCGCCCCGCGGCGGTGGAAGCGGCCCTGAAGTACTTTTTGTTCGGGAGCGTGGCTGCGGCGTTTACGTTGTATGGCATGAGCCTGTTGTATGGGCTCACGGGTACGATTCGGCTACGGGAAATGGCGGTGGTGTTGGGGGCAGAACCGGTGGGTCTGACGCTGTGGACGGCCTTGGTGATGGTGCTGGTGGGGTTGGGATTCAAGGTGGCAGCCGCGCCGTTTCATCTGTGGGCTCCGGATGCCTACGAGGCGGCGCCGACGCCGAGCGCGGCGTTGGTGGCGTCCGGGTCCAAAGTGGCCGCGTTTTTTGTGCTGGCCAAGCTGCTGATGGTGGGCTGGCCACAAGGGACAGGCTCGGCAGTGCCGGGACAATGGGTGAGCGGCTGGGCCGTCGTCCTGGCGGGGTTGAGCGTGGTAAGTCTGCTTTGGGGCAATCTGGCGGCGTTGGTGCAGGGGAACGTGCGGCGGTTGTTGGCCTATTCGGCGGTGGCCCATGCCGGGTATGCGATGCTGGGCGTCATGGCCAACAGCCGCATTGGCCTGGCCTCATTGTTGTATTACGTGGCGACCTACGCATGCAGTGCCGTGGGCGCGTTCGGAGTGGTTTCGGTGGTGGAAGCCCATCGGCGAGGTGCGGCGCGGTTGGAGGATTTCGCGGGCTTGAGCCGGCATGCGCCCGAGGTAGCGATTTGTCTGATGATTTACCTGTTGTCGTTGGCCGGCATCCCGCCCCTGGCCGGGTTCTTCGGAAAGTTTTATGTGTTCGTGGCGGCTCTGGAATCGGGACGTCCGTTGGGGGTGCTGTGGCTGGTCGCCGCGGCGATTTTGCTGAGCACGGTCTCGCTCTACTATTACCTGCAGGTGCTCAAGCAGGCCTGGGTGCGCGCCCCCGAAGAGGTGGGGAGCCAAAGATGGCATGTGCCTTGGGAGGTGCGCTTGACGCTTTGGGTGACGGCAGGGGCGGTGCTGGTGGTGGGATTGTTTCCCTCGCTGGTGCTGCGGAGCCTGGACAAGGCGCTGACGGGTTCGGGATTCTGAAGCCGGGCAGCAGCCGGTGCGGAATGCTCGAAGGGTTCGGGCCGCCGAAGACCTACACAACGGACCTGGCAGATCGGCCCGTGAGGAATGGGATGACTTGTCGGTGGGTGAGGTTCAGGGAGCGCCACGCATGAAGAGCGGGCGATGGATACTGCTGGGGTGGTTGGGGACCTGGCTGTGCGGGATCGGCTCTGACGCTGCGATCCAAGCCGTCACTCCCGGTTCATCAGGTTTGTGGCGACTGCGTTCGGATTGGGAGGCTGTGCAGCCCGGAGATGCGCTGCGGCTGCGCCCCGGCACTGGCGCGGTTTTTGAGGTGGACGAGCAGGCCCTTCAGACACTGCTCTCAGGGGCTCCGGAAGAGTTTGGTACCTGGGCGGCCAAGGCACCGACTCTGTTGACCCTGCCGCAGCCGGATGGGTCCTCGGTGCGCGCGTGGTGTGTGGCCTCACCGGTGATGGAGCCGGCCCTGGAATTGCGGTATCCGGAGCTGCGTACGTACCGCCTCAGGGGATTGGACGATCCCGGGCTGACCGGTCGCTTGAGCCTGACGCCGCAGGGCGTGCACGCGCGCTGGCGCGATAGCCGGGGTTGGATGGTGTTGGAGCCTTTGCCCGGAATGGGACCGGTGTTGCATCGAGTGTACGCCCGGACGGACATGGAGGCGGCGGCGGGCGACTGGGTATGCGAGACGCCGGTGCCGCCCTTGGCGACGGCGAGCGGTGGCTTCGGGCCCACCACCAACGGAGGGATCTTGCGGGTGTACCGACTGGCCCTGGCGGCCACAGGCGAGTGGACGGCCGCTCATGGGGGCACGGTCAAATCCGCCATGGCCGCCATGGTGATTCTGGTGAACCAATTGAATGCGATCTACGAGGCGGAGGTGGGGATACGGTTTGTGTTGGTGTCCAATAATGATCGGTTGGTGTTCACCAATGCCGTCACGGACCCTTACACGGGCAACAACGCCAGTGCACTGTTGGAGGAGAATCAGAGGACTGTGGACAGCCTCATTGGAGAAGCGAACTACGATCTGGGCCATGTCTTGAGCCGGGTCAATGGCGGATTGGCCACGCTCTCGGGCGTGTGTCGGTCCGGAATAAAAGCGCGGGCACAGACGGGCATCGGCAACAGTAACGATCCACTGTTTGTGGATTATGTGGCCCACGAAATCGGCCACCAGTTCGGGGCCCGACACACCTTCAACGGCGTTCGGGGCACCTGCGGGGGAAACCGGGACGAAAGCAGCGCCTTCGAACCCGGTAGCGGCTCGACGCTCATGGCGTATGCAGGGAATTGTCAGGGGGACAACGTCCAGTTTCGGAGCGATCTCTATTTTCATGCGGCCAGTTTGGATCAGATCCTGCAGGGAGCTACGGGTTGGCCGGGCAGCGGTTGTGGCTACCAAGTGGCCACAGGCAACCAGGCGCCCTGGGTCCGAGCAGGGCCGCCGCGGGTCATCCCGCGAGGCACACCCTTCTTCCTGGAGGCCGAGGGAGGAGACCCGGACGGGGATCCGCTGACGTATTGCTGGGAACAGATGGACTTGGGGCCGCCGGCCACGCTGGATGCCACCGACACCTCGAAGGGCCCGCTGTTTCGGTCGGTTCGCCCCGGCCCCAGCCCGATGCGAATGTTTCCGGAGCTGGGGACGCTCCTGGCCAATCAGACCAACTGGACTGAAAAGTTGCCCTGGGTCGGTCGGACGATGCGGTTCCGCGTGACTGTACGCGACGGTCGAGGCGGCGTGGCCGGTGCGGAAACCGAGGTGCTGGTAGCCTCCAATGCGGGTCCGTTTCGGATTCTGTCCCCCAACGGGGGCGGCAGTTTCTCCAACTTGCTCAGCGTGAGTTGGGATGTGGCGGGGACGACAGCGTCTCCCGCAAGTGTGGACCGGGTGAACCTGTGGCTTTCCACCAACAACGGCCAGAGCTTTCCCCATCCGCTGGCTTTGAACACCCCCAACGACGGGGCGGAAACAGTGCCGCTTCCCGCTATCCAAACCACGCTGGCCCGGGTGAAGGTGGAGGCGGTGAACCAGCCGTTTTTCGATGTGAGCGACGGGCCCTTCACGATTTTGCCGCCGCAGCCCACGCCGGTGCTGGAAATTGCGTCTCTGACGGTCGTTACGGAAAGCTGCACCCCGACCAACGGTGCGGTGGATCCGGGAGAAACGGTGACGGTGAACCTGGGGCTGCGCAACAATGTCCTGACCCCGACCACGAATCTCGTGGCGACCCTGCTGGTGGGCGATGGGGTGGTTACAGCGGGGCCGGCTCAGACGTATGGCAGTGTAGCGGGAGGACAGACCGTGACCCGCTCGTTCACCTTCACAGCGGGGGGCCGCTGTGGCAGTACGATTCGACCCACCTGGCGCCTGAACGATGGCGCACGGGATCTGGGCACGGTGAGTCGGGTGCTCGTGCTGGGAGCGGTGCAAACGCAGGTCGTCTCGCGCGCCAACCTTACGCCGCTCACGATTCCTGCGAGTGGGACCCGCGGGGCCGCCTCGCTGTATCCCTCCCAGATCACCGTCAGTGGTATGACCGGTCAGTTGGCCCGAGTACGGGTCACGCTGACCGGGCTGACCCACACGTTTGGCGGCGACCTGGACGTGTGGCTGGTGTCGCCCCAGGGCCAGGTCGTGTGGTTGCTTTCGGATGCAGGCAACGGCACGAATGCCAGCGGCACGCTGACGTTTGACGACTCGGCGCCGGGGGTTTGGCCCGCGGAAGGCCCCCTTCGCACGGGTACCAACCAGCCTACGGCCTACGATCCTGACAGTGACCCAGTGGTGACACCGGGCCCGTCCGGCTCGGTCAGTTTTCGTTTGAGCAGTTTGAACGGACAGGATCCCAACGGGGTTTGGTCCCTGTACATTTGGGACGATGCCGAGGGAGACACGGGCCGACTGGACTTCGGATGGCGTCTGGAGCTGACGGCCACGCAACGCGTCTGTTGCGGCCGGGCAGCCCTCCCGCCAACCTTGTCCCCGATTCCGGATCAGATCACGGATGAGGATGTTCCACTGTTGGGTCTTGAGCTGACGGTGGACGATGCCGACACGCCCCTGAATGAAGTGCGGGTTTGGGCCTATGCGGCGGACCTGACCTTGGTGGCCCCGACGGGTGCGGTAGTCACCGGGGTGGGACGGGAACGGCGATTGGATCTCTACCCGGTGCCTGATGCCTTCGGGAGCACGTGGGTATTCGTGGTGGCCGAAGACGGTCTGTATTCGGTGACCAATGCATTTCTGTGGACGGTGCGCCCGGTGAATGATCCCCCGTACTTGGAGCCGATTGCAGACCGAGCCCTCCATGCCGGGACCCGCTTGGTCATCACCAATCAAGCCCGGGACGTTGAGACCCCGCCGGAACGGCTGCGGTTTCAGATCGTGTCAACGATTCCTCCGGGCCTGCAGATCGATGCAACAACCGGCCGACTGGAATGGCAGACGACAGACGAGTGGGCCGGCCGACAGGTGGAGCTGACAGTGGAGGTGACCGATGACCATACCCCGCCGGGGCGGGCCAGCCGCACGTTCCGCGTCATGGTCCGGCCACGTCCCCAACTGGCGGTGCGTTCCTTGGTTACGGGAACCTACCGACTGGAGTGGCCGTCGATTCCCGGGACACGCTATCAGTTGGAATGGAAGGAGCGACTGGAAGATGCTCACTGGCAGCCGGTGGGCCCGACTGTGACTGCCAACTCTGAGTGGACGCAGATCCTTCTCAGCACCACTGAGTCAAGCTCCCGATTCTATCGAGTTCGAGTGGTGCCCTAAGCCACAGGCCCACCACATTCGGCAGACCCGGACGTCACGGCCGGGGCCCGCCCGGGCACGTCTTGGACTGCAGGCTGGCAAATCCAATAGGACGGGCTGGACGCGATCAGGCCTTTTTGGACACGCGGCTTTTCCGCGGGACCCGCTTCGGAGCAGCGGTGGCCTTGCTGCGGGCGGCAGCCTTGGCCCGGGGCCCTGTCTTTTGGCCGGGTGGGTCTGCCGAGGCCGCTCCGACGGGCGTGGCAGGCTCGGGCGCCGGCGGCGCGGCCACCAGACCGACGACTTCCTCCAAGTACAGGTAGCGGCCGCACGAATCGCAAAGCTGGATGTCCTCGGCTTTCATTAGTTCCGAAATCGCTCCGATCGGAAGGCGCATATGGCAGCCGGTGCAGGCTTGGCCGCGCACGGGCACGATCCCCTTTTTGCCTCGGGCCATGAGCCGATCGTAGTGTCCAAGGATTTGCGGCGGGATCTGCTTGCGCAAATCCGCAATTACCTTTGTGGCGTCGGCAACTTGGACCTCCTCCAGCTCGAGTTGTTGGAGCCGGATCAAATTCTGCAGCAATGTCTTCATGCACTCTCTACCCCAACGTTAGGGAGATGTTGGCGCGGAGGACGAGTTTGGCCAATTCCTTTTTGGCCGGCTCTGCGCCCCTGGCCCTCCACCGGTTCGGGGGCTGGGGGCCGCCGGTTTCAGCCGACTCGGAAGGAGATGTTGCGGATGCGCCGGGCGCCGAAGGCCTCCTGGAGGCGCCGCAGGATTTCGGCGCGCCGGTAGCCGACGATCTCGGCCAGCCAGACGTTGTTGTCCACGCTAACCAGCAGAGTGCCGTTTCGCAGCAGGCCGGTAGGGCGCGCATGGGCCGCGATCTCAGGATCGATCAGGGCCTGCCAGACCTTGAGGATTTCGGCCTCCTCCCGCCGCTGGTCCAAACGAAGCTGGCTCAAGACGCGCGGCAGCACCTCGGCCGGCGTTCGCGCCCGAGAACGCAGGGCCTCTTCCTCGTCGGACAAATCCACCCTGCGCCACTGGGCCAGGGCCATTTGACGCGCCGTGCGAGGCAGCCGCTGGGTCGACTGTGGTCCAAAGTAACCCATACGAGAAGCCCTCCGGAAACGCGCGCTCAGCCGGGTTTGGCCGGCGCGGGATGTTCGTCCAGCACCAGGACCCCGTGTGGCGGCAGATCATAACTACCGACCAAGGTGGTGCCGGTCAGATAATCGTGCATGGGTTTGAGGAATTGGATGCGGACCTGCTGGTTGTGATGGTTGAGCAGGAAGTAGATTTTCACGTCATCCCTCTGGCGGAGGCTCACTTCGACCGCTTCCGGGACCTTCAGCAGGGGGTGAATGCCGCAGAGACCGCGCAGCCAATTGACCAGGTCGGCGTAGAAGGCCGGTCCGGAGAGGGTGCCGATGTAGATGGCGCGCCCATTGCCGTAGGGGTGCAGCGTGATGGCAGGTTTGCCTGCATAGAAGTCCTTGGTGTAGGTGGCCAGGACTTGACAACCCTTCGGTTCGATGATGTCGCACCAGATGCGAGCGGTGTGAAGGTGGCTGGTTTGAAAGCCGCCCTTGAAGCTGAGGTGGTTCTCTTCGTCCGGCGGCAAAGCGTCGAATTCCAGCACCTCCAGTCCAAACAGGTCCGTCAGTTCCCTGGGATAGCCGTCGTCGGGGGCCACATGATGTTCGTCCACCAGGCCGGTGCAGAACGTACCGACGAGAGTCCCTCCGTTCTGGACGTAGTACTTGAGCATTTGAGCCTCGGCCGAAGAGAGCAGAAACAACGAGGGCGCAACGACGAGCTTGTAACGGGACAGGTCTTCGGTGGGGCGGGCGAACTCCACCGGAATGTTGCGATCATGAAACGCGGAATAAACGAGGCGCAGGTGATCGCGAAAGTGGAAATGCCGGTTGGGATGGGTGGGCTCCTGCAGAGCCCATTCATTGTCGTGGGTGAAAAGAATCCCGACCTCGGCGACCACACGGGTGCCTTTCAGCACGGGGGCCAGCAGCTTGATCTCTTCGCCAATCTGACAAATTTCGCGATAGACCCGGTTGTCCGGGCGGCGGTGGTGGGAAAAGACGGCTCCATGGAACTGCTCGGGCCCAAAGCGCGGCTGGCGCCAGCGGAAAAAGAGGATGGCATCGGCGCCGCGGCTGATCAGCTGGTAAGTGAACAGGCGCAGAACCCCGGGGCGTACCAGGGAGTTGAGGTCTTGCCAGGTGACATGGCCCGCCTTATGCTCCAGCACCCAAAAACCGCTGCCGCCGTCGGGCGTACGGAGGTTCGTTTTCTTGAGGGAGCGGAGCAGGTCGATGTCAAAGGCGGTTTCAGCGGGGCGCAGCCGCAAGACGGCGGCGCTTTCAATGCCGACGAAGTCGAGCACCTCGGCCAGGTCGAAGTGATCGAAACGGAACACGGCGGGTTTGAGATTGGTGGTTACTGGGGCGTGCGGGGTGAGCTGGCGCAACAGCTCGGCCTGCATGCGCACGTACTGCACGATGGTATCGCTGCAGAACCGACACCAGTCCAAGACCAGGCCGGGGTTGTGGGGGGCGGGCGCCCGTTGGGGCATGGGCACTTCCTCCCAGTCGGAGACGATCTGGCCCCAGTGCCGTAGGCCCAAGGCCTCGTTGAGTCGTTGCAGGGTCTCATACTTGGCCTTGAGCCACAGATGCCATTCTTCCCGCGAGGCATCGTTGAATGATTCCTCGGTTTGATGGCCCCCGATGGCGTTGTCGATCTGCCACGCCAGCAGGGCGGGATGATCGCCCAAGGCCCGAGCCATGGCGGTGACAATCTTCTTGGAGTAATCCCAAAAGGCGTCGCTGCACAGGCAGATGGCCCGGCGGGTGCCGGCGTGCCGGGTGAGGCCGGAATCGTCCACGGGCAGAATCTCCGGGTGCTTGCGCGTCAGCCACAAGGGAGGTGCTGCGGTTGGGGTGGCCAGGATGACGCGAATGCCGGCCTGGTGGAGGAGGTCCATCACCCGTCGCATCCAGCCAAAGTCGTATTGACCTTCTTCCGGCTCCACCAGTCCCCAGGTGAATTCGCCCATGCGCACGACGTTGCAACCGGCTTGTTGCATGAGGGCAATGTCCTCAGCCCAACAGGCTTCGGGATCGTCCGGAGTGCCTCCATAGGGATAGACCCAGTGCTCGGGGTAATAGTCCACGCCGAAATACATATGCAATCTCCCGCTGGCTCGACGATTCGACTCTAGTTGCCCTGTTCCCAGCCTGCAACAGAAAACCCTGCGAGACGCGCGCCGCGGGCGGATTTCTACTTTTGGAGTGCCCGCAACAGGAAGCCCCACAAAAAACGCCTGGTCTCTCGAGGTTCCCGCGGTGCTGGCAGGCACAAATCGCGCGAACGAGGAGGGTTGTTCAAGAGGTAGATCGGCCGCTGTTGTAGGGAACCTATCGACTCGGGCGCGGGTTTGGGTTTTCTGCCTGCCACCGGCCACCTCGGCGGCTGCAGGGCGCAAGGAGCTCTGCAGGAGGAGCTTTGCTGTCTTCAGGCCGATGGCACCCGTTCGGGTACACCCACCCCCGGGCCGGGGTGGAAGCGGGTCATCCGAGGGTCAATGTCGTTGGGTGAGCCACAAACAGGCTCGGGGGTGGAACGGGCCTGGGAGATGGGGGTGGGACAGTAGGTCTCCGGCAGCAGCGCTGTGGTCCGACAGCGCCAGCAAGCGGGCGCACTCCCGACGCTGCGCAGATTCGAAGGCGCCGTGCAGAATCGCGGCAGCGCATGGAGTGCGGATGCTTGCCGCCGCTGTGTGGGGTGGGCTGGGTTGGAAGCCGGCTTTCTCATGGGATGCTATCACCACGGGTGGAAGCAAGGGCGCTCGGGCTCGTGCTGCAGGAGAGCCGCTGCTTGCGGGAAAACGGTGGCCCAGCACCGGGTCTATCTGTGGGAGCATCAGTGGCGGAGGGACGATAGCAGTGCGGAACGGTGGAAGGAAGGGCTGGGCCTTGGGGCGCTGGCGGCGAGCTGCGGGGAGAATCGGTGTCCGTTCCAGCGGACCGGCCGGTTTTGGGCTCCGACCGGGAAGGAATTCTGTTGGATTGGGCGAGCTTTTGGCGCATCGAGCGCCGGCGGCTGCTGTTCCCGCACAGACGCTCCGTCAAGGGGTCAGAAACGGAAATGCGCCGTGTGCGGCCTTCGCCGCGGGAAGGGTGCTCGGATGGGAACCTGTCCCTGCAGCCCGGACAAGGCTGCGGGCATGTGAACTCGCGCCGGGGCGGCTTTTGCCTTTCGCCCGGGGCCGGCCGACTCTACATTGCCGGGCCGTGCCGGAGATATTTGCGCGACCCATTGATGCGGCGACCCGCTACTGTGCCGTATACGGCTACCCGGTGCGGCATTCAGCCTCCCCCGCCATGCAGAATGCGGGATTGGCGGCCTTGGGGTTGAACTGGCGGTATCTGGCATTTGCTGTGCCCCCGACCCAACTGCGGCAGGCCTTGGCGGGTGCCGCCGCCATGCGGTTCGTGGGAGTGAACCTGACCGTGCCCCACAAACTGCTGGCGCTGGACATGATGGATCTGCTGGATTCCTCTGCCCGCTCCTGGGGCGCGGTGAACACAGTACGGTTCGAGGGATTGCGGCCTGACGGCACTTGGCAACCGTTGGGCCAGTGGACAGCGGCAGCCGAGCCCGAGCAGGTCCGAGCTCACGGGTTCAACACGGACGCAGATGCGCTGTTGCAAGCCCTGCGGGAGGAACTTCAATGGGAACCAGCCGGCAGCACGGTGCTGCTGCTGGGCGCAGGCGGGGCCGGACGCGTGGCGGCGCTGAAGCTGGCTGCCGAGGCGGTGGCCCGGCTGTACCTGGTCAACCGGACCCAGGCCAAGGCCGAGCAGTTGGCCGCCGAGATCCGGGCCCGATACCCGGCATGCACCGTGAGCCTGGGCTACCCCGAGGGCACGGTCGATCTGTTGGTCAATGCAACCTCGCTGGGGCTCCGACCGGACGATCCGTTGCCGCTGGACACCAGCCGATTTGCGGTGGGTCGGTGCGGCTTCGTTTACGACATGATCTATCGACCGGCGCAGACGCCCTTGTTGCAACAGGCGGCCCGGGCCGGTTGCCGTGTGGCCAACGGATTGGGGATGCTGCTGTATCAGGGGACACGCGCTTTGGAGATTTGGACCGGTCGGCCCGCCCCGGTCGAGGTCATGCGCCGGGCGTTGCAGGAGCACGTGTATGGGAGTTGAGACCGCGCTGCGGGCGGAATACTGGCCGGGTCCGGAAGCGGCGTTGTGGAGTGTGTTGGCCTTTGTGCTGGGCACCGTGGTGGGCAGCTTCCTCAACGTATGCATTCACCGGATGCCCCGAGGGCTGAGCCTCGTGTCACCCCCCTCCCATTGTCCCCATTGCCAGTACCAGATTCCCTGGTACCTGAACATCCCACTGGTGACCTGGTTGATGCTGCGCGGGCGGTGTCGCAACTGCGGCGCCCCCATTGCGGCGCGGTACTTTTGGGTGGAACTGCTGACCGGGTTGCTGTTTCTGGCCGTGTGGATCCGCCACGGGCCAGAATCCCCGCTGACGGCCGTGGTGTATGGGGGCTTCGTAGCGGTGTTGATTGCCGCCTCGTTCATTGATTTTGAACACTACATCATCCCGGACGAGCTCACCTTGGGAGGGGTGGCCGCGGGGTGCGTGGCCTCGTTTCTGGTGCCGGCGTTGCACGGGCAATCCACCGTGGCAGCAGGCCTGCGCGAGGCCATGCTTGGAGCCGCGGTGGGGGCCGGCCTGATGTATGGTGTGCTACGGCTGGGCAAGCTGTTGTTTGGGCGCCACCGAGTGAATCTCCAGGGTTTGACGAGGGTGGTGTTTTCAGAAACGGCCCTGCATTTGCCGGATCGAGACATTCCCTACGAGGAGATCTTCTACCGGTCGACCGACACGATCCGGTTGCATGCCCAACGGGTGGAACTGGTGGACCGGTGTTACCGGGAGGTGGAGGTGCAACTCAGCCCGGAGCGACTGCAAATTGGCAGCGAAGAGTGGGACCCGACCCAGGTGGGGTACATGGAGGTCTGGACCGATAAACTTGTCTTGCCGCGGGAGGCCATGGGCTTGGGCGATGTGAAGTTCATGGCGGCCATTGGAGCGTTTCTGGGTTGGCCGGCGGTCGTGTTCAGTCTAATGGTTAGCTCGGTGATCGGGTCCATCGTGGGAGTGACAGCCGTGGCCTTGCGGCGAAGGGAATGGTCCAGCCGCATGCCCTACGGTCCCTACCTGGCCCTGGCAGCGGTGCTGTGGGTTCTCGGCGGACGGGATTGGGTGGCGCAATGGTTGGGTACCTGAGAGGGACCTCGGGGGGGGCCACGTCGGGCACGACGTCCCTGCCCCTGGGAAATCGTGCGGCGGACCGCCCGCAGCACATCGACGCCGACCCTCCGCGGTGATGCAGACGGATCCGGAGAAGAGTCAACTCACGGTTCCT
>Ga0308415_1000405_pt1 | contig 18794 bp, 14 predicted proteins | sample HotsprSampleOS55_FD_203465 | JGI IMG/M metagenome (GOLD analysis project Ga0308415, IMG submission 203465) | Hot spring phototrophic mat microbial communities from Octopus Spring, Yellowstone National Park, Wyoming, United States - 20090730_OS55 ... | reverse complement strand
AACTGCGCCATAGCGCTCGCACTGATGTCGGCAAAACGCGCGATCACAATGAGGACGATTTTGGCGTTGGCGAAGGCGCAGGGGTCGAGCAGTACGGCGAATTGCTGATCGTCTGCGACGGCATGGGAGGGCATGCCGCCGGTGAAGTTGCCAGCCGGCTCGGTGTCGAGACGATCCTCAGCACCTACTACAGTGATGCCTCCCCTGATCGCGTCGATGTGTTGCGCCGCGCATTCGAGCGCGCCAATGCACGCATTCACGCCGAAGGGCGCGGCGCAATGGGCACCACCGGCGTTGCAGCCCTGTTCTACCAGGGGATGCTGCACGTCGCCAATGTTGGCGACAGTCGCGCCTATCTGATCCGCAACGACGAGATCTGCCAGGTCTCACGCGACCATTCGCTGGTCGGTGAGCAGGTGGCAGCCGGGGTGATCACCGCCGACCAGGCGCGGTCGAGTTACTATCGCAATGTGATTACCCGCGCTCTGGGGTATCAGCCTGAGGTGCAGGTCGATCTGTTCCATCTGCCGCTCCAGGCGGGTGATATGGTGGTCCTCTGCTCCGACGGGTTGCACGGTCTGGTCGGCGATGAAGAGATCTACGAGATTGTGCGCTCGATGCCCCTCGCCGATGCAGTTGATCGGTTGATCGACCTGGCGAACGAACGTGGCGGAACGGATAACATCACCGCAATTGTCGCGCAAGTCGACGAACTCGACGCGCTTCCAGCGACGACCGACGATGCTGAACCCGAACGCGCAACCGTCGAACTGCCGACAACGGTAACGAGCGCAACTGTCGAGTTCCCTGCAACTGCCCGATTTCCGGCGGAACCTGCCACCGAACGCATCTCACCGTCCCCTGCCGCCCCCCCAACCGCTCCTCCTCCACCTGCACTTCCACCACAACGTGAGTCTGTGCCCCGACGGATGAACTGGTTGGGGGCGACACTGGCGACGGCGCTCTTTGCCGGGCTTGTGGCAGTGATCCTCTTTGTGGCATATCCGTCGGTGCTGGCGCCGGGTCCGGCGAATCTTGCGCCCGCCGAACCGCAGCCAACGATTGCAGCAACCCAGGCGCCGCCAGCTAACGTTCCCCCGACCGATATTCCCACCCTCCAACCGCCAACTCAGAACCCCGCCATCATTCCTGCCACACCGTCAACACCATCACCTTCGGCAACACAACCGACTATGGCAACACCTTCACCTTCCGCAGCACAACCAGGTACAGCAACACCTTCACCTTCCGCGACACAACCGGGTACGGCGTCGCCATCACCCGGCGTTACCGACACGATTGCGCCAGCAGTCACCGCAACGCCAGGGGCGTCGCCAGCGACGCTCATTGCCACCCCGACGCGCACTCCGATACCGTTGACGCCGCTGACACGCACCCCGACGCCATAGTGCGCCGGAGTATGGTACAATACTCGCATACGTGTTCGCATGCAGGGCAGGGTCGCTATGCCAATACGGGTGCTCGACGCGACAGTAGCCGCTCAGATCGCCGCCGGCGAGGTGATCGAACGCCCCGCTTCGGTGGTGCGTGAACTGGTCGAAAATGCGCTCGACGCTGGCGCGCGCCGCATTGCCGTGGAAGCGCGCGGCGGCGGGTTGCGTGAAATCCGGGTGCAGGACGATGGGTGCGGCATTCCCGCCGATGAAGTCGAACTTGCATTCGCGCGCCACGCCACCTCGAAATTGTCCACCGCCGACGATCTGTGGTCGATCTCAACCCTCGGCTTCCGCGGCGAGGCGCTCCCGTCCATCGCCGCCGTTGCACAGGTAATCTGCATCACCCGCGCTGCGGGGGCGGACGTCGGCGTTGAGCTGCGGATCGCAGGCGGCGAGGTGCAGGCGATCATGCCGCGCGGATGTTCGCCGGGCACGACGATCAGCGTGCGCAACCTGTTCTACAATACGCCGGTTCGGCGTGAGTTCCTCCGCTCCGACGCCACCGAGTCGGCTGCAATTACGGCGGTCGTCACCCAGTATGCGCTTGCCTACCCCGAAGTGCGCTTCAGCCTTGCGATCGACGGGCGCGCGACGCTGCACACCAGTGGCAATGGTGATCTGCGCGCCGCAGCCATCGAGGTGTACGGTCTCGATGTCGCGCGTCAGTTGCTGCCGGTCGAAGCATCGACCGGTGAAGGCGTGGAATATGTGCATGTCAGCGGGTTGGTTTCGCCCCCCGGATTGACCCGCAGTTCGCGCGCGGCGATCCATCTGTTCGTCAATCGCCGCGCTATCCAGCCGCGCGGGCAGGTCGCCATGGTGCTCGAAGAAGCGTACCATACACTCCTGATGAAGGGTCGTCACCCGGTGGCGATCCTGAATATCTCTGTGCATCCGGCTGCTGTGGATGTGAATGTGCATCCCACCAAGAGCGAGGTCAAGTTCCGCGATACGACGCGGGTGATGAGTACGCTGGGGCGTGCGGTGCGCAGCGCGCTTCTGGAGAGTGGCGTGCGCCCCTGGGATGACCCTGGTGTGCCAGCGACACTTGAGACGGCACAGCGCCGGTTTGAACTGCGCCGCCTGGGAACATCCCACGAGAGCGGGTGGGAGGCGTTCCCCCACATGACTGCTGGCGATTCACCTGCAGCGCCGACTCAGGTCAACGCCTGGACAGACGATGGTCACAGCGCCTGGCAACGTGAGCCGGTGACGTCTTTCGAGCCACTGCCGCCAACACGCGCGTCCAGGCTTCCTCCGCTGCGCATCATCGGGCAGATTGCGCAATCCTACATCGTCGCCGAGTCTGCCGACGGCATGTATCTGATCGATCAGCACGCCGCCCACGAACGCATCACCTATGAACGCCTGATGGCGCAGCGCGGCGCCGGCGCCGTCGAAAGTCAGGAACTGCTCATGCCGCAGGTGGTCGATCTGCCGCCAACCGCGCACGACCTGCTTCTCGCTGCCGCCAACCGGCTGGCGGAATGGGGATTTGTTGTGGAACCGTTTGGGCGCAGCCTGCGCGTGCGCGCCATTCCGGCGGTGCTCTATCCGGGCGATCTGACGACTGCGCTGCTCGAAATCGCCGATCATTTGAGCGGGCGGGGCGGCGCAACGCCTCACGACTGGCGCGAAGCGATGCTGATCACCCTCTCGTGCCACACGTCGGTGCGCGCAGGGCAGACCCTCTCGTTCGACGAGATGCGCGGATTGGTGATGCAACTCGAGCAGTGCGAGTCGCCACGCACATGCCCTCATGGTCGCCCGACCATGATTCTGCTGACGACGACCCAGATCGAGCGTCAGTTCGGGCGGATCAGGTAGCAGTCACATCCCCCCACAGGTACGCGGCGATCTGCGGCGACAGGGTGATCTGCCGGTCGTCGCGCTGAAGGGTGACACCATAGACCGGAGAGCAATCAATAATGGCGAAACGCTCACCCGGCACCAGATGACTGTTTTGCAGGTAGCGGATCAGAACGGTATCTTCTTCGGCTTCCTCAGAGATGCGTCGCAGCGTGAATACCCCTCCCGGCGCGACCTGATCGAGGCGCACTGAACCCGTATACGAGGCGCAGCGCCCCGGAATGGGATTGCCGTGGGGGCAGGTGGCGGCGTCGCCGACGAGTTCCTCGATGCGCTCCTCCAGGCGCGGCGAGAGTGCGTGCTCCAGGCGCACCGCCTCCTCGTGAATTTCGTGCCACTGCAACCCCATCACATCCACCAGGAAACGCTCCAGGATGCGATGCCGCCGCACCATCGCTTCCGCCAGACGAAACCCTTCATCGGTCAGCGAAATCTCACCGCGCCCATCGCGCATAATGTAGCCGCGATCCTCCATCCGGCTCACCATATCGGCGACCGTCGGCGGAGTGACATGCATCCATTCCGCCAGACGCGCGCTGATCACCGGCTCGCCACGCGCCGCCAGATAGTAGATGACCTCCAGATACTCGCGCATCTTTTCGGTCGGTCCGGCGTCGCCCGGCTTACGTCGCGCTCTGGCATGTCGCGTTGTATCAGCCATACGCTTGTCCTCGCCTGATAATGCTTTGATTATAGCAGAAACACGCCATCGGCGGCGCGCTGGATGCGCCGAACCTCGATAATCGCTTCCCGGTTGATCGGACCATAGATGTGCGGGAAGAGGGGCGCCAGGTCTGCACCGGCTGGCGCCTCCCAGCGCACGGGCGCTGTGAGCGCATCCACGTCGATGACCAGTAGCACGAAATCGCCGGGAGTATCGCGGTACAGCGTATTGGCGACGCGCGCCATCAACGCTTCGCCCGCTGTGCAATGCACAAACCCGTCGGCGGCGAATTCAGCCGGAACATATGGTTCATGGTCGGGCCAGGTTGTCCAGCGCTCAGCTGGCGCCAGGTGGAAGATGATCGTTCTGCTCATGGCGCCTCCAACCCATCGAGTGCGGTATGCACCGGCGCCAGCGCAGGCGCAAGGCGGAGAAACGCTCCGCGGTAGACACGTTCGTACTGCGTGTGCGCCGCATCATCAGGCGCAATCGTGCGCTCGTTCAACTGCAACGCGCCAACCGCCTCATCCTCGTTGCGATAGACGCCCGCCGCAAGCCCGCCAAGCAGCGCGGCGCCCAGCGCGACGCTTTCGTCCATATCCAGCACCTGTAAAGGACGCCCCAGCACATCCGCCTTGATGCCGAGCCAGACCGGCAGGCGCGTCCCGCCGCCGATCACCCGAATTGTCGCAGCGCGCACCCCCAGCATGCCTTCGATATGCTCCAGCATATGACGCCACTCGAACGCCAGACCTTCGTAGACCGCACGCGCCAGCGCCGACCGCCCGCTGCTGGCAGTCAAACCCACAAACGCACCACGTTCACCGGCAGTCAGATGGGGCAGAAAGAGCACTCCCATACTGCCTGGAGGCGCCGAATCCGCCAGCGTTTCCACTTCGGCAGACGCCTCATGGAGCGACGCACCTGGCGCGATCAACCCGCGCAGCCACTCAACTGCCGCACCGCTGCTGAACAGGCCATCCATCGCGTAGTAGCGGTCACGCGCCACGTGCACTCCAAAGGTTACGTGCGTCCAGGAAGAGACATTGGCGACAAACAGGCGCTCATCGAGCGGGATGTCGTCGAGCGGCAGAAACGCTGCTTCCGCCGTTCCCATCGAGTCAAGGCAATCACCCTGGCGGCGCACATTGGCTGCCAGTGCGCCGCACACATGGTCGTGACCGCCGGCGCCGACAATGGTTCCCGGTGACAGACCGGTCGCCGCTGCCGCCGATGGTGAGACCTCGCCAATGCGCGTGCCGCTTGCAACCAGTTCCGGCAGCAGATCACCCCGCAACCCGGCGCAATCGATCAGCGCACTCGACCAGCGGCGCGCGCGGAGATCGAAGAGCATACTGCGCGACGCCAGCGAATAATCGGTTGCACGCGCGCCGCACAGGCGAAAGGCAATATAATCGGCAATATGCAGCCAGGTTGTCGCGGCGGCATATCCTTCCGCCGCATGATCACGCAACCACTGCAACTTGAACATGCCGTAAATTGGCACAGGGATCATACCGGTCAGGCGAAACGTCTCGAGCGGATCGTCCTGAGCATTCCAGCGCTGCACGTAGGGCGCAGTACGACGGTCGTACCAGGCGATCACCGGCGCGACCGGCTCACCGCGCGCATCGACCAGCACACCCGCCTCGCCGACGCTTGCCACTGCCAGACCACGCACCCGTTGCGGATCGTCGAGCGGCGCCAGGGCGCAGCGGATGACATCGACCACTGCCTGCCAGAGCATGTCGGGATCATGTTCAGCCCACCCCGGATGCGGTCGCTCGACCGGCGTGGCTGTGCTGGCGGCAGACACACAGGCGCCGTGGAGATCAAACACCAGCGCTTTGATGTTGGTCGTCCCAACATCGATACCGAGCAACAGATCGTCAGCCATACGGTTCAATCATACAGACCGGTGAGTAAATCATAACACAACCAGACGATGACGAAAATAGCAATGCCGGATGGCATCATCCGGCATTACTCGCAAAAAGGCGCAGAAAACCAGGCACGGGCGGACATCTACCAGAGCAAGCCGCCGTCCACCTGAATGACCGAACCGGTCATAAAACTCGATTCATCCGACGCGAGGAAGACATACACTGCAGCGACCTCTTCCGGCTTACCGAGTCGGCGTAGCGGCGTGCGTTCGCAGACCGTCTGGATCACCTTCTCCGGGATGGTCGTAATCATCTCAGTAGCGATGAATCCCGGCGTGACCGCATTGACCCGCACACCCGACGGACCGAGTTCCCGCGCCCAGGTCTTGGTCATTGCAATGACGCCGCCTTTGGTTGCGGCATAGTTCGACTGACCGAAGTTGCCGTACAGCCCGACGATAGAACTGACGTTAATGATCGAGCCGCTCCCCTGAGCGCTCATGTGCGGCGCAACGGCGCGCGCGCACAACCAGACGCCCTTGAGATTGACATTGATCACCGCGTCCCATTGCTGCTCGGTCATTTTGACCAGGCGAGCGTCGCGCGTAATACCGGCATTGTTGAGCAGCACATCGATCCGACCACCCCACGCCAGCACCGTTTCGACCATCGACTCCACCGACGCTGCCTGAGAGACATCAGCCTGGACAGCAAGCGCTCGACCGTCCAGCCTGGTAATCTCTGCCACCGTCGCTTCAGCGCCGGCCATATTGATGTCAACAACGGCGACGTGCGCCCCTTCGCGAGCGAAGGCAATCGCGGTCGCTTTACCAATGCCGTGACCTGCGCCGGTCACAATTGCAACCTTACCCTTCAGGCGCATCGTCTTCATCTCCTCGTTGATGATAACGTCTTAGATCGAGCGATCGGCAAGCCAGGCATCGATCTGCGGCCACAAGCCGCGACGCGCCCCGCTGCCAGCCATAATGCCGATATGACCGCCTGGCATGATGATCTGATGTTTGTCGGTACTGCTGACACGATCCAGGATCGTTTCCGACTGACACGGCGGCACGATATGATCCTGTCGCGCAATAATGTTGAGCAGCGATGCTTTGATGTCCCCCAGGTTGACCGGGCGACCGCGCATGATCCAGGTGCCGTTCATCAGGCGGTTCTCGCGGTAGAGATCGACGACCAGTTGCCGGTATGCCGCGCCGGCAAACGGGACGCCATCGCTCACCCAGGTATTCATCGCCTGCCACGACTCGACGATCTTTGGATCGTCGAGGTTATCAAGCAACCGCAGATAATTGCCGACCAGATTTTCGACCGGTTTGAGCAGTTTGCTGCCGACATCGATCATTTCGCCGGGGTAGTTGCCGGTCTGTTCGAGAATTGCGTCCAGGTTGAAGTAATCTTCCTTCAGCCACTTGGGGAAGGGACCTATCGCATCCTTGTTGGAGAAGTCGATCGGTGCAGTGAGGAGGATCAGGTTGCGCAAACCGTCGTCCGGGCGCATTGCCGCATAGATCGCCGCCAGGGTTGCGCCGATGCACCAGCCAAGCATGCTGAAGTCGCGCTGCCCGCTGTGCATTTGCAGGCGTCGCACGGCGCGCGGCAGGTATTCGAGCGCGTAATCGTCGAAGGTCAGGTGCGCGTCTTCCGGACCGGGCGCACCCCAATCGACGAGATACACGTTGTACCCCTGCTGCACCATGTACTCGACAAAACTATTGCCTGGGCGCAGGTCGAAGATGTACGGTTTGTTGATCAGAGCAAAGACCAGCAACAGCGGCACGCGCTTACGCTTCTCGGCTGGCGCCTGGGGATAGTAGTGATAGAGGGTCGTCTTATTCAGCGTCCAGATCGCTTCTTTTGGCGTCTGCGCCACTTTTGCCTTTTGCTTGCCCGTCGCGATCCTGACCCCCATCTCATACGCTTTCCCAAGCCGTTCAACCTCAGTGTACAGATTTTTTGCCACTGTTGCCGGATCTACAGGAAAGAGCGTCGTCTCAGGCGACGTCGTCATCGACATACTCCTTGTTGCTCAAACGCGGCACATGCCGCAGGTTTAAAACCCCTCGATAGCGTGATCTTCTTTGACCTCTTCAGGCGTCGGCGTTTCGGGTTCCGGCGGTTGAAGCGGTCGTGGCGCTTTCCGGCGCTTCTGCGCAGCCTCCGCCTGCTCCAGCGCCGCCTGCTGCAATCGTTCGATCAACTGGAGCATCTGATCAGCCTTATGGTCAAGCGCCGCCAGACGCTGCTCCATGCCGTTGAGTTCCACTCCTTCTTGCCGGTTCTGTTCGAGTTGCTCGGTGAGCATCTCGACGATCACCGGTGTTTGGGTGCGCAACGCATGCATCAACTGGTCGATCTTTATCTCGATATCGTCCAGACGCATTTCGATATTCGTCACCCGGCGCGCCAGCGTGGTGAGTTCGTCGCGTGACGGCAGGTTCAGCCGCGCCAGCGACGTCTTCATCGACGTGTTGATCAGGTTCTGAAGCGGCGCCGACGCGATCAGATAGGAATCGAGCGTCGCACCGATCCAGCGTGCAAACGTCTCGGTATTGACCAGGTCGATCATCGCCTTGGCCCACGCGTCGAGCGTCGCATCGCGGGCCTTGCGCAGATTGCCAATCGGATCGTTCGGATCAAAGCCGTTTTTCTGGCCCATTCGCGTCTCCTTCGACAGGTGCGCCCGACAAGGGCGGATTGTATGCTGGGGTCCGGTTGCGGCTCAAGCGCAGGTTCTCAGAGGGGATAAAAAAGACGCGCTCTGCGCAACCATTTCTGTTTATGAGGGTAGTCGGGACAGTTACAGGTTGGATACAGCGCCACAGATGCGCTGTAGCGACCGATCGCGCCGGAAAGACAGGAAGATTCCCTCTTGACAACCCTGATCTTGTGAGATATTATATCGCCGATCACTGAGAAGTTGCTCCCTGGTAGGCGCGGCTTCACACAAACACAGGTTACTGCTCCGGCCCGTCGAAAGACGCTCAGGGGCGCACAGCAGGCTCGGCTTAAGGGCTTTGCCAAGGTAACTACGGTTCAACCGTTACGTTGTGTGAAAGCTTAAGATCAACCGGAGGGGGAGCGTTCGCAAGAGCGTTCGATCCCTCTGGCAATGCCAGGGGGATTTCTATTTGAGGCAGATATGGACGAAGGCGGTCATCGTAGTCGGCGGCGCAACGCCGCAACAGCACTCCAGACGCATCTCCTTCTCGTCAGTGTCGCGTAGTTCTGGCTACGTTCCTTCCTGACACCCTGGCGAGAAAGGTGCGCCAGGGTTGTTTGTTGAGCGCAAGCCCGATGTGCGCACCCCCGGCGCGCATCTCCCATCCACGGCGTTGCGCTGCTGTCTTCCAGGTCTCTGACAACAATTTGTGATTGCACGCTACAACCGTCTGTCCCTTGCTGGCAGGCGGTCAGGGAGCGCTTGCTCTCCGTTGTGCGTGCATATCGGTCGGCGCCGATCGTCAGATCGCGCGCATGGTTTGTTGCGCCCTGCAACAGCCGCACAGAAGGACACTTTTGGCTTGAAGGCGAAAGGAGGAACCCGCGATGCTGACAATTTGCTGGACTTTAGATCAGGAGGGGCGGCTGGTCATGACATTTGCACGCCCGAACACACTGCATCCACGCTTTTCGTATGCCGAGACCCGGCAAGCGATCCAGAAGAATGCACTCCAGGCGCAGCGCACCGCCATGCCGCGCCGTGCGACGGCAAACAGCCGACTCCCAAAGCAGGCGCCAGACGCAGAGTCAGATCGGAGTATGCCAGCGCCGTCTCTCTGTTGAATGCGACTTAACAGGCGCTTGCTGCTGGAGAACGAGGAAAGGACGCGCACAACGTTACACATCGGTCTGGAACAACAGTTTCTTTACAACTCCATGAACAACGAACATGAAAGGAGAACATTACCATGCAGAACCTGACAAGTGCGGTCATCGCAAAGAGCAAACCCGAAGAAATCAAGACAACCGTCAACGGCATGTCACTGGTCGAACTTGCCGAAACCTTCAATAAGCTGGACGTACGTGCCAGAGTCGCCATCTTTCGTATGCTGGAGAAGCGGAAAGCGCTGGAACTTTTCGAGCATCTCGATGCACCCGACCAGGCGGATCTGATCAAAGCGCTTGGCGATCCAGAGAGTGTCCAACTGCTTACGCAACTCGAACCGGATGATCGTGCTCGCCTGATCGAAGAACTACCGGCAAAAGTCGCAAAGCGTCTGCTAGAGACACTGACCCCAGATGCACGTCAGGCGGTAAGTGAATTGCTTGGCTATCCCGAAGGAAGCGTCGGGCGGATCATGACCCCAAACTATATCGCAGTTCGTGAAGATGCGACTGTTGCTAATGCACTCTCGGCGTTGCGCGACTCGCCGCGCCACCAGGACGAAACTGATATTGTTTTCGTTATAGGCGCTGATCGGCGGTATCGCGGCTCTGTGCGTCTGAGTCAATTGATCAGAGAGACACCTAGTCGATCAGTGAGCGAACTTCTTTCCGGCACGGGTCTCTTCGTTCGAGCTACTGCGCCAGATCTCGAAGCGGCGCGTTTGCTCAAATTCAGTGAACTGTCGGCCATCCCAGTGGTGGATAGTGAAGAGCGTCTGGTTGGTGCAGTAACGTTCGATGATGTCATCGATCTGATTGAACGTGACACATCCGAAACGATGTACCTCAAAGCTGGCGTGGGCGATCTTGTGCGCCGTAAGGACGAAGTGTACAGCCGAAAGCTGACCCAGGGTTCAATCCTGTATCCCATTCGGGTACGCATTGTGTTTCTCTTCGTGACGCTGCTCGGTGGGCTTGCGGTTGGTGGCCTGATCGAACAGTTCCAGGAGGTGTTGGAATCTATTCTTGCTGCAGCAGTGTTCATTCCACTGGTTATGGATATGGGCGGTAATGTGGGCACCCAGTCCACCACCATTTTTGCACGCGGACTGGCGCTTGGGCATATCAATATGCAACGCTTCGGACGGCATCTGGTGCGCGAGGTCTCAATCGGTGCACTGATGGGGATCGTCCTGGGCTTGATCGGCGGCACTGTTGCATATTTCTGGCAGGGTCTCCCAAATGGTTTGCCACAACTTGGCATTGCAGTGGGACTATCGCTTGCCGCAGTAGTGACACTGGCCACATTTCTGGGTTTCATGTTGCCTTGGCTGATGTTGAAACTTGGACTGGATCACGCACCTGGCGCCGATCCGTTTATCACGACCATCAAGGACTTCACCGGGCTGGCACTCTATTTCTATCTGGTCAGCATCCTGATCGGCACCAACTAGGGCGAAACAGTAAGGTATTCCGACGGGGAAATGTCATGTTGCCAGTCGTCTCCATCCGACACCGGGCAGCGATTCGCTGGTTGCTGATCGACGCACTGCAGCGTGCCTGGCTGCACCATCAAACCATTGCGCTGCTCTACCAGCGCCTCGCTGCCCAAACAACCAATGAACAGCATGCAAGTTTGCTGGCTCAAGTGGCGGCGGCAAAAGTACGTCAACAGCAACGCTACGAACAGATGCTGCTGCGACTCAACGCACCACTGCCGCAGACGGAGACCAGTCTTTTTGACCGGTTCCTCATCAGGCTGTTGCCGCGCTGTGGCATTGCAGTCACCCTGCGCTGTGCTGAGTGGATCGAGCAGCGCGATATGCAGGCAATCTTAAACGCAGCACTGATCCTGCGCAGCTATCGGAGACCATACCGGCTGTGAGAAGCCTCCTGACAACGACGACGTTGTGTTCGATGTTGGAATCTCGTTGCCAAAGCCTTGACCATCTCAGGAGGATACGTATGCGCGTGACGTTTCCCGACGCTGGCGTGCTGCGCCCGCGCTTCAGACTGACGCCCTGGGACCTTGTGGTCGTCCCGCTGGTGATCGTGGCGATCCTGTTGCTGACGGTTGCGTTTCAGGGCGCATCGCAGCCATTCGATGAGACGACGCCTGATCTAACTGTTTCTCTAAATCCTGCCAACCTGCCCTATTACGGGTTGCGGACGGTGTTCCGCATGTTCCTTGCCGTGCTGTTGAGCCTGCTGTTCACGTTCACCGTGGCGACCCTGGCAGCCAAGTCGCGGCGCGCTGAGATCGTTATCATTCCAGCGCTGGATTTCCTCCAGTCACTGCCGATCCTGGGGTTCCTGACGGTGACAACGGCGATTTTTCTCGGCATGTTCCGCGGCAGCCTGCTCGGTCTGGAGGCGGCCAGTATCTTTGCAATCTTTACCTCGCAGGTGTGGAATATGGCCTTTAGCTTCTATCACTCGTTGATCACCACGCCCAGAGAGCTACAAGAGGCTGCTGCCGTGTTACGGCTCTCGCCGTGGAAAAAGTTCTGGAAGCTGGAAGTTCCTTTCGCAATGCCCGGTCTGGTGTGGAACACGATGATGTCAGTATCGGGCGGGTGGTTCTTTGTGGTCGCCTCTGAGGTCATCTCGGTGGTCGGGCGCGACAATGATCAGTATCTGCCTGGAGTCGGCTCGTATGTCGGGCTGGCGATTGAGCAGGCGGATGTTGCGGCGATGGTGTATGCCGGTCTGACGTTACTGATAATCATTCTGATCTACGACCAGTTGATTTTCCGCCCTATCGTCGCCTGGTCTGAAAAATTCAAGTTCGAGCAGTCTGAGGCGCAGGAAGTTGCACAATCGTGGATGCTGCGTTTGTTGCAGCGGTCGGGGATCGCCAGCAGCCTGGGTGCGCTTGGCGCTGCGATCCGCCAGATGCTTCCGGTTCGTTCAGCAGGTGACCATCCTGGTCCGCGCGTCGAACCGCAACCATCGCTGCGACCGATTGATCGTGCGATTGACCGGATCTGGTATGCGCTCGTGATCGCAGCGGCGCTGTGGGCAGTATGGTTCCTGGCGACGTATATGTTCGGTCCGGGGCTGGGTTTCGATAATGGTCAAGTTCTTGCGGCAAATCCAAATGTCAATACCGATCTCAACCCGGAGATTGCCCGCCGTTTTGCTGCCGTCGGAGTCACGGTCAACCCCGATCACACGGTCTGGCTGTCGGATGTGTGCGCAGCGACTGCAGGCGGGACGAGAGTCAGTGCGGAGATGGCGGAAGTGCTGCGGGATGAGCGCGTCGGCGCGCCGGGTGATCTGGCCGCCGCCTGCGCTACACCCATGGTACCTGCAGGCAAAGTATCCTGGTCAGAGGTACTGGAGTGCCTGTGGCTTGGCTTGCTCACGACCATGCGCGTGATCATCTGGATCGGCATCTCGACGCTGGTCTGGACTCCGATTGGAGTCTGGATCGGGTTGCGTCCGCGAGTCGCGCAGTTTGTGCAGCCGCTGGCGCAGTTTGCCGCCGCCTTCCCGGCCAACCTGCTCTTTCCGATTGCGGTGGTCCTCATCTCTACCTATGCGCTGCCGCAGAACCTGTTTCAGGCGCCACTGATGATTCTGGGAGCGCAGTGGTACATCCTGTTCAACGTGATCGCTGGCACGATCAGCATTCCAAACGATCTGAAAGAGGCTGCCCGGGTGCTTGGTCTGCGAGGGTGGGCATGGTGGCGCAAACTGATCATTCCGGCAATCTTTCCAGCGTTCGTCACCGGCGGGATTACGGCTTCGGGCGGTTCCTGGAATGCGTCCATCGTCTCTGAGGTCGTGTCGTGGGGCGCAACGACCCTCACCCTGACCGGTCTGGGCGCCTATATCGCTTACTGGAGCACCGGCGAGTTCAACCCGCACGTCGGTTTGGGCATGCTGGTGATGGGCATGCTCGTGCTGGCGTTCAACCGTCTGTTCTGGCGCCGACTCTACGCGCTGGCTGAGACGCGCTTCCGTCTGGATTAGTCGAAAGGAGAACCACAATGGCGACGACCCTGATACCGAAGACGACAGCTGGCGTCGGGAAAACGATCCTGAGCGTCCGCAATCTGCATAAACTCTTCAAAACGCCCGAAGGCAACGATCTGCTGGTGCTCGACAACATCAATCTGGACCTGGCGGAAGGTGAAATTGTCGCTCTGCTGGGACGTTCCGGATCCGGCAAATCAACGCTGCTCCGCTGTCTCATCGGGCTGATTTCGCCGTCGAGCGGGGAGGTGCGCTACCGCAATCGACCGGTGACCGGTCCGATGCCGGGGATGGCGATGGTGTTCCAGTCCTTTGCGCTCTTCCCGTGGCTGACGGTGCTGGAGAACGTTGAATTGGGACTGGAAACGATGGGAGTGCCAGAGGGGGAGCGCCGTCGGCGGGCGCTGGCCGCAATCGACCTGATCGGTCTCGATGGGTTTGAAAGCGCCTACCCGAAAGAACTGTCAGGCGGTATGCGCCAGCGGGTCGGCTTCGCCCGCGCGCTGGTGACGAACCCCGACGTCCTGCTGATGGACGAGCCGTTTTCAGCGCTCGACGTGCTGACGGCGGAAAATCTGCGCACCGAGCTGCTTGATCTCTGGGAAGCGCGGCGCATTCCGACGCAGGCAATTCTGATGGTGACGCATAACATCGAAGAAGCGGTTCTGATGGCTGACCGGGTGCTCATTCTCAGTTCCAACCCCGGACGGATCATCAGCAACGAACCGATCGATCTGCCTCGACCGCGTGATCGCAACGATCCCGCATTTCTCGCCAGGGTCGAGACGATCTATCGGGCAATGACGACGCCAGCAGCGGCATTTGTCGGCGCTGTCGATGTTGAGAGCGATCGCACCAGCCTGGGGATGCGTCTGCCGGAAGCGGAAGTAGCGCAGATCATCGGGCTGATCGAGCAGGTGGAAGCAGGGTCGGAACAGGGGCGCGGCGATCTTCCGGAACTGGCTGCTGGCATGCAACTCGATGCAGACGACCTGTTTCCGCTGATCGATGCAGCCGAGTTGCTGGGTTTTGCGCAGACCCGCGAGGGGGATATCAACCTGTTGCCGGAAGGGGTGAAACTGGCCCGGAGCGACATTCAGGAACGCAAAGTGATCTTTGCCGAACATTTGATGAATCGCGTTCCGCTGGTGGCGCACATCCGGCGCGTCCTCTCCACGCGCCCCGATCACCGCGCGCCGCGTGAGCGATTTCTCACGGAGCTGGAAGATTTTATGGGCGCCGAAGAGGCTGCCAGCACGCTCGATACAGCGATTGAATGGGGGCGCTATGCCGAACTGTTCGAGTATGATGCGCGTGAGGGGCGTCTGCGCCTGCCAGAGAACGGCGGCTGATGCTCACATCGGCATCTTACCCTCTCACGCTCCGCTCCGGGGATAGAACGGCGGATGGGGCAGGCGAAGGGTGCGCCTTCGCCTGCTCTCCATCAGCAGCGCGGATCACGCACGCACTCTGTCCGCCCTCAAGCCGCATAGCAAGAGAGGAGCGCGTGATGTTGAGGATGGATCAGAAGAGGAGCAACCGATGACAACCTCATATGTTCAAACCTGTCAAACGCGCCCGTTCGCTGTGACGACACAGTTTGCCGCGTGCGGCGTCGTGTATCGCTGGACAACCAATGCGTTCGTTGAGTTCTTACTGATCAAGAAACGCGGTGACTGGACCCTGCCGAAGGGACAACTCCTGGAAGGCGAACCGGCCGACGTAGCGGCGCTGCGCGAGGTGGCCGAAGAGACGGGATTGCGCGGCGTTTTGCACGGCGAACTGCTGCGGACGCTCTATCCCGTTGTCAAGGGCGGGCAGGTCATCCACAAGCAACTCATATACTTTCTGGTCCGCGTCGTAGATGGAACGGAGCGCCCTCAATTCAACGAGCGTATCACGATGCTGCGCTGGTGCACGCTGATCGCCGCACTCCGCCTGCTCCGTCAGTCCCACCATCGGGTGGCGGTGCTCGCCGCAGCGGAGCGTCTGGCAAGCGATGCGATGGAAGCTGGACATCCGGGCAACCTCTATCGACCCTGAACAGATGAGGACGCTATGAGCCGGAAACGGTTCAGGCGAACGTCCTGACGGTTTATGAAACAGGCGCCGACCGGAATCGCTTGAGGGGAACAATGCCATTGCATGAGCAACGGTATCATACGACGATACACGAGCGGCATCATGGCGACTTTGCGCTAAGATAGTTGTGCAGCGATCTCACCATGCAGAGAGGAGAAAGGCGCCAGATGAACATTGGTCTGGATGTGATGCGACTGATAGGACCTATCGACCCTGTGACGATGGGACGGTTGTTACTGACGATGGTGTTGTGCGGATTGATCGGGATCGAACGTTCTGGGCACGAGCGCGCGAGTGGCTTTCGTCCCCATATTCTGGTCGGATTAGGAGCATGCCTGGTAACCATGGCAGGCGCTTACGGCTTTGCCGAGTTGACAGGAGAGCGTGATGCGTTGCGTGTGGCAAGTTATGTGGTGTCGGGGATAGGGTTCATGGGCGCTGGCGCAATCCTGCGTCATGGCACAACGGTGCGCGGTTTGACGACGGCAGCGACCCTGTGGGGGTGCGCCGGAATAGGAGTCACGGTGGCGACCGGTCTGGGATGGTTGGCCATCTTCGGCACCCTGTTGTTTCTCTTTACATTGACGATCCTTGAGTGGGTCGAGGCGCGCCTGAATTTTGGCGGACCGGTAAGTCGCCTGCGCATCCATCTGCACGATGATAATCGCGCTGTCGGCAAGGCGCTCGATGCGCTCGCACGTCTCGGCGCGCCGGTCAAACGCGCCACCGTCCTGCCCGGCGCCGGAACCTCGGCGCTGCTCGATGTCGAACTCACACGGGCGCTCACTGCGGATCAGGCGCCGCTCCTGGCAAAGCAGTTGCTGACGCTCAAAAAGTACGTCGCGCAGGTCGATACAACCGTCGCACCGCTGGATGAACCCGCAGATGACGAGGAGCCGGCGGAAGCGCAGGATGAGAAGGTTGTGCCACTCAACCTGAGCGACGACGATCTTCTGCGAGATCTCAACGATCAGGACGAGAAGGAGAAAACCCCGGCGCCACGCGCCTGAAGCCCTCTCCAGGCGAACGCAACGCACCTGCGGCGTTTGCCCGGCGGAGAATCTCTGGTATAATGGCAACGGCGCGCCCCCGTCGTCTAGAGGCCAAGGACGCCACCCTTTCAAGGTGGAGATCACGGGTTCGAATCCCGTCGGGGGCGCCACGGTCGCATCTTCCTGTCGCCGGAGATGCACCTGTACCTCTCCCGCCCGCTCTCCGACGCGATCCGCTGAGCATTGATCTCGACGCGTATGCCCCGCGTTCGGCAGTTATCCGAAGAAGTCTCAATCGTCGGTATCGCTTAACGCTTCCTCGTGACGCTCAACGCTGCGCTCAACAGGGACGCTGACCGTCATACGCCGCGCGCGGTTGGCGCTCGCGCGCTCGACAACTGCTGCAACAACGATGCTGATGTCGTCGGTCGGTTCGTTCCGGTCGAGTTCGAGCGCACGATTGAGGAGCGCCTCTGCCAGCGCCGTAGCCGGTTGATCTGCGTATGTGCACCATCCGGCAAGGTAGTTGCCGAGTTCCATATCAACACCGTAGCGCTCGCCAACCTTCAGCAACCCGTCGGTGAACATAACAATCTGCACCCCGGAGCGCAGCGGTATTTCGCTGATCACCGGCTTCGTTAGCGGATGCAACCCTATCGGAGTCGATGGCTCATTGTGCATCTGCACCTCGCCTGCAGCATTCAGAACAAAGAAGGGCGCCGGGTTGTTGCGCGAGACGCGCAGACTGCCGCTGGCAAAGTCGATCGAGAGAATATTGAGCGTCGCAGACGCCTGCCCCATACGGTAGGTGTACAGATAGTCGTGGACGGCGCGCGCCACGACTCCGTCCCGCGCTCCGTCTTTGAGTTGGGTAATGGCGCGCGTGGCAATCAGGTTGCTCAACGTCTTGGCGCCGCGCCCGCTCCCTTGACCATCCACCAGAACGACTGAAAGACCACCTCCGGGGCGCTCGATCACTTCGAGCGTGTCGCCGCTCTCGGAGGCGCCGTAACGCGGCACTTTGGCAACGGCAATATCTATGTGGATCATAGTTGCACTCAAATGTATACATTGCGGTCGAAACGTTCTTCCTTACATTGTAGAACGCTGGCTATGTCGCCGCAAGCGGTGAGAGCGGCACACGGAACATTGCACGGTGCATAAGAAAGAGAGAGCCGTTGCAGTGCAACGGCTCCACAACACACGAAGGATGACAGGTTGCCGGTGACAGATGTCGATCCCTAACCCTCGACCGTCTTCAACAGTTCGACGGTTGGCGCGGCAGCCTCTTCGAGTTCTTTCTTGACGTCCATCCAGATCTTCGCCGGGTCTTCGCCCGCAACCGTAATGCGCTCCAACCCCTTGCCGATAATCTGATCGCCGCCGCGTACATAGACGCGCGCCGAGTCCTGCGGACGGGTCTTCGGCAACTGTTCGACCGCCGTGCGGAAGTTGGGGCGCTCGGTGAAGTATTTCTGCATGCTCTCCGATTGCACCGCTGCCTTGCGCACCGGCATATACCCCGTGCGCTGCGCCCAGTTAATTGTCCACTCCTCGCCGGTGGCAAAGGCGATCCACTTCATCGCCGCCTGCTGCTTCTCGGCAGGCAGACCGGCCAGGATTGCCATACCCGCGCCGCCGGTGCAGCACCCGAAGCCAGCCGGTCCTTCCGGCAGAAAGCCGGTGCCGACCGGGAACTGCGCATTCTTCTCGACGCCTGCCAGCGCAGCAGTGCTCAACATCGCGCTGGCTGACTGACCGGTGACGAAGTCCTGGGTCACGTCCTTCGGCGTGGTTGCCCACTTGTAGGTCTGGGTCGTGTCACGGTAGAAATTGCCAGCTTTGATGCCGCCCTCTTCGTGGATGCGGATGGTGAAGTCGGGGTCGCTGTAGCGCCCGCCAAACTGCCAGATCACACCCTGGAAGAGCCAGGCGATGTAACTGGCAGCGCTAGGGTGGGCGAATGCTGAACGCCCTTCTTTGTTGAGTTTCGGCGCCCACTCTATGAATTCGTCCC
>Ga0308415_1000403_pt1 | contig 18849 bp, 17 predicted proteins | sample HotsprSampleOS55_FD_203465 | JGI IMG/M metagenome (GOLD analysis project Ga0308415, IMG submission 203465) | Hot spring phototrophic mat microbial communities from Octopus Spring, Yellowstone National Park, Wyoming, United States - 20090730_OS55 ... | reverse complement strand
AACGCCAACGGAGAGGTGACAGCGACGCTGACCTCGATCTTCCCCGCGACGGAGAACATCTTCGCCACGGTCGGGACGCTGGTCGCGCAGACGCCGGTGACCTATCAGCTCCCCCCGACCTCGCAATTGGGCCTGAACGGCAACCTGACGACCGTCACCCAGACGCTGGGCGTCGTGCGCAAGAACGACCTGATCACCTACACGGTGACGATCACCAACAGCGGCAATGGGGCGGTGAACAACATCCTGCTGGTAGCGCCGATCCCGAACGGCACGGCTTACGTGCCGGGCAGCGCCAGCGGCGGGAACTTCTCCGGCTTGAACCTGATGGGCATGGAGGAGGTGTTCGGCCCGCAGGCCGTCCAAAACGCGGTGGTCTGGTCGGGCAGCCTCGGGCCGGGCGCGGCGCACACGCTGAGCTACGTCGTGCAGGTGCTGATCCTGGAAGGCCAGATCGTCAACCAGCCGCGGGTATACGTGAACAACGAGGACACTGGGATCAACCTAAGCAGCACAGTGCAGGTGGAGGCGCGCAAAGCGTATATGCCAATTGTGCGCCGCCAATAGGTTGAAATCGGCAGCAGAAGAAGCGCAAAGCTGGGCAGTGCTAAAGCGCGCTGCCCTGCTCTTTTATTCGTCGGCCGGCATCTAGAACCGACCCTGGCGCGACTCAAGGGTCTATCGTTACTTCCTTTGGGCCACTCCCCGACGAACGGATAGGGGCTGTCCCGAACGCGCTATACGAAAGGAGGATAGACATACACACGCGCCTCGGCTATCCTGTGCCTATCATCGGCGCGCTGTGGACGTCGGGCGCGCCAGGAGGTTTGGAGGAATGTCAGACAACCCATTACTTGCGCTCTCTCGGGCGATGGCCGACGCCGTGGAGATGATCGGCAAATCGCTGGTCATGGTCAACGGCCGGCCTCGCCAGCCGGCGACCGGCATTGCTTACGAAGCAGATTTGGTGCTCACCGCAGATCACGTGTTGGAACGCGAGGACAAGCTAACGGTTCAAACATACGATGGGCGCGTGCTCAATGCCCAGATTGTCGGGCGCGACGCCTCGACCGATCTCGCCGTGCTGCGCGTCAGCGGCCTATCCGTGCCCGTGGTCGGGCCGGCGGCCCAGGCGCGCGTCGGCCAGCTCGCCCTCGCCGTGGCCCGCCCGTCGCCGGAGGGCGTGATGGCCAGCTTGGGGGTGGTCAGCAAAGTCGGCGGGCCGCTGCGCGCAGGGCGCGGCACCTCGCTAGAGCGCTACATCCAGACCGACGCCGTCCCCTACCCCGGCTTTAGCGGCGGGGCGCTGGTGGACGCCAGCGGCGCGCCGTTTGGGCTATTCACCACCGGCTTCGGGCGCGGCTTGGCGATTGCCATCCCAATGGCGCTCGCGCTACAGGTGGCGCAAACGCTCACCCGCCAGGGCTACGTCAAGCGCGGCTACCTAGGCATCATCAGCCAGCAGGTCAAGCTGCCACCGGCACAGCGCAGCGGCGGACAGGAAAGCGGCCTGCTCGTTGTGCGCGTCGAGGAGAATAGCCCAGCCGAGCGCGGCGGCATGCTGATCGGCGACATCCTGCTCGCTGTGGAGGAGCAGCCGATCCGCGATGCGGACGACCTGATCGCTGCCCTGAGCGGCGACCGCGTGGGCAAACCGGTGACGGTGCGCATCATCCGCGGCGGGGTTCTCCAGACCTTGACCGTGGTCGTGGGTCAAAAACCCTAGGATGCTATGGTGCTCGCGTCAGCGATAGACACGACGCAAGCCTTGGCCGGCGCGGTTGAGCGCGCCAAGGCGAGCGTCGTCCAAGTGCGGGTGGGGAGAGGCGGCGTTGGCACCGGCATCATCTGGCCAGCCAGCCGCGCCGCCGGCCAAAGCAGCCTGATCCTAACCAACGCGCACGTGGTCATCTTTGCGGGTGACGTGGACATCGTCACAGCCGACGGGCGCATCTTCAGCGCAGCGCTGCTGGCCAGCGACGGCATGCTTGACCTGGCTCTGCTCGGCGTGAACGCCGCGCTGCCGGCCGCCGAGGTGGGCGATTCACAGCGGCTGCGCGTCGGGGAGCTGGCCTTCGCCATCGGCAACCCGTGGGGACAGGCGAACGTGGTCACCGCCGGCGTAATTAGCGGCCTGGGCCGGCTGCCGCAGAGCATGCGCAACCTGCCCTATATCCGCACCGACGTGCGGTTAGCGCCCGGCAACAGCGGCGGGCCATTGCTCAACGCCGGCGGCCAAGTGATCGGCATCAACGCGATGATCCTGGGCGGAGACCTTGGGATCGCCATCCCCAGCCACATCGCCGACGCATGGCTGGCCGAGCGCCTGGGCCGCGCGCCGGCGCGCTGAGATGCTCCGCGTCTGTGTCCTCGCGCCCACCCCCGCGCTGCGCGCCGGCCTGAGCGCGCTGTTGGCGCAGGCCGATCCTGCGTTGGAACTGCTGGACGACACAGAGGGCGGGCGGGACGAGGCAGACGTGCTGGTGATCGCCGACCCGGAGGACGTGGCCGCGCTGATCGGCGAAGGCAGACAGGGCGTCGTCGTGCTCAGCAACGACGAAGCAATCGCGGAGACGCTGCGGGGCCTGCCTTTGCGCGGTTGGGCCGTCTTGCCAACCTATGCCACGGCGCCGGAGCTGCGGGCGGCAGTCCTGGCGGTAGCTCATGGCATGGTCGCGCTGCCGTCGGCCATGGCCGCTCTGCTCATCGCCGCGCCTTCGACGTCGCGGCCCATTGAAGCGCCGCGCCAGCCCTTAACCCCACGCGAGCTGGAGGTCCTGGAGCTGGTCAGCCAGGGACTCCCCAGCAAGTTGATCGCCCATGCGCTGGGCGTGAGCGAATCCACGGTGAAATACCACCTCTCTTCGATCTATGCCAAGCTCGGCGTCGCCAGCCGCACCGAGGCGGTCAGCCGCGCCGCGCGGTTGGGGTTGATCACGCTATGACGCCGGCGCGCACGTGCGCCTGGAGCTGGGGAAAGAAAAGGTGAAAGTCGCTGCGCAGCCCAGCGTAGTGGGCGCGTAGCTCAGAGGCCGCCGCGCTGAGCAGGTTGGGCCGGCTGAGCCGGCGCGACATGCGCGCCAGGGTGAGCGCGATGCCCTCGGGCGTGGCGTATGTGCCCAGCCAATCCTCCGCTACCATGCGCCGAAGGCCGGCTTGCACCGGCTCAGGCAAGTGCTGCCAGTGCGCTGCGAACTGCCGATAGACATCGCGCGTCCAGCGCTCAAACGGCACAGCACAATAACGCAGCCAGTCCACCGCCAGGAAGTGGTCATAAAACACGTCCACCAGCACCGCCGCGTAGCGCTTGAAGGGCGCCTCGATGCGGGCGCGGCTGCGCGCGACGACCGGATGCGCGTCGGTGTAAAGGTCTATCTGGCGGTGGCTGGCGAACCCGCGCTGAATGCCGGCGCTGAACTGGGCGCGCGCGGCGCCCTTCACCCAATCCGCGATGACGTTGCCGACGCGATGCTCGACATCTTCATCCGCGAGGAGAAGGTGCGCCAGCCAGTTCACCCGACGAACGACAGAGCAACGGCGATCACGGTCAGCAGCACGCCGATCAAAATGGCGCGCTGCTGAATGCTGGCCGCGCGCGCGCGCAGCGCCTGCTTCTCGGCCTCGTCTGTGATCGGCTCCGGACCGCGGTCGAGGTTGCGCACCCCTAGGCGCGCAAAGGCGATGCAGGTGCGCTCGCGCCACTGGATCAAGCCCATCGCGCCGGCCATGAAGATCGGCATCAACACCAGATACCCCCACCAGGGCGCAGCAGACGCGCGCAGCATCACAAAGGCAGCGATGCCGACGATGATGCCCATCAGGCCCACCATCAATCGCTTCTGGCGCTCGCGCGGACCCAGGTTAAAGCAGACCACGTTCGTATCCATTCTTCTCTTTCTCCTCGGCAGACTCTGTCTGCTAAAGTCTAGGGGTGGCATCTGAGAGGTGGTTAAGCGTCAAACGATGGTGGAGGTTTAACTATCGCTACTGGCAGAGAACGCGGCCGCCGTGGGATACGGGCGTCTCGCCGCCGGAGCTATATGCTTTCATCAACAGCCATCCGGCAGGGCGGGCGTTGGACTTGGGATGCGGGACGGGCACAAACGCCATCACCCTGGCGCAGCACGGCTGGCAGGTGACCGGCGTGGACTTCGCTTGGCGCGCGATCCAACTGGCGCGCCAAAAGGCACGCGCTGCCGGCGTGGCCGTTGACTTTCGCCTGGGCGATGTCACGCGCCTCGGCTGGCTGGCTGGCCCGTTCGACCTCATCTTCGACCTCGGCTGCTTCCATGGCTTGCCGGCGGGCGGGCGATCGGCCTACGCTGCGCACGTGCGACGCTTGCTCGCGCCAGATGGCACCTTTCTCCTCTATGTGATGTTCAGGGCCGAGGCACAAACCAACCAGGTGGGGATCATAGAATCCGACCTGGGCTGTTTCGCGCCGGCCCTCAGATTGATCCACCGCGCCGACGGCACAGACACAGCGCGCGGATGTCCAGCGGCCTGGTTGACCTATCAGCACGCAACGCCATCGCGCTTCGGTGAAGCAGATGCGCGCTGATGCCTAGATTGACTGCCGCGTAGTCAGGGGTTGACACTCTCAGGGGGCGTGTGCTAAGATCGGTCCAGTTAGCGCTGTCAGCGGCCGAGTGCTAATGCACGTCTAACAGTCGCATGGCAAACTCATGCGCAGTTCTAGCCTTGGAGGAAGAGCAATGTCCAAGAAAACGGATTCCACTCTCACAAAGCTCAATGTTCGTCCCCTTGCTGACCGCGTGGTCGTGGAGCCGATTGAAGAGGAAGAGGTCACGTTTGCCGGTGGTAAGCTGGTACTGCCAGAGACTGCGAAAGAGAAGCCGCAGAAGGGCACCGTTCTGGCCGTCGGCCCAGGTCGCAAGGATGACAGCGGGAAGGTCATCCCGATGGACGTCAAAGAAGGCGACGTGGTGCTGTATGCCAAGTATGCCGGCACTGAGATCAAGTTGGAGGGCAAGAAGTACCTCATCCTCAAGGAGAGCGATATCTTGGCGGTTATGGAGTAATCGCGCATTGCGCGCATAGCATCCCCAATACATCTTAAGAGGAGAGCACATATGGCAAAGCAACTGGTCTTTAACGAGGAAGCGCGCCGCAGCCTGAAGCGCGGCGTGGACATTCTGGCGAACGCGGTAGCGACAACGCTTGGTCCGAAGGGGCGCAACGTCGCCCTGGATAAGAAGTATGGTGCGCCGACCGTGACCCACGACGGCGTGACCGTGGCGAAGGAGATCGAGCTGGCCGACCCATTTGAGAACATGGGCGCGCAGCTCCTGAAGGAAGCCGCCACCAAGACCAACGACGTCGCCGGTGATGGCACGACGACAGCGACCGTCCTGGCCCAGATCATCGTCAACGAAGGGCTGAAGAACGTCGCTGCCGGCGCGAACCCGATGCTGATCAAGCGCGGCATCGAGCGCGGCGTCGAGGCGGTCGTGGAATACATCAAGAACATGGCCGTCGAGGTCAACAAGAAGGACCAGATCGCCCAAGTCGCCACCATCAGCGCTCAGGACGCCGAGATCGGCAACTTGATCGCTGAGGTGATGGACAAGGTCGGGAAGGACGGCGTCATCACCGTCGAAGAGAGCAAGTCGCTCAGCTTCGAGACCGAATACGTGGAGGGCATGCAGTTCGACCGGGGCTACATCTCGCCTTACTTCATCACCAACCCGGAGCGCATGGAGGCGGAGATCAAGGAGCCCTACATCCTGATCCACGACAAGAAGATCAGCGCCGCAGCCGACCTGATCCCGCTGCTGGAGAAACTGGTGCAGCGCGGCAAGCGCGACCTGGTGATCATCGCCGAGGACGTGGACGGTGAGGCGCTGGCCACGCTGGTGCTGAACAAGCTGCGCGGCATGCTCAACGTGTTGGCGGTCAAGGCGCCCGGCTTCGGCGATCGCCGCAAGGCCATGTTGCAGGACATCGCCATCCTCACCGGCGGCCAGGTGATCACCGAGGAGATGGGCCGCAAGCTGGAGGGCGTGACGATCGAGGACCTGGGTCGCGCTGACCGCGTGGTGAGCACTAAGGACGACACCACCATCATCGGCGGGCGCGGCGACGAGAAGCGCATCAAGGCGCGCATCGAGGAGATCCGCGTCGAGATCGAGAAGAGCACCAGCGACTACGACAAGGAGAAGCTGAACGAGCGGCTGGCCAAGCTGGCTGGTGGCGTGGCCGTCATCCGTGTAGGCGCCGCTACGGAGACCGAGCTGAAGGAGAAGAAGCACCGCGTGGAGGACGCGCTCTCGGCGACCCGCGCGGCGGTCGAAGAGGGCATTGTGCCCGGCGGCGGCGTAGCCTTGCTGCGTGCTGTCAGCGCCCTGGAGGACATCAAGATGGAGCACGAGGATGAGCAGGTCGGCATCAACATCCTGCGCCGCGCGCTGGAGGAGCCGCTCCGCCGCATCGTGGCCAACGCCGGCATGGACGGCAGCGTCGTCGTGCAACAGGTGCGCAGCATGAGCAAGGAGAAGAAGTTCTTCGGCTATGACGTGATCGCCGGCGACTACGTGGACATGCTCAAGGCGGGCATCATCGACCCGGCGAAGGTGACCCGCAGCGCGCTGCAGAACGCTGCCTCGATTGCGAGCATGATCCTTACCACCGAAGCGCTGGTGACCGACATCCCGGAGAAAGAGAAGGCGGCCAAGTCAACGCCAGACGCAGGCGGTGACTTCTAGGCGCATCGCTGAACAGGCGCAGGGGTTGCCCCCTGCGCCTTTTTTGTTTACGCGCTTGCCGAGCGGGCGCGCCGCCATGCTTCATATTCTTCGCGCGCATCCTCGCGCAGCGGATAATACTTGCGCAGGTCGCCCCCTTCGGCCAGCTTGATGCGCGAGAACTCCTCCCACTCGCGGTGTTCGGTGGCTTTCTTCAGCAGCTCCGGCGCGAGCTTGATCGGCACCACCACCGCACCATCATCGTCGGCGATGATGATGTCGCCGGGCATCACCAGCACATTGTTCATGGCGATCGGCACGTTGACCGCGAAGGGCATCAAGTTGGTCTGGGTGTGGAAGTTCGGCGTGACCCCGCGAATCCATAGCGGCAGGTCGAGCTTTTGCACATTCGGGTAGTCGCGGATACAGCCGTCAATCACCACGCCGGCCCCACCCCGCCCTTTGAAATAGGTCAGCATCATCTCGCCGAAGATGCCGCTGCTCATATCGCCGCGCGCGTCCACCACCACAATGTCCCCTGGTTGGGTGTGGTAGAGCACATGACGGTGCAGTTGCAATTCGACGTTGTCATACTCACTCTGGCCATACAGGTCCTCCCGCTTGGGCATCATTTGGAGCGTGAGGGCGGGCCCGACCACGCGCTTGCCACGATTCCAGGCCACCGGCCCACGGATGTGCGGGTCGCGGATGCCCAGGCGCGCCAGCTCGCCGGCGGCCGTCGCGGCGCTGATCTGCCGCAAGCCCTCGATGAGCGATTGTGGGGGACGGACGATATCCGGTGTCTCGATCATGCTGGGCACTATAGCCCCAGCGCGGCGAGCCGACAAGCCGTCAACGCCACTTCGCGGCCTGTGCGCGCCAAATGTGCGATGGCCTCCAAAAGTCGAAGGACTTGCTCAGCTTCTTCGGTCGCTGCCCGGAAGGCGCGCCGTGTTGCTCTCGTCCGGTGAGTGCACCCGAGGCATGGAGCGTGAGCGCATTCACAGCTAACTCCGGGGGCGACGGCAGTGCCGTCGCCCACCCTCTACAGATTCACCCTTACATAGCCCGATGGAGGCTCAACCTCCGTTGAATGAACGCACTCTCCGCCGCGTGCAATTTTGGCCGGCAGACGTAAAATGAAGTTCCAAAATAGATCCCAATGAATCAGGCCTCTGACAACCCCTATGGCATCCTCAACCGAGCGTCTTAAGACGCGCAGCCGTGAACTAGAAGGACCTGCCCGCGCCCCGCACCGCGCGTTCATGCGCGCGATGGGGCTGACCGATCAAGACCTGCGCCAACCTTTGGTGGGCGTAGCGCACACGTGGAACGAAGCCACCCCCTGCAACATGTCCATGAGCTTCCTGGCCCAGGAAGCCAAGCGCGGCATCCGCGAAATGGGCGGCACGCCGCGCGAGTTCGTCAGCATCGCCGTCAGCGACGGCATCGCCATGGGCCATGAAGGCATGAAGGCGTCCCTAGTCAGTCGCGAGGTGATCGCCGACTCCATCGAGCTGATGATGCGGGCGCACTGCTACGACGCCCTGTTCGGCATGGCCGGCTGCGACAAGAGCTTGCCCGGCACGCTGATGGCCATCGCTCGGCTGAACCTGCCGAGCATCTTCCTCTACGGCGGCACGATCAAGCCCGGCAAGTTCCGCGGGCGCGACGTGACCATCCAAACCGTTTACGAGGCAGTTGGGCAATACGAGGCCGGGCTGATCAGCGAAGAAGACCTCTACGAGCTGGAGTGCGCCGCATGCCCAGGCATCGGCTCGTGCGGCGGTTTCTTCACGGCGAACACGATGGCCAGCGTCGGCGAAGCACTGGGCATGTCGCTCCCCGGCAGCGCCTCCCCGCCGGCGGTGGACGAGGAACGCAAGGCCTTCGCTTATCAGAGCGGCAAGGCGCTCATGCAACTGATGCGGCGCGGCATCTTGCCCCGCGACATCATGACCAAGGAGGCGTTCGAGAACGCCCTAACGGTGGCGTTGGCGATGGGCGGCTCGACCAACATCGCGCTGCACCTGCCGGCAATCGCCCACGAACTGGGCATCAAGCTGACCTTCGACGACTTCACCCGCATCACCTGTCGCACGCCGCACATCGCCGACATGACCCCAGGCGGCAAATATGTCATGGAGGACCTGCATCGCATCGGCGGCGTGCCGGTGGTGATGAAGACCCTGCTGGACGCCGGCTTGCTCCACGGCGATTGCATCACCGTGACGGGCAAGACCGTGGCCGAGAACCTCAAGCGCGTCAAAAACGCCGAGCAACTGACCAAGCAGGACGTCGTATATCCGGTCAGCAGGCCGCTGCGCGAGAGCGGCGGCATCGTGATCGTCAAGGGCAACTTGGCGCCGGAAGGCGGGGTGGTGAAAGTGGCGGGCGTGAAAAATCTGAAGCACGTCGGGCCGGCGCGCGTGTTCGACGATGAACAATCTTGCGCTGAGGCAGTGGCACGCCGTGAGATCAAGCCCGGCGACGTGGTGGTGATCCGCTACGTCGGCCCGAAGGGCGCTCCAGGCATGCCGGAGATGCTCGCAGTCACCGCCGCTATCCGCGGCCAGGGCCTGGGCTACGAGGTGGCGTTGCTCACCGATGGACGCTTCTCCGGCGCGACGACCGGCTTGATGGTCGGCCACATCGGGCCAGAAGCCTTCGTCGGCGGCCCGCTTGCGATCCTGCGCGATGGTGACATCATCGAGATTGACGCCACCAACCCGGCCAAAGGCAAGCTGAACGTCAAGCTCAGCAAAGAGGAGATTGCTCAGCGCCTGAAGAAGTGGAAGCCCCCCAAGCCGAATTACACGACGGGCGCACTTGCGAAATACGCTCGCCTGGTCGGTCGCGCCTGTGATGGCGCAGTCACGCACTAACCTGCCATGCCGGTGCTGCCGCGCGCGACTATTCGCTGCGCACCCGTGGCTCTATGGTCAACTTTATCGCGGTGCGCTCGCTGCCGTCTATGACGACCTCGCTAAACGACGGGATCACCACGACATCAATGCCGTCGAGCAACAGGTAGCCGCGCGCGATAGCGGCTGCTTTGACCGCCTGGTTGACCGCACCTGCGCCGATGGCCTGCACCTCGGCGCGCTTATGTTCGCGCACAATACCGGCAATCGCACCAGCAACAGCGGTGGGCCGAGATGTCGCAGAGACCTTGATGAGTTCCATCGCTCGTCTTTCCCTCCTGCTCCAATGCTGCGCATGCTTGTGTTAAGTTTACTTTGAATACTAACAGGTTTTAGAGCCGGGAGTGCTCAACGTTAGGGTGACTTGGCTCACTAACATAAGAGGCGCAGAGGATATGCAAAAAGTCTCTGCGTCCTTCGCGTCTCTGAGGTGCGTGTTTCTTGCATCACCTTCAATTGGCGCACTCCCGAGCGGGGGCAGGTTTTAGGGAGAGTGGTCTAGTTCGGAATGAAAGGCTGCATCATTGGGCACACGTTTTGGTCATCCACAAGCGCGTTGCTCACGTCATCGCGGCGAGGCACCGCGCAGGTCAGTGATGCTCGGCGTATTGAGCGCATCAGGGTCACCCGCACCCTGCCTCATCCCGTCATTCTGAGCGTGAGCCACGGCATACCGTGTCCACTGACTTCATCATACTAGCGCCAGCGAAGCATCTAGGCGCGCGCCCAATCGAATTGCTGCGGGGTCACCAAGGCTGCGCAGCCTTTGTTTCGCGGCACAGCGACCTGTGAACAGTAGGGGCTAATTGGGCAGGATTTTGATGCTTTGCTCAGAATACGGGGGGAGGAGGCAGGACTTTGGTGACCCATTGCAATGACTACTGGCCACACTAAGAACACCCGCCCAGAATTGTGGATGCGCCCCGAGTGGCTAACGTTTTACCGCTTCTGTGATGAGTTCTTGGGAAAGTAGGCGCATGCACAGCACTTAGAGGAGCAAAGGTGGTGACTTCGCCTACATATTCTGGCCAGTGGCCGCGAGCAAGATCGCGCGCATTGTTAGGCTTCCTGCGCGCGTTTGCTTTTTTGGACTGACTCGCTGAATGGGTGAGCGGCGTCTATTGGTTCTGCTGCGCCTCTGCGCTTAAGCGAGCGCGCGCTTCGGCGACGAACGCTTTGACCGCGGCGTCTATCTCGTCGCGCACCTGGCGGAACTTGGCCAGTTTTTGTTCTTCATCCCCTTCAAAAGCAGCCGGGTCATCGAACTTCCAATGCAGACGGTGCTGTACCCCAGGCCAAACACTCGGGCATTTCTCCTCAGCATCCGCGCACACCGTAATCAGGTAAGCGAAGAGCTGCTTGCCCAAGTACTCGCGCAGGCTCTTGGAATACTGTCCTTCCAAGCTGATGCCCACCTCTTCCATCACCTTGACGGTCAACGGATTCATGCCCCGTGGGTCGATGCCTGCACTAAACGCATTGAATATGTCCGATGCATAGTGGCGCAGGAAGGCCTCAGCCATCTGGCTGCGCGCGGAGTTGCCAGTGCAAAGAAATAGCACGTTACGCTTCAACATGGTGAACCTCGTGGTCAGTCTGGATAAATAGCTTGAACTTCTCAATCAGCTCATCGCGCACTTGACGAAATGCTTGGAGCTTGGCCTCCTCGCCTTCCACGGCTGCTGGGTCGGGAAAGCTCCAATGGATGCGTCGGTATTGACCCGGCAGGAAGGGGCAAGATTCGTTGGCCGCGTCGCAGACGGTGATGACGGCGTCGAATGGTTGGCCGATAAATTGCTCGTATGTCTTTGAGTGGTGGTTGCTGATGTCCACGCCTAGCTCTGCCATTGCGCGGATGGCAAAGGGATGGACGAAGGTGGCTTTGCTGCCGGCGCTGAAGACCTCGTAGCGATCGCCGGCCAGCCAGCGCAGGACTCCTTCTGCCATTTGGCTGCGAGCGGAGTTGGCTGTGCAAAGGATCAGCACCCGTTTCTTTTGCGCTTGATTCATCGTGGTCTGGCTCTATATTCTCTATATTAAGGATGGCGCTGCGGGGGAGTGAACGCACAGTTGCCTCGCCCCCCGCAGCGCTTCCGAAACGATTCACCCTCGTATTTGTTACGGGGTCAGCACTGTGTCAATCAGGTGAACCACGCCGTTTGCGGCGTTGATGTCGGTGGCGATCACGCGCGCGTCATCAACGAACACGTCGCCATCGCGGACTTCCACGCGCAGCGACTTGCCGTTGACCGTGGGCAGGCTGCTGCTGTTGACCACATCACTGGCCGTGAACCTGCCGGGCACGACATGATAGGTCAGTATTGAGCGCAGCAGGGTCCGATCATTCAGGATCGCGTTCAGCTCATCCTCACTGAACTGAGCGAATGCGAGATCGGTCGGCGCGAAGACGGTGAACGGGCCGGGCTGGCTGAGCGTCTCGAACAGGCCGGCCGCCTCGATCGCGCGAACCAGCGTGGTCAGACCACCCGCAACTGCCGTCTCCGGAATGCCCCACGGCACGCGGGCGGTGCGCTTAGGAAGGAACTCACCGCAGTTCTCGGCCAGCGCCAATGGCTGAGGCACCAGCGGGAGGTTCACTTCCACTGCTTGGCCGAGCCGCTCCACGCGCACCTGGATCACCGGCGCAGAAGTGTATTGGCCTGGGCCGGCGATCGGCATCACGAAATACGTGCCAGGGCGGACGATCAGACCATACGTGTTATCTCGACCCGTGTGGCCGCAGCGGAAGTAGTTGCCCCCGTTGGTGACCTTAAAGCGGCCCAGCGTCGTCGGCTCATCCGGGTCGCGCCTACCGTTGGCGTTGCTGTCAATGAATGCAACCCCGTAAATCTTGCCCGGCGCTTGGGCATGGGTAGGGATGGTGAGCGCCAGGCTTGCGCCAACCAACCCAATCACTGCGAGGCGTGTCACGTTCTTGCGGAATGAAAGGTTCATAGCGTCGTTTTCCTCCTAGGACATTAAGGTCTCGTATACCAGGCTCGATTATACCCGTAGAACTTAAAGAGAATGTTATCTTATTGATAAGCGAGTCTAATCAACATCCGGTCCGTTGCTGGATGGCTCTCACTTCGGCCAACGTCGGGCATTGGCGGCCGCTGCCCAGCTTTTGCACCTTGGCTGCGCCCACGCAGTTCGCAAACTCGGCAGCACGCAGCACGTCCTGCTCAATCAGCCACTGAACTGCGAAGCCGGCAGCGAACGCATCGCCGGCCGCCGTGGTGTCGCGCACCGTGACCGGGATGCCGGGGATCGCCTGGTGGCCGCTGGCTGAATATACGGCGCAGCCGGCCTCGCCGCGCTTGACGACCACATATTGCGTGCCCAGGCTCAGCATCCAGGCCGCGGCCTGCGCTTCGTCGTCCAGGCCGGCAAAGCAACGCAGCTCATCGGCGGTGAGCAAGCTCGCCGTGCTCAGGCCAACCAGCGCCAGCGCGGTTGGCCGCACGCTCGGCTCGGCGACGATTGGCCCGAGGTCGTTCATCACCGGCACGCCGGCCTCCGCCGCAATGCGCGCAGCCGGCAGGACGGCTGCGGCCACGCGTCGCTCGTGCAGCGCATAGCCGGGGACAAAGAGCAAGTCGGCGCTCCGCAGCAAGTCTGTCATCCGCGCGTCGAGCGTAAGCGGGTCGCCTGAGCCTTCATGCACCAGGAAGACATGTTGGCCTGCGTCGTCCACCAACACCAGCACGAGCACGTTGACGCTTCCTGCGCCGCGCTGGACGTGGCTCAGGTCCACGCCTTCGGCCAACAAGGCATCGTAGGCAGCTTGGCCATACATATCCTCACCGATCGTGCCTAGGGCGACCGCGTGCGCACCGAGCCGGGCAGCCGTGATCAGAAAGTTGCCCGCCCCGCCAGGCTCGATGCTCACGCTGCGAATCACCTGCACACGCTCGGCCTCCACCGGCAGCCGCTCGATGGCCATCACGAGGTCGGTCACCAGATCGCCGAAGCAGACAATGGTGGGTCGGCATGTTGCGTCCGCAGATAGCTCGCTCGTATGAGTCGGTTGTTGGTCTGTTGACGACATTGCGAGAACTCACTTATGTGGGTGGTATATTGTCCGTGATGTGGCAAACGCGCAAGCCGCTCATCCTGGGACTCGCCGCGCTGGCAGCCGTATTCATAGCGCTCGGCGCAAGCGCGCTGGCGTATCAGCGCGCTTATGACTACTTTGCAAATGAGCTGACCATCCTGCCGGAAATCCTGGATCAGCCCAGGCCGGTGGTGATCGCCACGTCCAGTAGCGCGTCCGATGAAATCGTGGTCCTTCCCAAAGCCTGGGACGGCAAAGAGCGGGTGAATATCTTGCTGTTGGGTATTGATCAGCGCGCCGGCGAGCGCGAGCGCGCTTATCGCACCGATACCATGATCGTCTTCACGCTCGACCCGCTCACCATGGAGGCTGGCGCGCTCTCCATCCCGCGTGACCTCTGGGTGCCTATCCCCGGCAACTTCGACCAGGTCAACTACCGAATCAATCAGGCCAACTTTCTAGGCGATGCCTTCGACTATCCGGGCGGCGGCATCGCCCTTGCGCGCAAGACGGTGGAGAGCTTCCTGGGGATCCCCATCCACTTCGTCGTGCGCATCAACTTCACCGCCTTTGAATACTTCATCGATCGAATCGGCGGCATTGTGATCGACGTGCCGGAGCCGATCTACGATCCAGCCTATCCCACCGACGATTACGGTGTGGAGGTGTTCTCGCTACCGGCCGGCCTGCAGACCATGGACGGTTTGACTGCGCTGAAGTATGCCCGCACGCGCCACTCGCAGAACGGCGATTTCGATCGCGCCCGCCGCCAACAGCAGGTGATTATGGCAGTCCGCGAGAAGCTCAAGGACCCGCGCGTCCTCGCCTCGCTCATCGCCAGCGCGCCGGAGATCCTCAGCGAACTCAGCGACTCCATCAAGACCGATTTAACGCTGGACCAAATGCAACAGCTTGCCGTGCTAGCTCAGCGGATTGAGCGCGAGCGGATCAAGTTCGAGGTGCTCGACCAGCGTTACACCGAGTTTGCGACCACACCAGATGGCTCGCAGGTGTTGATCCCGATCCGTGCGCGCATCGCCGAGCTGCGCCAGCGCTTCTTCTCCACTAACACCACCGCGCAAGCATCGCCTTAGCAGACGACCGCGCACGCTCGCAGGACGGGGTGACAGGGATAAACAGTAGCTTGGTTGACCCGCAAGAAAGCGAGCAGAGGCATCCCCCTATGCGTGTCGCCTCCTGGTTTGTCTCTCGCTGCGAATGCATCTCGGGCGCATTCACTCATTAGGGCGACCTTCTACTCAAGTAATGCTGCCGGCGAAGGTAGATCTTGAGCGACAGTAGTACCGTCGCCCACCCAGCATTCTGCCCCTACCCCACGAATGCACCCTGCACCTCCCGCAGGACAACAATGCTATTATCCTTCGCGCCCGATGTCCGATCAGAACGTGACACCCATTCGTCGTCAATACCTCGAACTCAAGCGCAAGTATCCGAATTGCATTTTGTTCTTCCGGCTGGGCGATTTCTTCGAGACATTTGATGCTGACGCTGAGCTGGTGGCGCGCGAGCTGGACGTAGTGTTGACCTCGCGGCCAGTGGCCAAGGATGTGCGCGTCCCAATGGCCGGCGTGCCTCACCACGCCGCCGACGCATATATCGCGCGCCTGATCGCGCGCGGCTATCGGGTCGCAATCGCTGATCAAATCGGCAACGAGGCAGTTAATGGCCTGGTGCCGCGCGAGGTGCGCCGCGTGATCACGCCCGGCACCGTGGTGGAGCCGGGCATGTTAGACGCCAACCGGCCCAGTTACCTGGCCGCCGTGGTGGGCAGCCAGCTAAAAGGTGGGGGCGTTGGGCCGCTTGGTTTTGCCTATTGCGACATCACGACCGGTGAGTTTCAGGCAACCCAGCTCGATAACCTGGCTGAACTAGATCGCGAGTTGGCGCGTGTCCAGCCGCGCGAGTTGCTCGCGCCGGAGGGCTGGTCGCTTGACGATGGCGATAGGCGGGTGCCGGTCACCGCTCTGCCTCCCTTTCGCTTTGAGCTGGGCCAGGCTCGCCAGGTCCTATGTGACCACTTTGGGGTGAGCACCCTGCAGGGATTCGGCCTGGAGGCACGCCCGGCTGCCTTGCGCGCCGCCGGCGCCATCGTCGCCTACTTGCGCGAGACCCAACCGGCTGCGCTGCGCCAGCTCGTCGCGCTGCGCACCTACAGTGTCGCCCAGTTCATGAACCTGGACGCAGTCACCCTCCGCAACTTGGAGTTGCTGGAGCCGCTGCGGCCGGCACAGGCTGGCCGACCATCCCCTACCTTGCTGGGCGTGCTGGACAAGACCCAGACGCCGATGGGCGCGCGCTTGTTGCGCGCCTGGATCGTCCGGCCTTTGCTCGACCTGGCTGCGATCGAGGCGCGACTGGCGCGAGTAGATGCTCTCGTCGCCAATACCCTGCTGCGCGCTAGGCTGCGCGAGGTGCTGAAGCATATGCCGGATCTGGAGCGCTTGACCACGCGCCTGGTGAGCCAGATCGCCACGCCGCAGGATCTGCTGCACCTGCGTCAAGCATGTGCGCAGGTCGTCGCGCTCGGCGACTGGATGCCGACGCTGGCTGATGTGGACCTGCGCCCTCTGTTGCCCGACCTGCGCGCGACGGCCGATTTGATCGCCGCTGCGATCAAAGACCCACCCGATGAGGACGGCTTCATTCGACCGGGTTACAGCGCCGAGTTGGATGAGGTGCATGCGGCCGCGCAAAACGCCAAGACCTGGATCGCCAACCTGGAGCGCGTCGAGCGCGAGCGCACCGGCATCCGCTCACTCAAGGTGGGTTACAACAAGGTGTTCGGCTACTACATCGAGGTGACCCATGCCCATCGCAACGCCGTGCCGGCCGATTACATGCGCAAGCAGACGCTCACTAATGCCGAGCGCTACATCACGCCGCAACTGAAGGAATACGAGGCGCTGATCCTGAACGCCGATGAGCGCATCGCCGAGATCGAGCGTCGCTTGCTGGTCGAGCTGATCCAATCGCTCTCGGGTTACGCGCGGTCTTTGTTCGAAGCCGCCCAACTCATCGCCCGGCTGGACGTGGCCGCTGCGTTGGCTGAAGTGGCAGCTCGTCAGGCTTATTGTCGTCCACGGTTCAACGACGAGGGCCGCATCCACATCCGCGACGGCCGACATCCGGTCATCGAGCAGTTGCTCAGCGAGGTGCCGTTCACCCCCAACGATGCCTATCTTGATCGAAGCGCGCGCATCTTGGTGATCACCGGCCCGAACATGAGCGGCAAGAGCAGTTACATGCGCCAAGTCGCGCTGATCGTGCTCATGGCGCAGATCGGCAGCTATGTGCCGGCCCGCGAGGCGGATCTGTGCCTGGTGGATGGCATCTTCACCCGCATCGGCGCTCAGGACGAGCTTGCTGCCGGCCAAAGCACCTTTATGGTGGAGATGGTAGAGACGGCGCACATCCTACACCATTGCACGCCGCGCAGCTTGGTCATCCTCGATGAGATCGGCCGCGGCACCAGCACCTACGATGGCCTGGCAATCGCCTGGGCGGTGATCGAGTATCTGCACAACCATCCCGAACATCAGGCCTATACGCTCTTTGCTACGCATTACCACGAGCTAATCCAACTGGCCGAGCGGCTGCCGGCGGTGCGCAACTACAACGTCGCGGTGAGCGAGGAGGAAGGCAAGGTGGTCTTCTTGCACAAGGTCGTCGAGGGCGGAGCAGATCGCTCGTATGGTATCCACGTGGCGCAGTTGGCCGGCCTGCCGCCGGCGGTGATCCACCGCGCGCAGGACGTGCTGCGCGACCTGGAGCAAGGCATCAGTGCATCGCCGCCTGCGCCACGCACAGAAGCTCAGCAGCCGACCCAGCTCTCGTTGTTCGCCGAACCCTCGCCGGCGCTGGAGCGGCTCAAGGCAATTGACCCGAACGCACTGAGCCCGCTGGAAGCGCTCACTGTGCTCTACGAGTTGAAGAAGTTAATACAGTAACGTCAGTTCAGATTTACACGTGCCCGTTCATGAACATCGTTCACGGGCCGCCTGCTTGCCATGCCAGCCTGTCATGCGAAGCGCCGCAGGGGAGGCTGAGGTGAGAGTAGGTGGGCTTCGCAGTGTTTTGGTTAGGCGATTTTAGACTTTGCTCAGCTTAACAGGCTGGCGCGGCGAGTGATGCGTAAACGAGCAAACATACATCCGAACTGATGTTGATGAAGAATCTTCCCTATCGGGCCACTTCCGGATATACCAGGCCGACGCTCCGATGGCTATAATCATTGCCGTAGCTTGATTCTTGCTGAACGATGCACACCACGACCACGCTGTTCAAAGTCGAGGCCCCTCCTCGCTTCCTGCGACAGCATTACCAGACCATTATTACCCTCTCGCTTCTGCTGGTGGATGTGCTCAGCATCGTCGCGGGGTTTTACCTGGCTTACCGCCTGCGTCTGTTGATCCCGCTGCCCGAGCCGGCCCGCAGCGTGCCTGGCTTTGGTCAATTTCTCCCTTTGCTCCTGATCCAGGTCGCGGCGATCACCTGCGCCTTTTTCTTTGGCAAGATGTATCACCGCCGGCGCACGCGCTACACCGGCGACGACCTGGCAGCGATCTTCTCTGGCGTCTCCATCGGCACGTTGATCAGCATCGCAGCGGTCACCCTGCTGCTGCGCGGCGACTCGCCGGCAGCCGACTTTCCACGGGTGATGGTGGTCTATGCCTGGCTGTTGATCATCGGCCTGGTCGTCGTAGGACGAGGGATACAGGCGCGCATCCAGCGCGCGCTGCAGATGCGGGGGATCGGCCGGACAAGGGTCGTGGTGGTGGGCGCCGGCGAGCCAGCGGCGACCGTGATCCAGCGGATCGCGCATAACCCGCGCCTCGGCTACGACATCATAGGGCTGGTCACATACGACGGGCAGCCGCCGCCGGCGGGTGTGCGCATCCTCGGCTCATTAGACGAACTCTCCAGATTAGTCGGGCGCGAGGCAGTGGACGAGGTGATCATCGCGCTGCCCAACGCGAACAGCGAGGACCTGCTCAACGTGATCGCGCATTGCGACCGAAGCACGATCAGCATCAAGGTGCTGCCCGATCAGTTCCAGATCATGGCCGGCCAACTGAGCGTCGGCGAGTTGAGCGGGTTGCCGCTGCTGAACCTGCGCGACGTGGCCCTGCGCGGCTGGAAACTC
>Ga0308415_1000402_pt1 | contig 18853 bp, 10 predicted proteins | sample HotsprSampleOS55_FD_203465 | JGI IMG/M metagenome (GOLD analysis project Ga0308415, IMG submission 203465) | Hot spring phototrophic mat microbial communities from Octopus Spring, Yellowstone National Park, Wyoming, United States - 20090730_OS55 ... | reverse complement strand
TTTTCAAGTTCTACATCCGCCGCGTGAAGTAGCCCAGGCTTCAGCCTGTATGGTTGTAGCACAGGCTTCAGCCTGTGCTACAACCCGAACCCGGAGGTGTCTATGACAACCCTGGCCTTTCTGTTCTACTACATCACCCCCTACATCGCTGTCGTCGTCTTCTTCGGCGGGCTGGCATACCGGGTCTACCGGTGGTGGCAAAAAAGGCCGGCTCCGGCCCATCTCTCCCTCTTCCCCCGCCCCCAGAACCGCCTGGGACGGCTGGCGGACGCGCTGGTGGATATGTTTACCCTGAAGGGGTTGCTACGGGTCAATCCGCTCCTCTGGGCTGGTGGTTTTATCATGCACCTGGGGCTCCTCTTCGTCCTGGTCGGTCACATCCGGGCCTTCACCGACTTCTATTTCCTCTGGAAACTGCTGAACTGGGGCAAGGAGCAGCAGCACGCCTTCTCCGCCATCGCCGGGACCATTGCCGGGACCCTCTTCACGATTCCCCTCTTCTACCTGCTGGCCCGACGGTTGAGCGGCGCGGTCAAGTGGCTCTCCGTCCCGGAGGACTTCTTCGTCCTCTTTCTCCTCATTGGCATCGCCCTGACCGGGTTCCACATGCGCCTCTTGCGGACGGTGGAGGTGGAGGAACTGCACCGTTTCTTCGCCGGACTGGCTTCCTTCCGCTGGCAGCCGGTTCCGGAAAGCACGGGGCCCGCGTTCATCTGGCACTTCGCCCTGGTCCAGTTGCTGATGGTCTACTTCCCCTTCGGGAAACTGAGCCATATCGCTGGCTCGGTGCTCTCCAAAATGGTCGCCCGGAGTTAGGAGGACGCGATGTTGACCAAATTCCTGGATACAGTTCGTCAGCGCATTACCCGCCCGCTTCAGTACTACCAGGACATCTGCGTCCGCTGCGGGGCCTGTATAGACGCCTGCCACTTCTACGTCGCCTCCGGCAATCCCGCGCACATTCCAGCCTACCGGATGATGCTGGTCAAGAAACTGCTCCAGCGAGGAGGCAACGGCCGGAAGGGGCTCCTGAGCTGGTACCGGGAAACCGATCTCGCCGACGAGCGGACAGTCTCCGAACTCCGGCAGGCGCTCTGGGAATGCACGGGCTGCCGAAGGTGCTCCGTCTTCTGCCCCTTTGACCTGGACACGGCACTGCTGGTCAATATGGGCCGGTATGCCCTGGGCCAGGAGGGGATGGGGATGGAGATGGTGGCTGAAATCGGCAACGCCGAGGTGAGCAAAGGGGAGATCATTGATGCCCTCAAAGAGTTCTACGTGGACCAGATTCGGGAACTGGAGGGGCGAATCCGGGAGGAGTGGGGTGTCCCCGACCTGCGCATTCCGGTGGACGAACCGGCGCGCGTCCTCTACGTGCCGGTGGTCGGCGAGCACGCCATCATCCCGCTGGCGAAAATCTTCCACGCCGCGAAGGAGTCCTGGTCGCTGAGCATGTTCACCGCCACCAACCATTCGTTCTTCGTCGGCGACATAGAGAAGGCGAAACAGGCGGCCCACTGGATCGTCCAGGAGGCCCGTCGCCTGGGCGCGCAGGTCATTGCCTACGCGGAGTGCGGCCACGCCACCCGGACCCTGCGGAATTTCTGGGACCACTGGTTCGGGGACGAAATCGCGGGCATCCAGCGGGTCAGCGTGGTACAACTGGTCGCGTCGTACCTGCAGGAGGGGCGCATCCGGGTCCGGGAGGGTGCCTTTGATGTGCCGATGACCTACCACGACCCCTGCAACCTGGGCCGGAACGCGGGCATCTTTGAGGAACCGCGGATGATGATCCGTGCCGTCGCCACCGATTTCCGGGAACTCTCGCCGAACCGGGAACTGAACTGGTGCTGCGGCGGGGGCGGCGGGTTGATTGCTGAACCGGATATGTTTGAGGTCCGGATGAAGGCCGGACGGCCCAAAGTGGAGCAGATTCAGCGCACCGGTGCCCGGTGGGTCGTCACCACCTGCGAGAACTGTAAGACGCAACTGGCCGACCTGAGCGACCGTTACGGCCTGGGCGTGGAGGTCAGGGGCGCGGTGGACCTGATCGCCGACGCACTGGTGGTGTGAAGGTGACAGTCACCTTGAGGGTGACTGTCACCTTATTAGAGTTTTTATGGCGGCGGCGAAGCCGCCGCCATAAAAACGGTCTTTCAGCGCGCAAACTTGACAAAACCTCAAAAGGGTTTATAATACTTCCACTTTCCAGCAGGTACCGGTAAACTTGTGACCATCTTCATCAAGCGCTGAGACAAGGGCTCAAGCGCTTTGTTTGTGTTTATCCCTCGTAAACGCAAGGGGGATTGGAGGGGGTTTATGAAGTATCTGGACGATTCGGCCGAGATTCAGAACTTCGTTTCGTTGCGAGTCAGCCTGGCCTCTCCGGAAGAGATTCGCTCCTGGTCGTACGGCGAGGTGACCAAGCCCGAGACCATCAACTACCGCCGCCTGCGCCCGGAGAAGGACGGCCTCTTCTGCGAGGCCATCTTCGGGCCCACGCGGGACTGGCAGTGTTACTGCGGCAAATACAAGAACATCCGCTACCGCGGCATCATCTGTGATAAATGCGGTGTTGAGGTGACCCGTTCCTCCGTCCGCCGGGAGCGTATGGGCCATATTGAACTGGCTGCTCCCGTCGCCCACATCTGGTACACTCGCCAGACCCCCAGCATCCTGGGTATCCTCCTGGACGTCTCCCGCCGGAACCTGGACCGCGTTCTCTACTTTGCCCAGTACGTCATCACCACTGTGGACGAAGAGGCACGCCAGAAGGCGCTGCGGCGGCTGAAGGAGGAGTACGACCACCATCGGCGGGAACTGGAGGAGAAGGCCAGCGCCGCCATCGCTGCCCTGCAGGAGCGGTTGGCTCAGGAGCGGGCCCGGATTGAGGGAGAACTGGCCGCCGTTCACGCCCGGATTGAGGAGCGGCTCAACAACGAGACCGAAGCGCTGATGAAAGAGGCGCAGGCCCTGCGGAAGCGGCTGGAAGAACGCCAGGGCTCCGCTGTCCGCACCCCCGTTGTCCTCAAAGCCACGGGCGCCGTCATTGCCGAGGCTGGAGAGACCATTGGACGGGAGCACCTGACCCTGCTGAGCCGCCTCATCCAGGAAGAACTGGAGCACCTGGAGGGCCGCCTGCGGGCGGAAGAGGAGCAGGAACTGGCTCCGCTACGGACCGATCTCCAGCACTGGCAGGAGTCGATCGCCGATGAAATCGCACGCATCCAGGAGCAACTGGCCCGCGATATAGAAAATCTACGCATCCGTTTTGAGGATGACCAGGAAGAACTTCTGAGTTTGGCCCCGTTGCAATTTCTCACCGAAGCCCGTCTGCGAGAACTGAAGGCCCGCTGGGGACAGGTCTTCCGCGCCGGGATGGGAGCCGAAGCCTTCTACGAGATTCTCCACCGAATGGACCTGGACAAGATGGCCCAGGAGTTGTGGAACGAGGCGCGCAACGACCCGTCCAAACAGCGGCGCAAGAAGGCCATCCGCCGCCTGCGGGTGGTAGAGGCCCTGCGCAAGAGCGGCAACCGCCCCGAGTGGATGGTTCTCACCGTCCTGCCCGTCATCCCGCCGGACCTGCGCCCGATGGTGCAACTGGACGGTGGGCGTTTTGCCACTTCCGACCTCAACGACCTTTACCGGCGCGTCATCAACCGAAACAACCGGCTGAAGCGGCTGATAGAATTGGGCGCGCCCGACGTCATCATCCGCAACGAGAAGCGCATGCTCCAGGAGGCGGTGGATAGCCTCATTGACAACAGCCAGCGGGGCAAGGCCCTCTCTCGCCGGGGCCAGCGGCAACTGAAGTCCCTCAGCGATATGCTCCGGGGGAAGAAGGGCCGCTTCCGCCGCAACCTCCTGGGCAAGCGGGTGGACTACTCCGGCCGTTCCGTCATCGTCATCGGCCCGCAACTGAAACTCCACCAGTGTGGTCTCCCGAAGGAAATGGCGCTGGAACTCTACAAGCCCTTCGTCATCAGCAAACTGGTGGAGTACAACTACGTCAGCAACGTCAAGGCGGCCCGCCGCTTCATTGAGCGCCAGCGGCCCGAGGTCTGGGAGATTCTGGAAGAGGTCATCAAGGACCGACCGGTTCTCCTCAACCGCGCGCCCACCCTGCACCGGCTGGGCATTCAGGCCTTTGAGCCCGTTCTGGTGGAGGGCAAGGCCATCCAGATTCACCCCCTGGTCTGCGTGGCCTTCAACGCCGACTTTGACGGCGACCAGATGGCGGTCCACGTCCCGCTCTCCGATATGGCAGTGCAGGAAGCGCGCCGGCTGATGCTGGCGACCCGCAACCTCCTCAAGCCCGCCGACGGCCAGCCCATCGTCGGGCCGACCAAGGACATGTGCCTGGGCATCTACTACCTGACGATGGAGACGACGGGGCCACATCGGGGCGATGGCAAGTACTTCGCCGACCTGGACGAGGTGGAGACCGCGTACCTGCTGGGCTATGTGGACGTCCACGCCCGTATCCGGGTCCGGCAGGTCTACGACCGTCAGCCCCCGCCGCCCCAGCCGGTGGAGACCACGGTGGGCCGCTGTCTCTTCAACCGGATTCTCCCGGACGAACTCCGTTTTGTCAACGAGCCGCTGGACAAGGGAAAACTGCAGGACCTGGTGGGGCTCTGCTACCGCCGCCTGGGGGAGGATCGGACCACCGAGGTGGTGGACCGCATCAAAAACATCGGCTTCCACTACGCCACCCGCTCCGGGGTGACCATTGCCGCCGCCGACCTGACCATCCCCGCCGAGAAATCCCGCATCTTGGAGGAAGCGACGGCCCAGGTGGCGGAGGTGGAGCGGCAGTATCAGCGGGGTCTGCTGACCGCCGAGGAACAGTACGCCCGCACCATTGACCTCTGGAGCCGGGCCCGCGATGAGGTCGCCAGGGCGGTCTCTCGCACGCTGGACCCCGAGGGGCCGGTGGCGATTATGGCCCAGTCCGGCGCCTCCAAGGGCGGCTTCGGGCCCATCTCCCAGTTGGCTGGCATGCGCGGCCTGATGGCCGACCCGTCCGGCCGCATCATCCCGCTGCCCATCCGCTCCAACCTGCGGGAGGGACTGACCACACTGGAGTACTTCATCAGCACCCACGGCTCCCGCAAGGGTCTGGCGGATACGGCGCTGCGCACCGCCGACGCCGGCTACCTGACCCGCCGTCTGGTGGATGTGGTACAGGACGTCATCATCAACGCCCACGACTGTGGCACCCGCAGCGGTATCTGGATTCGCCGCCAGGACGATGTGGGTGGGCAGACAATGGCGGAGCGGCTGGTGGGCCGTATCGCCGCGGCGCCCGTCGTCCATCCGCAGACGGGAGAGGTCATCGTCAACCGGAATGAGGAGATTGACGAGGACGCCGTGGAGGCCATAGAGGCCGCTGGCATCAACGAGGTGTACGTCCGTTCGCCGATGACCTGTGCCCTGCAGCGGGGCATCTGTGCTCTCTGCTACGGGCGCGACCTGGGCCGGGGCACCCTGGTCCACATCGGGACGGCGGTCGGTATCATCGCCGCTCAGTCCATCGGCGAGCCGGGTACCCAGTTGACGCTGCGGACGTTCCACACGGGCGGCATCGCCGCTGGCGGCGACATCACCACCGGTCTCCCGCGCGTGGAGGAACTCTTTGAGGCCCGCAAGCACCCCAAGGGCGAGGCGGAAATCTCCGATATTGATGGCATCGTCCACATCGTCCGAGAGGATGGCCGCCGACGGGTGATGGTCGGCAAAAGCGAGACGCTTACCGATGAGTACACCGTCCCGGAGGGCTGGACGGTTCTGGTTTCGGACGGAGATATGATCAACGCCGGGGAGGCCATTGCCCGGCAGGGGACGGAGGAGGAGCCGGGCGACCAGATTCTGGCCCGACATCGGGGCACCGTCCACCGGGATGGCCGTCGGATTCGGGTGACCTATGAGCGGCGGGACGAGCGGGAGTACGAAATCCCGCCCGCTGTCCGGCTGCTGGTGGCGGAGGGGCAGTACATCAAGGCCGGCACTCAGTTGTTTGAGGGCTCCCAGAACCCTCACCGCATCCTGCAGGTCCTGGGGCGGGAAGCGGCGCAGATGTACATCCTTTCCGAGGTGCAGAAGGTCTACCGTTCCCAGGGCGTCAACATCAACGACAAACACTTTGAGGTCATCATCCGCAAGATGCTGGGGAAGATGCAGGTGGTGGATCCTGGCGATACGGACCTGCTCCCCGGCGACCTGGTGGACCGGCTGGCGTTGCAGGAGATTAACCGTCGGGCCATCGCCGAGGGGAAGCAGCCGGCCAAGGCGCGGGCGGTTCTCCTGGGCGTGACCAAGGCGGCCCTGGCAACCGACAGTTTCCTCTCTGCTGCCTCCTTCCAGCACACCATCCGGGTACTGGCGAAGGCGGCGGTGGAGGGCCAGAAGGATATGCTCTACGGCCTGAAGGAGAACGTCATCATCGGGAAGTTGATCCCGGCGGGCACGGGCTACCGGGGCGATTCGCCCGATTCCGACGGCCCCATCCCCTCCTACGAGGGCGTCCCGCTGCGACCGGCGGTGTTGCCAGCCCCGCCTCAGCCGTTCTTGATCGCGAAGGAGAAGGACCTGGAGGAAGAACTGGTCGCGCTGGAGGAGGAACTGGAACTGGAACAGATGATGACCGGAGGAGCCAGCGAATCTCTCTTAGAGGTTGCCCCGGACCTGCTGGATGAGGATGAAGAGTACGAGTATGGGGATGTAGAGGAAGACGAAGAGGACGACCTGATGGATTGAGGTGAAGGGATAGCAAAGAGGCGACCCACAGGGGTCGCCTCTTTTTTTATGGGATTCCCGTCACCAGCGGCGCATTTGCTTCCTGTGGGTAGTGGGGTAAAATAAAATTGCGACGTAACTACTCAGCGCTGGCTGAAGTCACCCTTCCTGGGCCTGCGGTGATGATCGGCCTTCGCCGACCAGGTCTCTCTGCGCGCACATAAGGATGGGTGTGTCCCAGTTTTGTCGGGCTGGGCCGCTGGCTTTCCGCCTGGCCGTAAACGGCCAGGCTCAGGCGAAGACGAGGCGCTAAAGCGCCCCTTTTCGCCCTGGCAACCCGTGTTTCTGAAAGGCTACCGAAGGGAGAGAGGGCGCTTCCAGCGCCCTGCGCTACCTCAGCCAGGCCGTTTACGGCCTGGCCCACTGGGCTCCCGACGATTTTGGGACACACCCCATAAGGATTGTCGGCATAGGCCAACAACTGGCACGAAGTGCCCAAATGAGGACGATTTCAATCGGCGTGAATCGTTACATTGCGACGTAACTTCAGCGGAGAACGTGTCAGGCACTTCTGAAAGTACCTGGCACGTTCAGAAGGCGGTATCTATGGAAGGGACATTGCTGAACGGACGGTATCGGCTGCTGGAACTGCTGGGCTCCGGCGGGATGGCGGTGGTCTATAAAGGGGTGGACACCCTGCTCCACCGGCCCGTGGCGGTCAAAATTCTGCGCGAGGCCTACGCTTCCGACCCCGCCTTCCTGGCCCGTTTCCAGCGGGAGGCCCGCGCGGCCGCCCGCCTGGACCACCCCAACGTGGTCACCATCTACGATGTGGGGCAGGACGGGAATCTGCACTACATCGTGATGGAGTACGTGGAGGGGGAGGACTTGAAGTCCCTGATCCGACGGGTGGGGCGGCTCACTGTGGAGCAGGCGGTGGACATCGCGTACCAGATTGCCGCCGGGGTGGGGCATGCCCACCGGATGGGTATCATCCACTGTGACATCAAGCCGCAGAACATCCTGGTCACGGCGGAGGGCGTGGTCAAGGTGACCGATTTCGGCATCGCGCGCGCCCTCTCCGAATCCGGCCTCACCGACCCGGAGGTGGTGTGGGGGAGCCCCACGTACTTCTCCCCCGAGCAGGCCGCCGGGGAGCGCCCGGTCCCGGCCTCCGACGTCTACAGCATCGGCGTGGTGCTCTACGAGATGCTGGCGGGCGTCCCCCCGTTCCGGGCGGAGAAGCCCGCCGCTCTGGCTCTGATGCACCTGCGGGAGGAGCCTCATCCCCTCTCCCTCTACAACCCTCAGGTCCCGCCGCAACTGGAGTGGATTGTCCGCAAACTGCTGGCGAAGGAGCCCGCGGCCCGCTACCGGACGGCGGAGCAACTGGCCATGGTGCTGCATGAGTACCGGACCCGAATGACCCAGGCGACGGGCGTCCACGCGGCCTTTTTGCCGCCGACACCTCCATCGGCCCCCGGCCGGACAGAGGCGGCCCCTCCGCCCTGGCCCGCCGCCCCTCCCCCGCCCGAGCCTGTCCCCCCACCGGTGGAGGCCGAAGAGCGGGCGGGCCGGGACTGGCTGACCTGGTTCCTGGGCGCGGTGGCGACGATAGCCGTCATCGGCCTGATCCCCCTCTGGGCGCTGGTCTACCAGGCCTGGACCCGCTCCGAACGGGCCACCCCGCCCGCACTGCAGACTCCCACCGCGACGGTGGCGCTGGTCCCCGTCCCCAACGTCCAGGGGCTGAAGTGGGAGGAGGCGCGGAGCATCCTGGAGGCGGCGGGCCTGCGCTTCACGCTGGAGGAACAGAAGGGCGCGGCAGCGCCGGAGGGGACGGTCGTCCGGCAAGAGCCGCCAGGGGGTCAGCGGGTCCCTGCCGGGTCGGAGGTGCGGCTGTTCATCGCGGGCAGGCCGGGGACGGTGAAGGTCCCGGCGCTGGTCAACGTCCGCTCCGACCTGGCCCGCACGGCATTAGAGCAGGCCGGCCTGCAGGTGACCGAGCAGGTGGTCTGGAGCACCCAGCCCATCGGCACGGTCCTGGCCCAGGAGCCGCCCCCGGAGACCGAAATCCCGGTCGGCGGCGTCATCACCCTTACCGTCAGCGGCGGGACCTCCGTCCCCATCCCCATCGGGGCCAATCTGGGCAACCTGGTCGTCCTGGAGAGCGCGGAGGTCCTGCAGGCCCGCGTCCGTCCGGGGGAGGTCTTCGCCATCTCCCTGCGCTGGCGTCCACTGACGACCATCTCTACCCGCTACGTCGTCTTCGTCCACCTCATCGGCCCGGACGGACGGCTGATCGCCCAGGAGGACGTGGAGCCGCTGCGGGGCACCCGTCCCACCGACACCTGGGTGCCCCAGATGCCGCTCTGGGACCCTCATCAGGTCCTGCTGCCCGCGGACGCCCCCGCCGGAACGTACCAGGTGCGGACGGGGATGTACCCTGTGGGCGAGCCGGGGAACCGGTTGCCCGTCCTGGACCCCGGTCAGGCCAGCGTGGAGGCCCATAGCATCCTCATCGCCCGGATAGAAGTGGGGCCGTAAGAGAAAAACCACGAAGGGCACGAAGGACACACGAAGGACACGAAGGATTTGCTTTATTTATAGTACCTTTCCTGGACGTTTCGTGCAATTTCGTGTCGTTCAGTGCCTACCTACCCTGACCCGTTTGCAGATGATGTAGCGCAGGCTTTAGCCTGCGAATACAGGCCTGGCGGCCTGCGCTACAGGGGCATGCCTTCGCCATGTCTTTGATAGCACCTGCCCGGAGGCCCTCCTGGCAGGTAGTTACGTCGTTCAAAGGTGACAGAAAGAGGGCACAGGATATGGCCGTAGCAGAGGTAAAACAGGTGTTGACTCTTGTACCCCAGTTGATGGAGATTCCCCACCGGCGCATCTGGGTGGCCTACGATGAGGAAGCAGATGTCCTTTACCTGAATTTCCAGAAACCCAGCCATGCGGATGATGCAGAACTTACGGATGACAATGTAATCATCCGGTATCAGAAAGGGCGGATTGTCGGGTTAACGGTGTTGAACGCCAGCCGGTGGAGGACCGCTGAGATGTGAATCGTCCTCTGAAAACCGCAAAGACACCTTCGTGTCTTTGCGTCTTGGTGGTTTTTCCCGACTTGGGAGGTGGAAATGGACAACCGTCAGATTGCGGCCATTTTCGCCCGGATGGCGGACATTCTGGACATTCAGGGGGAGAACCCCCACCGGATTATGGCGTACCGGCGGGCCGCGGAGAACATCGCCGCGCTGAGTCGGCCCCTGGAGGAAATCTGGCGCGCCGGCGAACTGGACTCCATCCCCGGCATCGGCAAGACGCTGGCGGAGAAGATAGACGAACTGATGCGGACGGGCCGCCTGGAGGCCTACGAGAAACTGCGCGCGCAGGTGCCGGACGGGGTGGTGGAGATGCTCCAGGTGCCGGACGTCGGCCCCCGTAAGGCGGCCCTCTTCTGGAAGACGCTGGGCATCACCTCCATCGCGGAGTTGGAGGATGCGGCTCGCGCGGGCAAACTGCGCTCCCTCCCCGGCATGGGGGTCCGCTCCGAGGAGAAGGTGCTGGCCGGGATTGAGGCCCTGAAACGCCGAAGCGGGCGTATTCCGCTGGGGACGGCCTGGGAACTGGCCCGCGCGCTCCTGGAGCCCCTGCGGGAACTCCCCGGCGTCGTCCAGGCGGCCCCGGCGGGGAGCCTCCGCCGCATGCGGGAGACGGTGGGCGACCTGGACCTGCTGGTGGCGGCGGAAGACCCGGAGCCGGTGATGGCTCGCTTCCGCTCCCTCCCCCAGGTGGCGGAGGTCCTCCTCAGCGGCACCACCAAGACCTCCATCCGCACCCACGACGGTTATCAGGCCGACCTGCGGGTGCTCACCCCGGCCCGCTGGGGGACGGCCCTGCAGTACTTCACCGGTAGCCAGGCCCACAATATCCGCCTGCGGGGACTGGCGCAGGACCGGGGCCTCTCCCTCAGCGAGTACGCCATCAAGCGGGAGGACGGCACCGAAATCCTCTGCGCCACCGAGGAGGAGGTGTACGCGGCGCTGGGCCTGCCTCTCATCCCACCGGAACTGCGGGAGGACCGGGGGGAGATAGAGGCGGCACTGGCGGGCCATCTCCCCGACCTGCTGGAACTCTCGGACCTGCAGGGCGACTTTCAGTTCCACACCACCCTCTCCGACGGCCGCGCGTCCCTCTGGGAAATGGCCCAGGCGGCGCGCGCGGCCGGGCTGAAGTACGCCGTCGTCTCCGACCACTCCCGGGGGCTGGGGGTGGCCCACGGCGCCGGTCCGGAGGAACTCCGCCGCCAGCGCGCGGAGGTGGAGGAGGTCAACCGCCGCATGGGCGGCACGTTCCGCGTCCTGACCGGGGTGGAGGTGGAGGTCCGGGCCGACGGCTCCCTGGACCTGCCCGACGAGGTGCTGGCAGAACTGGATATCGTGGTGGCAGCGGTCCACAGCGGCCTGCGCCAGCCCCGGGAGCAGTTCACCGCGCGCGCCATCGCCGCGCTCCGCCACCCCCACGTGGACATCCTGGCCCACCCCACGGGGCGTCTGCTGGGCCAGCGGGAGGGGGCGGACGTAGACATGGAGGCCGTTCTGCGGGCCGCTGCGGAGACCGGGAAGGCGGTGGAGATCAACGCCCACCCCTGGCGGCTGGACCTGAACGACGTGGGGATTCGCCGGGCGATAGAGTTGGGGGTCCTTCTGGCCATCAGTTCGGACTCCCACGACCCGGAGGACTTCGGCCTGCTGCACTTCGGTGTGGCCATGGCCCGCCGGGGCTGGGCCTCTCTGGCCCACATTCTCAACACCCGGAGCGCGGAGGAGGTGATGGCGTGGGCCTCGGGGAGGGGCCGCGGATAGTTGAAAAACCACGAAGGACACGAAGGACACGAAGTTTTTACCGGATCGGGCGAAAATTCGCGTCTTTCGTGGCCTCATCCTGGACAACCACAAAGACAGGTAACTGCCTACCCAAGAGTCGTTTCGTAAAAAACCACGAAGGCCTCGCCCTGAGGGCTCGGCCCGAAGGGACACGAAGGCCACATAAAGGACACGGAGGACGATTTTTACCCTTCGTGTCCTTCGTGAGTACTTTGTGACCTTTGTGGTAGGTAATTACAAAGACAGAGGATTTTAGAGGAACTTTGCCGGGAGGCACAAATGGAGGTTAACCCGTTCTACCATAGCGGTCCGGTCACAGGCAAGAATTTTGCGGATCGCAGAGACGAACTGGAGACGCTCCTGCGCTGGCTGGGAACGACCCTACCGACCTGCGTTGCCCTCTACGGCCCTGAACGGATTGGCAAGACCTCCCTCCTGCGCCAGTTGTGCGAGGCAGAGGGGCCAGGGCACCGCCCCGATTATCGCTGGGTGTACCTGGACCTGCAGGGCATTTTTTCGCCGGAAGAATTCTGGAAGACGCTGGCCGGAAAGTTAGAGGCCCCTGACCCAAACATCCGGGAGGTGCTGGAGCAGGCCCCAGCCCCCGTGGTGCTCTGCCTGGACGAGTTCGGCGATGTTCTCTCCCGGCCCGATTTCACCGCAGACTTCTACGATTACCTGCGCAGCCTCACGCAGACGGGCAAACTGGCCCTGGTCATCTCCACGCTCCGTCCTCTGCAGGAGTTGTCCATTCCCAGCGGTGCCGACGTCTCCCGTTTCTTCAACATTTTCCGTCCCCTTGAGTTAGGCCCGTTCCCGCCGGACAAGGCGCGAACGTTGCTGGAATCCAGAGGGTTGAGCCGGGAAGACGCGGATTGGGTTCTGAAGAACGTCCGGGAGCCCAACCACCCCTATCACCTCCAACTCCTGGGCACCTGCCTGTGGGAGGCGAAGCGGGCTGGCCGTCCCCGGGAGACCGCGCTGGAGAACTACCGGAAGGCTCTGGGATGGGAGAAGGGACCGGCTCCACTTCAGCCATCGCCACCCCTACCGACGCCTGTCCCGACGCGCCCCTCCGCCTGGGACACAGCCGGAATGGTGGCGATGGCGCTGGCGATGCTCCTCGTGGTCGTTCAGGTCGTCTTCTTCCACCCGCTCCTGCTGGGGCTGGCCGGGGTGAGTTTTGTCGCCGCTATCATCTTCTGGCTGGTAGACCGCCTCCGGAGGTGAACGGATGGCCGCGCCCCGCGAACCGAGAAAAGTCCTGGTGGAGCCCGCGGGCACGCTCCCGGTCCGGCTGGAGGAGAAACCGCCGGAGCCCTTCCGGTGGCGGGAGTTTCTCCGGAACCCTGCTGCATGGGTTCTGGCTTTTCTGTCCGTTACATCCCTGCTCATCTGGGGGCTCTCCGTTCCGGCATACACCGTTCTCACCTGCGGACCTCAAATGGCCATCCATCTGGAGTACCCCCGGTGGCTCTCCACCGGGGATGAGGGGATGCTCCGCCTCACCCTCCAGAACGAAACCTCCGACCCATTGACGGGAACGGTGGCCCTCCATTTTCTGGGACCCCTTCCCGTGCAGTTGGAGGAGGGCCAGACCACCCGGCTGGAAGTGCAGGGACTCCCGTCCCTGGCCTCGGCGGGCTATACGGTGACGTTCCGAATCCACAGCCCGCCCCGCTTCTTCCGGCCCGGGGCGCTCCGGTTCTCCGTCCGATGGACGACGGCGGATCACATTGCCCTTTGCCGGGCCCCGGATGGGGCTGAGGTTTTCCGGGTTTCCCTGGCTCCCCTCCATGGCCTGCAGGCGTTATTCCGCTGGCTGCGCTCCAGTCCCCTCTCTCTGATCGCCCTGGCCCTCTGGGAATGGGCGAAGAAGCGCATCCTGAGGGTGTAGATGACGCGGAACGAATATTTCCGGAAACTGCGGGGGGAGTTCATAGACCGCCACCTGGCCCTGCCGGGGTGGATGGAACGGTTGCCGCCCTGGCTGCGGGAATATTTCCGCATTCTCTACTGGGTCTTCTTCCGCCCCAGCGCACTGCGGCTCTACCTGGCCCGCCTGGCCCAGGAGGGAGGAATGGAAGAAGCTGCGGGGTGGAAACTCCTCCGGCTCCCTTCCGTTCGCTCCCTCGTCCTTCGTAGCATCATTTTGACCCTGGTGCTTCCTCCCGTGATGGTGCTCCTGGCCGGATGGGGCCTCTCTGCTCTGGGGGTCCCATTTGAATGGATAAAGGCTTTTTGGGGCGTGGCCTTGGGCGTGGCCTTGGGCGTGGCCTCGGGCGTGGCCTTGGGCGTGGCCTGGGGCGTGGCCGGGGGCGTGGCCTTGGGCGTGGCCTGGGGCGTGGCCGGGGGCGTGGCCTTTGGTGTGGCCTTGGGCGTGGCCTGGGGCGTGGCCGGGGGCGTGGCCTGGGGCGTGGCCTGGGGCGTGGCCGGGGGCGTGGCCTTGGGCGTGGCCGAGGGCGTGGCCTGGGGCGTGGCCTTGGGCGTGGCCGGGGGCGTGGCCGGGGGCGTGGCCTTGGGCGTGGCCTTTGGTGTGGGCTTTGGCGTGGCCGTTTTGATTGGGACATTGCTCGGATTGGCCCGCTTCCCTTTCTGGCTCTGGGAGGTGTTTCTCCCCCGTCCTCCCATCTCCTGGGATGAACTTCCCGTTCTCCCCTGGCCGAAACTGCCCGGATGGCTGGTGGAGCGCCTGAAGCATCCCGGCGAGGCGGCCTGGTGGTTCTCTTTCGTCGCCCGCCATCCCTACGCCCGCTGGGCCATCTCCCGGGCAGCCTCCCGGCAACCGGCGGGTACTCTATGGTCTGTTCCTTTGCTCCGTCATCTCCTGCGGAACCCGTTGCCCTATGTGGAACCTCAGGTAAGTGAAGACCCGGATGTACGTCGCCGGGAAGCCGACCCCTGCTTTTCCTCCAAACTGGTGCTGGCCGAACTGGGAGGGGCCCGGGCCATCCCTGGCTTCTCCGATGCGCTGGCCCGCTTCCTGACAAAACCCCTGCGCCGGCCCCTGCCGGCTCCCCTGGCCCACCTCTTCCGGGCATGGTACCACCTGTTAGAGGCCGCCGCTCCCACAGACCCAAAGAATTTTGATCCCAACCGGCTGGTAGAAGCGCTGAAAGAAGCCCGTGAGGCCTCTTCCGCCCTGGGGGAAGCGGCAGAGGAATTGCCTGCTTTGCTGAATACCTTTGTTTCTCTGGCGGAGTCTCCGAAAATCGGTGCCCTCCCTCTGTTTCCTCGTGAGGCGCCCAATTTCCCAGAGGTCCTGAAAGGACTCTGTCTCTTTGAGAAGGCCGCTCAGGCCTTTACCGCTTACCAGGCGGCTTCTGGGGAACTGGCCCGCCGGGATTACCTCAACGAGGCCCTCTCCGCCCTGGAGCGGGTACGCCAGATGGCTGCCGAGATCCCGGATGTTCCCCAGCCCTTTGCGGCACTTCTGCTGCTGATTTCGGAGCGGTGGTACCAAACAGTCGCGGCTGAGCGGGACCGCCTGCTGGCCCTTCGGCCGGTCTCTCCTCTGGAGGATTTCTACGTGGTCGGGCTGCCTCTCACGCCAGAGTCGGGCCGCCTGTTCGTCGGCCGGAATGAGATTTTCCAGCGCCTGGAGGAACTCTTCCGGAACCCCTTCCAGAAAGGCCCTGTCGTCCTCTACGGTCAGCGGCGGATGGGCAAGACCTCCATCCTCAGGCATATCGGGGTCCGGCTGGGCCCTTCGTACATTCCTGTCCTGGCCGACCTCCAGGGCCTGCTCTCCGATCCCTATCGTCCCATCCGGAGTGACCGGGACCTCTGTCTGGCGCTGATGCGGGAGATAGGGAAACCGCTGGGCGTTTCTCCCCGGGAGGGGGAATCGGTGGAGGAGTTTCTGGACCGAATCGCACCCGCTCGGGGAGAGCGGTTCATTGTCCTGATGCTGGACGAGTTTGAGAAACTGGAGCAGCGGATGGACGAGGGGGCAGTGAGCCGGGGCTTTCTGGAGTACCTCCGGCACCTGATGCAGCACCGTCCGGAACTGCTGGTGGTCCTGAGCGGTCACCACACCCTCCAGGAGCGGATGGGCCGCTACTGGGAGCCGCTGATGGGGGTCGCCCGTTCGGTGCGGGTCTCTTACCTGGAAGAGGATGCGGCCCGCCGCCTTATCACTGACCCCTGGGACGGCTTCCGGCTCCAGTACACGGAGGAATCCATCCAGCGCCTGCTGATGGCCACCGGCCGCCAGCCGATGCTCCTCCAACTGGCCTGCTCCGCCGTTATCCGGGAGGTCAACAACCGGATGAGGCGGGAGGGCTACGAGGTCTACCCCACGGCCCGCCCGGAGGAGGTGGAGCGGGCCCTGGACCAACTGCTGAGGGAGGGGGAGACCTGGTACTTTGACGCCGTCTGGGACTGGCTGACGGAGGAACAGCGAGCAGCGCTGATCCGTCTGGCCCAGGCCTATCGGCCCGGGTCGGAGGGGTGGATTCTCTGGCAGGAAGTTCCAGGGGTTACCGGGGATACCGTTCGGGCGCTGGAGGCGCGGGAGGTGCTGGAAGTGGAGGACGGCCGCTGCCGCTTCCGGGTGGAACTCCTGCGCCGCTGGCTGGCCCGCCGCTCCCTATCTGCCCCGCCCCCCCTTCCCCCCTGACCCTTCCCCCTCACGTTTTACGCTTCACGTTTCACGTTTCACGTTTCACGTTTCACGTTTTACGTTTCGCTCTTCACGTTTCACTCTTCCCCCTTCAGTAGTCCCATGCTACACCGTCGTCACCTTCTCGGCATCTTCCTGACCAGCATGAGCACGCTCATCCTGGAGGTGACCCTCACCCGGGTCTTCTCCGTCACCATGTGGTACCACTTCGCCTTTCTGGCGGTCTCCCTGGCGCTGACGGGGAGCGCCGTCGCCGGAGTGGTGCTCTACTTCTTCCCCCATCTGGCCCGGCCCGACCGGGTGGGCCGCTGGCTGGGGTGGGGGGCCCTGGCCCTGGCCCTCTCCGTCCCCGTCACCTTTGTCCTCTACCTGCAAATCCCCTTCCGCCCCGACCTGAACCGGACGGAGTTGCCCTGGTCGCAGGTGGTCTGGCTGGCGCTGATCTACCTGGACCTGACGGTCCCCTTCTTCCTCTCCGGCGCCGTCATCTCCCTGGCCCTCTCGGCCTGGTCGGAGCAGGCGGGAAGGCTCTACTGGGCGGACCTGACGGGCGCCGCGCTGGGCTGTCTGGCGAGCATCGCCGCGCTGGAGGCCCTGGGCGGGGCCGGAGCCGTGCTGGCGGCCGGCGCGGTCGCCGGACTGGCCGGGGTCGCGCTGGCCACGAATGAGACACGAATGGGGCGGGTCGGGGGGATTCTCGTCGCCCTGCTCCTGGTCGCGCTGGTCGCCGGGAATGCCCGCTACGGCTGGGTGACCATCTCCGTCAGCAAGACGGGCGGGGAGGAGGCCCCGCGCGCCTACGAAAAGTGGAACGCCCACTCCCGCGTCACCGTCCACGAGATCAACCGCAACCCCTTCTTCTGGTCGGTGAGCGAGGTGGGCTGGCAGCGGACCATTCAGCAGGGAGGGCTGGGGCACCGTCTCCTGCTGATTGACGCCGCCGCCGGGACGCCCATCCAGGAGTTCACCGGCGACCTCTACTGGGTCTCCTTTCTGCGCTACGACCTGACCTCTTTCGTGTACCATCTGGTGGACCGGCCGGAGACGCTGGTCATCGGGCCGGGGGGCGGACGGGACGTCCTGGCGGCCCTGGCCTCGGGCGCCCCCCACGTGACCGCGGTGGAGGTCAACCCGGCGGTGGTGGAGGCCGTGCGCGGCCCCTTTGCCGAATTCGCCGGTCACCTCTACGACCGCCCCGACGTGACCGTGGTGGTGGAGGACGCGCGGGGCTACATCGCTCGCAGTCCCCACCGCTACGACGTCATCCAGGCCGCGCTGATAGACACGTGGGCGGCGGGCGCCTCGGGGGCCTTCGCCCTCTCCGAGAACAGCCTCTACACCGTGGAGGCGTTCCGGACGTACTACGAACACCTCACCGACCGGGGCATCCTGACCGTCTCCCGCTGGTACATGCCGGGGCGGCCCGCGGAGACGCTGCGCCTGGTCTCCACGGGAATGGCTGGCTGGGCCCGGGCCGGCGTCGCCGACCCGCGCCAGCATGTCGCCGTCATCGCCCACTTCGTCACCAGCAACCCTCAGGAGGGGCTGGCCACCGTCCTCTTCAAACGGACCCCGTTCACTCCGGAAGAGGTGGCGGCGATTGAGGACCGGGCGCGGGAACTGGGATTCACCGTCCTCTACGCGCCGGGGCTGCCGGTCACCGAGGAGGTGGAGGCGTTCCTCACCGCGGACGACCCGGCGGCGTGGATTGCCCGCTACCCGCTGGACATCACCCCGGCGACCGACGACCGACCGTTCTTCTTCAACCTGGTCCGTTTCGGGGATTTGTTCTCTCCGGCCCTGCGGGCCAGTGGGGTCTACCAGATCAGCATAGAGTCGGCGGGGATTCTGCTGGCGATTCTGGGGATTACGGCGGCGGTGGGCGTCCTCTTCGTTCTATGGCCGCTGGGGTGGGGCGTGCGGCGGCGGGGACTGGCGGCGCCGTCGGCTCGCATGCTGGCCTACTTCGGCGCGCTGGGCGTGGGCTTCATGCTGGTGGAAATCCCCACCATCCAGCGCCTGACCGTCTATCTGGGACGGCCCGTCTATTCCCTGGCGGTGGGGCTTTTCGCACTCCTGCTCTTCAGCGGGTTGGGGAGCCTCTGGGTGGGACGGCGCCGGGAGCAACCCGCAGGTGGGCAACCGCAAATGGGGCAACCCCAAACGGGGCAACCGGTAGGGGCGGGGCTTGCCCCCGCCCCAGTACAGGCCCTGTGGGGATTGGTGGTGCTGATCGGGCTGAACGCGCTGGTGGTGCCGTGGGTGCTGGATAGGACGGTTGGGTGGCCGCTGACGGCCCGTCTGGCGGTGGCGGTGCTCATCCTGGCCCCGCTGGCCTTCCTGATGGGCATGCCCTTCCCGATGGGCGTCCGGCAGGCCGGGGCCCGGCGGCCCGGGGTGGTCCCCTGGCTCTGGGGGATCAACGGGGTGATGTCGGTGATGGGGTCGGCGCTCTCCATCGCGCTGGCCATCCATCTGGGCATCCGGGCCACGCTGCTCATCGCGGCCGGATGCTACGCTCTGGCCGGCGCGATGTTCTGGAAGGGGAGATTTTAACTGAAGAAGGGGTTTTGCGGCGGGCGGCGAAGCCGCC
>Ga0308415_1000401_pt1 | contig 18858 bp, 18 predicted proteins | sample HotsprSampleOS55_FD_203465 | JGI IMG/M metagenome (GOLD analysis project Ga0308415, IMG submission 203465) | Hot spring phototrophic mat microbial communities from Octopus Spring, Yellowstone National Park, Wyoming, United States - 20090730_OS55 ... | reverse complement strand
CGCGTCAGCCTTGGCGTTCAATCTTTCGTTCAAAGCGAGATCGTGCGCACGGGAAGGCGGCACACGGCCCCGCAGGTCGCCGCCGACGTGGCCACGCTTCAGGCGACCGGGATCCGTTCCATCAACATCGATCTGATCGCCGGCCTGCCGGGCCAGACCTTCGCTTCCTGGCGCGAGTCGCTCGATTGGGTCGAGCGGCTCGGCGTCGATCACGTCTCCGTCTACATGCTGGAAGTGGACGAACACAGCCGTCTCGGCCGCGAGATTCTGCGGGGCGGCTCGCGCTTCGGTGCGCCCGAGGCGCCGGACGAGGACATGATCGCCGACCTGTACGAGCTGGCCGTGGAGCGCCTCGAGCGCACCGGGCTGCTGCGCTACGAGATTTCCAACTTCGCCCGTCCCGGCCGGCAGTCGCTCCACAATCTGAAGTACTGGCGCCTGGAGCCGTATGCCGGCTTCGGCGCGGGCGCCCATTCCTTCGACGGCGTCCGGCGGAGTTGGAACGTCGAGTCGCCGGCCGAATACGTGGGGCGGATCCGACGAGGCCTGTCGCCTGCGGCGCAGGAGGAGCCCGCGCGCCTGGACGAGGAAAGGCTTTTTCTTGGGCTGCGGCTCCGCGAGGGACTCTCCCTGGCGCCGGAGCTCCGACGCCGATTTCAGGCGCCGATTGCCCGATTCGTCGAGGCAGGTCTGGTCGAGCTCTCAGGCGACGTCCTGCGCTTGACCCGCCGGGGCGTTCTGCTCTCCAATGAAGTGTTCCAGGAGTTCATCCAAACATGAGCGAGCATCCCGTTGTCGATCTGCGCAGCGATACCGTAACCCGGCCGACCCCGGCGATGCGCCGGGCCATGGCCGAGGCCGCCGTGGGCGACGACGTGCACGGCGAAGATCCGACCGTCAACCGCCTCCAGGAGCGCGCCGCCGAGATTTTCGGCAAGGAGGCCGCGCTGTTTGTTCCCTCGGGGACGATGGGCAATACGATCGCCCTGAAGCTGCACACGCGCCACGGCGAAGAGGTCATTTGCGAGGCGCGCTCTCACGTCTACAACTATGAGCTGGCGATGATGGCTTGGTTCGCCGGTTGCCTGGCGCGGCCCGTTCCCGCCGAGGACGGCATCCTCCGCTGGCGCGACATCGAGCCCCACATCCGCCCTTTGAGTGCGCACTGGGCGCGCACCGGCCTGATCTCGCTCGAGAACACGCACAACATGGCCGGCGGCCGGGTAACCCCGAAGGAAGTGATGGACGAGATCTGCGACAAAGCCCATGAGCGCGGCCTGAAAGTACACCTGGACGGGGCGCGCATCTTCAACGCCGCCGCCTGCCTCGGGCTCAGCGTCCGCGAACTGTGCGCCAAGGTCGACACCGTCATGTTCTGCTTGTCGAAAGGGCTCGGGGCTCCGGTGGGCTCGATGCTCGTGGGCCCGGCCGAGCTGATCGCCCAGGCCCGCCTCTACCGCAAGCGCCTCGGCGGCGCAATGCGCCAGGTCGGCGTTCTCGCCGCGCCCGGCTTGATCGCCCTGGAGGAGATGCCCAAGCGCCTCCACGAGGATCACGCCCATGCGCGGCTGCTGGCCGAAGGGCTCGCCAAGATTCCCGGCATCCGCATCGACCCGGCAAAGGTGGAGACAAATATTTTGATTGTCGATGTCAGCGGAACGGGCCTCGCCGCCGAGGAGGTCAGTCGCCGCCTCCAGGCGCGCGGGGTGCTGGCCGGCGCAGTCAGCCCCACCGAGATCCGCATGGTGACGCATCTGGATGTCGACCGCGCCGGTTGTCTCCGCGCCGTCGAGGCCATGGCGGAGGTGGCGGCGGACGCCTTAGAGACCAAACACCTCCTCGGCGTAACGCCGGCTTAGCCGCAGGTTCTCTTCGAGCGGCCGCGTCACCTTGGTTGCGTCCTCGTGGAAGAGCTCGACGACGAGCCAGCCTTGAAAGCCCTGTCGGCGCAGCCAGGCGGCCATCTCCCGGTAGTCGATGTCGCCGTCGCCCAAGGCCTCGGTGCAAATGCCGCCCTGCATATTGCGCAGATGCAGGCTGGCGAGCCGGGCGCCGGCTGCGCGCACGATCTCCATGACGTTCTGGCCGCCGCGCGCCACCCACATCGGATCCAGGCAGATGCCCGCCCGCGTGTGTTCGAGCAGGTGGCGCCACTCGCGCGCGCCTTCAGCCATTTCCGGGTCGTGATGATGGAGGATCAGCCGCAGGCCCTTCCGGCCCAGCTCCTGCTCCAGCCGGTTGACCGCCCGAGCCTGAAATTCGAGCTCGCGGTCGGTCTTGCGTTCCCGGCCCGGTTTCGGATTCGGGTTCACGTTCAGCAGGCGCAGCCCGGCCGGCGAGGCCGCCTCAGTGAGCTCCAGCGCCTCGGCGATGGTCTTGTCGGCGCTCGACGGCTCGTGCATGGGCCCCCCGTGGTAGACGATGGGCGCACTGAGCTTGTGCGCCTCGAGCAGTTGTAACGTCCGGGAGCGCAGCGACGGGGTAAAAAACGAGGACATCAACTCCACGTGCTCGTAGCCGGCGGCGCGCGTGCCCGCCAGGATATCCTCGAGGCCCTCCTCGAGAGTCCGGTTCTCCTTGCGCAGATATTGCGTCCAGACAAAGACCTGGGCCGCAAGCTGCGGGCGGTAGCCTTCCTGCGCGCCCCCAGGGGAGGCCGCCACGAGCCCCGCCAGCCATCGCCTCCGTGAAATCGCCATGCCGCTGTCGTTTCCTCCTTCCGCCCACTATAGTAGCCTTAGTGCCATGTTCGACATCGGCTTCCACACCGACGCTTTCAATTCGAGCTACTGGAGCTTCGACGAGTGCCTGGAGTGGGCCCGAAGCCAGGGCCTGCACTACATCGAATGCGGCGCCATCGACGGCGTGAGCTGGATCCACGGGCTCGGCTATCAGCCGCACGTCGCTCTGTGGGAGGATCCGGTGCTGCTCCGCCGCAAAATGGAGCGCTACGGCGTGCGGTTCTCGCAAATCGACGCCGCGTTTCCGCTGTCGCTTCCCGAAGGGGCCACGCTCGGCGTCGAGTATGTCCTGCACACGATCCGCTGGGCGAAACTCGCCGGCGTGCCGTGTGTCGATACCACCGACGACCGGCGCCGGCCCGAGGGGCTCTCCGACGCCGAGGCGCTCGAGCACATGCGCCGCATCTACCGGCAGATCCTCCGCGTCGCCGAGGCCTACGAAATCATCGTCAACATCGAGCCGCACGGCTACTACACCACCAAGCCGGACTTCATGGCCGAGATGCTGGCCTTTGCCGACTCCCCATGGCTTCGAATGAACATGGACACGGGCAACACCTATATCGCCGGCCAGGATCCGGTGGCGTTCCTCGAACGGTTCCTGGATAAGGTCAGCCACGTCCACATCAAGGACGTCAGCGAGTCGCTGGCGCGGGCGGCGCGAGGCGAGTTGACCGGCATCGCCGTCAGCCATTGCGCCATAGGTGAAGGCGTCAACGCGGAAAACATCCGGAGGTGCCTCAAGCTCCTGCGTGACAGCGGCTACCGGGGCGTGCTCAGCATCGAGTGCGAAGGCCAGGGAGGGCCGATGATCGAACGGAGCCTTGCCTGGGTGCGGGCAGAGGTGGCCCGATGCGCCGCCTGAGCCGCCGGGCCTGGCTCGCCTCGCAGGCGCGCGCAGCCCCTTCTGCCGGCCCGCTGTTCGAGCAGACCGACGTCTGGGTCTCGGGCGCTGACGGCTACCATACCTACCGGATCCCGGCCATCGTTCGCACGCCGGCGGGCACGCTGCTGGCCTTTTGCGAAGGGCGCAAAACGAGCGCCCGCGACCACGGAGATGTCGACCTGCTGCTCAAACGCAGCACCGACGGCGGCCGAAGCTGGTCTTCGCAGCAGGTCGTGTATGAGGAGGGCGGCACGGCCGAGGTCACCATCGGGAACCCGTGTCCGGTGGTGGACTCCGACACGGGAACCGTCTGGCTGCCCTTCTGCCGCGACAACCGGCGCGTGCTGGTGACGCACAGCACCGATGACGGCATCCGCTGGAGCTGGCCGGTCGAGATCACGCCGCACGTCAAACGGCCGGAGTGGGGCTGGGTGGCCACCGGCCCGGGCGTCGGCATCCAGCTCGCTATGGGCCCGCGCCGGGGCCGTCTTCTCATCCCCTGCGACCATCAGACGCTGTCGGAGGGCCGCCGGGTGAAACGCTCCCACGTCTTCTACTCCGACGATCACGGCCGAAGCTGGAGGCTCGGCGGCTGGGTGGCGGACCATACCGACGAGTGCCAGGTGGTGGAGACCGCGGACGGCCGCCTGCTTATCAACATGCGCAACTACTGGGAGCGGGACGGAGGGCGGTCCGAGCGCGGCGGCATGCGCGCCATCGCTTACAGCAGCGACGGCGGAGAGTCATGGACCGGCCTCTCCTTCGACGAGGCGCTGGTCGAGCCGGTCTGCCAGGCCAGCCTTCTTCGCTATACGCTTGCCTCCACGCGCGGCCGCAACCGGTTGCTGTTCTCCAATCCCGCCAGCCGCGACAAGCGCGTTCGCCTCACCGTGCGGCTGAGCTATGACGAGGGAGCAAGCTGGCCCGTGGCAAGGGCGATCCATGAGGGCCCGGCCGCTTACTCCTGCCTGGTCGTGCTGGCGGATCAGAGGATCGGCTGCCTGTACGAACGCGGCCAAGACCACCCGTATCAGCGAATCAGCTTCGCCCGGTTCGATCTCGAGTGGCTGACCGAGGGCGCCGACCGGCCGGCTTGAGCCTCAAACGCCCGCCGGGCGGCTTTCCATCTCCTGGGTGAGGTCGATGGGCGGATTATAGTAAAGCAAGCGCCCGCAGCTTTCGCACACCATGAGCTGCTCGCCTTTCTTGAGGTCCTGGTAAAACTGCGGCCGGAGCACGATGTTACAGGCCGAGCAGCGGCCGTCGGTCCCCTCGGCGACCGCGGGGCCTCGATACTTGCGCCGCGTTCGTTCGTAAATGGCGTAGATCTGCGGGTCGAGCTGCGCTACCAAGCGCTCACGCTCCGCGCGAAGCTCGGCGAGCAGCTGGCGGTCCTCTTCGCTCTTTTTTCGCGCGGAGACCTTCTCGCGCTCTACCTGGGCGATCTCTTTTTTGAGCGCGGCCTCGGCCGCTTGCACACTCTCCTCGAGCGGCTCGGATTCGGCCATCAGGTCCAGGATCCGATCCTCCGCCTTGCGCACCTGCCCCTCGCAGTACTCGATCTCATGCTGGAAGGCCCAGTATTGCTGGTTGGTCTTGGCTTCGAGCATCTGGTCCTTCAGGCGCGAGATCTTCTGCTCGAGCATCTGGATGTCGCCCTCCAGCTTGCGCCGCTCTTTTTGATTGGCAGCCAGAGCGGCTCGATCGGCCTCGAGTTTCTTTTGGTGGCTGACCAAAGCCTGCTCCAGCTCGGCTACGCGTCTGGGCAGCAAGGCGATTTCGCGCTCAATTTCGACCACCCGGTTGTCCAGCCCCTGGAGCTTTAGAACCAGTTCTATGCCTGGAGCCATTGTTTACAGGATTCTAGCACGACACGCTGTCAGGAACCGCTGTAACGGCCCGGCGGCCGCGCCCACAGCCAGCTCGAGTTCGCTGACGCGAACCAGGCGGCAGAGGGCGTAAAAGCTCACGAGGCCGGCGGGGATGGCGAGGCCCAACTCGCCCAGCCGAGCCAGCCGCGACGTTCCCCAAGCCGCCTCGAACCAGTCGCGGAGCAGCGTGATCAGAACGCCCATCACGGCCGAAGCCACGAGCGCCTTCAGCCCGGTTTCGAGCAGGCTCCGTCCGTAGATGCCGCCCAAGCGATTGCGCAGCTTCCAGAACAGCAACGCGAAACCGACCAGCGCCACCAGGGAGGTCGATAGCGCCAAGCCGGCATGCCCGAGCCGCGTGTAGCGCAACAGCAGGATGACCGCAGCCAGGTTGACCCCGATGGAGAGCAGGCTCACATACATCGGCGTTCGCGAATCCCCGAGAGCGTAGAAAGCGGGCGTGAGAACCTTGATGGCGGCATAGCCGGTCAGTCCGAGGGCGTAACAGGAAAGCGCCAACGCCGTTTGCTGGGTGTCGTACTGTTCGAATTTGCCCCCCTGATAGATCAAACCGATCATCGCCTCGCCGAGCACCATCAGGCCCACCGCCGAGGGTAGCGTCAAAAGAAAGACCACGCCGAGGCTGCGGGCCAAGGTGCGGCGGAACTCCTCCATCAGGCCGCTGGCCGCGCTGCGCGAGATAGCCGGCAAAGTGGCTGAGGCGACGGCGACGCCGAACAGCGCCAGCGGCAGTTGCATGAACCGGAAGGCGTAGCCGAGCCAACTGACCGGTCCGTCCGGCCCGCGCAGCACGTCTTCGACCCGCGAGGCGAAGTTCGTGTTCACCATGACGTTGACCTGCACGGCGGCGCTGCCCAGGATCGCCGGTCCCATCAGGCGAATGATGCGCCGCAGGCCGGGGTCGCTCCAGTCCAGACGCGGCCGGAAACGGAACCCGGCGCGGTTCAGGCTCGGAACCTGCCAGAAAAGCTGAAGGGCGCCGCCGATGACCACTCCGAAAGCCATGCCTTCGATCGGCGCCAGGCCGATCCAGGGGCCAGCCCAGAAGCCCAGCGCCAAGCCGGCGGCGATCGAGCCCACATTGAAAAGGGTGGAAGCCAGGGCGGGCACCGCGAACTGATTGCAGGCGTTGAGAATGCCCATGGCTTGCGCCGCCAGCGCCACCAGCAGCAGGAACGGGAACATGATGCGGGTCATCCGTACGGCCAGCTCGAACTTCCCCGGGACCTCGGCAAAACCCGGCGCCAGCAGCATCACAATCTGGGGGCTGAACAGGATGCCGGCCGCACACACCAGACCCACCACGACGATGACGGCGGTGGCGACTAGGTTGGCCAGCGCCGCCGCCTCTTGCCGACCCCTCCGGGTCAAATACTCGGTGAAGGTCGGCACGTAGGCCGAGGAGAGCGCCCCCTCGGCGAAGAGGTCTCGCGTCAGGTTCGGGATGCGGAAGCCGAGCAGGAAGGCGTCATAGGCCATCCCCGCGCCGAACAGCCGAGCCATCACGATCTCCCGGATGAGCCCCGTGATGCGGCTGAGCAAGATGGCCGCCGAGACGATGCCGGCCGACCGGACGACATGATGCGCCGGTGTGGTTTCCGTGTTCGTGTAGGGCTGTTGCGACACCCTCCGGCCCTTCAGCGCGCCCGAGCACAGCGCTCGAAAAATATGGGTACGGCTCTACTGCCAGTGTAGAAGTTCCCGGGCCGAAACTTCTCCCTTGGCTGCGGCCTACCGCCGGGGCTTGCGCACGAACTCCGTACTAACATGAACAATAAACTAAATGAAAGTGGCCCCCCTGGTTGGGATTCGGTGGCGCAGTCGAAAACCCACGACGCGCCCGGCAGTCACAGCCGTTGAGATCCTCCTCGCGGAGGAGGCAGAGGGGTGACTCATCCCGACGCAGTGGTGATCGGCTCCGGGCCGAACGGCCTGGCCGCAGCCATCACGCTTGCCCGGGCGGGTCGCTCGGTGATGGTGTTCGAGGCGGAGAAGACCATTGGCGGGGGAGTTCGCTCGGCCCAGCTCACCCGGCCCGGCTTCCTCCACGATGTCTGTTCGACGGTCTACCCGCTGGCGGCTGCCTCGCCCTTGTTTCGATCCCTGGGGCTCGAGCGCTACGGCTTGGAGTGGATTCATCCGCCCGCCGCGCTGGCGCACCCACTCGAAGACGGAACCGCCGTGTTGCTCTACCCCAACATCGAGGCCACCGCGGCGCAGCTCGGCGCCGATGCATCCGCTTACCGGGCGCTCATGCAAACCCTAAGCCGGCTTTGGCCGCGCATTGCCGAATCGGTTCTGGGTCCGCTCGCCTGGCCGGTAGAGCCGGCTGCCTTCGCTCGCTTTGCCCTGTTGGCGCTACAACCGGCTAGCTGGACGGCGCGGATCCGGTTCCGCGGTCCGCGGGCGCGCGCCCTGTTCGCCGGGCTGGCCGCGCACTCGATGATGCCCCTGGAGCGGCCCCTGACGGCCGGCGTCGGCCTTCTGCTCGGCCTGCTCGCCCATCTGGTGGGCTGGCCGCTTGTGCGAGGCGGGGCACAGCAGCTCGCCGAAGCGCTGGCTCGATGCCTGGCGGCTCACGGCGGCAGGATCGTCACCGGCGTACGCGTCCGGTCGCTTGAAGAACTGCCGCGCTGCCGGGCCGTTCTCTGCGATCTGGCTCCCCGCCCGTTTCTGGAGGTCGCCGGGCATCGCCTGCCCGAGCCTTATCGCCGGAGCCTGGATCGCTACCGATACGGGATGGGCGCATACAAGGTGGACTGGGCGCTGGCCGAGCCAATCCCTTGGAAAGCGGCGAATTGTCGCCTGGCGGCAACCGTACACTTGGGAGGAAGTCTGGAGGAGATCGCCCGCTCGGAACGCCTGGCCTTCGCCGGCTTCCACCCCGGCCGGCCTTTCATCATCCTGGTGCAGCCCAGCCTCTTCGATCCCAGCCGCGCGCCTGAAGGCCGGCATACGGCCTGGGCCTACTGTCATGTGCCGCACGCCTCGCCCTACGATAGCTTCGAGCAGATCGAGGCCGAGGTCGAGCGGTTTGCTCCGGGCTTCCGCAAACTCATCCTGGCCCGCCACCTGACCGCACCGGCCGATTTTGAGCGGCACAATCCCAATTACGTCGGCGGCGACATCGGCGCCGGCCGGATGGACCTTCGTCAGTTCCTCTTCCGCCCCACTTGGCGCAGCTACGCGACGCCGTTGCGCGGGCTCTATCTGTGTTCGGCCGCGACGCCGCCCGGGCCCGGTGTTCACGGCATGTGCGGCTATTTCGCCGCCCAGCGGGCCCTCAAAGAGGTTCTGTCGGATTGAAGGCTTGGGTCAGTCGCCGGCAGGGTGGCGCTCGATCTCCGGCAGAGCTTCAAACTCCTCCGGCGCACCGGTCGGAATCGGCTGGCTTTGTTTGGCGGCCTTCCGCGCAAGTTTGCGGGCAGCTTTCTGCTGGCGCCGTTCGAGACGAGCCTGTTCTTTCTGCCGCTTTTGGAAACTTGTTCTTCCGCGTCCTGCCATAAGAGTTTCGTTTCCTCCTTCCTTGAGGGCTCCGGCTTGTGGCCGCTTCCGGTGCCGTTGCGAAGGCGCTGCGGTGGCAGCGGATCGCGGGAGAACTTCCGACCCGGCGCTTCCAGCCGGGCGAGGAATGGTTCAACGCGAGCCCCCCTTCAGTGTAGCAGGCCCGAGCCAGGAAAGCCCGACCTTGGCTCGGCTCGTGACGAAAGGCGGAAAAAATGTTCGCGCCCGACCCAAAATGGCGCTATCCTATCTGTTGATTACGCGCGACAGGAGGCTTCGATCATGGCCCAGGTTCTGTTCTCCCCTGCCGCCGGGGATGAGTGGGAAGAGAGCGGCTTCGACGAGGGTGCCGTCGAGATCGAGTCGGAAATCGTTCAGTACGAAGCGGACGAAGACGAGGAAGAGCAAGAGGAGGAACTGGTGAGGCCGACGGTGCGGACCCCCGAGGCGGCTCCAGCTCCGCCTGGCGCTGCTGAAGCGCCCTCTCCGGGGCCGAGCGTTCCGCCCGCGCCGGTGCCGCCCGAGACCGCTCCCGCCCCCAAGAAGCCCGTCGCCAAGGCTCCGGCTCCCGCCAAGAGGCCGCGGCCGAAAGCGGCGAAGGCTCCGGCTAAGAAGACGCCGGCCAAAGTCGCCGCAAAGAAAAAGGCAGTCAAGAAGGCGGCGGCCAAAAAGACCATGGCACGGAAGGCCGCGGCCAAGAAAAGCGCCAAAAAAGCCGCGAAAGCCGTCAAGAAAATGGCCAAGAAGGCTCCGAAGAAGACGGCCAGGAAAGCCGCCAAGAAAACGCCGGCCAAAGCAGCCAGCAAGGCGCGGCGCTAAGACCTCGCCGACTCGCGGCGAGGCTCCTTGTGCAGGACCTCGCGGCAGCGCTCAAACAGTTGGATCAGCACCTCGGCATGCTCTTCCGGGCTGCGCACCGCTTTGCCGGCGAAGCCTGCCGCCGGCGCCGCTTTGCCCAATCCGGTGGTGATCGAAATGAACTTCATCAACTCCAGGGCCAGCTCATCCTTGCTGCGCACCGGCGCCGCCAGCGTAACCGATTCCTGGTCCATGGCTGCTTTCGGCCTCCCTCGTTGTGGTAAACGACTAGATTACCCGATCCCCCATGCCAGTTCCGGCCCGCCGGCTCGTTCGAAAAATGCGCGGGGGCGCTCAAGCCCACCTCGTCGAGGCCGAAGACGGCAATTTCTACGTCGTGAAGTTCCTCAACAACCCACAGCACCGGCGCATCCTGGCGAACGAGTTGATCGCCTCCGTCTTCCTGCGCTATCTCGAAATCCCTGCGCCGGAAGCGGCAGTGGTCGAATTCACGCCGGAGTTCCTGGCCGACAATCCCGAGGTTTTCATCCAGTTGGGTAGCCGGCGCCTGCCGGTCGAGCCGGGCCGGCATTTCGGCTCCCGCTATCCCGGCCACCCGGACCGGCTGGCGGTCTACGATTTCGTGCCCGATCTGCTTTTGGATAGGATCGTGAATCTGCGAGACTTTGCAGGGATTCTGGCCTTCGACAAATGGACCGGAAACGCCGACACCAGGCAGGCGATCTTTTTCCGCTCCAGGATGCGGGAGTGGGCGCCGGGCCAAAGTGCGCCGGCGCGGCTCGGTTTCGTCGCTCAAATGATCGACCACGGCTTCATCTTCAATGGACCCCACTGGGACTTTGTCGATTCGCCTCGCGCCGGCCTGTACTTCCGCCCCGCCGTCTATCGCGGTGTGAGCTCCTGGGATGACTTTGAGCCTTGGCTGAACCGCATCCTGCACTTTCCCGTCGAGGTCGTCGACGACGCCTGCCGCCGCATTCCCTCGGAGTGGGTCGAAGGGGACGGAGATGCCTTGGAAGCTCTGCTGAGCTCCCTGTTGCGCCGCTCGCGTCGGGTCCCGGACCTGCTCCGCCAGACCATACAAGCCCTACCAAGCGCCTTCCCCAACTGGCGCTAGCGCGCCGAAAAACATCGCCTTAGCTAGAATGAAGCCATGATGCACCGCCACTTGCTGCACAACGGCAAGATCTACGACTCCCGTGCGATCCTGCTGTCTCCCGGCCAAGTGGGCTTGCTGAACGGCTGGGGCGTTTTCTCCACCGTCCGGGTTGTTCGCGGCGTGCTGTTTGCCTTCGAGCGGCACTTCAGGCGCATGCGCCGGGATGCCGACTTGATGCGGATCCCCTTTCCCGGCTCGCTCGAGGAAATGGAAAAGCCTCTGCTCGAGCTGGTGGAGGCCAACGGCGCATTCGATGCGGCCCTGCGCGTGGTCGTCGTCCGGAACCGAGGCGGGCTGTGGGAGGGCCCGGCTGTCGAGCGCGATTTTGATCTCATCGCCTTCACCGCGGATCTCAAGGAGTGGGGCAGCGGCGCGCGGATCGGCCTGGTGCCGAACGCTCGCTTCGCCGCATCCCCGTTTGCCGGAACGAAAATCCTCTCCTGGTCGTACAACCTCACTTGGCTCGAAGAGGCGCAAGCGCGGGGGCTCGATGAGGTGGTCTTGCTCAATGAGCGCGGTGAGGTGAGCGAGTGCACCTCCGCCAACATCTTTATCGCCGAAGGCAACCAGGTCTGGACGCCGCCGCTCGCCGCAGGGTGTTTGCCCGGGGTCACCCGCGAAATCCTGCTCGAGGAGATCCGGGTGCCCGGCATCTCGATCGGAGAAAGGCCTCTGCGACCGGAGGAACTGGAGAGTGCCGATGAGGTGTTCATCACCTCGACCACACGCGGGTTGTTGCCGGTTCTGGCTATCGAGGGCCTCAAGATTCAACAGCGAGGCAAGACGCGGAAACCGCTTGAGGAGGCCTTCCTGGCCTACGTGGATCGCTACGTTGCCCAAGCCAGGATGCGAGCGCTACCGGCAGGCGTGCAGTGAGTCGAACAAAGGCGAGTGCTAAAGAAAGTGGCTCCAAGTGACCCACTTTGCAGTGCCCCCGCCGGCCGGCATGCGCGGCCCGTAGGTCGCCCTCGGCTTGGCTGACATCCACGCCTTCTTCCTGCTCGACGCCTTGCGGCGCCAAAGCTGAAGTCGGCGCTTCCGCCGCTTCTGCCGAGAGAAGCCGGAAACTTGGGTGGGCCTTTCGCTCGCCCTCAACGATCAAGCTCTTGCGAGCCCGACCATGGAGGGGTCACCGCTCCCGACCTCGCCCTCTGCTTCCACGCATCGGCTAACCGACGTCTGCAAGCTTTGACTCCCTGCTTCGCGATCGGCCAAAACGCAAAGCAGATCAGCGCCTCTGCCTGCTCCGTCAGCCAGTTCGACGCGCTCGCTGCCTGCCGATAGCCGCCGCTCCCCGTCGGGGTTTTACCCCCTTCGGCTCGTAGCGCTCAGCCATCGCAAAGCGGCGAAGCTTGCCTCGGCGAACCGCCCTCCGCCGGCCGCGCTTGCCTTGGAGGCCTTGCGGCACCCCTCAGCCCCGCTTTCCGGATCGAGCGATCCGCCCGGCTCACTGCTCGGTGAACCTCTTGGAGCCATTTCTATCTTGTAACGAAAGGGCGCCGAAGTCAACAGGAATTTAACGCCGGACGGCCGTTTTTTGAGAACTTATTTCTCTTTTGCCATGAATCAGTTACATTTTGGTTGCCGAGGAGAAGGTGTGAATAAAACACAATGTTACGAATTTGTTTCCTCTCACCCTAGTCCTCTTCCAACCGCAAGATCATACCTGTGTCTGTGGCAACCCAAACCTCCCGGTCGCCACCCACCGCCAGCACCGCCCGGCGACCGTAAGCCCGGTAGTCTACCTCCATTTCCTCCCAATCCGTCAGATTTCCGCTGCGGATCATCACCAGCCGACCCGGCACCGGCGTTTGGCGCAGCTTGCCCGGCGGCTCGATCGCCGCCAGATAGGCTCGTCCCCCGGCGAAGGCCAAGTCCGTGACGGCGCGGCTCTTCTCCCGGTAGGTCCGCTCGGTGCGGTTGTCGCCGAGATCGATGCGGAAAACCTCTGAGGGCCACTCGAAGGCGTCGTCAAACTCCACCAGAGCCAGGCCCCTGCCGTCGGGCAGCCGGCGCAGTCGAGTGATCCGTCCAAACATCGAAGTGGTGGCGTGCTGCCAGCTCCGACCCCCGTCGGCGGTCTGGAGGACGATCGTCAAACTCGGCCACTGCCGCCGCTTCTCAGCCGCCTCCGGATCCAGCCAGTCCGGCCAACGCCCCTCGGCTTGCCGCCGCGGCACGCTCCACCCTACGATCGAGCCCAACTTCGGCCCCGCAAACTCGATCCAGCCATAGACGGTGCGCGCCGGGTCGGAATCCGGCCGCTCGGCGGCCGCCAAAGGCGTCCAGGTCTGGCCGCCGTCGGTGGTCTCGAATGCCGACTTGCGAATCCCCACGGCAAAGCCTCGCCGGCTGTCCAGAAAGTGTACCCGCAGCAGACCCTTGAGCCCGGTCAGTTTCGACCAGGTGAAGCCTCCGTCCCCCGTTCGCCAGAGGCCGCGTTCGGTGACCATCCAACCGAGCTTCTCGTCAAGGAAAAACAGCGCCACAGGCGCTTCGCGCGTCTCGACGAGTTGCCAGTTCCGGCCGCCGTCTCGCGTCAGGAGCACGCGCGGGCGCAGCCGGCCCCGTTCGAGAAGGTAGCCTGCGGCGACACCGGTGCGCGGCGAGGGAAAAGCCAGATCGGTGATGACGAGTTCCGAATCCAGGGAATCGTGAAAGAACTGAAGCGCCCATCGCGCGCCGGCCTGGCAGGGCCTGTCGCCGGCGATCAGCAAGGCCAGGATCACCGGCAAACACCTCATGCCGATGTTTCTACTGGGCCACTGGAGTCGGCAATTGCGCCGGCGAGCCCTGCGCCACGGCGCCTTCCAAGCGCGCCAGAGCCAGAAGACAACCCACCTGTTCGCCGACCGTCGCCAGCATCTCCATCTCGCTGCCGGTGTGGGCGTGGGGTTGTCGGTGCTGCACATTGATGACGCCGACAACACGGTTGCGCGCGATCACCGGCGCCGACAGGAAGGCCTCGTAGCTGTCCTCGGGTAAGCCCTGGAAAAACTTGAATCGGGGATCCAGGTAACTTTCCCGGGAGATCGCCAGCAACCTCCTTTCGCGAGCCACCCAGCCGGTAAGGCCCTCGTCGAGTCTGAGCCTGACGCCCGCCGCGTTCGGATGGGCGGGGTTCGAGGCGCGCAAAACGAGCTCGTCGCCCTCAACCAGGTACAGCAGGCATGAGTCGCATTTCATGAACTCGACGACCAGGGAGACGATGCTCTGGAGCACCTCCTGGAGGCTCATCTCCTTCACCATGAGCCGGCTGACCTTTTGGTAGAGGCAAAGCTGTTCTTCCAGCCGCGCAAGGCGCTGTTCGAGTTCCTTGACTCGCGACACTGGCCTTATTATCCCAAATCCCGGCGACGAGCCCGGCCGCCGGCACGTCTTACAATGGCCTCTGACTCTCGATGCGCCGTTTGCGGGCACAGTTGGCGATTGCTGCGGCCGTCGCCCTGGCGGGCGCCTGCGGCCGGTCTGCGGGACCGTATCCGTCGCGCGAGATCCGGCTGGTGATTCAATCCTCGCCCGGCGGGCTTTCCGACGCCGTCTCGCGCGTGCTTGCCTCCCTGATGGAGGCCGAACTGGGCGTGCCCGTCGTGTGCGAGAACCGGCCCGGCGCCGCCGGCGCCCTGGCTTTCTCTTATGTGACCCGGCAGGCGCCCACCGGCTACGTGATCGGCCACGGCCCGGTCGAGATCGCCATGGTTGAAGCCCTGGGCTACGCCAAGGTCGGCCCGGAGCTCATGGATCTGTTGTGCCTGGTGACGAAGACCAAGCCCGTGCTGGCCGTCCATACCGCGGCTCCCTGGCGCCGGCTCGAGGACTTCCTCGCGGCGGCGCGAGCGCGGCCGGATTTCTACATCGTGGCCAACTCCGGCACCGGCTCGATCTGGCACATCAACGCGCTTCTGTTTGAACGGGAGACCGGCGTGCGCCTGATTCACTGCCCGTTCTCGGGCTCTTCGGCGGCGCTCGCCGCCCTGCTCGGCGGACATGTCGATGCGGCCGTGGCCGGCGCGGGTGAGGTCGCGCCGCACGCCAGGGCGGGCACGCTGCGGCCGCTGGCCGTCTTCGACGAGTCGCGCTCTGCCTTGTTTGCCGAAACTCCGGCCATTACCGAAACCGGCTACCGGCTGGGCGTGAGCGCCTGGAGCGGCTTCTACGGCCCCAAGGGTTTGCCGCCCGAGGTCAAGGCAAAGCTGGTGGCAGCCTTCCGGAACGCTTTCGCCAGCCCGCGATTTCAGGCTCTGTGCGAAGACAGGGGCATGGAGGCGCTGTTTTTGGGGCCGGAAGCCTTCCGGGAGTTCGCGCAGGCGCAGGCGGAATACTTTCGCAAGACGATTCCAGAGCTGTTTGCGGGAGGCGCCCGGTGAAGCGGAGCGAGCTCGCCGCCGCTCTCGCGTTCTTGCTTTTCGGCTCCCTGCTGTGGTCAGCCGCCGCCGGCTTTCCGCCCGGCGTCGGAGGCCTCCCCGGACCCGGTTTCTTTCCCCGCGGAATCGCAGCGGTAATGGTGGCGCTGGCAGCCGCCTGGCTCGCCCGGGCGCGGCGCCGTCCTTCCGGCCCCCCTTCCGTCCCCGCAACGGGAGCGCCGCAGGCCAAACGCGTGGTTCTCACCGTCATTCTGCTGGCTGCCTACCTGGCGCTCTGGGGCCGCGTGCCTTTCCCCTTGAGGACATTTCTCTTCGCAGCGCTCTATCTGCGATGCTTCGACGAGCCTTGGCGCAGGGCGCTTCCGCTCGCGCTGGGGTCGACCGCCTCGGTCGTCGCCGCCTTCGAGTACGGTCTCGGAGTGAGCTTACCATGATGGGCTCGGAAATCGGCGCCGCGCTGGCCGCGGTTTTGGCTTGGGATGTCCTCCTGTTCTTGGTGGCCGGAACGGTGCTTGGAGCGATCTTCGGAGCGCTGCCCGGACTCACCGCCACCATGGGGGTGGCCGTCCTCACGCCTCTGACCTTTTGGGTGTCGACCGAGGAAGGGCTGGCCATGCTGATCGGCATCTATTGCGGCGCGATTCCCGCCGGAGGCATCCCCGCCGTCCTCATGAACATTCCCGGCACGCCCGCCTCGATTGCGGCTGCCTGGGACGGATATCCGCTGGCGCGAAGCGGCCGCCCGGGACTTGCGCTGGGCGTCAACGCGGTCTTTGCCTTCGTCGGCCAGCTCATCAGCATTCTCTTTCTGGCCCTGGCTGCCTTCCCTCTTGCCTCCTTCGGCCTCCGTTTCGGCCCCGCCGAATACTTCGCCTTGGCGGTGTTCGGCCTCAGCTTGATGGCCGGCGTCTCGGGCGGCCGACTGCTTGAGGGCTTGCTTGCGGGCTGCTTGGGGCTGGCGCTGGCGACCGTCGGGCTTGACCCGATGACCGCCCATCCGCGCTTCACCTTCGGCAGCGCGGAACTGCTCGACGGCCTTGCCTTCGTACCCGCCATGATCGGCCTGTTCGGCCTGGGTGAGGTTCTGGCCCGCATGATGGAAGGATCAGCGGGCGCCGCAGCGGCTCCTGCGGCCGTGAGCCGCATCCGGCCGAGCTGGCCGCAATTGCGCCGCATGGCGGCGCCGGGCCTGTTGGGCTCGGGGATCGGCACGCTGGTCGGAGCCATTCCGGCCGCCGGCGGAGACATCGCCTCCGTCATCGCCTGGGAGCAGGCGCGGCGCCTTTCGCGCCGTCCCCAGGAGTTCGGCGGAGGCTCCATCGAGGGGCTGGCGGCCTCGGCAAGCGCCGCCAACGCCGCCATCGGCGGCGCGATGACGACGATGCTCGCCTTGGGCATTCCGGGCGATGCGCCGTCGGCGGTGCTCATCGGCGCGCTTCTCATTCACGGCGTGCAGCCCGGCCCGCTGCTGTTTCGCGACCACGGCGCGCTCGTCTACTCGATCCTTTTCCTCATGCTGCTGGCGGCGCTGCTGATTCTGGCAATCGGATTGGCCGGGGCGCGGCCCCTGGCCCGCGCTTTGCGATTCCCGGAGTCCTGGCTGTGGGCGGCGGTGATCCTGCTTGGGGTAGTGGGTTCTTACGCGCTCAACAACAGCGTGGCCGACGTCTGGGTCATGTTCGGCGCAGGCCTGCTCGGGCTGCTTTGCCGCAGGGCCGGCGTGCCGGTGGGCCCGCTGGTCCTTGGTATGATACTCGGCCCGATGATGGAATCCAATCTTCGGCGGGCCCTGATCTTGAGTCGGGGCGACTGGTTCGGGATCCTCAGGCGGCCCTTGGCCGCAGCCTTGCTGGGAGCAGCCGCCGTCTCGCTTGCCTGGCCTGCGTGGAAGGCCTGGCGGACCCGCTCCTACTCGGACCCCTCGGCCAAGGCTTGAAGGAATTCGGCCGGCACCGGCCAGCGGCCCTCCACGCGCGCCTGGTTGTTCACGAACACCCCCGCGGTGAGAACGCCGCTGAGGTCCCGCCGATTCGGCTCCTTGTTCTCGAGGCGGATCATTCGGTTCAGCGCCGCGGTGATCTCGGTGAGCTGGCGGGCGATGCGCGCGGCCTCCTCCGGCGTCCGGCACTGAACCTCGAGCCGGGCCTCATAGTCCGACCCCGAGGCGCCGAGCGCCACAGTAACCCGTTCTGCTTCGGACATCGGCGAGAGGAACGCCCGTGTGCCGGCGGGCAGCCAGTTGGCCCGTCTGAGGGCTCCGCGGGAAAAGGTGAGCCACACCGGCTGCGCCGGGACAGTCTCAAGCGGCGCGGGATCCCGGGGATCGAGCAAGGCGCTCGCCGCCAACGGATCGCGGCTCACCGCGAAGCCCATCACCGAGGGGGTGACGGCGAAAAAGGAGATCCACCGCTGCGGCCTGCTGCTTGGAACCCGACAAAAGCCGTTGTAGCAGTCAGCACCGCGACCGTTGACATATGCCACCAGGCGGCCCCACGAGAACCGGCCCACAAGCAGCGCGTAGGTCTCCTCACCTCCGAAGGCCACCAGAGCCGCGTCCAGATCGCGCGCATAATCGAAGCCGGTCTCACGCACGAATTCCAAGTACTCCGGCTCCTGCTCCCCGTCGGGCCGCGCCACCATGGGCAGCAATCCCGCAGCGCGGAGCGCCCGCAAGTCGATGTGCGCTACGGCGAGGTCGCCCTCCGGCAGCCGGGCTGCCAGTCGCGCCACGCTCGAGACCGAACGGAGACGCCAATAATAGACAGAGCCAGCCACGACGGTTGCAGCCAGCATCAGCAGCCAAGCCAGGTGCCACGGGCGTAAGCGCAAGGACACTCTCTCAATGAGCGTAAACGGTTTGGGCGCTCTGTGTCATCCGCGCCGCCTTCCACAGTTCGATATACGGCTTTAGCTCTTGCATCATGGCGCGGAACTGGGGAATGTAGAGCGATTGCGCTCCGTCGCTGCGGGCTTTGTCCGGATGCGGGTGCACTTCGACCAGCAGGCCGTCGGCGCCGATGGCGACCGCGGCGCGGGCAAGCGGCGGCACCAAGTCCCGCTTTCCTGTGGCATGGCTCGGGTCGACGATCACGGGCAGGTGCGTCAGCTCTTTGAGCACCGGCACGGCGACAATGTCGCAGGTGTTCCGCGTGGCAGTTTCGAAGGTCCGGATGCCGCGCTCGCACAAGACGACCTGCCGATTGCCATGCGCCACGATGTACTCGGCCGACATGAGCAGCTCCTGGATGGTCGAGCTCATGCCCCGTTTGAGCAGCACGGGCCGCCCGCAACGGCCGAGCGCCTTGAGTAATGGAAAGTTCTGCATGTTGCGGGCGCCGACTTGCAGCAGGTCGGCATATTCGGCCACCAGCGGAATGTCGTGCTCGCTCATCACCTCGGTGACGATGGCCAGCCCGGTGGCCTCCTTGGCCTTTCGCAGCAGCTTCAATCCTTCGATCTCTAGCCCCTGGAATTCGTACGGCGAGGTGCGGGG
>Ga0308415_1000399_pt1 | contig 18890 bp, 14 predicted proteins | sample HotsprSampleOS55_FD_203465 | JGI IMG/M metagenome (GOLD analysis project Ga0308415, IMG submission 203465) | Hot spring phototrophic mat microbial communities from Octopus Spring, Yellowstone National Park, Wyoming, United States - 20090730_OS55 ... | reverse complement strand
GCCCTGTACAAAGACCGTCGCGATCGCGTCCGTGGCCCGCAACGGCTGCTATGAGGGTCTCGAGGAACGGGAAGAGGCCGGTCGTTAGGACAGGTGGCGCTCCAGTTGCCGGACAATGCGGAGGTACTCCTGCCGCCGCCGTTGCTGGACGCGTTCCACTCCTTCCCGCGCGGGCGCTCCGTGCGGCGCAAGGAAGACGGCGCCGTCCTCCTTCGATTCGAGGAAGTAGATTCCGGGGCGCGGATCCCGGAGGTGGCGGCTGCCGGAGTGGGGGATAGTGACGAACTCCCTGCGGCCGGGCTCGAGCTGCACTTTTGTGATCAGGCGGGTGGCTCGTTGGTGTTCAAGGGGCATGGTCTCGATGTCGTTGTTGACAAAATAGCCGACACCAAGCGGATGGTTTATCTGCAGGTTTCTGTCAATGAGGGACTTGCCTGGCTTCATCCTGAAGGACCGGCCGGCACGCGGTTGATGGCTGCCCGGGACCTGTCCAGTGGCGGCGCCTGAACATCGCCCTGGCAGCGCGCCCGCGGATGAGCAGATCTGCGGCACGGAGAGACGGCGTGGTATGCTGACATCTTGCTCGGCTAGAGGAGCGGAGGCCATCAGTAGGCGGGCGCGAAGTTCTCCGGCGCCGGGGAAGCCCGTCCGAAAGGGGCTTCGGACCGCGTCGCAGGGCGGCGCGGGAATCCGCCGAAATCGCCGCTGCGGGCGTCACGGGCGGCGGTTGGGGGGTGCGGTTAAGACCGGCCCACTGTCATCCGCGAGCAAGCGGATGGAGCGCTAGCGGGGTCCTGCCTCGTGTCCGCGTTCCCCATCCGTTTCAGGCGTAACGCGATTTATGAACGTCTTCGAGCTGACGCGCGCGCTGGTGGACATCCCGTCCATCACCAATGAAGAGAAAGAGGTCGGCCTGTACTTGCTCGGCCGACTGGGCGGGTTGGCTGCGCGCACCGGCGGTTGCGTCGAGCGTCTGCCCGTCGAGGCTGATCGTTTCAACGTGCTGGCGACCTGGGGTGATCCCCGCGTGACCCTCTCGACGCACATGGACACCGTGCCGCCCCATATCCCCTCGCGCGAAGACGACCAGTTCATCTGGGGACGGGGCGCCTGCGACGCCAAAGGAATCATCGCCGCCATGATCCAGGCCGCCGAGGGACTGCTGGCCGAGGGCGTGCGCAATTTCGCGTTGCTGTTCGTCGTCGGCGAGGAACGCAACAGCGCGGGCGCTCTGGCCGCCGCACGGAATGGGCGCGGTTCGCGGTGGCTGATCAACGGCGAGCCGACGGAGAACAAACTGGCGCTGGGCTCCAAGGGCGCGCTGCGTTACGAAGCGCTGGCCAGAGGCCGCATGGCCCATTCGGCGTACCCTGAGCTGGGCGAATCGGCCATAGACAAGCTGCTCGACTTTCTGGAAGCGATCCGTCGCCTGCCCCTGCCTACCCATCCGGTGCTCGGCCCTTCGACTCTGAACATCGGCACCATTGCCGGCGGACGGGCTCCCAACGTCATCCCCGATGAAGCGCGAGCCGAGATCATGGTACGGCTGGTCGGCGACGCCGCCCCCATACGGGAATCCTTCCAGCGCGCTGCCGGCGGCCGCGTGGAACTGAGAGAGGTGCTGATGGTTCCGGCGGTGCATCTGAAAGCCCTCGACGGCTTCGATACCACCGTGGTCGCCTTCACCACGGATATCCCCGCATTCGGCGGCGCCTGGGGCGAGCCTTTGCTGGTGGGGCCTGGCAGCATCCACGTGGCTCATACGATGCATGAGCACGTCGCCAAGTCCCAGTTGGTCGAGGCGGTCGAAATTTACAAGAAAATTGTAAAAACGCTGCTTTCTTCCGAGGCGATATGAATCAAGGCAAGATCGAGGTCGGCGTTCTGGGCGCCACCGGCATGGTGGGCCAGAACTTCATCAAGTTTCTTCAGGGACACCCCTGGTTCCAGATCACGTGGCTCGGCGCCAGCGACCGCTCCGTGGGCAAGAGGTACGCGGAGGTCACGGCGTGGCGGCTCAGTGGCGAAATGCCGGAGGCGGTGCGAGACCTTATGGTCGAAGAGTGCCGTCCGGGGAACGCACCGCGGCTCCTGTTTTCGGCCATGGACGCTTCGGTAGCCACCGAGATCGAGCGGGCCTTCGCCGAAGCGGGCCACTTCGTGGTCTCCAACTCCAGAAACCACCGCATGGAACCCGACGTGCCCTTGCTCATCCCGGAGATCAATCCCGATCACCTGAAGCTGGCGCCCGTGCAGCGGGCTCGGCGCGGCTGGCGCGGGCTGATCGTCACCAACCCTAACTGCACCACGGTGGTGCTGACGATGGCGCTGGCGCCGCTGAAGCCTTTCGGCATCCAAAGAGTGATCATGACCTCCATGCAGGCCATCTCGGGCGCCGGCTATCCGGGCGTGCCGGGAATGGACGTCAACGCCAACATCATCCCTTTCATCAGCGGTGAAGAAGACAAGGTCGAAACCGAGCCGCTCAAGATTCTGGGTCGCTTCACAGGCGAAACGATCGAGCCGCTGACGGCCCGCATCAGCGCCCACTGCAATCGGGTGCCGGTGGTGGACGGCCACACGGAAGCGATCTCGGTGGAGCTGGAATCCAAGCCCTCGCGCGAGGAGCTGATCGAGGCGTTCCGCTCCTTCCGCGGACTGCCCCAACAGCGGGGATTGCCGAGCGCGCCTCCGCGGCCGGTGATTTACATGGAGCAGCCCGACCGCCCGCAGCCTCGCCGCGATGTGGAGCGCGAGCGCGGCATGAGCGTTTTCGTGGGCCGGTTGCGGCCCTGCCCGGTACTGGATTGCAAGTTCGTCGCCCTGGGCCACAACACGGTGCGCGGCGCGGCCGGCGCGGCGGTCCTGAACGCGGAACTGATGTACTCGGAAGGCCTGCTCGACACATGATCGTGATGAAATTCGGCGGGACCTCGGTCGAGTCGGCGGAAGCCATCGCACGGGTGTGCGAAATCGTGCGCGCCCGGCTCGATCAACGACCCGTCGTGGTCGTCTCGGCCATGGGCAAGACGACCAACCGGCTGTTGGCCATGGCGCGGCAGGCGGCCGCAGGCAACCGCGATGAAGCGCTCCGCGAGTGCGAGGAGCTGCACAGGTTTCATCGAACCGAGGCTCTTGCCCTGCCAAAGCCTGAGGAGCGGGCGCCTTTGGAGAGGTTCTTGGAGGAGCATTTTCGGGAGCTCGCCGAGCTGCTGCGCGGTCTGGCCATTCTGGGCGAGCTCACGCCGCGTTCGCTCGATGCAGTGGCCAGCTACGGGGAACGGCTCAGTTCCCACATTGTCGCCGCGGCGCTGCGCGGGCACGGCGTTGCCGCCGAAGCCGTGGATTCGCGACGGCTGATCGTAACCGATCGCCGCTTCACGCAGGCGACGCCCTTGTTCCCCCACACCAACGCCCGCCTGGCGGGCGCGATCCCGCCCCTGGCGCGCGAGCGCGTGCCCGTGCTGGGGGGCTTCATCGGCGCCACCGAGGACGGCGTCACGACGACGCTCGGTCGCGGCGGCTCGGATTTTACAGCTTCCATCGTCGGCGCTGCGCTGGATGCCGGCGAGATTCAAATCTGGACCGACGTGGACGGCATGCTGACGGCCGATCCGAATCTGGTGGAAGGAGCGCGACGTGTCAAGACGATCTCCTTCGCCGAGGCGGCCGAGCTGGCCTATTTCGGGGCCAAGGTCCTCCACCCGGCGACGGTGCTGCCCGCCGTGGAAAAGAACATCCCCGTGCTCATCCTGAACTCGCGTCGCCCGCAGGCCGCCGGCACGCGCATCGTGGCCGAGACGGTGGCGTGTCGCAACCCCGTGAAATCCATTGCCTGCAAGCGCGGCATCACGGTGGTGGACGTGCACTCCACGCGCATGCTCATGGCCCACGGTTTTCTGCATCGTATTTTCGAGGTTTTCGACGAGTGCGAAACCGCGGTGGATCTGCTGGCGACCTCGGAAGTCAGCGTGTCGCTGACGATTGACAGCCCCCGGCGGCTGGAGGAAATTGCCGCGCGGCTGCGGCAATTTGCCGAGGTCGGCATCGAACAGCGGCAGGCCATCGTCTGCCTGGTGGGAGACAACATCCGCTACACCCCGGGAATCGCCGCGCGCACGTTCGGCGCCCTGGCTGGCATCAACGTCCGCATGATTTCGCAAGGGGCTTCCCTGCGCAATCTCAGTTTCGTGGTGGCCGAAGACGACGCGCCCCGCGCTGTGCGCGCCCTGCACGAGGAGTTCTTCCGCGAGTTGGATCCGGAGGTGTTCGAATGAAACTGGCCATCGTCGGCTACGGCAAAATGGGCCGGCTGATCGAACAACTGGCGCCCGAATACGGCTTCGAAGTGGGCCCCAGGCTGGACGAATTCAATAACGCCAACTTCGCGGGCATCACGCCGGAGAACTTTCGCGGCGTGGACGTGGCCATGGAGTTCTCCACGCCGGAGACGGCAGTGGGCAACATCGAACGCATTGCGGCCCTGGGGGTGAACCTGGTGGTGGGAACCACCGGCTGGCTGGACAAGCTCGACCACGTCCGGTCGGTGGTGGAGCGCGCGGGCGCCGGGATGGTTTGGAGTCCTAACTATTCGGTCGGCATGAACGTCTTTTTCCGGCTGGTCGCCGAAGCCGCCCGCCTGCTGGCCGCTGAGCCCGAATACGGCGCCTGGACCTGGGAAATTCATCACTCCGCCAAGAAAGACGCGCCGTCGGGCACGCTGCTCAAGCTCGTCGAGCAGATGAAGCGGGCAGGCTACCAGGCCCCGATCAACACGGGTTGCAATCGCGCAGGCGCGCATCCCGGCACGCACGAAATCGGATTCGACAGCGCAGCCGACACCATCACGCTGCGTCACACGGCCCGCAACCGCGAAGGCTTCGCGCGCGGCGCTTTGCGAGCCGCCCGGTGGATCGCGGGCAAGAAAGGCTTCTATGAGTTCAGCGAAATCCTGTGGGGGAGGGCTTGAGATGTTTGCGGGATGCGGTACGGCAATGGTTACGCCGTTTCGCAGGGATCTTTCCTTGGACGAGCAGACCTTGCGGCGGCTGGTTCGACGGCAAGTGGCGGCCGGCGTGGACTTCCTGGTCCCCTGCGGCACAACCGGGGAGAACCCGACGCTGAGCCGCCAGGAACACCTGCGCGTGGTGGAGATCACGCTCGAAGAAGCCGCCGGGCGCGTTCCCGTGATGGCCGGTTGCGGCGGCTACAACACGGCGGAAGTCATCGAACTGGGCAAGGAGCTGGCGGCCATGCGCGTGAACGGATTGCTTTCGGTGACGCCTTACTACAACAAGCCCACCCAGGAAGGCCTCTATCAGCACTACAAGGCGATCGCCGCCGCCGTGAAACTGCCCGTCGTGGTCTACAGCGTCCAGGGCCGCACCGGAGTCAACATCGAACCGGCGACCGTGCGGCGCCTGTCGGAAATTGAAACCATCGTGGGAATCAAGGAAGCTTCGGGCAACATCGCGCAGATAGCTGCCATCCTCCAGCAGGTTCCGGAGCGCTTCGTGGTGCTTTCCGGCGACGATGCCGTGACGCTGCCGCTGATCGCACTGGGCGGCCGGGGCGTCATCTCGGTGGTCTCCAACCAGATTCCCGCCGAGATGACGCGGCTCGTGCACCTGTGCCAGAACAACGAGTTCCCCGCTGCCCGCCAGCTTTTCTACAAGTACCTGCCCTTGATGGAGGTCAACTTCATCGAGTCCAACCCGATTCCCGTGAAGGCGGCCATGGCGCTCATGGGGCTGCTCGAGCCCGTGTGGCGACTGCCTCTGACGCCCCCCAAGCCGGAGAATCTGGCGCGCATCGGGCGTGTGCTGAAGGACTTGGGATTGTTGGAGGCACGACCGGCCCATGCTGCAAACTGAAATCGAACGCCTGTTCGACGAAAACCCCGACCACTACACGGAAGAACACTTCCGCATTTTTCAGCGCTTCAAAGAGGGCCTCAACGAGGGGCGCATCCGGGCCGCGGAACCCGATTCCTCCTCGCCCAGCGGATGGTGTGTCAACGCGTGGGTGAAAAAGGGGATCTTGCTTGGCTTCCGCATGGGCGCGATGGTCCCGATGGGCTCGGGCGCCGCGGACCAGCCGTTGTTCGACAGGGCGACCTGGCCGCTGAAGCGCCTGCGCGTCGAAGACGGCGTGCGCGTGGTTCCCGGCGGTTCGGCGATCCGCGACGGCTGCTACGTAGGTCGCGGCGTCACCTGCATGCCGCCCATGTACATCAACGCGGGGGCTTGGGTCGGCGAGGGCACCATGGTGGACTCCCACGCGCTGATCGGAAGCTGCGCGCAGATCGGCCGCAACTGCCACATTTCGGCAGGAGCTCAGATCGGCGGCGTGCTCGAACCGGTAGGCGCCCTGCCGGTCATCATCGAGGACGAAGTGCTGGTGGGCGGCAACTGCGGCATTTACGAAGGGACCGTGGTGAAGCGGCGCGCCGTGCTGGGTGCGGGCACGATTCTGACGCGCTCGACGCCCGTCTACGATTTGGTCCGGGGCGCGGTGTACACTGCCGGCGAAGACGTTCCGCTCATCATTCCGGAGGCAGCCGTAGTCGTGCCCGGCTCGCGCGCCATCCCGTACGGGCCGGGGCGCGACTGGGGTCTGTCGCTGTACACGCCCGTGATCGTCAAGTACCGCGACGCGCGAACCGACGCGCGCATCCAGTTGGAAGAACTGCTGCGTTAGGCCAACTTCCGCAGTTTGAGGAATGAACTCTTTGTTGTCAACGGGCCCATGGTGGAGTTTGGCCTGCATCGCCGCGTATTCCAGCGCCGTGGACAGCCTCAGACCGAGTCGCTCGAGCAGGATCTGCCGGTGCTCGGTGGGCCGGCTGATGCAAGGCTTGCGGATCACCGTCCCGGATCGGGTCGGCCGCACCCCATCCCACAACGCCATCTCGCACGGGGCTTGGAAGAGTTGGGGCAGCTCGTCGCCCCATCCGGCGTGGCGGCAGCTCGCGGCCAGGATCTTCCTGAGCACGCAGGCCAACAAGCCAACCAGGATGTGCGCCCGCACCCGGTGTCCTTTTTGATGCCACACCGGGCGGATCGCCGGCGCCGGCGTCCGCCTCACCTGCACCTCGCACAGCGCGGCGGCTCGCGTGTTCCGCTTCGACAGCCGGCCCACCCGCGTAGCCATGCTCAGCGGCTTGTGTTCCGTCTTCTGGCAACTGGCCTGGATCTTTCCGGAGACCTTTCTCGATCCGCTTCTCGAAGCGCTCGTGCACGGCCTGCGCTTTGGCCCGCCGCTGGGCGCGCCGGCACAGAAGGAAAACCACCTCGCGGCCCGGCGCCACTCGCTCGAGACGTCGCCCAACCGCCCCGACACCAGCACCGTGACCAGCAACGGCCAAGGAATCTGCTCCCGCCTCTCGGGCGAAGTCTCTGCGAGAAAGCGATCTCGTCCCAGCCGGCGCAGCCATTCCAGCTCCAGCCAAGGGCCGCCGAATTTCCGGCGCCGCCCAACATGCACTCGCTTCAGGTCGTCTTCCACCCAGCCAGGCTCGGTGTCTTCCATTAGGTGGCGCCGCGACGTGGGGGCGGGCGCGGCACAGCGTTTCACTCCCAACCCGTCCCGCTCATTCATCACCCCCAGCCAGGCCACCACCCGCTGCCGCGGCCCGCGCGCGGTGCGTTAGCTCTCTCCCAGGGCCCAATACGCGTGGCGCTCGCCATCCTTGTTCCGATAGCAGCGCCGCAAGTACACTGCCCCAAGTTACGGATCTGCTGCGTGAATTCAACAGGGTTGGTCCTCACTACATCAGCGTCTGGCGAGCTTGCCCACAGTTCGGCGGCGCGGCGTAATGCAAACCAAGGAGCGCTGTCTCTTTCTCCTGGACTGATGGCCTTCCAACCCGCGCAAAGGAGTTGCGCGGTCGCCTGAACCGCGGAAGTCGGGTTAGCGAGAACACCGCAATCCGTGAAGGGCGGGATCGGTCCGGCGATTCCGGGCGCGGGTCCCGCCCTACGCGGTCATGTCAGGCCTGGTACAAGGCGTCAATGTAGGCAAGCAATTCCCGCGTCTGCCGTTCGAAATACTCGTCCCAGGCGATGCCGCGCTTGCGGACACGCGGTGTGGCAAAAACCCCCAGGTGGTGGAATTGCCTCTTGTGGAAGTGGATGGAGACGTCCAGGTGCTGGCGCGAGAAGGCCAGTACGGGCAGGAGGCGGTGGAACCGCTCGATCGCGAGCGCTCGGGCGCCGGCGTCGTAGGCGTCAAAGATCTCGCGGTAAAAGCGGGTCAGGGCGGTGTTCATAAAAACGTCCACGCCCCGGTCGAGCGCCTCGATCATCTGAAGCGCCGCCCAGCCGCCGCCGAGGTGCAGTCGTCCGCCGGTTGCTTGAAGGACAGCGGTGTATTTGGGTCCGGCCGGGACCACCTCGACTTTCAGCGAGCGGAAACTCGGCAGGCGATCGAACAGCTCGGCAATGACCTCGACCGGCAAACCGGAACCATGCCAGTCCAGATCCTGAATCATCAGCAGGGGCGGACCGGCGGCAGCCAGCGGCTCGAAGTACTCGAGCAAAGACGGGAGGTCCCAGGGACAGCCCGGCGGCGCCTCCGAGAGGACCCCGTCGCAGCCCAGGCGGGCGGCGTGCTCGGCCATCATGGCGCTCTCGCGACGGTCCGGGCTCGTGGCGCCGGCGATGACGATCCCACGGCCACGCGAGGCGTCTCGGACCAGCCCGACGATCGCCAGGCGTTCCTCCAGGCTCAAATCGAAAACCTCGGCCGCCTGCGCGGGAGTCAGAAAACCGGCCGCGCCTTCACGAAGATGCAACTCGACCAGCCGTTCCAGACTCCGGAGATCGAGGCGTCCTGCGGCGTCGAAGGGGGTATTCAGGCTGACGACGAGTCCACGGACGCTCCAACGTTGCTTCATGCGCACCCATCCTCCTCGAATGTGGAAGTGTAGCACGGCAATCGGTTCCAAAGGCGCGGCTTGTTTTCTCCTTCAGGGGAAATCCGACAATGATGTTGACAGATTGAAAAGCACGTACTACAATTGCCTGGAGTTGGCCGGTTTTCTCCTTCCTGGTCGGCAAAAAGGGGGCAACGATGAACTCCAGAAAGCTTCTCGCGCTCCTCATGCTGGGAGCGATGGCGGGCGCCGTCGTCTGCGCCCAGGTAATCACCTCCACCATCTACGGCGTCATCACGGATCCCACCGGCGCCGCCGTCAGCGGCGCCCGGATCACGGCAAGCGACGAACAGACGCGCGCGGCCTTCACCACGCTATGCGACGCGCTCGGCGAGTTCACCCTGACATCCCTGCAACCGGGGCGCTATACCCTCCAGATCGAGGCGCCCGGCTTCAAGACGGCCCGCCAAACCGGTCTGGAGCTGAGTTCCGGGGCGCGGATCCGCGTCAACTTTACGCTCGAGCTGGGTGAAGTCGCCACGGCCGTGGAAGTCTCGGCCGCCGCTCCGCTGGTCAACGCGGTGAACGCGGAGCAACGCTCGAATCTGGAAATCCGGCAGGTTCGGGAATTACCGACGGCGCGGCGCGACTGGACGGCGTTGCTCATGCTCAACACGGGCCTGATGGTGACGGGCGGAACTGTTTCGCTGAACGGGCTTCCCTCGGCCTCGTTGCGCATCACGGTAGACGGCACCGATTCGGCCTCGGACACGGAGCTGCCGTCGCTTTCCATGTATCAGGATTTCAACTTCGTCAAAGGAGTCAGCCTGGAGGCGATCGAGGAAGTCAACGTCGCCAAGGGCATCGCGTCGGCCGAGATCGCCAACACCCTGTCGGGCAACATCAACATCGTCACGCGCCGCGGGACGAACGAATACCATGGAAGCCTGTTCGAGCTCAACCAGACCGAGAATCTGAACGCGCGTAACCAGTTTCTCACCGCCAAGCCGCCCGTCACGTACAACCAGTTCGGCGGCTCCCTGGGCGGTCCGGTCCTCCGCAACAGGCTTTTCGGTTTCGGAGCCTACGAGGGCTACCGGCTGCGAGGTTTCCAGACCTTGCAGGGCAACGTGCCGACGCCCGAGTTCAAGCAGCGGGCGATCGCGGCGGTGCCCGCCTACAAGCCGCTCATGGATCTCTTTCCCGACCCCACCGTACCGTACGCGCCGGGTGCAGCCGCGGCTCTGTATCAGGGTTCAGGCTCGGAGAAAGGCCGCGACAACCACGTGACGGCGCGCGCCGACTACCACATCGCCGGCGGTACCATCCTGACGGCGCGCTACACGCGGGGACGGCCTTTCCGCGGAATCCCGCGCGTAGCCGCGGCCAACTTCCGGACCTGGACGGGGACGAGCGAAATCGGCAACGTGAACGTGACCCATGCGCGGTCGCGATTCACCTCGGAGACGCGTTTCGGCGTCAACTTCAACAACGTGAACCGGCTGGACAACATCTATGCCCTGGGAATCGCGGGCGTCAGCGGCGGCATCCCGTTCAGCGTCGCGGGTGAAACGTTTTTCAAGGAAGGTACGACTTACTCGCTCGAACAAGTGATGGGCATCACACTCGGGAGGCACTCGATCCGGCTGGGCGGCATCTACGGTTGGCTCTGGGGTGGCCGCGAAAACATCGAGTCGCCGGACGTCGGCTATGCGAACGTGGACGACTTCCTGGCGAACCGGCCGAACCGGGTGCAAGTGACCTTCGGCGTTCGTTCCTACCGCATTACGAGCGGGAGTTTCGGCTTTTTCTTGCAGGACGACATCCGGGTCTCGCGCCGGCTGGTGGTCAACGCCGGGCTGCGCTGGGACCACTTCCGTGTGCCGCGCGAGCGGGACGGCCGGCTGTTCAACCGGGATGAACCCTTCGGCTTCGGTCCGTACCGGCCGCCGGACCGCATCTGGGAGGCTGTGTGGAACAATTTCTCGCCGCGGATCGGATTCGCGTATTCGCTCGATAACCACTCCACCACCGTCGTGCGGGCAGGCTTCGGCATGTTCCAGAACCCACGCCCACTGTTCGGAGGGCCGGTGGATATCGTGCAGAACGCGCTCGACGAGCCGTTCCGCGTCATTTATTCGGGCGCCGACGTGGAACGCTACCCCGATTTGCTCCGTTACCCGGTGGTCAACAGCAAGGTCCTGGCCATCGCCAAGGGGCCGGCGGCCCTTCTGGGCGGCACCGCGATCAATCCCTACTGGGGCTATCCTTTCAGTTACCAGTGGACGCTGAGCCTCCAGCGGCAACTGCTGCCCAAAACCGCAGTAGAGGCCGCCTATGTGGGCACGCGCGGCATCGGCTTGATGATGGTCCGCTCGATGAATCCTCCCGATCGCATCACGGGCATTCGTCCGGTGAACGGCTTCGCCACTTTCCGTTACCGGGACGGCTCCGAGCAAACGAACTTTCACTCGCTCCAGACGGCCTTGCGACAGCGGATGACGGCCAACCTCACTTTTAACGTCAACTACACGTGGTCGCGCACTATGTCCTACACGGACCAGGCGGACCTGCTGCTGCCCGGTTCGCCCCAAGACATCTGGGATGTCCGCGCGAACTACGGTCCGGCCAACATTGATTGCCGCCAGCGGATGACCGTTGACTTCATGTACGAGCTGCCGCTGGCGCGGCTGGCAGCCGACGGGGCCGGGGCACGGCTGGCGCTGCGCGGCTGGCAGGTCAGCGGGGTCTTTCGCGCCCAGACGGGCAGCCCTCTCAACATCACGCAACCCTCCGGCCTGGACGGCAGCCGACCGGATTATGTGGGTGGCCAGCCTGTGCTCACGGACTCCCGGGTCACGCTTCAATACCTCAACCGGGCGGCGTTCGCTCAGGTGCCGCTGAGTCCGGTGGCTCGCCTGCCCGTTCGGCCAGGCAACGTGGGACGCAATGCCGTCTACGGCCCGGGTTTCACCAATTGGGATCTGACTTTGGCCAAGGGTTTCTCCCTGCGCGAGGAAATGAGGTTACAGATTCGGGCCGAGTTGCTCAACGCCTTCAATCAGACTTATTTCGCCGGAGTGAACACGAACATCACCCAGGGCAATTTCGGCCGCTACACCTCGACAAGGGGCGCGCGGCTCGTGCAGCTCGGCGCCCGGCTGACGTTTTGACACACGGATTGCACGAAGGCGCGACGGAACAACCTGGAATCCAAGCCACCGCTATCAGTGGCTGGGGGGACCGAGGAAATACTGCCCTTCCGCCCCTGCTCAGACTCAATACGCTCGTGAAAGTGCAACATTCCTGCGCCATGATGGCTGCCGTGGCGGTCGGTTTGCTCACCGGTCTCGGTTGTGCCCGTACCGGTCCCGAGGATGCTCCTTACAACGCCCAAGGCGAACTCGTGGGCGAGGTGACTCATGAGTCGGCTTTGGTGCACACGCGACTGACGGCGCGCCCCACGCGTCTGGAAGGCGGGTATATTCCACCCGGGTCCCGCCACGGTATGCGACCTGAAGAACTCAAGCAGATCGGCCTGCCCGAAGGCGTCAGGATCGAGCACCTGGATGGCGCGGTCCCCGGCAAGGCGGGGCGCGTTCGCCTGGTTTACGCCACCAATCCCGAGTTGCGTGGGGCCGCGACCACGGACTGGGTGGACGCGGACCAGCGCACGGATTACACGCATACCTTCTCGCTGCGGTCGCTGCGCCCGGACACGGTTTATTTCTATGCCGTCGAAATGGCGCCCCGGTCAGGAAAGCCCGTCCGGCGCGGGGCTGTGAGGCGCTTTCGAACGGCGCCGCGGGGGGACGATTGGCGGCCGCTGGTTTTCACTGCGATCACCTGCCAGGATTACGTCTGCCGCGACACTCCCCAGGGCTATCGAGCTTACTTTTCGATGGCCAAGCTGGCGCCGCATTTCCTGGTGGCCACCGGGGACAACGTTTACTACGACACCGAGACGCCGCCGGCCAACACGATCGAGCTGGCGCGGCACCACTGGCACCGGATGTTCTCCTTGCCGACCCTGGTACGGTTTTTCTCCGCCACCCCGGGTTACTGGCAGAAGGACGATCACGATACCTTTGAAGACGATTGCTGGCGCACGCGCAAGCCCGGGCGCGTAGATCCGCTCACTTATGATGAGCTGTGTCCCTTGTTTGCCGAGCAGCTCCCCGTCGGCCCTGTTCCTTACCGGCATTTTCGCTGGGGCAAGGGGCTGGAGATCTGGCTCATGGAATCGCGAGACTTTCGCTCGCCCAACCCCGATCCGGACGGTCCGGCGAAGACGCTCTGGGGTCAGGAGCAAAAGCAGTGGCTGCGGCGCACTTTGGAAGCGAGTGACGCGCAGTTCCGCGTGATTTTCAGTCCCACGCCCTTGGTGGGCCCGGATCAGCCCGGGCGCGACTACTTCCGCTGGCCCGAGGGCAACGGCGACAATCACACGAACAAGTCTTTCCAAACCGAGGGCGACGAAATACGTCGGTATCTGGGAACGCTGAAGCCGCGGAATGTGTACGTGGTATGCGGTGATCGTCACTGGCAGTACTTCTCGATAGATCCCGGGACGGGTTTGCATGAGTTTTCCACGGGGCCTGTGGGCGACGCCCATGCGGTGGCGCCCTTTCCGAAGGATCCGCGTTATCATCGCTACTTGCGGTTCGCCGGCGGATTTCTATCGGGGTCACTGGAAGGCTCGCCGGAAAAGCCGCGGCTGAGATTTCGCTTTCACGATACCGAGGGCAAGGTTGTTTACGAGTATGTCGCGCATCCTCAGAGTTGAAAAGCATAAGCGCCGAGATTTCCTGCTACTGGCGGGCGCTGCCGCCGCGCGCGCCGCTGAAGGTCCCATCGGCGTGGGCGTGCTGGGCGCCGTGCACTCCCACGCCGCCGACAAGTTGCGCATCCTGCGCGAATCCCCGGACTGGCGGCTGCTCGGCGTCTGTGAGGACGACGCCGGCGTCGCGGCTCGCCTCCGTGAGGACGGCGTCCCGATGCTGTCGCGGCAAGCCCTGCTGGCGCATTCGGAAATCAAGGTGATCGTCGTGGAGTCGGCGGTTCGCGATCACGCCCGGGACGCACGCGATGCGTTAGGCGCAGGCAAACACGTGCATCTGGAGAAACCGCCGGCCGTCAATCTGCGAGACTTGCTCGAGCTGGTGGAGCTGGCGCGCAAATCCGAGCTCCTCCTCCAAGTGGGGTACATGTGGCGGTACCATCCCGGCATTTGCCGGGCGATGGAGGCCGCGCGCGCCGGCTGGCTCGGCGATGTCTACCTGGTCAAAGCCCATATCGGCAACCAGCTCGCAGTCGGGCGGCGACCGGAATGGGCGGAGTTCCGCGGCGGGGTCATGTTCGAGCTCGGCTGCCATTTGATTGATCCCATGGTGCGCTTGCTGGGACCGCCGGTGCGCGTCACGCCCTTTCTGCGTCGCGACGGGGCCTTCCCCGACACCCTCAATGACAACACCTGTGCGGTGCTCGAGTGGAGCCGCGCCCTGGGAGTCGTCACGGCGTCAACGTTGCAGGTCAACGCCCAGCGTCACCGCGCCCTGGAGATTCACGGCACGAACGGTTGCGCGGTGGTGAATCCTCTCGAGCCAGCCAGGTTGACGATCGAGCTGGGGAAGCCCGCCGGTCCTTACGCGGCCGGCGCGCAAACAATCCCGCTGCCTGCGTATCGCCGTTACGAGGATGATTTTCGCGAGCTGGCGGCGGCCGTGCGAGGCCAGGCTCGGTTGCGCGTCACTCTGGAAGAAGAGATCCAAGTCCACCGCGCGTTGCTGGCCGCCGGCGGCATGAACGCGTAAGTTCCGCCCCGCAGGCCCGCGCGGCTCAGGTCACCGGATAATCAGGAGAATCGGAGCGGGCCGCACGAAGGATCTCTTCCAGGCGGCGCCGTACGTCAGGCGCTCGATCCACCAAATTCCGGCTTTCCGCGGGATCTGCTTCCAGGTCGTAGAGCTCGATCGGCGCTCCAAGGCTCTTGTGCCGCACCGCCTTCCACCGGCCCATCCGGGCGGCCTGCGAAAATCCCTTGCCGCCGTGTGCTTCCCAGTAAAGGTACTCAGGCTCCCGCGCGCGCTTTCGGCCTTGCAGGAGCGGAGCGAACGAGACGCCGTCCACGGCGCGCGGAAGCTCGATCCCGACGAGCTCGGCCGCGGTGGGCAGGAAATCGGCGAAGCTCCAGGTCTCTTCGCAAATGCGCCCCGCAGGGATGTAGCCGGGCCAGCGGGCGATCGCAGGCACGCGGATGCCGCCTTCGTAAAGCTGACCCTTGTGCCCGCGAAAGGGACCCGCGCTGCGGAAAAAGTCCGGTGAATGGCCACGCACGCTGGCCGGGCCGTTGTCCGAAGTGAACACGACCAGGGTATTGCTTTCGATGCCGAGCCGTCGCAACCGTTCGAGCACGCGGCCGACGTCGCGGTCCAGCGCGTGAACGGCTGCGGCGTAGCCCTTTTGGGGCGGCGGCCAGTCACGCGAGGCGTACGGCCCGTAGTCGGGCACCGGATACCCGTCGCCGGTGTCGCGCGCCAGCTCGCTGTCGGCGTGCGGCATGGTGTAAGCCAGGTAGAGAAAGAAAGGCCGGTCCGCGTTGCGATCCAGAAATTCCAGCGCGCGCTCGGTGAGCAAATCCTGCACGAAATGTTTCCGCCTGGCGCCCTGATTGCCCGCCAGGATGATCTCGGTTTCGTCCTGCCAGATGTGGCGCGGGTAGAACTCCGAGGCGTGGTCCTGATTCAGAAAACCATAGAATTCATCGAAGCCCTGGCGCGTCGGCATTCCATGGGTGCCGGCCTCACCCAGTCCCCACTTGCCGATGTGCGCGGTGCGGTAGCCCGCCTGCTTGAGCAGCTCGGCGACGGTGAAGTCGTCCGGACGCAAAGGCACGCGCTCGCCGCGGTGGTTGTGGTTGTCCCGGATGCGGGCATGACCCGTATGAAACCCCGTCATGAGCACGCAGCGGGAAGGAGCACAGACCGGCGATCCGGCGTAAGCAGCGCCGAAGAGCATGCCCTCGGCCGCCATGCGGTCCAGGTTGGGCGTGGCGATGAGTTTCTGCCCGTAGCAGCCCGGATCCCCGATGCCCAGGTCGTCGGCCAGGATGAACACGATATTGGGCGGGGGCCGGCGCGCCGACGAGGGAAGCGCTGCCGTCGCGGTGACCGAAAGAAAGTCGCGCCGCGTGAGCCGGTCCTTCATCCCGTGGCGGCCTCCAACGCCAGGTTGTCCCTCTCTCGCTTTTGCCATTGTTCGATCTTGTGCCGCAGCCGCCGTACCTGGTCGCGGTAGGGCGTCTGATAGAAAAGATTGTTCATTTCCAGCGGATCGCGCCGGCGATCGAACAGCATCGAGTGATCGTTCTGGTAGAGAGCGAGCTTCCAGCCATCGGGCGAAATGACGGCGCGGGCGTGCGGCCCGCCCTCCATGTCGGTCCATTCCACGAAGACGTGATCCTCGCGGCGCGCACGGCCCTCCAGCAGCCCGATCCAGCTTTCGCCGGGCAACTCGGCCCGTAGCCGCGCCCCCATCAGCTCCAGCAGCGTGGGGACCAGATCGATGTGGCTGACGGGTGGAGCAACGGTCACCTGCCGGCTCTGGCGGAACGGGACGCGCAACAGCATCGGCACATGCATGGCCTCTTCGTACATGACGCTTTTCTGAATCAGCGAATGCGCGCCGCCCATCTCCCCATGGTCGGAGGTGAAAACGATGATGGTGTTGTCGGCCTGGCCGGTGGTCTCCAGCATCCAGAGGATGCGAGCCACAGCCTGATCCACCAGGCTGCACAGGCCCGCATACTGGCGATTGAGCCGCGCGAGGGCTTCGCGCCAGCGCTCCTCCGGATCGGTCGCCTGGAGCTTGACCTCGGGCCAGTCCAGGCGGCGGGCAATGACCTCGCGCATTCGCGGCCGCAGCTTTGCGTAGTGCCGGGGTTCACGATCTACGCCGAGGCCGGGGAAGTTGGCCGGCAAGGGGGCCTCCGCCCCAGTGTGCAATTCGTCCAGAGGCCCGAAGTAAGGCGGGTGCGGTTCCAGGAAGTTGACGTAGAGGATCCAAGGCTCGCGCCGGTGAGAGTAGATGAATTCGGCTGCCCGTTGGGCCAGAAAAGAAGCCTTGCAATGCTCGAGCGGGCGCCGGGCGGCAAAGTCGCGCGAGAACCTGTCCTGCGGGGAATCGGGCTTGTGACCGAGGCCCAACAGATAGTGATGATAACTGGACCGTGCCTTCCGGTCCCGGCCGGGGGAGTAGTACTCGATGTAGTTGTCCTCGATCGAGACCCATTGCTGGAAGCCGCGCTGGGCGAAGATCTCATCGCCCAGGTGCCACTTGCCCATATAGGCGGTGCGGTAGGCGGAGTCGGCCAGCATCTCCGGCAGCGTGGGGAATTCGGGCTTCAGCGGGATGTTGTTGCCGACACAGCCGTTCTGATGGGGCCACAGGCCCGTCATCACCGTGGAGCGCGAAGGAGTGCAGACGGGCTGCGTGACATAACAGCGCTCGAAAACGATGCTTTCCGCCGCCAGCCGGTTCAGTGTGGGGACGCGGTAACGGTGATTGCCGTACACCGCCAGGGTGTCGGCGCGCTGCTGGTCGGTCCAGAGGAAGAGCAGATTGGGCTTGTCGCCCGCTCGGCGTTGGGAACGAAGGATCGCAGGAGCAGCGAACGCTGCGCCGGCGGTCCGCAGCACATCGCGTCGGGTCATGGAAGTACGGACTCCTCTCAGAAGCTGAGTCTCGCGTTCAATTGTACGGTGCGGGCGTTTGCAGCGGTGAGGCGACCGAAGTTACCGCGCGTGATCTCCGTGACGACCGTGGTGAAGTTGGTGTGGTTGAAGGCGTTGAAAAGATCGCCCCGAACTTGCAGGCGGTAGCGCTCGCTGAGGCGCACGTTCTTGGAAAGCGCCAGATCCAGGTTCCACTGCGGATGGGCTCGGAGAGCGTTGCGGCCGACGGTTCCCGGACGCTCGGGGGCTCCACTGGCCCGCACGACCGGCACGCGCGCAAAGGCCCGCGGATTGATGTATTGCAACGTGGCGCGGTAGTCCTCGAGGATCGCCTTGCCGCCAATGTAATCCGGACGACTGCCGGGCATCGCCGACGGCTGGGTGATGGATAGGGGAGATCCACTGGAAGCTGTGAAAACGCCGGCCGTCTGCCAGCCTCCCACCAGGAGCCGCGCGAGGCTCTTTTGCAAGCTTCCACGGGCCAGGGGCAGTTCGTAAACAAACTCGCTGGTCAGCCGGTGGCGCACGTCGAATGGCGTGGGACCTTTTTCGGCCCGGAGGTTGTTGTTATCCTGGGGCCGGTAAAGGTCGCCGGAAGCGCCTACGTCGGCATTGCTGTAGGAGAGGTTCGAACTCCACGTGTAGGCGGCGCTGAAGAGCAGGCCCGAGCTCAACCTCTTTCGGATCCAGGTCTGCCAGGCGTGATAGTGGCTGGACTCGGAGTTATCCACGTACCGAAATTGGGCAAAGCCGGGTACGGGAGGCAACCCGGTGAAACGATCGGGAACGTTCATGGCGCGGATCATGCGCAGCTTGACGCCGCGGCTTCCGCTGTAACCCGTCTCCAGGGCGAAACTGGCGCCCAGTTGCCGCTGGACCGTGAGCGTCCATTGCAGGCTGTAAGGGTTCGGGGAATTCACTTCGATGGCGTCGCCCGACCAGGGTGCGTTGGGATCGCGGGCATACTGGATGGTGCCTTCGTTGGTGATGGGATAGCGCAAGCCGAGTTGCCGGATTTCGGCCGCCGAGAAGATGTAGCGGAACGGCTCGTCAATGGCGTTGCGCACCTGGCTGGTAGCCCCTCCGGCAAAATTGTGGGGGTTGTGAAAGGCGCCCAATCCGCCCCGCAACACAGTGCGAGAGTTTGTGTCGAGCGACCAGGCGAAGCCCAACCGGGGCGAGAAGTTGTTGTAGTCCGGCTCATAAATCCGATCGGCCGGACGCAAGGGGCCGAAGCCAAACGGGCCACTGCGGTTAAAGACCCTCCCGTCACGCTCTTTGAC
>Ga0308415_1000398_pt1 | contig 18900 bp, 10 predicted proteins | sample HotsprSampleOS55_FD_203465 | JGI IMG/M metagenome (GOLD analysis project Ga0308415, IMG submission 203465) | Hot spring phototrophic mat microbial communities from Octopus Spring, Yellowstone National Park, Wyoming, United States - 20090730_OS55 ... | reverse complement strand
CGGTGGCCGAGGTCTTACCGGCGGGTTCAGCAGGCGGTATCGGAGCCTCAGCCTTTATGGGGGTGTCCGGCCGGCGGTGGGCGGACCGCCTTCCTAGCAAATACACGCCAGCTAACCCGAGGGCCGCAGAAAAGAAGATAGATGCAGCTTCCCGCAGCCCGAGGCCAAAGCAATCCCCAAGGCGAACGAGGATCCAAAGGACTATGTAGACGGCTGCCAGGCCTATCCATGTGGGCTTGTGATGTCGCTGTCCCTCTCCCAAAAAGGAGATCGCTAGGGCTACTGTGGCTGCGGTGGCAGAAAAACAGATGATCCAAGGAATCTCCGTTGCCAGGAACCGCCACTGCAAGAACTTTTCACTTCCAAACCATATAGCACCAATCACAAGTTCCCCTAGGAAATAAAACCCGAAAAGGAGGACCAAGCCTGCGGGGGTTTTCCAGGAAGGATCGGAAAAAAGGGCGGTGAGAACCGAGGCTTTTTCCGACGTCGGTCTTATCCTTCCGACCCACCCAAGGCGAAGAATGCCCCAAACGAGCCCGGTGATCACCCCGAGGGTAGCAAGAAGAGTAAGCCACAGGGCGATTTCCTGCTCCAGGTTGGAAATGGATATTTGTTCACCATCCGGGAAGCGAAGGAAACCTTTGGCAATAAGTAAGTTGGCAGCCAGCAGGATTCCTAGGGCCCGGATAACTAGCCACCCAGGGAGGAGTTCTCGTGGACCGGTGCTTACGAGCCAAAAACAAGCTCCCACAAAGCCAAAGTAACTCGTGTTGAGCAACCAGAACATATGCAAACCAGGGGGAGCTACTCCTGGCGGCCAATAATGGGGAAGATCCACCAACCAAACGAGAAACGCTCCCCCTAAGGCAGCAATTCCCACCGGCCTTCTCATGCCGCATGCTACTATCGCCAATAGCCAAAAAGGCAGGAAGCCATAAAAGCGAAGGGCCTCTCCGGGGTAAAGAGGCGGCCCTCCCACTTCCCACCACCCTCCTCGCAAACCGGCAAGTACCCACAGAACGGTCAAGACCGCCACCAGGATGACTACGGATTCGGCTCGCGAGAGGAGAAGGGGAATAGAAATCCCCAGGGTCCAAAGGATAAGGAGATCCGTAGTGTAAATATTGAGTTGCAAGTTTCGGTCGATTTGGAAAATGCAAAGGCCAAAGAGAAAGGCCACCGCAAGTTCGCCTCCTTCTCTGGCCAGCCAACCCTCGCGGAGAAGTGGGATAAAGATTCGAGCCCCTTGGGCGAGGGTGAACCCAGCAAGGACAATCGCGATTCTCTCCGCAGCCGCGAGGTGCCCCCAAACGGCAGCGAAAAACAAGATGACTCCCACACCCACCAGAGCAACCGCCAGGAGAATTAGGATTCGCAAGAGAAACCGGGTAGGATCCGTTTCGGCTTGCTCCTCGGGCGGAGGGTACAGTGAGAGGATTCGCTCGGCCTGAGAAGAGGAGAGGATCCCCTGCTCTACCCAGTGAGCTGCTTCCTTTTTGAGCCATTCCGTCCGATGAGAATCCCGGTCTTTAGAAGCCACGTTTTTCCCCGGGGAAATGCTGGGAGTTGATCAACGGATAACTTTTTGCACAGTTCCAACGAAACTGGTGATGGCCACGGCCTATCGATATCCTTCTTCAAAAGCTCGGGATCTTATTACCCGCTGGTCGGGACCAAGTTTTGCCGCTTTCATGCCGGCTGAGCCTTCATACTTCCGGCTTCAGTCTAAGCTCGGGCAATTCTTTGGGCAGTAAGAATCTCTTGGGATTCTCTCCGGCAGCTATCCAACCTTGGGAACTTCTGAACAATTCAATCCCCGAAAAGCTAAGGCCCAATTTCTTGATTATTCTGCCGATTGTGGGCCTGGATACCATGGTCTGACCACATTCATTACAGCCTCCAAAGAATTGTTTTAAGGTTACCTTAATCATTTGAAGTAATTATTTGCAGTGGTGTCAAAAAGTGGGCTCCTTTGCACAAGATGGTTTTCGAAGGTTGCAAGGAAGGTCTCACCGCGGCCCTTAGGCCATGGCCTTGTGGATTTTAGAACCTGTTGCCCGGATAGAGATTTTCTACCGCGATTAGGAAATCATTTTTCGGAAAGATATTCAACCGACGAGCAGTCGGTCGCGAGGGTTGCAACCACCCTGTCCCCTGGACCCGGACTAATTGCAAACCGTCCTGCCAACAAGGTAAGCGGGTATCCCCTGGCCCATTTTTGGAAATAAAGTAAAAAGCCCCACCCGGCCTAACCAGTTGGGAGCACCTTATCGGAAAACGAGCCCGCCGCTAAGTTGGCATTTCCTTTTTACGGAAATACCTTTGGTGCTCGACCTCCTGGTTAGGCCCAAGCGGGGTTTGGATGTCAACAATCTTTCCCGCCTAGGATTGGCACTGGTACTACGGACTCCGGCCGGCCACCCTCCGGTGGGCCCACGTCCTCCGGAAGGCGAACCATCCGCCTGTGGAACCCGGCGCGCCTACAGTGGCGGGTCGAACTCTCTTTTTTCAACAAGGCCCGATCAAACTTCCTTCGTTACCACAAAGGGCTCGCGGTAATCCCGGGTAAGCAGTTTATCAGCTTCGGGATTGTTGACGAATTTTTCTTTCTCAGCGTCGTAATAAAGTTCGGCTCCGAGCTGGTAGGTTGTCTTGGCGATATCGAGGCCCAAGGTCCCCTTCAGAGTGGTGGTGATCACATCCCAGCTTTTTGCGACCTCCTCGTGCCAGCCGAGGAAGTCCGGCTTGGTGGTGCCTGGGACCTGGTGTCCGAGCCGCCACGAAATATTGCCCAAATGACACAGGGCACTGGACAGGTGTCCGTCGAGGATGTCGGCGTCGAGGTCTTCCCGGCGACCGGATCGAATGCAATCGATGAAGTTCCGGAAGGGGTTCCCGGAACGCGGTTTTACATCCACCTTGAGTTCTACAGGTTTATCACTTCCTTTGGGGAAGAAACGTCCCTCGCGAAGGATACCTTCATCGGTAATGAATTCGTTGTCGACCTTTTGAGGATACACTTGTCCGTCGGCACCCTTTTTGCCCACCAGGCCGACAATCTCGAATACCAGAAGGACGCCGTCGAAATCGAAGACGGTCAGATGCATGTTGGGGGTTTGACCTTGGTCCTTAAATTGGCGGGTAGGTTCATCAACCCAGCGATCGCCGATACTGATCACCCGTTTAGGACCCGCCTTGCCAGTAGCTGCGGTGATGGCCCAGCGGGCGATATCCATCTGGTGGACCCCTTGGTTACCAATCTCGCCGTTGCCGGTTTCCCAGAACCAGTGCCAATTATAGTGGACGAGATTTTCGTGATAGGGCAGCCACGGGGCCGGGCCTAGCCACAAGTTGTAGTCTAGATGGGGAGGCGGGTCGGTGACCGGCTTGAACCCGATTGACCATCGCGGCTTAGAAGCATAGGCCTTGGCCACGATGAGTTTGCCATATTTCCCACTGGCGACGGCGGCTACTGTCCGAGCCCATCCGGTAGAAGATCGGCTCTGCGTTCCATGCTGGACGATCACGCCGTACTTTTCGGCTGCGCGCACGCATTGCCGACCTTCGAAGACATTATGACTGCAGGGCTTTTCCACATACACATGTTTTTTGTGTTGGCAAGCCCAAAAGGTCATCAAAGCATGCCAATGATTGGTGGTGGCAATCGCAATGGCATCGCAGTCTTCGGCCTTCAAGACCTCGCGAATATCTTGGACACACTTGGGCGCGAGGCCGCTTCGTTCTTTTACCCGTGCCGCCAGCCGTTCGAAGAGGCTCTTGTCCGGATCAATCAGGTAGGCCACCTCAACCCCTGGGATGTTGAGGAATTCGTTGATGTGGGCCTGTCCGCGGCCGTGAATCCCAGCCACTCCAACCCGGATCCGGTCGTTGGCTCCGACCACCCGGGCATAGGACCGAGCCGAAAGGAGCACACTGCCCGCGACAATCCCCCCCGCCGACTTCTGCAAGAAGCTTCGCCGCGTTTGCCGATACATCTGGTTTCCTCCTTAAGATCTTGAAGGAGCTTCACCACTTTACAATTTACAAGTACTCAAATCTACGAATGCTCGATTGCTGGAAGAATGCTCAATTGCTGGAGAAATGCTCAATTGCTGGAGAGTCCCGGTCTTTTTGCAACCGAGTTCTTTATATTTCCTGAATCCCACTTCTTGAGGGTTGTTCCCCCCGTTTTTGCTGTGGCGGCTTCCCACAACTCCAACGCCTGCTTCATTATCTTTATTGCGGGATAGGTCCGATGCAAGGGCTACTTGCCCTCTTGCGGAAGGATTGTAGCTGTTGGGATTCTGAGAATTACGGGGAATTCGTAGTGGGGAACTGTTTGCACCCTGAGGGGGCCGGGCTCGGCGGATTTCCTTCGGTTGTGTAGGAGGAACCGATAGCACCGACCTCGAAGGAACTCCTTGGGGTTTTTATGGGATGCTTTTCCGGCAGAAAAATATGGAATGCCATTCCGGCAGAAAAATGTCAGATGCTATTCCGGCAGAAAAATGCGGGATGCTATTCCGGCAGAAAAATGCGGGATGCTATTCCGCCAGAAAAATAAAGGTAACGGTCTTTTTCCGGGGCCCACGAGGTGGGCAAAAGGCCTAACTCGCTGTCGGCCTAACTGGCTGTCAGATTTGTGGCCCGCCTGTGAGGACATGCCTCTCGGCCGGACAGCACTTCGGGGATTGGACCGTTTCAGATCCGGCAGAAGGGCACAATCCCTTGAGCCTCTTCACTGGTGCGGGCATGCCGGCCAAGTCCGGCCAGCTTTGGGCCGCAAATCAGCTTTCATTCGGAACTCTTAGTTAAGGCTCCCGTTTTGAACTCTTAGTGAAGGCTCCCACTTTTAGGGGACCCCTTATCCGCGGTCCCTACGAAACAAATCTTCAGGTCCTGCCGATGGGGGATCATTCTCCAATGATTTTGATTAGCACTCGCTTGGGTCGCCGGCCATCGAACTCGCCGTAAAAAATCTGCTCCCACGGCCCAAAGTCTAACTTGCCGTTCGTGATGGCTACAACTACCTCTCGGCCCATGATTTGGCGTTTGTGGTGGGCATCGGCGTTGTCTTCGCCGGTCCGATTGTGGGCATATCGTGTGGGGGAAGGGTCGAAGGGGGCCAGCTGTTCCAACCACCTGCGGAAATCCTCGTGGAGTCCCGGCTCGTCATCGTTGATGAATACCGAGGCGGTGATATGCATCGCATTTACTAGACAAATGCCCTCTTTCACGCCACTTCTCCGGACAGCCTCCGCCACCTGTGGGGTAATGTTCACGAAGTCCATCCGCTTGGGGATATTCATCGTGAGGTATTCGGTGTAACTTTTCATGGCCAAGTTGCTGCAGCGTTGGAAGTTTTCTCGAAGGGAATGCATCCTCTAACTTCTTTTAAGAGTTACGGTCTTTTAAGAGTTACGGTAATCCCTGGCCCGGCACGGGTGGGCCCGCTTTGGCCGAGCAATTCCCAATTTTGCCCTGGGTTTGGGGCCAGCTACCAAATTGGGGCTATCCAGGGTTGTTTTACCAAGTAGAAGGCCCCGACTCAAGCAGAAAGGCGTCGAACGAGGAAGACTCCTCAGGGGGCTTTTTCGCTAGAGGGATTTTCCTTGCCGGCCGAAAGGGCAGAAAATGCTTACGGAGGGGATTCTTTCCGGATTTGGTGCCCTATAGCTTTTCAACCCCTCCGTTGCCGACCGGGGTGAGGGCCGGGGCGGAGTTTTGTCTGCGGGTTCCAACGGGGAAACCCCCTAAATGGGCCTTTTATGGCAGTAAAAATGATCCGCTTGGGGACTTCATGGGGAGTTTACAGAAGTATCGTGGGATAACTAGGGAGAGCCGAGGTTTCGGAACGGCCAGAAGGGGCGAGTCCGCCGGCAGCCCGCCAGTTCGCTTCCCCCTTGTTGGTTGGGTAAACTAAAGGGGAGATGTGGGGAGGCCTCAGAGGTGATCTGGAATAAATTATCCCAGCTATTTCGGGGTGGTGGAAAGCCGCTTGATGTCCAGGCTCGGTTCGAGCTCCTTCGGGAGGCTGTTACCGGCACGATGTCTCGTTTTTTCATGGCCCGGGATCGGCAGACCGGCCAAATCGTGGGCTTGAAGATCATCGACCCGGAAAAAATGGCTCAATTCGAGCAACGTTTTCGCGGGTTGAAGAAACCTTGGGAGGGGGAAATTGCCGTTCGCTTTGACCATCCGAATATCGTCCGAACCTTTGAATGTGGTTGGACGACCAAAGGGGAGCCTTACCTCGTAATGGAATACCTGCAGGGGGCAGTGATCAGCCATCTTTTGGTGGCTCAGGATCCTCGGTTGGAGGGGAGGCGGCTTTCGATCCTCCGGCAAGCGGCAGAAGCCCTTGCGGCGGTCCATGAGGCCGGTTTTATTCACCACGACGTCTGTCCCCGGAACCTTTTTCTCTTAGAGGATAACGAGACGGTAAAACTGATCGACTTTGGTCTGACGATTCCGGCCACCCCGGAGTTTTGTCGGCCGGGCAACCGTACAGGTACTCCGGACTATATGGCTCCGGAGGTGGCCCGACGGCAACCGGCCGATCAACGGTTGGATATCTTTTCCTTCGGGGTGACTGCCTACGAAATTCTCACGGGGCAGCTGCCCTGGCCTCGGGGGACGACCGCCTTAAATCGGGGAACCACGGCAATTGCCGTGATGGCCCACAGCCGGCCCGGAACGGACATCCGCGAGTATCGACCCCAAATCCATCCCGACTTGGCTAAGGCCATTCATGCCTGCATCGAACCCGATCCCAACCGGCGGTGTCCTTCCGTGAGACATTTCCAGGCAATGATTCGTAAAGTAGAGCACGAGGATATCCGGTAGAACTTTTCTTGAGGATTGTACCCATAGTCTCCGCCGGTTAACCCCGGAAAAGGTGGGAGGCTTTACGGACTACCAATGCACGCCGTCCCTCCTCCGGAAAAGTTCCCTTGACGAGAGGGAAGCACCCGTCGGCCGAAGGTGGATCGTCCGGGCAAAGAGCGGGAAGAAGCAGTCTGCCGGCAGAAGCTGTGATTTCTTTGGCAGAGGCCGGTTGTTGGGATACTTTGGAGAGAGCGATGTTGCCGGAGAGGATGCCAAACCGACTTGAGGTAAGTGGGAAAAGCACTGATTCCGGTGATCGGACCGGTTGATGTCGGCATGGATTCCCGAGAGCCTTTGGTTGTTATTTGTGGCCCTGAACAAGCTAGCCAAAAGGTTTTTTGGCGGTTAACAGGTCTGGTGAAGATTTGTTCCACAAGGGAACCGCTCCAGGTGCCTGCGGTCCTCGAGGAAGTTGCCCAAGAGGTAGAATCAGGCCGATATGCGGCAGGTTTTGTGAGTTACGAGGCTGCCCCGGGATTGGATCCTGCCTTGAAGACTTTGCCGCCGGGGCCCTTACCTACAGCATGGTTCGGCGTGTTCGAGCGGATGGAGACCTTCGGCCAACTTCCTCTTTGGAGGGGTGATGGCCTGGAGGTGCTTTCGATCCGTCCATCGCTCTCAGCCGAAGGTTATCGGGAACGTTGGCAGAAGATTCATGCCTACCTTGCCGAGGGGCATACCTATCAAACCAATCTAACCTTTCCTCTTTTTGTGAGGTTGGGAGGTACGCCTGAGGATTGGTTTTCGCGGCTTTATGAGGCTCAGCCGACCTCTTTTGCGGCATTTATTAGGACCGAGGAGTTTGTCATCGTTTCTGTTTCCCCGGAGCTTTTCTTCCGCGTGGAAGGGGGGCGAGTGGTTTGTCGGCCGATGAAGGGCACGGCTCGCCGGGGCCGGTGGTGCCAGGAGGATCTCTCCCAACGTGCACGTTTGGCGGAAAGCCCCAAAGACCGGGCCGAAAATGCCATGATTGTCGACATGGTCCGCAATGATCTGGCCAGGATCGCCGCACCGGGAAGCGTTCGGGTCACTGCGGCTTTTGTGGTGGAGCAGTATCCCACGGTTTGGCAAATGACTTCCACCGTGGAAGCCACAACCAATGCCCCCATGGTGGAAATTTTTAAAGCCCTATTTCCGCCTGCTTCGGTAACCGGGGCTCCCAAAGTGCGGACCATGGAAATCCTTTGCGAGCTGGAAATAGCCCCCCGGGGTGTGTATACCGGGGCAATCGGCTGGTTTTTGCCGCAAAGAAGGTGTCAGTTTGCGGTGGCAATCCGCACCCTATGGTGGCATCAATCTATGCAGGAGGCAGTTTACAGCGTGGGAAGTGGGGTGGTTTGGGACTCCACCGCCGAGGCAGAGTATGAGGAGTGCCTGCGGAAGGCCGCCGTGTTGGCCACTCGACCACAAGTCTTTGAACTTTTCACCACCATCCTTTGGGACGGAGCCCAGCTGTTCTTGTTGGAGAAGCATATGGAGCGGCTCGAGCGATCGGCCGAATACTTCGGCTTTCCCTTCTCGGTAACCTCGGCCCAGGCTCTCCTCGAAAAGCTGCTGGAGCCTTGCAGAGGTGTCAGGCGAAGGGTGCGGCTTTTTGTGGGTCGATCGGGTAGGCTCCGGGCAGATGTCAGCCCCATACTCCCGTTAACCCGTGAGGAAACCGTCCCCGTACGGTTGGCAGCAGTGCCCATCGATCCGGCCAACGTGCTCCTCTATCACAAGACCACAGCTCGCCAAATGTACCAGGAAATGGGCATCTATCCCGATGCGGTGGATGTGATCCTGTGGAACCCCCAAGGACAGGTCACGGAAACAACCTTGGCCAATTTGGTGGTAGAGATCGGTGGCAAACGTTTCACTCCGCCTATTGAGTGTGGATTGTTGCCGGGGGTGTTTCGCCAATACCTCCTGGAAAGTGGGCAAGTGGCGGAGCGGGTGGTCACCGTTGAGGAGCTTCGCCGGGCGGATCGACTTTATGCAGTGAATGCCCTTAGGGGGTGGATTCCTCTCCGCCTGTTGCCGGGCGACCCTCTCCAGGAAGTGGGCCAGGGCAACTCGAAAGCACCTTGAAAAGCTAAAAGTGGCGGACGGTGGGAGCCGAAAAGAGGGTGGTTTTCTCCGAATTGCCTTCTCCGACCGATTTGACCTGGGAGAAACCACAATGGCAGCCTCTTGAAAAACCCGTTTCGATCCTCACGAGGATTTGCCAAACCCTCATTTAGGCACACAAACCGCAACACAATTAACAAGCAAAGCTATAGCTTTTGAGGCCTCGAATTAGTCAGCCTTTCCAGTATCCTGGGATCTCCCCCCAACACCGGGGACCGAATGACCGCGGACCGATTTTTTTCGAGATCGGAGCCAGCCGGGGTTATGGGTTTGCCCTCCGGGCGGTTGAACGGGCTGGGGTCCCGTGGGCTCCGCATGTGTTCTTCAGTTTACATTCGAAGGATTTAGCGATTGGTGGGGGTTAACTCTGAGGACTCGGGAAAGCCAGACTCCTTGTTTGGAGAATTCAAACAGAATTTCCCCTTCAAGGAGCCACGGGGGAAGTGTGGCAAGATCGGCCCGACGGTGATAAAGGATGACCACCTCGGCTCCTTCCGGAGGACTCGTCCAGCCCATATCGTAGCCAATGATCTCGGAACCGCACATCTGCCTCACCGGGAAGGCCCCGTTGAGGGCAACCCCTTGGAAAGGAGCCAAGTTTGGGGCAAAGAGGATGAAATGTCCTCGGTTGTCGATCACACTCCGCCCGTGTTGGGCCCGGCAGGCGGCTTCCACCGTGTAGGCGGTGACGGCATCACCCCAGTAGTTCACCTCAAACCCTAATCGGGTTGCCCCCCAGAGGCCCCCCACCAGCAGGTTGTAATAACTGAGATAGACAGGCCGATAGAGGATGTTCCCCAAGAGTTGGAGACCGAGGATCACCGCCAACGCAGCTGCGGCAACCTCCTTGCGGTATCGCAGGCCAAGCAGCTTTTCGTACAGAAGCTTGCTTCCCCATGCCACAGGGAATGCCCAGAGTGGGTAAAGCACAAGGAGAAGTCGTTCTCCGTCATATACAGGTGTTCCTGGCCAGGCGAAAAGGGCGAGCCAAAAAGCTATTTGGATGAGGATCATCAACTCGTAGTCACTTTGTTGCTGGGTTGTCTGCCGGCTTTTGCCCCCTGAGACAAGGGTGCTCTGCTGTACGAGTTCCGCCAATCGGGTTCCGATCCCGAGCAGTCCCAGAAGGAGTAATCCCACGGGGACGGTGACCGCAAAGATCACCACAGGATAGTGCCAGGGCACATCGACGTCGTTCCACACCCGGCCGAGGTAGAACACATGGAGCGGCTGGCGGGCCGTGGAACTCACCAAGAACTGTTTCAGCCGTCCTAAAGGGTCCAGCCAAAGCCAAGGCCAGCCCACAAAAAACACACCCGCAGCAGTAGCCAGCCAAAGAGCGGCCCAGGGAACCGCTCGTTTTTTCAACCGAAGAAAAAGCCATATCCCGGCCGGCACCACAAGGAGGATGCCATGGAGCCGGCTCAGCATCGCTAGGCCGAGGATTCCTCCCGCAAGGCAAAAGGGACCGGCCCGAAGGGGTTGCCGAGCTGCCTGGACCAATGTGGCCACTGAGCCCAAACACAGGGTGGCTGTCAAAAGATCTAACCCTGCCAAGTGAGCATGTCCAAAAAGCCTGGGCGTCACTCCGCATGCCCATGCCGCTATCACCCCGAAAGGCCAGCCCTCTTGGCGGTCGGTCCACGTGCCCACAATCAGTATGAGCACCAGAAGGAGCAAAGGCCCAGAGAGCCGGGCCGCCACGATCGAGACGGCGTTTGGCTCTTCCGGGTAAGGATCGAAGATTGCGTGCCAAAGACCGAGGATCCAATGCCCTAAAGGTGGGTGAAAAGGCGGATCGGAAGGCCGGCCATAGGGGAAGTTTTCCGCTATCCTTCGGGGTGTAAAAAATTCCCAGCCTTGATTCCACAGGGCTTGAACAAGTCTTTTGCCCTGGTACACATGGTACCATTCATCGCAAGTAGGGCCTGGTCCGCCCAGTTCCGGAGCCACTTCCCTTGCCGCCCATGCGGAGAAGAAGACCGCGATAACCAGAAGCAATACCTGCCGACTGAACTGTCGGATATTCCTGGCCGGGGAGGGAGTTTCGGCCTGTAAGGGGGGAAGATCGATATTGCTAGAAGAGCCCCTACCTTCAGCTGAGGGGGACATTGTTTGCCGGTTGGCAGATCGACGTTTCTTCGGTACTTTCATTTCGTGTGATGCTGGTTTCGGGGTGATCCCGCTTTTTCCTTCTCTTCCATTTTTCTTTTTTTCTTTTCCTTGGGATTTCGCTCGTTTCTCTGAGCTCCTATTTGATGTTCCTGGCCTTGATTCAATGTTCCCGGCCCGATGTGGATCTAACGGGTGGGCGGGAGGGCAATGCAGCAGGGATTCTGAAGCCTTCTTAGTTCCGCTAGGACCTAGCTCTGGTTTTTTTTCGGTTGCGGAGTTCCTTGCGGGCAGGCTCTCTCTAGCCTCAGTAGCCATTCTTTAAGCCGGAGTCCCTCGGCAGCGGATTTGGGGTGCCCGCCGGGGGAAAATCCACCCAAGGTTCCGTTGCTCCGGATTACTCGATGGCAGGGGATCAAAATGGGTGTAAGGTTTCTTTTCATCCACAGACCGACTGCCCGGCAGGCTTGGGGAAACCCGGCCAACTCGGCAAGGCGGCCGTAAGTGATTACCTGACCCCACGGGATCCGCCGCAATTGCCGGTAAACTTGCCGGGCGAATTCTGTTGTGGTGGGGATTCCTACAGGGATGTCGGAGAAATCCTCAGGGCTCCCCTCCAAATAGGTCAACAGGCGCGCAAGCACAGGGTGCTGCCCTTGCCAAGCGATGGCCAAGGCATTTGAAGCCGGGAAGCGGCTGAGGGAAACCAAGAGGGCCTCCTCCGCAGCTGGTCGCGAAGGAAGTCCCAGCACCACCGCAAGTGCCAATTCCTGACTAGTAGCGACTCCGACCCACCCTACGGGACTTTTAGCGGTGGCGCCCGTGGGGAGGCCCACCGCGTGGGCAAAGCGGACCTCGCCGCCGGTCCTGTTATGCCGAAATTGGTGCATGGAGCTTGTGTGCTCGGCCAAAAGGAAATGGCTCCGATCTCATAAAAGTATCCATTTGTCCGCGATTGACCCTGGAGGTGGCCACCTACCGGAGCCCATCTCCCCGGTTGCTGCCTCGGGGAAATGTCCGGTCGACTCGGTCTGGAGGGGGTACCAACAATTTTCGAATTCTCATCAATAGATTTCTCATGCTCGATGCCGGGGTCTTTGCCCTTTTACCGCTCTATCCTTTCATGATGACGATTAGCGTTCTACGGTTAAATGATTAAGAGATCAAAGAAAGAAATTAAGCAGCAATGGCTAAATGATGGCGAAACGAGGAATTATTCGGAGGAAGTATTCGGAATGCTTTTAGCCGGGAACGGGAATTGCTCCCCTTGCGAAGGCCGGCTTGGGCGAAATTCGGATTCGGTCTTCGCCGTTTGGGGGCCAAGACTTGGGTTAGGGTTTTAGGGAGGGTGGTGCCGGGCACAACCGACGATTGCGGTCCCCTGCGGGCTGAACTACAGATGGCCGGCGATCGGTTGGCAGCGGAATGGAGCCGTTGCCTTTGGGGTTTTCGCTTGGGGCCGATCGTGCTGGTTGTTCGTTGAATCCGCCAAAAATAACGACAATGCAGAGTAGGAAGGCAAACAATCACGATGTTTCGCCGTTTCAAAATTTAAGAAAAAATAAATCTCTACATGAGGTAAAGAAATTAAATCTGTATATAAGATAACGTAATGCCCATTGAGAAGATCGACATTATGAATCTTTGTTTCAAACTGCCCGATGAATTTCCAGGCTGGACTGCCCAGCCGGGATTTGGGGAATAAATCTTGGCCGGAATGTGGGGTGTGTTTGCTGGAATCCGGGATGTCTCTGCCGGAATCTTCAGAGGTTCCAGTTAGGTGTCCCCCGGGGTGGCGATCCGTGATCTTCCTCAAGGTCCGCGGGAATCAGGGCAGCGGGATATCAACCTCCGTGGGGGTACCGTATAATTTGAGCTAATCCGGCTGGCAGACCGGAACGGTGTCGTTTAATTTGGGAGAGGAGGTATTTCTCTGAGAGGAGGCATTTGGGACAGCAAGCAGAGTCGGGGGCGGGGGACGGCCCACGACCCGGCAGGTCGATCGAGGAAGCGGTCCCCCCGATCTTTCCAAAGTTGCCTGCCGGAGGGATGAAAGTAGGGATGCGGAGGAAAGTGCTTCCGAACCGGGTGGGAGCGGACAACCGCGAGCTAGGCGGTGATATGGACATGGTGATATAGACCTATGGAGAGTGCCTGCGGAGCGGGTTAGGGGGACTTTCGAGACGGTGCTAAAAGGCGGGAGTGGGTGACTGCCCTTTGCCCAGAGAGCCCTCGGTCGGCAAAAGCCGGCGGATGTCGGCTTTGGAGGGGGATGCTCGAGAGTTTTTGTTGTCGCCAATTGTGGTCCACATTCTGTACAGCTCAAGGCCGGATTGAATCAACATGACACACTTTGGGGCGTTATGCGACGATTTTTACGTCAACATGATGCTGAGCACCGAGATGGATCTTGCGACTTCTCGGGAGTCGTTGCTCCATTTCTTTGAACAAATGCGGCGGCGGTTTCCCACGATGGAGTCCTTTTATTGCCGCCATGGCGACGAATATGTGCTGGAGGAAGATAAGGACCGGGGCAGTTACCGCTGGTGCAGTGTAGAAGTACGGCGAATCTCTTCAGGGTATGTTAATCCGGAGAGCGTGGAGGCTGCTATCGAGCAGCATCGGGTGGTCTTGGAACTGGTGCCGTACGAGCTTACTGTAACCCCCTTGGATTGCGAGGCTTTAGATTTAATGTTTGGGTTCGACTATACATACCAAGGGAACCATAACGAACTGGTGGCAGAAGCCCTGGGGTTGCCCCCGGCTTATGAAAGTCTCCTTGCCATGCCGGGTGCAAAGATTGTCAACTATGAGCCAACGTTAACCCTGGCGTTGGACTCCGATTGCCGGTTACAGTGCCGGATTGCGATCGAAACGCGAACCAGTGCTTATCACATCCGTACGGAGGACTATCCCGAGGAGCAATTGAGCGTGTATGTGACTGCCCGGCACTACGGAAGTGTACCCCATAGCAAGAGCTTCTTGGATGTTCTGGGGAAGTTGGAGGAAGTGTGCCGGAATGTGCTCGAGGGTTATGTTATTGAGCACGTGCTGCGGCCATTGGCTCGAACGATTGCGTGTAAGTAGGAGCACTAGGGCCTTTTCTGGGGGAGCCACCTCATCCTTCCTTTCTGCTTGCCGACGATTCGTTCTTGGTTAAGCCTAAATCAAGCGGGTGGTGCCGGGGGTCTGCTTTTCGGGCGGGAATGTCCGTCGGCTCGGACCTTGGAAGTATTTGACTGGGGAGCATCCCTTGGCCCACGATCCGGCACACAAGAGGGGTGGTGAAAACTCCTGGAATGAGCCCACCTTTTGGGAACCAAAATCTGAGCTGCCGGGCTCAAAGGTGTCCTTCCCTTTCTGCTCGATGTTTTCTTGCCGAAGAGGCTTCTTGAAAACATGCCTTGAGAGAAGTTCCTGGGCGGGGGCTGGCAATCCTCCCTTCCCGAGTGATCTGAAGTATTTTTGGGGCGGTCGGGTCCTCAACCCCATCCTGTGGCGATCGCTGGTGGGATTGAGTCGTTCCTTCCTCTTTGCTTATAGATGCAGCACTGATCGTCAAGATTTAGCCTTAATGGTCAAGGGGACTAGGATTTTTTCAGTCGACGAACAAATTTCGGCCGGCGGATTTGCGGGCTTTTTTGTGGCGGTCTGGCTTGATCCGATGTTTGTCTCAGGACCTGTGGTGGGTGAATATCGCGGTTGTTGGAGGTTAACACCCAAACAAACTCGGAATGATCCCAACCGCCAAGCTTCAAGCTTTACTTTGTTGACTAATTAGCCATTGGTGTGCCTGGGTTTTGGGACTTCCGCTAGCTTTTGGAGCTTCGAAAAGGATTAGTGGAAGGTTCCCGCCGTCGATGTGTGTTCACGGGGAGTCTTTTTGAAAAGGAATTCCTGCCGTACGATAGACCGCAATCAGCAGGAATCTTTCACCCGGCGGGGCGAAGGGGCGACGGGTATTGTGCGGTGAGAATTCCCATCCCACCGTTTTTTGGATGCCTGCCGGAGCTCATTGGTGTCCGATAGCGGGGGCCGCTATTTTTTCTCGGACGGTGAGCCGGCCATCCACCTGTTGTTTGGAGCGGTAGTTCGCCGGGCATCTACCTGCAGTTTGGAGCAGCGGTTCGTTCACAAACACATGATGGGAGACTGGCATGCGATTTATTGTGTTGGGCTCCTCCGGATGGGGGCCTGGAAGTCCCGAAATCGCCCCTCTGCTCGAACAGATCTCTGCGGCTGGGGAAATTGTGCTCCAGGACTTCACGGGGGAGGCGGAGCTGGCGGCAGTGGAGGCGGACTTTGTGGTCGTGCTCGGGGGTGACGGAGCTATACTCCGGGCGGCCCGGCAGATGGAGACGGCCCAACGGCCAGTCTTAGCAGTCAACTTGGGCAGACTTGGCTTCTTGGCCGAGTTTGGTCCTCATGAGCTGGCAGGTGCCCTGAAGCGAATCGTGCAAGGAGATTATCATATTACAGAACATTTAATGCTCTTTTGCGAGGTAACTCATCACGGGCAAACGCTGCCGGCTCGGCTGGGGTTGAACGAGGCCACCGTGCAAACCGGTCCGCCCTTTGCCCTTATGGAAGTGGATTTGTTTGTGGATGAAGAATGGGTAACGACCTATCGCTGCGATGGGATCATTTTAAGTACTCCTGTGGGCTCAACCGCTCATAACTTGTCGGCCGGCGGGCCTATTCTTCGTAAGGATCTCCAGGCGTTTGTAATTTGCCCAATCAGCCCGCATACCCTCAGTCACCGGCCCGTCGTGGATTCCGCAGATCGGGTTTATGAAATCGTGATTGTTCGTGCTCGAGGGAACCCCGCTGCAGTGGTCGACGGTGTCGTGGTAAGCAATTTGGTAACAGGTGATGCGATCCGGGTTCGGCGGGCACCGGTGACTTTTAAAACCGTGACTTTTCCGGATCGGGGGTACTATCGGACCCTTCGCGAAAAACTGGGGTGGGGTGGTCAGTTGGAACTTGCTACTATCCGTCGACAAAAGGGCTAAGTTTACTATCCGTCGAGAAAAAGGCTGAAAACACACAGGGCTGGTCACCTCCGCGGGATGGAGGGTTTCCAGCAGGCAATTCCCCGTTGAATTCAGTTCGTTCGATTTTTGGGGGAGGGCAGATTCCGCGGTGACATCCGGCCGGAGAAACCTTGCGAGGTTGGCAGCATTCCAGTAGGTTTCCAAATGTCTGAAGACTTTTCCCGCAACGGGAGCCTCTTTTCTTTGCGGGAAAGTATCCGACCGGTTCCACCCTGAGGTAGGTGGGATGCCAGCTGAGCTGTTTCGAAAAAAGGACCGGCCGAGCTGTGTCAAAAAACGAGTCGCCCAGCAAGGCATGAGGTAGCTAGCCTGGAAACGCAGGGCTTCTAGGAGCGAATTAGGGAGGAAAGATTGTGGAGGAAAAGGGGATCAGGAAAGAGCTACTCCAAAGCACTTGTCCCCTGTCCTTCCTACCGGGCTAACGGGTTAACGGAAGATCAGACTTCAGACTATTGAAAGGCAAGGATGTCTACCATGCTGGTAGGGATTTCCCGGAGCATAAGCGGCAATCGAGAGTCGTGGGATACCAGTTTCAAGTTTGCTCGTGGAATCCCAGTGAGATTCCAGGGGATAACTTTGTCGCGAAGCAGAACTCTCCCCAGATGTTGGAATCGGGGTGGCTTCCTGTCACGAGGGGGACTTCCTTTTAAAACATATTTGCCGGAGCCGGGTCCGGATGTGCGGATTCGGCCTAGTTGCTGTCACCGATTACCCGCTGGCAGACAATATTCACCGGGCAAAAACCGCTTAGGAGATGTTTTGGCCAGACTCCTCGGGTGGCAGGAGAACGGCTCCGGAGTTAGGGGATTTGCCGGGAGCCTCTTGTGGGTGCTAATGGCCCTCGTGCTCCTTTTGGTTTTCGTGGGCCTTGCTCCGGCGGCGGTCGGAGGGGAAAAGGGCACTGGCCGTTTTGCCGAGGAACTTTCTGGGGTAACCTTCGCCTCCGGGCTCTTTAGTGGCTCGAGTGGAATGGTTCCGTCGAGCGTGGAAGTAGGCCCATCAGCTGGAGAGGCGAATGGAGCTGCCGTGGCCGAGGAAACCCAAGAAAAATCAACTTCTGCGGAGGGTCCTTCGAGCATGGATTCCCCGGGGGGTAACTCGGAAGGGGAGGATCGGCAGCTCCCGCCCCAGCCCCAAGGGGAGGGGGAAAATAGAGAGCAAAATCCAGAAGAAATTCGTTCCGGTAATTCCTCTTCGGCCCGGAGCGACTCAACGGACAAGCGGCAGAGTGAAGGCGGTTTGGGGGAGCGGCCGGGAGTACCATCCTCATTGGTTGGTAAAGATGGAGCCGGACCGAAGGGGGAGCAAGAGCCGCCGGCCGAAATTCCGGTAGATAAAGCTTCCCCCCCGAGTCTGGGGGCTGGGAAGGCGGAGACATCTCCCCAGCGACCTTATCTTCTCCGATACCGCTTTCAGCCGGGGGAAGAGGTGCGGTGGGAGATCCTCCAACAGGCTCGAGTAAAAACCACAGTAGGAGGGACCACCCAGGTGGCCGAGTCGGTAACTCAATCCGTTAAACTTTGGCGGGTGCGGGAATGCACCCCGGAAGGAACCGTTACGTTTGAACACCTGGTGGAATCGGTGGAAATGTGGCAGCGACTGACCGGTCGGGAGGAGGTCCGTTACAGTAGCCGGAGTCCGGGAGATCCTCCCCGGGGGTTCGAAGCGATCGCGGCCAGCTTGAACGTCCCCTTAGCGACCGTCACCATGGATGCCCGCGGCCGAATTTTGAAGCGGGTACGACATCCGGTAAAAACGCTTGTCGATACCGAACCGCTGATGACAATTCTCCTGCCGGAAGAGCCGGTGTCCCCGGGGGCGAGCTGGTCATTTCCCTACGAGTTAGAAATCCCGCTTGAGAACGGGATGATGAAGGTCGTGAAGGCGGCTGAGATCTACAAGCTCCGGGAAGTGCGGTCCGGGGTGGCCATCATCGAAATAACCACGAAGGTGCTTACTCCGATTAACGACCCTCGCTTGGAGGCCAAGCTTGTTCAGAGGGAGCGGGAAGGAGTAGCCCATTTCGACATCGAGGCCGGCCGACTCATTCGACAGGAGCACGAGCTCGATCGGCGAGTAACAGGATTTAGCGGCCAAGCGAGCTTGCTGCAGTATTCCAGCCGCCTTACCGAATCCTTTCTCAATTCGCGAAGCGACACGGCCCGGCTTCCAGCAGCCTCACCTCCAGCAAGGTGAGGGGACTTCGCTCATCGATTGGGAGTCGGAAAAAGAGAATGGTCCCAAAATTGGCGGCCAATAGCCGGCCTGATCCCTCCCTCCACGGATTTCCCTTACACGGATGTCCTGTTTTCAGGATTTGAGAAGGTCGGGAATCCCCCGGGCGGGCATGTATTTCCGCCAAAAAAAAACGAGTTTTGGGAAAACCCGTGCGGGGCAATGTGTACAAAAGATCATTGAGGCAAGGTGGTGCGAACCGCTCTTAGGGGGCTGGCGAACCCCCCGACCTGCTAAATCGGGTGCTTTCTGTTTGGCAGAGATTCTTCCGTTTTTCCTCTAAAGCTACTTACCCAAGGGGCAGAAAAATTTTTGGCTCCTAGGAGCGAGTGCTGCCTTGGCTCCCCAGCGGGAGCTTGAGTCTCTCCTCACCTAACTCCTTTCCAAAGTTTCCCCATCTATCGGGCGGCTGCCTTTGCCAAGTCCTCTCGACCGGATATACTTAGCACAGGTTTGGGAGGTAAGCCGCTTTTTGACGGCACGGTCGCCACCCTTGGGT
>Ga0308415_1000397_pt1 | contig 18910 bp, 13 predicted proteins | sample HotsprSampleOS55_FD_203465 | JGI IMG/M metagenome (GOLD analysis project Ga0308415, IMG submission 203465) | Hot spring phototrophic mat microbial communities from Octopus Spring, Yellowstone National Park, Wyoming, United States - 20090730_OS55 ... | reverse complement strand
GCCACGGCCGCACCGCCTACCTGGGTGTGTGATCGGTGCGGTGCGGTGCTGGCCTACGAGCCCGGCGCGCAGACGCTCGTCTGTCGCTATTGCGGCCACACGAACCGGATCCGCGCGGTCGAGCGGGCACCGGTCGAGAACGAGCTCGACCCCGTCTTGCGGCGGCTATCCGACGAGCCCCGGCTGCCGCCGCCGATCCCGCGCAAATGCGACCAGTGCGCCTACGAGTTCACGCTGCCGCCCGGACGCCATGCCGGAGCGTGCCCTTCTTGTGGGAGCCCTTCGGTCGCGGATCCCGCGGCTTTCCGGGCGCTCGCGCCCGACGGCGTGCTGCCCTTCGTGATCGCCGAGCCGGACGGCCGGCGGCTCGTCCGGCAATGGCTCGAGGGGCTCTGGTTCGCGCCCTCGCGGCTCGCCCGGGAGGCGCGTACGGGCGGGAGGCTCGAGGGCCTCTACGTGCCGCACTGGACCTTCGACGCCGAGAGCCGGAGCTGGTACCGGGGCCGGCGCGGCGACGTCTATTACGAAACGCGCTGGGTCGAACGGGTGGTGGACGGAAGGCCCGTTCGGCACGTCGTTCAGGTGCCGAAGATCCGCTGGACGCCGGTCGAGGGACGGCTCGCGCGCGATTTCGACGATGTCCTCGTGGTCGCGGGCGACGAGCTGCCCGAGCGCCTGGTCGAGCGGCTCGAGCCTTGGGACCTCGAGGGCCTCAAGGGCTACGGGCCCGATTATCTCGCGGGCTTCGCGAGCGAGCTCTACAAGCGCTCGGTGGCCGAGGCGCACGAGGCCGCCAAGGCACGGATGCGGGCGGTGATCGAGCAGGACGCCAGGATCGCGATCGGCGGCGATCAGCAGATCGTCGAACGGCTCGACGTCGCGCTCGCGAACGAGACCTACAAGCTCGTGCTGCTCCCCGTCTGGGTCGCGCGCTTCAAGTTCATGGGCAAGGACTATCGCGTCTTGGTCAACGGCCGGACCGGTGAGGTCCTCGGCGAGCGGCCCTGGAGCCTCTGGAAGATCCTGGGTGCCGTCCTGCTCGTGCTAATGGTCCTCCTGGGTCTGTTCCTCTTGGGCCGAGCCGGCTCCGGCGGGCTCGAGGTCTAAGGAGCGATCGGCCGCCGGTTGCGCGGCGAGCCTTCGATCGCGATCCCGAGGAGCGGGATCACGACCCGCACCGGTGCGGGCTCGGGCGGCCGCCAGTCACGGGCGCGGTAGAGCACGAGCTCCCGATCCGGGAGCGGCCGGTAGGGTACGGCGCGGACCGGAATCCGGGCGAGCTCGACGAAGCGGTCGGAGGCGAGCACGCGTTCGAAGCGGGCCATCACCGAAAGATCGGTCCAGAAATCGGCCTCGGCCACGACCATGTCGACCCCTTCGCGAGCCAGCCGTTCGGCGATCTCGGCTTCGCTCCGCGGGTTCTCTCTCACGCCCAAGGTCCGGCGGGCCTCGACCTCGAGCAGGAACTTGTCGGCGCGAAGCACGGCGAGGTCCTCGCGGCCACTCGCCTTGAGCCAGAAGACCAGCGTGCCGTCGCGTTCACCCGACACGAGCACCGTCGAGCCGGGCCGGGCGAGGGCGGCGGCGGTGGCGGCCGCCTCCCGATAGCCGGTGATCGCGGGCGGTCGCGCGAGCAGAAGGCCTTGGGTGAACCCCGCGAGGCCCAGGAGCAGGGCCACGCGGCCGGCCCAAGGGGCGGGCACGGTCCGGGCCAGCGCGAGGAGCCCCAGGGCCGCGATCGGCGGGAGGAGGTGGAGCCCCTGGCGATCCTCCTTGAGCGCCGTGAGGGAGAAGGAGAAGAAGAGGTAGGCGCAGAGAAGCCAGCCCAGGAGCAAAGGCAGCTCGCGGGCGAGCGAGCCGTCGCGCAGGAGCGTGGGGAGCCGGAGGAGGAAGAGAAGCGCCACGAGGAGGAGCGCGATCCCGCCCATCCGCGGCAGCTCGAGCAGGTACCAGATCCAGCTCCAGGCTTCGCTCGGCTGCAGGACGAGATCTTCCGCTCCGGCGAGGTTGGCGAGGTTGTGGCGGCCGAAGACGGCCTGGTGGACGACCCACGGCAGGACCGCGGCGGCCAGAACAAGATGGGCGCTTCGGACCGAGCGGTCGCGGATCGCCGCGCGGCCGAGGCGGAGCCAGGCGGCGAGCGGCAGGAGCGGCAGGGCGTAGACGGTCGTGAGCTTGGTCCAGATCCCCGCGGCGAGCGCCGCGGTCCCACCCCACAGGCTCGCGCGCCGACCGTCGCGCAGCCAGGCGAGGAAAGAGGCCGCGGCGAGGGCGGGAAAGGCGGCGGATGGGATCTCGAGCATGACCTGCCGGGCCCAGAAGGCGATCGCGGGCGCGCCCAGGACGAGGAGCGCACCACCCACGGCACCGGCTTCGCCGAGCTGCGGGCGCAGGATGGCCGCCACGGCGAGGCCGAGCAGCAGGGCGTGCAGGGCGACGGGGAGAAGGCTCACGCTCTCCGACACGCCGAAGGCCAAGACGAAGGGCAAGCTCACCACGTAGAAGAGCGGCGGAAAGAAGAAGAAGGTGAGGGCGGGCCAGGTGAGATAATAATCGAAGGCCCACTGCACCGGATGGGCGAGCGGCAACTCGCGCAGCGCATCGGCCAACAGCACGCCGTTCAATGCATGGCGTGGCGCATCGGCCCAAAGGAACCCGTCCGGGGCGGGAGCGGTCAGCCAAAGGGCGAGTGCCGCCGCGGCGACGGCCGTGACCCCGGCCGCGAGACGGAGGCGCCGCACGGGAAGATCCGTCACGAGGCGAGCGAATAGAGGTCGGCCGGCTCGGCCACGAGGTCCCAGGCGAGCCGCGTGCAGACGGCGAGCGTCAGGAGCGCGAAGAGCACCCGGAGCTGCTCGCCCCGGAGCGCGCTGCTCGCGCGCGCACCGAGCTGGGCGCCGACCACCCCCCCGACGATCAGCAACAGGGCCAAGACGATGTCGACCGTCCGGTTGTTGTGGGCGTGGAGGAAGGTCGTGAGCGCGGTCACACAGGCCACCTGGAGGAGCGAGGTGCCGACCACCACACGGGTCGGCATCCCGATGAGGTAGATCATCGCCGGGATCATGACGAAGGCACCGCCGACGCCGAGCACGGCGGCCATGACCCCGACCAGCGCCCCGGCCGCGAGCGGGACGAAGGCACTGATGTAGAGGCGCGACTCGGTGAAGCGGATCTTGAGCGGAAGGCGGTGGATCAGGAGGTGGCGGCGGGCTCGTTGCGGAGGGCGCGGTACCGGCCGCCGCTGGGCCCAAAGCGCCCGACTGCTCTCGACCAGCATGAGGCCGCCCACGATCGCGAGCAGGAGAACGAAGCCCAAGGAGATGACCGTCTCGACCTGACCGATCGCGGCGAGCCAGCGGAAGAGCAGGACACCCGCAGCGGAGCCGAGAAAGCCTCCGGCGGTCAAGACGAGCCCCATCTTGACGTCGACCGTGCCGCGCCTGAGGTGGGCCAAGACACCGGAGACCGAGGAGGCGAGGACCTGGGGCGCGGCGGTCCCGACCGCCACCGCGGGCGGGATCCCGATGAAGATCAAAAGCGGCGTGATGAGGAATCCCCCGCCCACGCCGAAGACGCCGGAAAGGAAGCCGACCGCCCCGCCGAGACCCAGCAACAGGAGAAGGTTGGCCGAAAGCTCGGCAATCGGGAGATAGATGTCCATGGAGCGAGCGGCCGGCCGCGGCGGGTGAGCCGACTGACACGCCCTACCACACTCGCTGTCAAGCCGAACCGGCGCGGCGTCGACCGATCGCGCGCCGAGCGTGGCGGCGAGCTCACGCCCGGTGGGCCAGGGACACGTCACCTTCTCGAGCCAGGCGGCGGATCGCCTCGCGGAAGGCCGCGACCGTGTCCTCGACCTCGGTCGGCCCGTGGGTCGCGGAAGCGAGCATCGCGAGCTGGCCGCTCACGTCGATCCCGGCCGTGAGCAGGGCCAAGCGGATGCGCTGGGCGAGCCGAGGCGGGCGGGCCTTGAGTTCGTCGAAGGGGATCGCGAGCGGATCGAAGCGCAGCGGGTCGAGTGGTCTGCCGTTCGGGTTCGGGAAGATGTGGACGCCCGAAAAAGTGCCGTAGGCGGCCCAGGGGACGCCGAGCTCGGCGAACAGGGCGTTGAGCTTCTCGCGCAGACTCGCGGCCGTGGCGTTCGCCCTGGCACAGGGATCACCCGAAGCGATCAATTCCAGGGCGGTGATGCCGGCCGCGGCCGAGACGGGATTGGCGTTGAAGGTGCCGGGATGGCCGATCTTCTCCTCGCCCCGTTCGCGGGTGCGGGCGAAATCGAGCGCGTCCAGGATTTCGGCACGGCCGCCCACCGCACCGCCGGGCAGCCCGCCGGCGACGATCTTGGCGAAGGTCGAAAGATCGGGCCGCACCCCGTAGACCGCTTGGGCGCCGCCCGGAGCCACCCGGAAACCCGTCACCACCTCGTCGAAGATCAGCAGCACCCCGTGCCGTTCCGTGAGTGTGCGCAGGGCCTGGGGGAAGCCATCGCGGGTGGGCACCATGCCGAACGAGGCCCCGGTCGGCTCCAGGATCACGGCGGCGATCTGCCGGTCGTTCTCGAGCACCGCCTCGACCGCGGCGAGGTCGTTCGGGTCGCACAGCACGACGTTCTCGGCGATACCTTCGAGGACACCGCGGGTGGCGGTCCCGTCCATGTGGTTCTGCCAGCCCGAGGTCATGTGGTCGTGCCAGCCGTGGAAATGGGTGCGGAAGCGGAGAATCTTGCGGCGGCCGGTGAAGGCCCGGGCGAGCCGGACGGCCAAGAGCGTCGCCTCGGTCCCCGAACTCGTGAAGCGGATTTTCTCGCAGGACGGCACGAGCGCCCGGATCGTCTCGGCCCAGCGGACCTCGAGCGGATGGTTGGCGCCCGGGTGGGTCGTGGCGGCGAGTGCCCGCTGGGCCGCCTCCGTCACGACGGGATGGCAATGACCCAAGAGCAGCGCCCCGTGGCCGCCGAACCAATCGACGTAGCGGTTGCCGTCGACGTCCCATTTGTGCGGGCCCCGGGCCCGCTCGACGTAGATGCCGTAGGGCTCGAGGAAGCGACCGTCGTGGGTGACGCCGGAGGGAAAGAGCTCGCGGGCCCTTCGGGCGAGCTCCGCCGAGCGCGGCGTGCGGGCCCGATAGGCCTCTTCGAGCGAGCGGTTGTCGTGGAGCACAGCCATGCGCGGCCTCCCGATCGGACCGGACGCTCGAACCTAGCAGGAGTTGGATCGAGCGGAACCGGGCGGTGGTGCATGGCCGGCGCGCCAACCCGCGCGGTTCGCCGGAGGTTCGGCGCGGCTTGCCGGTGATACCGACGCTCGGCGGCGCCCGGTAGGATGGCTGCATGGCCGATGTGCCGAACGAACCCGCAAGGGCCCCTCTCGCGCGGCGTGGCGAGCGGCGCGTGACGCCCGCAGCCGCGCGCACCACGCCGATCCCCTCGCAGGAACGCGCGCCGTTCCGCCTCGTCGCCCATGCGGTCGGCTGGCTCCTGTTGCTGCTGGCCGGCGCCATGGTCTTGCCGATGGCGGTCGACCTGGCCGACGGTCACCCGGATTGGAAGGGCTTCGCGGGCGGCGTGCTTCTGACATCGTTCGTAGGGGTGGCCCTGCTCCTCGCCACGCGCGGACCGCTGCCGCCGATCGACCTGCGGACGGGCTTTCTCTTGACTTCCCTCACCTGGGCGGCGGTCGCCTGGTTCGCCACCCTGCCCTTCGAGCTCGGCAGCGTCGATCTCTCCGTCACCGACGCGGTGTTCGAGACGGTCTCGGGGCTCACTACGACCGGCGCCACGGTGATCGTCGGGGTGGATGCGGCACCGCGCGGGCTGTTGCTCTGGCGCTCGCTCCTTCAATTCGTCGGCGGCGCCGGGATCGTCCTGATCGGCCTCGTCATGCTGCCGTTCCTGCGGATCGGCGGGATGCAGCTCTTCCGCACCGAGAGTTCGGACAAGTCCGACAAGCTGCTGCCTTCGACCGGCGCGCTCGTGGCCCGGCTGTTGGGGGTGTATCTCGTGCTCGTCACAGCCTGCACGATCGCGCTCACGACCGTCGGGCTCGATCTCTTCGATGCGGTGAATCACGCGATGACCGCGGTCTCGACCGGCGGCTTTTCGACCAGGGACGCCTCGATCGGCGCGTTCGCGAACCCCGCGGTCGAGTGGGTGCTGATCCTCTTCATGCTGCTGGGCGCCTTGCCGTTCGTGCGCTTCCTCGCGATCCTCCAGGGTCGGGGCCGTCTCTTCTGGCAGGATGGCCAGATCCGGGTGTTCCTCGGGATCGTCCTCGCCGTGGCCTCGGCCCTCGCCGTCTGGCTCGTCGCGGCGGATGGGCGGGCCGTGCCCGCGGCTTGCCGGGCCGCACTGTTCGCCACCGTCGCGGTCCTGACCACCACCGGATACGCCGCCGAGGACTGGCAGAGTTGGGGCACGCCCGTGCTCGGCCTCTTCCTCGCGATCACGGTGCTCCGGGCGTGCACCGGTTCCACCGCCGGCGGCATCAAGATCTTCCGGGTCCAGATCCTCTGGACCGCCTCGCTCCTTTACGTGCAGAGCTTGATCCTGCCGAGCCGAGTGAGGCGGCCGCGCTATGCCGGCCGGCCGATCGACCAGGAGCTGATCGGCTCGGTGCTGAGCTTCGTGTTCTTCTTCATCGGAAGCTGGGGCGTCTTCACCGTCCTGCTCTCGGCCCTGGGCCTCGACCTTTTGACGGCGATCTCCGGGGCCGCCACGGCCCTCGCCAACGTCGGGCCGGGGCTCGGTGCGATCATCGGCCCGGCCGGCAACTTCCAGTCCTTGAGCGAGCCGGCCAAATGGCTGCTCGTGCTCGCCATGTTGTTGGGCCGGCTCGAATTCTTCACCCTCCTCGTGGTCCTGCACCCGGCCTTCTGGCGGCGCTAGGACCGCCTCGCCACGGCCGCGACCGAGGCACCGCCGGGAAGGGTCGGCAACGCCTCCTCCAGTAAGAGCTCGACCGCCCGATCGGCGGCGTCCTCGAAGGGCACGAGCACGATGTCGGCGCCGAGGCGGGCGAGTTCGGACTCCTCCTCCGCGCTCCGGGCGACCACCGCGACCCGGCCGGCGAAGCCCGCCGCCCTGAGCGACTGGAGGATCGCCCGACGCGGATCGTCGTGGGTCAATCCGCGCTCGAGCCCGGGTAGGGTCACGACCACCCAGCGCACAGCCGCGAGTGGGAGGCTCTGGAGCCGCTCGGGATCGCTCGCATCGCCGTAGACGACGCGCAGGCCCTGGGCGCGGGCGAGGCGGACGACGAGCGGGTCGAAATCGACCGCGAGGACCGTCATGCCCCTGGCGAGAAGCCGACTCGCCAGGGCCGAGCCGAAGCGGCCGAAACCCAAGACGAGGACGTCGGCCCGGCCGAGATCGGCACCCCGATCCTCCGCGGGCTCGCGTACCGTCTCGCGCCGCTCGAAGGGGCGCAGGAGCGGCTCCAACAAAGCGTACAGCTCGTGCGACCAGATGATCATGTAGGTCGAGGCGGCGATCGTCACGAGGCCCACGAGGGTGGTGAGCCCCTGCGCCGCCTCGCTCACATGGCCCAGGCTCACGCCCATGGCGACGAAGACGAGCGAGAACTCGCTGATCTGGGCGACCGTGAGACCGGCCAGGAAGCCGGTCCGCTTGCGGAACCCCATCGCGCCCATGATCGCGAGCACGATCAGGGGGTTGCCCACCAAGACGAAGAGCGAGAAGGCGATCGCCGGGAGGAGATCGGCGCGCATCCGGGCGAGATCGAGCCGGCTGCCGAGGGCCACGAAGAAAAACAACAGCAGAAAATCGCGCAGCGGCGAGAGCCGTGCGGAAAGGGCGTCGCGGTAGGGGGTCGAAGCCAGCGCGACACCGGCCAGGAGCCCGCCCAGCTCCTTGCCGAGCCCGAGCGCGTCGGCGACCGCCGCCCCGCCGGCGGCGAGCGCCACCGCGAAGAGTAGCAAGAGCTCGGGGTTGCGGGCGAGCCGCTCGGTCAAAGGATCGGCCAGGAAGCGGACGAACGCGAGCACGAAGAGGAGGAAGAGGCCGCCCGCGCCGATCACGAGGACGACGGCACGGTGCGGATCCTCGGCACCCTCCCCCACGCCGAAGGCCGAGAGCACGATCATCGCGAGCACGACCACGATGTCCTGGACGATCAAGAAGCCGAGGGCCACGCGGCCGTGGAGCGAGTCGATCTCGCGTTTGTCGGACAAGAGCTTCACGATGATGATCGTGCTCGAGAAGGTGAGCGCCACCGCGACGTAGAACGCCTCGAGCGGCGGCATCGAAAAGGCGAGGCCCAGGAGGAAGCCGAAGAAGGCGGTGAAGACGACTTGGCCCAGACCGGTGGCGAGCGCCACCGCGCCCAGCGAGCGGACGAGGCCGAGGTCGAGCTTGAGGCCCACGAGGAAGAGCAGCACGGCGATGCCGAGCTCGGCCAGGAGCTCGACCTCGTCGGCCGCGCGGACCAGACCGAAGCCGGCCGGGCCCGCGAGGATGCCGACCAGGATGAAGCTCACGACGAGCGGCTGACGCAGGAGGAGGCCCACGAGCCCGACGAGGGCGGCGAGCCCGAGCAGCGCCGCGATCTCGGCGAAGACCGAACCGAATGCGGCAGCGCTCATCGGGCCGGGTCGGGCAATGGCCCCGGCGTTGCCGGAGCAGCGTCGGGCGGTACGGTCAAGAGATCGAGCTCGGCGCGGCGGAGCAGCTCCTCGGCGACGCTGCCGAGCAGGAGCTTGCCGAGCCCGACCCGGCCGCGGGTGGCCACGATCAGGAGATCGGCGCGGACCTTGCGTGCAGCCTCGAGGAGCACATCGGCGACCGGGCGGTCGCCCGCGAGCACGAGCCGGCGGGCGCGGACGAGGCCCGTCTCGGCGAGGAAGCGGGCGAGCGCGGCAGCCGCCTCGCGCTTCTCCTGGGCGCGCAGCGGCTCGGCTTCGCGGGCGGTCACGGGCGTGCGCAGGAGGAGCGTCGCCGCGGCCGTCGGATGGACGTGGACCGCGGCGAGCGTGGCGCGCCGGTCGAGGCCGAAGCACCGGGTGGCGAGCGCCGCCGCCTTCGCTCCCGGTGAGAGATCGGTCGCCAGGAGAACGCGGCGATAGGCTGCTGCGGGCACGCCGTTGGCGACCAAGACCGGAAGCGCGGCGGCGCGGATCACCCGCTCGGCGGTCGTCCCCGTCAGGACCCCGCGCAGGAGCTGGCGGCGCGGCGGCCCCAGGACGATCAGCTCGGCGCCACTCTCGGCCGCTGCCGCCAGCACACCCTCGAACGCCTCGCCGAGGCGGAGCTCGAAGCGGCAACCGACCCGGTCCTCCCGCCGGCAGGTCTCGGTGAGCTCGCCGAGCAGGAGCTCGGCTTCGCGACGCTCGGCTTCGACGAGCCGGGCCGGCCGATCCGGGTCCACCACGTGGACGAGGAGGAGCTCGGCCTCGAGCTGGCGAGCGAGCAGGACGGCGCGACGGAGTGCCCGATCCGAGCGGGTCGAGAAGTCGGTCGCGAGGAGGATCGTGCGCATCGCAGCTCCCCCGGGAGCGAAGCCGAGGCTGGGGCTCACCGGCGAAGAGCTAACATCGTCCGAGGAGCCCGGCGAGGACCGGTTCCGCGACGCCGTGCCCTGCTGCTATGACCGCGGCCGACCCTGACGAGTGTTGTTCGGATGATCCCGCGTTATTCCCGGCCCGCGATGGCCTCGATCTTCGCGCCCCGCGCGCGGCTTTCGACCTGGCTCGAGGTCGAGCTCGCCGCCGCCGAAGCGATGGCCGAGCTCGGCCTCGTGCCGGCTGCCGACATCGCCACCTTGCGGCAGAAGGTCGCCGAAGCCGGGCCCGCGCTCGTCGATCCCGAGCGGGTCGAGGAGATCGAGAAGATCACGCGGCACGACGTGATCGCCTTCTTGACCCACCTCGAGGAGCGGCTCGGCCCCGAGGCGCGCTGGCTGCACCTCGGCATGACGAGCTCGGATCTGTTGGACACCGCGCTCGCGATCCAGCTCGTCCGCGCGGGCGACCTCCTGCTCGAGGGCGTGGACCGCGTGCTCGCCGCGCTGCGCCGACGGGCGCTCGAGCACCGCGACACGCCGTGCATCGGCCGCTCCCACGGGATCCACGCCGAGCCCACGAGTTTCGGGCTCAAGCTCCTCGGCCACTGGGCCGAGTTCCGCCGTTGCCGCGACCGCCTCGTGACCGCCCGCGGCGAGATCGCGACGTGCGCGATCAGCGGCCCGGTCGGGACCTTCGCCTCGGTGCCACCCGAGGTCGAGGCCGCGGTCGCCCGCCGCTTCGGTCTCGCGGTCGAGCCGGTCTCGACCCAGGTGATCCCGCGCGATCGGCACGCCGCGTTCCATTGCGCCCTCGCGCTCCTGGCGAGTGCCGTCGAGCGGCTCGCCACCGAGATCCGCCATCTCCAGCGCACCGAGGTCGGCGAGGCCGAGGAATATTTCCACCCGGGCCAGAAGGGCAGCTCGGCCATGCCGCACAAGCGCAACCCCGTGCTGTCGGAAAATCTCTGCGGGCTCGCCCGGATGATCCGCGCGGCGGTGACACCCGCGCTCGAAAACGTCGTGCTCTGGCACGAGCGCGACATCTCGCACAGTTCGGTCGAACGGGTGATGCTGCCCGATGCCTGCATCCTCGCCGATTTCGCCCTCGATCGGCTGGCCGGACTCGTCGAGCGGCTCGTCGTCCATCCCGAACGCATGCGACGCAACCTCGAGGCGACGGGCGGCCTCTACAACTCCCAGAGGGTCCTGCTCGCGCTCACCGAGGCGGGGCTGCCGCGTCAGGAAGCCTACGTCCTCGTCCAGCGCAACGCGATGCGCGCCTTCGAAGAAGGGCAGCCGTTCCTCGACCTCCTGCTCGCCGATCCGGAAGTGGCGGGGCGCCTCGGGCCCGAGCGGCTGCGGGAGCTCTTCGACCCCCGCTGGCACCTGCGTCGCGTGCCCGAGATCTTCGAGCGCGTGCTCGGGCCGGAAGCCGCGTCGTGAGGCGGGCATCCGCGTTTCTCGCGGGGCTCCTCCTCGCCGGACCGGCCTCGGCCGGGATCTTGATCGAAGGCCGGCTCGAGGGTGTGCCGCTGCGGCTCGAGCTCGCCCTGCCCGGCGAGCCGGGTGGCGAGCTCGTGCGCGCCACGGTCGCGGGCGAGCCGCTCCTCCTCGACCTCGCACGGGGGACGATCGAGCCGCCGCGTGCCAGCCGGACCCGCGCACCCGCCGGCGGGTCGGAAGTCGGGCTCGTCCAGCTCGCCCCCCTGGGTGGTGGAGCGACGATCGCGGGCCATGCCGGGGCCTGGCAGGTCTTGACCGAGGACGGTCGGATCTGCGGCGAAGTCCTGGCGTCGGCTTGGATGCTGCGCTTCCTCGAGCCCGCGGTGCGCGCGCTCGAGCTGCTCGAGGCGCACGATCCGCGGTTCGAGCCGCGGGCGAGGCACGGCTGCAGCCCGCTCGGCTTCCGTCATTGGACCGGCCGGGGCTGGCCGCTCCTGGTGGGCGGCCGGAGCGAAGCCGTGTTCGTCACCGAGCGGATCCGCTTCGACCACCCGTTCCAGCCGGCGAGCGGGCCGGACGGGGCGGTGCCGCGCTGAGGGGGTCCTCCGGCCAGGCGTGTTTGGGGTAGCGGCCGCGCATCACACGCCGCACCTCCGCCCAACTGCCGCGCCAAAAGCCGGGCAGATCGCGGGTCCGCTGGATCGGCCGGCCGGCGGGTGAGAGAAGCTCCAGGACGAGAGGCACGCGCCCCTCGAGGACCATCGGGTGGCGGTCCATCCCGAACAGCTCCTGGACGCGGACCGCGACCACGGGCTCACCGCGGCCGTAATCGATCGGCACGGACCGGCCGCTCGGCAGGGCGAGGCGGGGCGGTGCCAGCCGGTCGAGCGCGCGTCGCTGCTCGGCCGAGAGCCGCGCGAGAAGGGCCTCGGCGAGGTCCACGCGCGCGAGGTCGGCGAGCCCCCTGCAGCCGGCGAGGAACGGTCCGAGCCATTCATCGAGCGTCGCCGCGAGCGTGGCGTCGTCCTGGCGCGGCAGGGCGAGCTCGGGTACCGCGGCTTCGAGCCAGCGGAGCCTCACGCGCAGCGCGCGCGCCGCCTCCGTCCACGCGAGCCGCTCGAGCCCGATCGCGCGCAGGCCGGCGAGCAGAGCGCGGTGCACGACCGCGGGATCCGGGCGCACGAGGGGGCGAGCGACGAGCTCGACGACCCCGAGCCGTTCGACTTCCCGGGCGACGACGCAGCCCGAGGTCCGATCGAAGGTGACTTCCTCGACCCGCTCGATCCGGTCGCCTGCGACACGCCGCACCGTGGCCTCGTCGAGCGCCGCGGCGGCGAGGATCCGGCCCTCGGCACCGGCATCGTCGAGCTCGGCCACGGCGAGCCAAGCCGCACGGGCGAGGTCGGAGGCGGGATCGACGGTCGCTCCTCGGCCGTTCGCGAGCAGGAACCTGCCGCCGCCCCCCGCTCGGGCCCGGCAAATCCGTTCGGGCCAAGCGAGGGCCACGAGCGCGCCGGCCGATTCGGGCTCGATCGGCCCGTCGGGTCGGCCGACCAGGTGTGCGAGCTGGTCGCGGATACGGGCGATCTCGGCGAGGGCCGCGGGCTCGCCCCGGGCCCCCTCGGCCAGGCGACGGAGCTTGAGGGCGAGGTCGGGGTCCCGCTCGCTCCGCCAGGGATCCCGGCTCGACAACAGCGCCGCGAGCGCGATCGCCGTCGGCCCCTGGCCGCGATCGACCCCGGCCGCGAGCAGATGCGCGAGCCGTGGATGGAGGGGCAGATCGGTGAGCCGGCGGCCGTGCGGGGTGATCCGACCCTCGCGGTCGAGGGCCCCGATCGCGACGAGCGCGCGCCGGGCAACTTCGAGGTGGGCCTCGGGCGGTGGGTCGAGCCAGGCGAGCGATCGTGGATCGGCGACACCCCAGGCAGCGAGCTCCAAGAGCAGGGGTGCCAAGTCGGCGTAGAGGATCTCGGCGCGGGGATGGGCCACCATGCCCCGCTCCTCGGCCTCGGCCCAAAGCCGCAGGCAGAGCCCGGGCCCGAGACGACCCGCGCGGCCGCGCCGCTGTTCGGCCGAGGCGAGGGCGATCCGCTCGGTGACGAGCCGGGTCGTGCCGGTCCGCGGGTCGAGCCGCGGCCGACGGCAGAGGCCGCTGTCGACGACCGCCGTGACACCTTCGACGGTGAGGCCCGTCTCGGCCACGTCGGTCGCGAGCACCACTTTGCGCGAACCTGGCGGTGCAGGGGCGAGCGCGGCGTCCTGTTCGGCCCGCGGCAGGTCCCCGTGCAGGGGGCGGATCACGAGGTCGGGGCGGCGCGCCGCCAGCGCCGCGGCCGCGGCGCGGATCTCGCGCGCTCCCGGCAAAAAGACGAGGACGTCACCCGAGCTTCGCTCGAGCGCCTCTTCGACCGCCGCCACCACCGCCGGTGCGAGTGGTGCCCCGCGCGGCTGCGGCCGCCAGAGCGTCGCCACGGGGAAGCTTCGCCCCTCGGCGCGCAGCACCGGCGCGCCATCCATGAGCTTCGCCACGCGCTCCGCCTCGAGGGTGGCCGACATGGCGAGGAGCCGGAGGTCGGGGCGAAGGGCGCTCCGAACCTCCAGCAAGAGAGCGAGCGCGAGATCGGTTTCGAGCGCCCGTTCGTGGAGCTCGTCGAGGATCACGAGGCCCACACCTTCGAGGGCGGGATCGCCCTGCAGGCGGCGCAGCAGGAGCCCGTCGGTGACGACCTCGATCCGCGTCCGCGGGCCCGCCACCCGCTCGAAGCGGACCGCCCAGCCGACCGTCTCGCCGGGCGGTTCGCCGAGGAGTGCCGCCATCCGCCGAGCGAGGAGTCGGGCAGCGAGCCGGCGCGGCTCCAGGAGGAGGATCCGCCGCTCCGAAAGCCAGGGCTCGGCCAAGAGTGCGAGCGGGACGAGCGTGCTCTTCCCGGCTCCGGGCGGAGCGACGAGCACGGCCGTTCCGTGTCGTGCGAGGGCGGTCGCGAGACCCGGCAGGACCGAGCGGACGGGAAGCTCGGGAAGGGCGAGCGGAGCGGGCTGCATCGTCCGGGAGCTGGGCGCCCGGAAAGCTTCGCGCAAGGGCGACGGGCGGGCTCGGCCGGGCTCAGATCAGCCCCTGACTGCGGAAGCTCAGATGCCGGTTCTTGCCGATGATCACGTGGTCGTGGACGAGGATGTTGACAGCCGCGAGTGCTTTGACGACCGCGCGGGTCGTCTCGATGTCCTGCTGCGAGGGGGTGGGGTCGCCCGAAGGGTGGTTGTGGACCATGATGATCGCGGATGCCGCGAGCTCCAATGCGCGCTTGACCACTTCGCGCGGATAGAGCGGCGTGTGGTCGACCGTGCCGCGGCTCTGCTGCTCGTCGCGGATCAAAATGTTCTTGCGGTCGAGGAAGAGGATACGGAACTGCTCGGTCGGCTCGTGGGCGAGCGTGACACGCAGATAGTCGAGGAGTGCCGCCCACGAGCCGATCACCGGCCGGTCGCGGATCTCTTCTTTGAGAACCCGCTGCATCAGGGCGTGGACCGCTTTCAAAAGGACCTGGGTGAAGTACAGATCGTCGTCGCGCTGCCGACTGCGCTCCGGATCGGCGCCCGGGCCCAACGGGGCGAGCGCCAAGCACTCGGCATAGCGCGCCGGATCGGCCGCGAGCACTCCACCCAAGGAACCGAAGCGCTCGAGCATCTCTTTCGCGAGCGGCTTGGTGTCGCGCCGATAGACGGAAAAGAAGAGGAGCAGCTCCAAGAGCTCGTAATCGGCGAGGCTTTCGGGCCGCGCCTCGAGCAAACGCTGACGCAGCCGCTCGCGATGGCCGTGATAATGCTTACCGCTCGAGCCGGTCGGGGGGGAAGGCGCCGCCTCGGCGAGACCCGGACCCGGGACGGAAGCCCCGAGAATCGTGACCAGCGCCTGGACCGCGGTCGGATCGGTGAGGTGCCAGGCCCGTCGCTCCGCGGCCCAGCGCCCACCCGCCCGCTTGATCGCCTCGCGATAGTGGAAGGTGTAACCGGTCAAAAAGAACCCGCCCGTCGGGGCCGGCTCGAGGACCAGGCCGAGTCGGGCGAGGCACTCGCCCGCCGCCGGCTCGGCCGACGAGCGCATCTTCTCGCCATCCGGTGCCCAACCGGTGGCGGGGGTGGTGGGCGGTGCCGTGGCGTCGCCGGCCATGCCGGGCAATCTCTCGCACAGGTTGATATGTTGTCTGTGCGTTAGCTCATTGCGCGATATTGTGGAAGGCCGTGGGCCCGGGATGGCGCGGGCGGCGTTCCGCCGCTAGGACGGGCGGGCGGAGCGTCTGCGCGGAGGAGCGATGCCCGAGACCCCGACCGCTTGCCTCGTCATCATCGGCAACGAGATCCTTTCCGGCCGGACCCAGGACGCCAATCTCGCCCACATTGCGCGCTTTTTGGCCGAGCTCGGGATCGAGATGGCCGAGGCCCGGGTCGTGCCCGACGAGGAGGCGGCGATCGTCGAGGCCGTGAACCAATGCCGGGCGAAGTACCGCTACGTCTTCACCACGGGCGGTATCGGCCCGACCCACGACGACATCACGGCTTCGAGCATCGCCAAGGCTTTCGGCGTCCCGTTCGGGCGCAACGCCGAGGCCGAACGTCGGCTCCGGGCCTACTATCCGCCCGACAAGGTGACCCCGGCCCGGCTCAAAATGGCCGACATGCCGGAGGGCGTCGAGCTCATCGACAACCCGGTCTCGGCCGCCCCGGGCTTCGTGATCGGCAACGTGTTCGTCCTGCCCGGCGTGCCGAAGATCATGCAGGCGATGCTCGACGGGCTCAAAAGCCGCCTCGTGGGCGGGCCGCCGATCCGCTCGCGCAGCATCGTCTGCTTCGCGCCGGAGGGTGAGATCGCCGAGCGGCTGGGCGCGATCCAGACCGCGCACCCCGACGTCGAGATCGGCAGCTATCCCTTCATGCGCATGGGCAGCCCCGGCACGACGATCGTCTTCCGCTCGGCCGACACCGCAGCGATCGACCGCGCGACCGAAGCGTTCCTCGACGCCATGCGGGCGGCCGGGGTCGAGACGAACGAGGAGCTTTTGGCCTGAGCCTGCCGCTTGCGCCGGCGGCGGGGCCGGGGCATCCCCGATCCGAGCCCGCTTGGCGGAACCGGCAGACGCAAGGGACTTAAAATCCCTCGCCCGATGGGCGTGCGGGTTCGAATCCCGCAGCGGGCACCAGCGACCGGCCGCGATCGAGGGAGGAGGGCGTGGCGCGGATCGGAATCGCGGTCGTGGGCTTCGGGCTCATCGGCCGGGAGCATGTGCGGCGGGTTCGCGAGGAGCCGCAGGCCCGGCTCGCGGCGATCGTCGAACCGGACCCGAGCGCGGCGGCGGCCGCCGCCGACTGTGGCGTCCCGGTCGTCTCGAGCCTCGAGGAGTTGCTGGCGGAACGGGTCGCCGAGGCGGTGATCCTCGCCACGCCCACGGCACTGCACGCCGAGCAGGCGGTGACCTGCCTCGAGGCGGGCCTGCCCGTTCTGGTCGAGAAGCCGCTCGCCCACGACCTCGCGGCCGGCCGGCGGATCGTCGAGGCCTCGGAGCGCACGGGGGTACCCGTGCTGGTCGGCCACCATCGTCGCCACAGCCCCTGGATCCGGGCGGCCAAAGCGGAGATCGAGCGAGGCACGCTCGGCCGGATCCTGCTCGTCGACGCGCTCACCTGGTTCGCCAAGCCCGAGCCCTATTTCGCGGCGGAGTGGCGGCGCCGCAAAGGCGCCGGGCCGGTCCTCACCAATCTCGTCCACGTGATCGACGATCTGCGCAACCTGTTGGGTGAGATCGTCGAGGTCCGCGCCGTGGCCTCGAACGCGCTGCGCGGCTTCGAGACCGAGGACACGGCGGTCGCACTCCTGCGCTTCGAAAACGGCGCCCTCGGCACGCTCTCGGTCTCAGACGGCGTAGTCTCACCTTGGAGCTGGGAGCACGGCTCGGGCGAGAGCCGATGGTTCCCGCGCGCGGGCGAAGCCTGCTACCGCATCGGCGGGACCCGCGCCTCGCTCGCCCTCCCCGGCCTCGCGCTCTGGCGGCACGAGGGCGACGGCGGCTGGATGGCGCCCTTCGAATGCCTGCGCCGCACGATCGCCGAGGCCGACCCCTTGGAACTCGAGCTGCGCCACTTCTGCGCGGTGGTCGCAGGGCGCGAGCCGCCGGTGCTCGACGCGCGCGGCGGGCTCGCGACACTCGCCGCGACGCTCGCCGTGCTCGAGGCGGCCGAACGCGATCGCCCCGTCGTCCCGGCCTTTCGAATCTGAGCCGTGGACGCCGGGGCCGGCCACCGCTCGGCGGCCGAGGCCGGTCTCGGTCAGGGCCCGAGCGGCGGCAGGAGCTCGGGGTGGAGCTGGAAGAGCCAGGTCTCGCTGATCGGCTTGCCGTCGAGGGCCAAGAAGGCGCGGAGTTCGATCGGGTCGCGGCCCTCGACCGCGAGATCGAAGGTGCCGAACCAGCGGGGCGTGTGCCAGACGGGCTCGGAACGGCGCATCGAGACCTCGCCGCGTGAAGCCCAGACCACGACCTCGGGCCGCACGCCCCAGGGGATCGAGCCCAAGATGGCACCGTCGAACTCGATCCAGAACTTGACGATCCCGGGCGGGCGCGGCTGGCCCGGGATGCCGCCACGGCTCGTGCGTGTGGCCACCACCCGGGCGAAATCGACGATCGGGAAAAAGGGATCGAACTCGACCCAGTGCAGGCGGTACGAATAAGCGAGCGCGTCGCCGGCCCGGGCCGGCCGCTCGGAGAGCCAATAGGCGACGACGTTGTCGTGGATTTCGTCGTCGGTCGGGATCTCGATCAACTGGACGACGCCCCGGCCCCACTCGCCCTTGGGCTCGACCCAACCGGTCGGGCGGTGATGGTAGTTCACCCCGTCCAGGTAATGGTCGTAGTTCCGGTCGCGTTGGGCGAGCCCGTAGCCCCGCGGATTCTCGTCGAGGAAGCTCGAGGCGATGGTCCGCGGCGGGTTGTTCAAAGGCCGCACGAGGCGCTCGCCGGCGCCGTTCCAGATCACGAGGCAATCGGAATCGTGGACCTCGGGTCGCCAGTCGAAGCGATCGCGCGAGGGGTATTCCGCGAACCAGAACATGCTCGTGAGCGGCGCGATCCCGAGCCGGTCGATGTCGCGCCGAAGGAAGAGCCGGCAATCGATGTCCATGATCACGGCGCGTGTGCGGTGCATGGCGAAACGGTAGGCGCCCGTGAGGCTCGGCCCGTCGAGGAGCGCGTAGACGATCTGCGGGTCCCCTTCGCGCGGGCAGGGCTCGAACCAGAAGTGGGTGAAGTCCGGGAACTCCTCGGGCCGACCCTCGGGATGCGCGACGTCGACGGCGATGCCGCGCGCCGAAAGCCCGACTTGACCGAGTTCGCCCACCGCCCGGAAGTAGGAGGCACCCGAGAACGTCACCCAGGGCTCGCGCTTCCACCAGCTCCCCGCCCGCCGGCTCTCCTGGATCCAAAAGCCCGCGAAGGCCGAGGCGTCGGGCGGCAGCTTGGCCGCGACGTGATCGTCGGGGATCGTGAAGTAGGCCCGGTCGTAGAGGATCTCCCGCGCCTCCGCCCCGTCGACCAGGTGGAGACGGACCGTCTTCGGGAAGAACCGCCCCTTGTGCACGTAGGTGATCGGGTAGACCCCGCCCGAGCGGCCCCAAAGCGCGTAGTCCGGTCGGGTGCGCAGCTTGCCGTGGGCGTCGTAGTCGATCTGGTCGACGATCTCGGGGGCCGGCCGCGGTGGTGGGACGTAGTCGCGGCGGGCGAGCGTGCGGGCGTGCTCGACGAGCCAGTCGAAGGAGAAGGGCCGCGGCTCGCCGAGCCGCAGATTCTCGGTCTCGGCGCGGGCGAGGCGCGCGGGAAGCGAGAGGAGCGCCAGGAGCTGGAGGCCGGACGCGACGAGTCGACGGCGGGTCACGAGGGCCCGGGGCATGCGCGGATCTCCGACGT
>Ga0308415_1000390_pt1 | contig 19168 bp, 11 predicted proteins | sample HotsprSampleOS55_FD_203465 | JGI IMG/M metagenome (GOLD analysis project Ga0308415, IMG submission 203465) | Hot spring phototrophic mat microbial communities from Octopus Spring, Yellowstone National Park, Wyoming, United States - 20090730_OS55 ... | reverse complement strand
ACCGTGCCGTCGAGGATGGCTCGGAGCGCGGTTTCTTCGGAGTCGAACACGATGGCTTTGCCGGTGAACTGGAGGCCTTCGTGGCCGGAGATTTTGGCCACTGCGCCTTCGGGGGCGAGGTTGCCGCGCAGGATGACGAGGTGGCTGTCTTTTTTGATCGGGTTGTCGAGTGGCCGGATGATGGTCTGGTCGGGCGGATAGGGTGGCACATGGGTCAGCGTTTCGGCCAAGGTTTCGCCGGTCACGGTTAGGCAATCACCGTGGAGGAGGCCGGCGTCCAGCAGCATTTTCATGAGGGGGCGGATGCCACCGATGGCCACCAGTTCGGACATGAGATGTTTGCCGCTGGGTTTGAGGTCGGCCAGGACAGGCACGCGTTTGCCGATGCGTGTGAAATCGTCGAGCGTCAGCTTCACCTTGGCAGCGTGGGCCATGGCCAGCAGGTGCAACACGGCGTTGGTCGAGCCGCCCAGGGCGATGACGACGGTGATGGCATTTTCGAAGGCTTTTTTCGTGAGGATGTCCAGGGGCCTGAGGCCAAGCTGCAACATTTTCACCACCGCGGCGCCGGCGCGGCGGCAATCTTCCAGCTTGGCGGGGGAAACGGCGTTTTGGGCGGAGCTGTTAGGCAGGCTCATGCCCAAGGCCTCGATGGCGCTGGCCATGGTGTTGGCGGTGTACATGCCGCCGCATGAGCCGGGGCCGGGAATGGCGCAAGATTCGATTTCCCGCAGGCCGTTGTCATCGAGCAGGCCGGCGGCGTGTTGGCCGACGGCTTCGAAGACCGAGACGATGTCCACCTTGCGTTCGGGCCGGCTGGTCAGACAGCCGGGCAGAATCGTGCCGCCATAGACGAAGACAGCGGGGCGGTTGAGCCGTGCAATGGCGAGCATGGCGCCGGGCATGTTCTTGTCGCAACCGCCAATGGCGACCAAGCCGTCGAAGCCCTGGCAGCCGACGACTGTTTCGATGGAATCGGCAATCACCTCGCGGGACACGAGCGAGTATTTCATGCCTTCGGTGCCCATCGAAATGCCGTCGGAAATGGTGATGGTATTGAAGATGATGGCCTTGCCGCCGGCGGCGTTTGCGCCCGCCTCGGCTTCGCGTGCGAGCTGGTCCAGGTGCATGTTGCACGGGGTGACGCGGCTCCACATGGACGCAATGCCGATGAGCGGCTTGGAAAAGTCCTCTGGCTTGAACCCCAACGGATACAGCATCGCCCGGCTGGGCGCGCGTTCCGGGCCGTCGAGCACGGTGGACGACCAAGGACGTGGCAGCGAAGCAGCAGATTGTTTCATGGCGGTATTGTTGTGCTGTCCCCGAGCGAATGCAATCGGCCACCCGTGGGGCGGTCACCAACGCTTCGTCCCACGCCCCACCAAGTGCGGTCACACAGCCCGGCTTGTGGTCCTTGACGCTTCGGCTCTTGCCGTAGAAGTGAGTGGGTGCCCCCGGGCAGGCGGAAAGCGTCGGCCAGAGCACGCGACACCCCCGAGCCGTCTCGGCGCCTTGCGGCCGCCGTGGACCTGCACTGGCCGGCGTGCTGCCCTCCGGACAGTGACTGCTGGCGTGGAGGCTGCTGTGGTTGCCTCTTTTCGCCCTGCGCAGGATTTCGGCGTTTGCCGCGCGCTTCGCTGGTCCCGGCTGTGCCTCTGGGTGCCTCAGGGCAGGAGGGAAGCCGATTCGCGGTCCAGAAACAGTGTGGCCCGGGGATGTCGACGCAGAATGGAAGCCGGACAACGCTCACTGACGGGGCCGCAGAGGGCGTCGTGCACGGCGACGGCTTTGCGACGTTCCGGCACGACCGCGATCATGCGTGCGGCCCGACACAGGGCCGGCACCGTCAGCGTGTAGGCGTAAGCCGGGACCGAGGCCAGGTCCGGGAACCAGCCTTCGCCCACCTGTTGCCGCCGACAGGCTTCATCCAGTGCCACCAGTTTCACCAGATGGGGATCGTGGAAATCCGCCACCGGTGGGTCGTTGAAGGCGATGTGACCGTTTTCGCCGATACCCAGGCAGCAGAGGTCGATGGGGCCCGCTTCGAGAAGGGCGGCGTACCGGGCCACCTCTTTCAATGGTTCGGGCGCGTCCCCGGCGATCCAGTGGATGGTTCTGGGCCGGACGCGGGCTTCGAGATGCTCACGCAGGAACCGTCGAAAGCTGGCCGGATGATCTGCGGCCAAGCCGAGATATTCATCCATGTGAAAGACGGTGATGCGGGACCAGTCCAGGGTGGCGCTCGAGGTAAGGGCTTCCAGAAACCGGACCTGGGATGTGGCGCTGGCCAGGATGAGTCGCGCCTCTCCGCGCTGGCGCAGTATCTCCTGCAACCAATCGGTGGCCGCCTGTGCTGCCGCGCGGGCCAGGGCGGCGCCGTCCGCATAGACACGGACTTCCAGCGCGTCTACGTGGAATGTTCGTTCTGGCGTCATTCCCGTGGCCATGGTTTAGCAAGGGCCGGCCGGGCCTCCGGGCGGTCGGACCAAAGCCGGTCACCTGGCGGCTGGCGTTCCCGGGTCATTTGCGGCCGGCAGCCTCCGTGGTTCAAGCAGAAAGCTCGGTCCACTTTCACCGAGGTCCCGAGCTTTCGCGGGTTCGGCAGACTCTGCAAAGCCGGTGGGGTTCCCTTCCAAGCGGGGACGGTCCGGCAGGTCTGCTTGTGAAAGTGTTGGTGCGCCGTCGGGAACCCCCAGCACAACTCAGGGAGGGTCGCGATGGGCTGTCTTCGTGTCGGGAAGGTCGGGAAGCTTGGTCAGTTGGGCCACGATCCGGGCCATTTCGAGGGCGGTGTGAGCGGCTTCGAGGCCGCGGTTGTGTTGGGGATCGAAGCAGCGGCGCACTGCCTGAGCCTCGTTCTCCAACAGCAGGACCTCGTGGACGAGAGGGATGCCGTGGCGCAGTTGGATCTCCATCAGCGCACGGCTCACGGCTTCGCCAATGTGCGCGGCGTGCGAAGTTTCGCCCCGGAAGATGACGCCCAGGCAGAGGATGGCCGCCGGTCTGGAGGAGCGCCCTTGGGCTGCGGGCGGGGTGCGTGCCAACAGTTCTGCGGCCAGGGGGATTTCGTAGGCGCCGGGGACGCGAACGATGCGCACCCGGGCACCGGCCTTTTGCAGAGCGGTGCGCGCGGCGCGGACCATGGCATCCACGTAGCGGCGATTGTAGAGGGAGGCCACGATGGCGAAGGTGTAACCTTCCGCGCGGGTTCGGGAGGTTTGGATGGTGCGCAACATGGTTCAGAGAGGTGCCGCCGGACGGGGAGGGCGGATCTACAGCAGGTGCCCCATCTTCTCGCGTTTGGTTTTGAGGTAACGCCGGTTGTAAGGGTTGGGAGGGATGCGGATGGGAATCTGTTCCACGATCTGGAGTCCGTGTCCTTCCAGTCCCACCAACTTTTTGGGGTTGTTGGTCAGGAGCCGGATGGTGCGGAGTCCGAGGTCAGTGAGGATTTGTGCGCCCAGGCCGTACTCGCGCAGGTCCATGGGGAAGCCGAGTTTGTGGTTGGCTTCGACGGTGTCGAGACCCTGTTCCTGGAGGCGGTAGGCCCGGATTTTGGCTTCCAAGCCGATGCCGCGGCCTTCTTGTCGCATGTAGACGATGACGCCGCGGCCTTCGCGGGCGATCTGTTGCATGGCGGCGCGCAGTTGGGGTCCGCAATCGCAGCGTAGCGAGCCGAAGACGTCGCCGGTGAGGCACTCGCTGTGGACGCGGACCAACACGTTTTCTTGGCCGGCGACCTCGCCCATGACGAGGGCCAGGTGGTGTTGGCCATCGAGGCGCGACCGGTAGAGATGGAGTTGGAACAATCCGGCCGGGGTCGGCAGGCGGACGGTCTCGACCCGCTCGACGAGTTTTTCGCGGGCACGGCGGTACTGGATCAGGTCGGCGATGGTGCAGAGCTTGAGTTTGTGTTTTTGGGCGAAGCGGCGGAGCTGGGGCAGTCGCATCATGGAGCCGTCTTCGTTCATGATTTCGCAGATGACGGCGATGGGGCGCAGGCCGGCCAAGCGGGCGAGGTCGACGGCGGCCTCGGTGTGTCCGGCCCGCTGGAGGACGCCTCCGGGCTTGGCGCGCAGGGGGAAGACGTGGCCGGGGCGGACCAGGTCCTCCGGCAGGGCGGTGGGATCAGCCATGACCTGGATGGTGCGGGCGCGGTCGGCCGCGCTGATGCCGGTGGTGATGCCCTTGGCCGCATCCACGCTGACCTGGAAATCGGTGCGGAAGGTGTCGCGATTGTCTTTGACCATGCTGTCGATGCCCAGTTGTTGGAGGCGCTCGGCGGTGGTGGGCACGCAGATGAGGCCGCGACCGTATTTGGCCATGAAGTTGACGGCGCGGGGCGTCACGAACTGTGCAGCCATGACCAGGTCACCTTCGTTTTCCCGGTCGGCATCGTCCACGACGATGACCATGCGTCCCTTGCGCAGGTCGGCCAACACCGATTCGATCGAATCAAAGGAAGTCCCCATAGCCCGCTCCTAGGGTACTCTTCCCGGCCCGAAATGCGAGTGGCAAAAGGGGGCGCAGGAAGACAGGACCGCCTTTGGGGGCGGTGGCGTGGCGACAAAGGGTGCAGGCTTCGTGCCTGACGGCGGGCCGGTTTGGGCCGGGGCCTGGCCTTGCTCGGCGGGGGCCGGGTGAAGAGCTGGTGGGGAGGCGCGACATCCCGATCCTTGCGGGAGGGGGGCACGGGGCCACAGAATCGCGCAGTGATCCGCAACCGACAGCGTATGGCGGGTCGGCCGGCTGGCTTCGGAATCTGGCGGTGGGCCGGCGTGGTCGGTCTTTTGCTGGGGTGGAGCCTGCGGATGGGGGCGGTGGAGGAGCCGGCGCCGGCGTATTTCTTTCAGGTATGGGGCACGGATGACGGCTTGCCACAGAGTTCCGTGGCTGCGTTGGTGCAGACGCAGGATGGCTATCTGTGGTTGGGGACATATGGCGGCCTGGTGCGATTCGACGGTGTCCGCTTTGTGGTGTATGACGCGGACCGTACACCGGGCTTGTTGAGCAGCCGTGTCACGGCGCTCTACGAGGACGAGCGGGGTCGGTTGTGGATCGGGCATGAGAACGGGTCAGTGACAGTGCGGGAGGGAGGTGTGTTTCGGCCGGTACCGGTGCCCACCGGCTGGGGTACGGGCAAGGTCCTAGCAATTGTGGAGGATGAGCAGGGGGAAATCTGGTTGGTCGACGACGAGGGGGTGTTGTACCGGCTGCGGGACGGTCGGCGTCTGTGGCCGGAGAGCGGGATTGGGCGGGGGTTGGTCTCTGTGGCCAGGGGCAACAATGGGGAAGTGTGGGTTGCACGAAACGGTCGGGTTTCGCGGCTTTGGGGGGGAGAGATTGCGCCGGTGGATTTGGAGGGATCGGGTGGGGAGGGATTTGCGCAGGGGGTCTGTGCGAGTCGGCGGGGTGGGTTTTGGGTTTCCTACAATGGTCGATTGGGGCGATGGGCCGAGGGGCGGTGGCAGGAGGAATGGGGGGGAAGCGCCGTGGCGGGGTACGGGCGTGCCGGTGATGCTGGAACGTTCGGACGGTACGGTGGCGGCGGGGACAACGGAGGCAGGGTTATTTCTTGTGTTGTCCCGAGGGCGTGCCCTGTCGTTTACGCGGACGAACGGGTTGCCGCAGGACTGGGTGCGGTCGTTGTGCGAGGATCACGAGGGTAACTTGTGGGCCGGTGTGGGCAGTGCGGGCTTGGTAGCGGTGCGGGCCAGCAAGGTATGGACTCCGGCGCCGCCGAATCGCTGGCAGGGTCGTGCGGTGTTGACGGTGACGCCAAGCCGAGCTGGCGGGTTGTGGGTGGGCACGGAAGGGGCGGGTTTGTATCTCTGGCGGGAAGGTCGTTGGGAGCGGTTTGCCACGGAGGCAGGGCTATCGAACTTGTTTGTGTGGTCGGTGGCGGAAGACGACTCCGGTCGGCTTTGGGTGGGCACCTGGGGCGGAGGCGTGTTTGTGCAGCAGACACACGGGAGGTTTGTCGTCCCGCCGGGATTCGAGGATTGGACGAGTCCGGTGTTGGCCATCAGGCCGGCCAGGGATGGGGTGGTGTGGCTGGGGACGGGCGAAGGGCTGGTGGAGTACCGCGAAGGCCGGGTGCGACGATACGGACGCGCGGAGGGTCTGGAGGCGCCGGATGTGCGAACGGTCTTGGAGGGGCCGGATGGTACGGTGTGGTTTGGCATGTCCGGCGGAGGACTGGGATGTTTGCAAGAGGGGCAGCTTCGGCAGTGGCGGAAAGCTGACGGGCTGGCCAGCGATTACGTGCAGGCCTTGTGGTGGGACGAGCAGGGCGCGCTTTGGCTTGGGACTGCGGGGGCCGGCTTGGTGCGGTTTTTCAAAGGCAAGTTTGCGACGGTAGGGCCAGGGCAAGGGCTACCGAACGGAGTCATTTGTCACATAGAAACCGATAGCCGTGGCTCGGTGTGGCTGGGCAGCTACAGCGGTCTGATCCGAGTGCCCAAGTCAGAGCTGGACCGGGTGGCCGACGGCGGGGCGGGTCCATTGGAAGCGCTGGTGTATGGTCGAGGGGAAGGGATGCCGACGCTGGAATGCTCTGGGGGACTGCAACCGGCCGGGTGCAGAACGGCCGACGGCCGGCTGTGGTTTGCGACGCAGAAGGGGTTGGTGGGTGTGGACCCGGCGGTGGTGAAGATCAATCGTCACCCTCCGCCGGTGGTGATCGAGGAGGTCCGCGTCAACGGGCATCTGAGCGCCGAGTCCATGCCGGAGGGGCAAATGGTGCGCATTCCGCCAGGCCGGCATCGGTTGGAGTTTCGCTACACGGGCCTGAGTTTTACCGCCCCCGAGAAGGTCCGATTCCGGTTTCGTTTGGCGGGGGTGGATCGGGACTGGGTGGAAGCGGGGACACAGCGGGCGGCGGTCTACCAGTATCTGCCTCCGGGGGAATACGTGTTTCAGGTGACCGCATGCAACAATGACGGGGTCTGGAACCCGGCGGGTGCGCGGGTGGCGTTTGTGGTGGAGCCGTTTGTCTGGCAGACGTGGTGGTTTCGCATGGCGGCCGCCGCAGTGGGTGCTGCGGGGATTGCCGCCGGGGTGGCGGCCGTCGCGAGGGCCAGGCTGCGCCGCAAACTGGAACGCTTGGAACGCCAGCAGGCCCTGGAGCGGGAACGGGCCCGAATTGCCAAGGACATGCATGACGAGTTGGGGGCCAGTTTGACTCGGATTACCCTGCTGAGCCAGACGGCACGGGCGGAACTGGAGGATCCGCAGGCGGTGGCGGAGGGACTGGATCGGATCTACACGACAGCGCGCGAGCTGACACGGGCCCTGGACGAGATCGTCTGGGCGGTCAACCCGCACCACGACACGCTGGACAGCCTGGCCACGTATCTGGGACGGTTTGCGCAGGAGTTTTTGGCGGCGGCGCGGGTCCGTTGCCGGCTCGACGTACCGGTCCATTTGCCCGCCTGGCCCCTGACAGCGGAGGTGCGGCACAACCTGTTTTTGGCCTTCAAAGAGGCGCTCCACAACGCCGTGAAACACTCCGGAGCTTCCGAGGTGCGAGTGGTCCTGGAGACCGGTGCCGACGGTTTTGTGCTGCGGGTGGAGGATGACGGGTGCGGGTTTACACTACCGACGGCCGGGTCGGCCGAGGCCGAATGGCTCCCTGCCCGGGGCAACGGCCTGCGCAACATGCACCAGCGGCTGAGAGATATTCGGGGAAGATGCGAAATCGAGAGCATGCCGGGCCAGGGCACCCGAGTGAGGTTCCGTGTGCCCGTGCCGCCCTAACCGCCTTGAGTCGGATTGTGAGTGCAACGGCCCGCCTTTGCGAAGGCGTCACCCGGCACTGCGCGCCGCTTCCTGTCGTGTGAATTGATGACACCGGGGCGCCCCGAAGGTGGGATAGGTTCATGGCAACGGTGAGCATAGCGGTGGCCATCATCGAGGACGATGCACCGGCCCGGGAGATTCTGGCCCGGTGGATCCGGCGGGCGGACGGCTTTCGCTGCGTGGGCGAGCACGACTGCGCCGAGAGTGCACTGCGCGGGTTGCCCCAGGAAAAACCCGACGTGGTGCTGGTGGACATCAATCTGCCGGGGCTCAACGGGATCGAATGCGTCCGCCGGCTCAAACCGCTGCTGCCCCAAACCCAGTTCGTAATGCTGACGGTCTACGAAGACGCGGATCACATCTTCGATGCACTCAAAGCGGGAGCCACGGGTTATCTGTTGAAACAGACGCCGCGCCAAGAATTGCTGACGGCATTGCGACAGGTGCATGCGGGCGGTTCGCCTATGACCAGCAACATCGCCCGCAAGGTGGTGCAATCGTTTCAGCAGCAGCCCTGGACCCGTGTTGCCGAGGGGCAGGAGTGGGGGGAAACGGCCGAGCTGTCGCCGCGGGAGCGCGAGGTACTGGACCTGCTGGCCAAGGGCTACCTCTACAAGGAGATCGCCGACACCCTTAGCATCAGTCTGCCTACGGTCAACACGTACATCCGCCGCATTTACGAGAAGCTGCATGTGCGGTCGCGCGGGCAGGCCGTGGCGCGTTATGTCCAGTGGCCCCCGCCAGTCGGTCGAACGGACGAAAGCTCGCGAAGCAGCGGCCCGGGAAAGAAGGGTTGAGCCCGGCCATGGCCGTAGGGCCGCCCATAGCGCTATGAGCCTTCTACCGATGCGCGTAGCCGAAGCAAACCGTCGCTGTTCGGGGAAACACGGCCTCGAAAAAAGTGCGCCGTTCCCAGCCCGGTTTACCGCCCCTGGCGGAGCAATCTGCTGACGCGGCCCACCCCTGAGACTCTTTCCCCTGGTTTTGAGGTCGTAGGGCACAGACCCGGAAAAGCCCGGTGCCCACGGCCAGGGCTTGGGAAACGGTCCGGCGCTTCCGGAAACATCCGGCCTCGGCACCGCGCACTCAGTGGAACCAGGAGCAGGGACGGGAGGCGACGGAGGTTGCCGGCTTTGGGAAGGGACCCGGTTTTTCGGCACCGTCGCAGGACCGGGATTGGCAGAGGATGCAGAGACCGGCCAGCGCGCCGGGTGGCGACCCTGTCCGGGCCGGGGCGGCGCAAGGATCCCGGGAAACCGTTTTGTGCGGAGGGATGGGGGACAGGCTGGAGAGGGGACCGCGGGCGCTTGACGCGGGACGGGGACGATGTACTGTTCATTTGAACAGTTGTGCATATGAACAGTCATTCTGAGCTGACTCCGCGACAGCAACAGATTCTGGAGTATCTGGCCACGGTGCAGCAGGAGCGCGGGGCTCCGCCCACCTTGCGGGAGATTGCAGCGCATTTCGGGTTCCGAAGCATGAACGCGGCGGCGGCCCATGTGCGGGCGTTGCGCCGCAAGGGATGGTTGACGGCCGAGCCGCGTCGGGCCCGGACACTGCGGCTCATTCAGCCGGGCTGGGCGCGGCGGCCGCTGGTGCACGTGCCCCTGTATGGGTCTATCCCGGCCGGGTTTGCCGCGGACCGTGTGCAAGAGGCACGCGGGTGTGTGACGGTGGACATCGAGACGTTGGGGTTGGCGTTGCGGCCCAACCCGCGCCTGTTTGCCTTGGAGGTGCAAGGGGATTCGATGATCGGCCGGCACATTGTGGAGGGGGACATTGTGATCTTGGAGCATGGGCGGACACCGCGTCCGGGCGACGTAGTGGCGGCGCTCATTGACAACGAGAGCACGCTCAAGACGTTCGTGCTGGTGCGGGGTAAACCGTGTCTGCGGGCGGAGAATCCAAAGTATCCCGATCTCATTCCGGCCCAGGAGCTGGTGATCCAAGGGGTGATGGTGGCGTTGATTCGCAGGGTGAAGTGAGCGCAGGGGAGGGGCTGCGGGTTTGAGCGGGGGCGAGCGGGCAAGCCTCTGCGCGGGATTCTCCGGTGCCGAGGGCATGGGCGGGTTCGAGGATTCGGGAGGCCGGGAGGCATGCAGCTCAACACCTCCTCCGGTACGGGGAGGAGAAGCAAGCGCGGGAGACGGGACATGGAGTGTCGGCGGATTGTCCATCTGGATGCGGACGCGTTTTTCGCCTCGGTGGAACAGGCGGCGGACGCACGGCTGCGTGGTCGGCCGGTGGCTGTGGGCGGGCAGCGTCGGGGCATTATTGCCAGTGCCAGTTACGAGGCGCGGCGTTATGGGATTTACACGCCCATGCCGACGGCGCTGGCGCGCCGGTTGTGTCCGCACCTGATCGTGTTGCCGGGGGATTTTGAGAAGTACGAGCGTTTTTCGCAGTGGATGTTTTCGTATGCCTACGATTTTACGCCGGAGGTGGAGCAGAGTTCGATTGACGAGGGGTATCTGGATGTGACGGCGCAGCGGGGGCGTTCGGCGGTGGAGATTGCCCAGCGGTTGCGGGAGGCGATTCGTCAGGCGCTGAAGTTGACGGTCAGCGAGGGGATCGGCACCAGCAAATTGGTCAGTCAGATTGCGGCCAAGCTGCACAAGCCGGCGGCGTTTTGTGCCGTGCCGCCGGGTCGGGAAACGGCATTTTTGCATCCGTTGCCGGTGCAGTGGCTGCCGGGGGTGGGCCCCCAGACGGCGGCGCGGTTGCGGGCTGCGGGGCTGTGTCTGATCCGGCACGTGGCGGGGACACCTCTGGAACAGTTGGAGCTGCTGGTGGGCCGGAGAGCCCTCGAGCTGCACCGGTTTGCGCAGGGTCGGGATGATCGTCCGTTGGTCCCCCGCAGTCTGCCCCAGCAGAGCTACCAACAGCAGCATACGTTCGAGCGCGACTGCACGGACGAGGCGCATGCGCGGGCGGTGTTGCGTCGGATGGCAGACGAGTTGTTTGGACGACTGCGAGCGGAGGGGCGCAGCGTGCGCGTGCTGACGGTGAAAGTGGTTTATCACGACCTGACCGAGGATCAGGCCGGCGAAAGTCTGGAGGAGCCCACGGACCTGGAGACGGACGTGTACGGTCGGCTGGAGTGGCTGTTGAGTCGGGCCTGGCGCCGACGGGTGGCGCTGCGGCGGGTGGTGCTGAAGCTTTCGCAGGTTTACGACGGGATTTGGAGCGGTGCGCTAGCATTGACGGAGGCAGTGGAGCGCCAGGCGGCGCGGGCGCGGCTGGCACGGGCGGTGGACGTGTTGCGGGCGCGGCTGGGCAGCGGGGTGTTGTTGCGGGGACACGATCTGCTGTTGCGAGAACGGCCTGAGCCACAGGAACCGTGGATCGGGCCGGCGGTTTTGGAGGAAAGGCAGGGGCGTGCGATCCCGGCACTTCCCGTCGGGGGAGGAAAGGTGGACCGGGGGAGAGGGGTTGGGGTGGGGGCGTCTTCCGGGCTGGTCCGTCGGGGCAAGGTTCCGGTTCGGGCGGCGCCATATGTGCCGTTGCGGGTCCGGAGTTGTTATTCGTTTCTGGATTCGACGCTGACGCCGGCAGCGGTGGTGGCATGGGCGCAACGGTACGAGTGTCCGGCGGTGGCCCTGGTAGATTTGGGCAACCTGCATGGGGCGGTGGCCTTTGCCGAGGCCGCTCGGCAAACCGGCATTCAACCGATCTTGGGAGTGGAACTGCAGGTGGAGGGCGCGCCGTTGATCTTGTACGTGGAATCCGCCCAAGGCTACGCCAATCTTTGCCGGTTGCTGTCGCGGGAAAGCACCGAACCGGGCTTGTCCGACGGAGGCAGGGAAGCGCTGTCGGGGAAGCCTCCAAGGAAAGAGGGGTGGAGCGAACCAGAAGAGGTCGGGGAGCAGAGCGTGGCCCGGAGACAGCGGCGTTGCTGGCGTCTGGCCGAGCTGGAGGACCGAACGGAGGGGTTAGTGGCGGTGGCGGCCGAGCCGCGGTGGGCGGCTCTGTTTCCGGGCCGGTTTTACCTGGCGGCGTCGGGTCGGGCCGGCACGTTGCTGGAGGAGGTAGGAGCAGGGCGTCGGGTGCTTTGTCCGCCGGTGCATTACGGAGCGCCGGGGGAGCGGATGCGCTTTGACATTCTGCAATCCATTCGGACCCGGACGCTGTTGCGGCAGGCGCATCCGGAGAAGCGGTTGGGGGGGCGGTTTCATTTTCGGTCGCCGGCGGAGATGGAGACGCTGGGACGGGCTTACCCGGGCTGGCGCGAGTTGGGGCGGGAGATTGCGGAGCGTTGTCGGTTTGTGCCGGGGCGGGGGCGACCGCAGTTTCCGGCCTTTGTGCCGCCGGACGGCAGTTCGCCGCGGATTTTTTTGCGGCGGCTGGTGGAGGCAGGGCTGCGTCGGCGCTATGGCCGGGGCGGGGCTCGCACGCCGCGCGGGCTTCGGGTGAGCGAGGCGGAGTTGCGGGCCCGAGTGGAGGAGGAACTGAGCGTGATCGCCGCCGTAGGCTACGAAGAATACTTTTTGGTGGTTTGGGATTTACTGGAGCAATGCCGGGCACAGGGGATCGAATGGATCACGCGGGGCAGTGCGGCCGATTCGCTGGTGTGTTACTGCCTGGGCATCAGCAATGTGTGTCCGGTGCGGTTCGGATTGTATTTCCGGCGATTTTTGAATCTGGAACGGATGCAGATGCACAAGCTGCCGGACATCGATGTGGATTTTCCGCACGACCGGCGGGACGAGGTGGTGCAGTGGTTGTTGGAGCGGTACGGTCCGGCTCATGCGGCGGTGGTGGGCGGGTTTTCCACGTTTCGGGCGCGGGCGGCGGTGGCGGAGGTAGCCAAGGTGCTGGGGATGGCCGAAGAATCCGTGCGCCGCGTGACGGAGCGGTTGCCTTGGACGCTGGGCGGGGAGGCCGTGACCGTGGGCCCAGCAGAGACTGCGGGCGACTCGGAGCCGCTGCGAACCGGCGAATCTCAGCTGACTCAATTGCGGGCCCTGCCTGAGTGCCGCGAGCTGCCGTTGGACGAGGAGCCGTGGCGCACGGCGGTGACGGTGGGGATCGAATTGGAGGGGTTGCCGCGGTATCCCAAGATGCATCCCTGTGGGGTGGTGCTGTCTCGACAACCGATGTGGGAACTGACCCCGACCTTTCGATCCGCCAAGGGCTGGCCGACCACGCATTTCGACATGGACGCCGTGGAAGCGGTGGGGTTGGTGAAGCTGGACATCCTGGCCCAGGGCGGCCTGTCGGTTATGCGCGATGTAAAACAGCGGCTGGCGGCTCAGGGGGTGGAAGTGGATTTGGACCGGTTCACCGTGCGGGGTGGAGCAGCCAGGTGGATGCGCTTCCGGGATGGAGAAGAACCGGCCCAGGTTTCGGAGGCGTCCTTTGGGGACCGGCGGGTGTGGACCATGATCGCCGAGGGCGGAGCCCGGGCGGTGCATCACATCGAGTCCCCGGCCATGACCTCGTTGGCCCGGATGAGTCAGGTGCGGGACATCGAGGGATTGATTGCCCTGGTCAGTGTGATCCGGCCGGGGGCAGCCAATGAACAGAACAAGTTGCGGTTCGCGCGCCGGTACCAGGGGATGGAACCGGTGAGGTACCCGCATCCGCTGTTGGCGGAGTGTTTGGAGGATGCGTGGGGACTGGTGATTTACGAGGAGCACGTGCTGCTGATTTGCGAGCGCTTTGCCGGCTTGCCTCCGGGCCGGGCCGATCAGTTGCGCCGGGCCTTGGGACGGGGGCAGAGGGCTCTGGTGGACGCCATTGGACGGGAGTTTTGCGAATCGGCCCGGGCTCGCGGACACGACGAAGAGACCATCGCCACGGTCTGGGCCATGGTCCGGGGGTTCGCGGGGTATGCCTTTTGCAAGGCCCACAGCACGGCCTATGCGGTGGAAGCGTACCAGTCCGCCTGGTTGAAGTGCTATTTCCCGGCGGAGTTCATGGCCGCGGTGCTCACCCATGGCAAGGGGTTTTACGATCCGCTGGTCTACGTGTTGGAATGTCATCGGTTGGGAATTCCACTGTTACCACCGGACGTGAACGCACCGGGGCCGGCTTTCGAAGTGGTGCGGCAACCGCACCCGGCCATTCGGGTGCCGTTGACGCGGTTGAAGGGGCTGACGGAACGCACTGCGGAACGGCTGTTGCAGGAGCGGGCGAGGGCACCTTTTGCCTCCCTGGCGGACTTTTACCGGCGGGTGCTGCCGTTGCCGGAAGAGCTGGAGGCCATGATTCGGGTAGGTGCTTTCGACGGATGGTCCCAGTGCCGCACCGCCCAGTTCTGGGAGGCCCAACGGCTCATTCGACAACATGCCCAGGCCAGCCAACCGGGCCAAGGTTGGCTCTTCCCTGCCCTGCAACCAGGAAGTGACACTGCCGCGGCCCCTTTCCCAAACTCAGGATCCCCCCTGCAAGAACCGGGGTTGCACGATCGGCTGGCCGATGAGCTGGAGTGGCTGGGGTTCCCCGTCAGCGCCCATCCCCTGGCGTTGTATCCGGACGTGGCCTGGGACACGTATTGCCCGGTGGCCCGCCTGTCGGAGCACGTCGGCCAGCGTGTGACCACCTGCGGGCTAGTGGTGGAACAACGCGTGCATCTACAAACCAGCGGGGAACCGATGAAATTTCTGACGCTGGCCGACTGGACCGGAATGGTGGAGACGGAGCTGTTTGCGGCCACCTATCGGAACTACGGCCCGGCCACGATCCGATACCCGGTTCTGGAAGTCACCGGCACGGTGGAACCTTTCGAAAACGGTCGAGGCTTCACCCTGCGTGTGGAACGGGCCGGCCCTCCCCGGGTCCGTTCTTGCAGGAAACCCGGGCCGCCTGGCTGGCCGGTCCCGCAGCGGGTCGAAGCTCCCCCAACCACGGCAGACCCAGGCGCCGCTTTTGGCACCTCACCCCAGCGGGCCCCTGCCTAGTGCAAAACCGACAGGACCCACCGCGCCAGCACCAGCAAAATCACGCCCGGACAAAACCAGCGCAGAAAAAAGGCCCAGAGCCGGATCTTCCACCGCCCCAGCCAGCCCTCCACAAACCCAGGCGCGCCTTGAGCCACCTCGGCCGCGGCCGCCCGGGGTGTCCAACGCCAGCCGGTAAACAGACTCAGCAACAGCGAGATGATCAGCAACAGGCCGGTGCCAAAGACCTGATCCAAGATGTCCATGAATCCGGTCTGCCCCGCCAACCGCAGTTCGGAAAAAAACCGCATCCCACCCAGGGAAAGAGCCGACGGGATCCCCAACAGGAATGCCGCGGCGCCTACCCAGCAGGCAGCGGTACTGCGGCGCAGGCCCTTTTCGCAGACCAACCAGGCCACCGGCACTTCCAGCATGGCAATGGTAGAAGTCAGCGCAGCCACCACCAGCAACAGGAAAAACAATGCGCCCACCACTGCTCCGCCCGGCATTTGGGCAAAGACCGCCGGCAGCGTTTGGAAGGTCAGCGCCGGCCCCCCGGCCGGGTCGCCGCCAAAGGCAAACACGGCCGGGAACACCATCAGACCGGCAAGCAGCGCCACGCCAGTGTCCAGTCCCGCCACCCAAAGGGCCGAGCGCGGCAGGGGATGAGACCGATCAAGATAGGCAGCATACGTGACCATGAGCCCCCAGCCCACCCCTAGCGAGAAGAGGACCTGGCCCACGGCTTTGAGCAGCACCTGCTCATCCAGCTTGCTGAAATCCGGCTGCAGATAGTACCGCACCCCGGCCTCCGCCCCGGGGAGGGTCAGGCTCCGCACCAACACCACTAACATGAGCAACCACAACAAGGGCATCAGACGGCGGGACCAACGTTCGATGCCGCTGCTGACTCCACCCTGCACAATGGCGACCGTTACGCCCAGAAAGGCCGCAAAACAGAGCAGTACCGGCCCCGGGGAAGCGGCAAAGCGGGCAAAGTCCAGCGGAACACCCAGTGCGGTCGCCACCGCATACGCCAAAGCCCATCCGGCAATGACCGAGTAATAACTCAACACGACGAAGCAGCAGAGCAGACACAAATACCCCGCCACAGGCCAAAACGTGCGCGGAGCCAACAACCGGAGACATCCGACCACGTCCCGCCCGCCGCGCCGCCCCAAGGCCAGCTCGTTCAGCAGCAAGGGCAGCCCGACCAATACCACGCCCAGCAGATAAACCAGTACAAAGGCCGCCCCGCCGTTCTCCCCCGTCAGATACGGAAACCGCCAAATGTTTCCCAGCCCGATGGCGGAGCCGGCCGCCGCTAGGACAAAGCCCAGCCGGCTACCCCAGTGTTCGTCCCCCGCCCGTGTCTGCATGGTCCTTTATTTATGGAAAAAGACGGGCGGCTCCAAGCGGTTTTGCCAAGCGAAGGCGCAGGAACCTTCCCGCCCTCCGGCGGCGACGACACGGACCGGGCGCAGCGCCGGGACGGCGCTCCGAAGAGAGCGCAACCCCGGCGCCGGGACGGGCTGCAATCGCCCGCGAAGGGGAGCCAAACACCCGCGTTACGGGGCCGCCAAACGGAAGTACAGAGAGCCGGAACCGATCGTGTGCGTGTACGGGCTGGTGGCCGAGGGCAAGTTTGTGTAGGGCCCCGTGACCGACGTGGCCGCCTGCAGCACAAACCGCGGATCGGCCCAGCTCAGCACCAGATTGTTCCCCTGCCGCGCAAACTGCAGCGGGATGGGCTGCACCACCGGAGCGTCTAAGACCTCCACTTTGAACTCCAGGAACTGGAAGTCAAAGGCTGTGGTCTCCTGCGAATTGGGTCGGATGGCAAACGCGTCAAACCGGTGGTATGCGTAGACCTTGTCGCGCGCACTGAGCCGCCAGGTGTTCGTGCCGTCGGTGATCGCCACCGAAACTTCTACCTCGTTCAGCGCCAGGCGCGTCACCATGAATTCGAGGGTGTAGTCGACCATGTCCTGAAAGGCCCGCTGCCCAGCGGCTTCACTCGGTCCAGTGGCCATACTGAGCGCGTAATCGCCCGTGGAACCCATCAGGTTTTCACTGCTGAGGGCCGTGCGTGCGCGAAGATTGATGGGGGCAGTGCCAAAGGTTTGGGCGTAATCGATGACGGCCATATATCCGCGCACGTTGAGCCCGTTACCCGCGCTGCCGGTGCCGAAGTTGTCTCCGGTCACCCGGCGGCCGCCGTCAGCATAGTCGAACAGTCCCACGCGAAGGTTGCCTCCACTGGAAACGATTTGCGTGCTGTTCCAGCGCCAGGTGGCCTTGATGCTTCGGCCTACCTCCAGATGGACGGGCAGATTGGTCTCGGTGTCGTCGGTGAAATAACCAATCCAGAGCCGGGAACTGTTCGGGGCAGGCAGGCCATAGAGCACGCCGTCCAAGAACAGAAGCGAGCCCGTGCTGGAAGCAAACCAAACCGAGTTGCTGCGATTGACCGGGCCGGTGGTCCGATCCATGTCCGCCCAGGTGTCGTGCACCACCAAACCCACCGGGGTAGGCACCGGCGGCAGCACGGTCACCGTGGCCACTTGCGAAGTGACCGAACGATTGTTGCAAGCCACCGTGACGATGCACCGATACTGGATACCATTGTCGGCCAGGTGCAGGTTGGGCGTGACATAGACCGGCGTGGTCATGCCCACGCCGCCGGTTGCGTTGACCCAGGTCTGGCCGCCGTCACGGCTGACCTGCCACTGGTACGTGGGGGCGGTACCATCCGCGGCGATGGTCAGAGTGACGTTGACACCGGCGGTAATCACGATGTTGGTCGGCTGCTCGGTGATCACGGGCGGGTTGCAGATCAAGGGCGTGGGCGTTACCTCTGCCCAGGTGGTGGCCACCCGCAGCTCATCGAAGGACGCGTTGGCCCCGGACACCAGGTAGAACCGCCCGGGACCGGTGTTGCTGGTGTCCTCGCTTCCGTCTGTGGCGGTGGCGTGCGGCGGCGGGACGTTGTCCTCCGGCTGCCCCAGCGTAGCCGGAGCAGGGTTCACCCATAGGTCGGCCACGTCAAAGTCGCCGGCAATGATCTGATGGCGAATGACTACGAACACGGTCGTGTTCACCGGAATGAGCGTGGGCGCCCAGGCCACGGTCCCGTTGGTCTTGCCCACCCCAATTTGAAGCTGATTGCCCACCGAGCGTGCGAAGGCCCGGACCGTATAGGCGCTGCCACTGTTCTGGCGGTTGATCTGTACGATCGGTTCGCCGGCGGGATCCACATCGGCCGCGTTGTTGAAGCGGTAGAGGAACGAGTAATAGAGGTTGGTGCTACGATTGGCGGGAAAGACGCCGGCCTGGGGCGCAAACAAGTTGTAGGTGGTGATGCTGTGGGTGCTGGTGAGGTCGGCCTTGTCGCCCGCGGAAGGGACCAGACCGAGCGGGGTCCCGTCCAGGCTGCCGCTACCGGCTGTCACGGTTACGTTGGCCGTGGAGCCGCTCCAACCTTCCGTGCCGCCCACCGCGCCCAGGTTGCCACTGCTAAAGCCCACCATCTGGCTGGTGCGCATCAATATAGCCTCCGCAGGGTGCAGCAGCAGCCCGACACCAACGGCGATCAACGACGGCAGGAACGAAAAGGGTAAGCGGCGCGAACGGCTCCGGTTCCGGAAAGCCCCGGGAAGCGATGAATCTCTTGCAGTGCAGAAGCGCGTGATCATAGGCGTGCTCAAGGTTCGAGGTTCACAACCGAAAGGGGACCCGACAGGGATGCGGGTTCCATGCCGAGTCGAGGCAAATCCCTGGACTTGAAGCCGGCCACCTGACGCATTGGCTCACGGCTGCCACAGAGACATTAACCGCCGAAAGTTGAAGGCGTCGCTGCCAAGATTTTGCCAAATGGCCGGATCGAAGGCGGCTGGGTTGGCGCGTGCGGATTGGAACCGTACATGCCTATCGCCGAAGAGCGCGTTGATCCCGGCCACTCCACGGTCCTTGTGAGCCGCCGCGTTGATGTTGTGCAACAGGTCGGTGGACATGCTCTTGGTCGGATCCATCTGGGACACTTTCATGCGCGCCACGTTGCGGGTTTCAGGATCATACACCAGGGCCGGCAGATAAATGCCGCGGGCAACCATCTCCAAAGTGCGAGACTGAGGGTAGTAATTGTATCCGCAGCGCACGTTGTCATCGCCGGAATCCTTCGGGGTCGAGGGCCAGGGAAAATCCTGGGAATAGTACTCGTAAGTCCAGATCCGGCTCACCTTGGCACCGCTGGGGCAGTAGAAAACCTTCGCATCCGGGACCACCCTTGAAAAGTACAGACTGCCCAGCGCATAGGGCCCCTGAATCCTTACCGACCAGGGTAAAAGGTTCACCCGGAGGGTGAACGAAATATCGGTCGGGGCGGTCTAATCTAGCATGGCCAAATTCATCACGCTCAAGCCCCAGAGGTTTTTCGTCGAATTCCGCCACTCCCACCAGGCCAGTGTGCAGGGCGGGCAGTTGGC
>Ga0308415_1000389_pt1 | contig 19183 bp, 11 predicted proteins | sample HotsprSampleOS55_FD_203465 | JGI IMG/M metagenome (GOLD analysis project Ga0308415, IMG submission 203465) | Hot spring phototrophic mat microbial communities from Octopus Spring, Yellowstone National Park, Wyoming, United States - 20090730_OS55 ... | reverse complement strand
CTGGAAGTTAGGGGGGCTTTCTACTGCACGATTTTGCGAAGATACCGGCCGACTCCGGCCTAATTTCGAGGCCTTGCCCCACTGGGAACTGGCACTTTCCGAATTGCTTTACCCCCGAAAAGCACATCCCCAATTCTTGGGATGGAGCTTCTGAGTAATTCCCACCCCGAAAACCTGAATCCCCGGCAGTTAATAGTCTTGCCGTTTATGCACCTGAATGTCGTCGCCATGCCAGATTCTCGCCAGCTTTGAAGGCATTAGTGAGAGGTGCCTCATTCTTTCGGGACTTTGCTCCTCGATATCGTTACTTTGAGCACATTCTTTAGGGCCCCCGAGGACCTTATCAGAGCTTCTCATACAGTTGGCATAAAGTCCGAAATGAAAACGGGGGGTGTCAACCGGCGGCTAAGTGAAAAATCTTGGCCGGACACTGGCCTAAAAGCTGCTTGCCGAGGCCATTGAGCAAGCTCGGTTAATCTGGAGTTTCTCAAGGAAAAAGGTAGTGACCGCAGGCGGGAGGCTTTACACTGGCCGGCACATAATTCCGAGCGGCGGGGGACCGGTTTTCTCGGAGGGACAGGCCTTCCAAAGGTGCCGGCACTATCCAGGGATTACGCCAACAGCCGTGAAGCTTCCAGGAATGCTCACGGAAACCTAATGATCCAACTCGTTCGGGAGGAGAAAATGTTTCTGCCTCAGTTCTCTTGGAGCCGGGTTAGCTCAAGGCCGCTGAGCGATTAACTCCCTGGCAACTTGCACGGCAACGGTAAGAGCGTGATCTTCCTGCTGCATGGAGAGGGAATTCCCGGCGGAGACAGGTCGGGCGGCCTGACGGAGCAGGATGTCGGGAGCCACCCCTTCCAAAGTAAACGGGCGACCCAATGGGGAATAGAATCGGGAAGTGGTAAGTCGTAGTCCTGCCCGATGGGAGTGTAATGGGAAGATCCCCTGAACAGAACCCTTGCCATAGGTGGCAGTCCCGACCAGGGTGCCGCGGCGGTGATCCCTAATGGCGGCGGCAAAGATCTCGGCCGCACTGGCACTTTGGCCGTCGATGAGCACTACCAAGGGTACTCGCCATGTTCCTGGTTCGTGGGCCACGTAGGTACAGTCTTCCATCAAGTTCCGCCCGCGGGTGTAAACAATGACACCTCGGTCGAGGAACCGGTCGGCACTCTCCACTGCACTTCCCAGGAGACCGCCGGGATTTCCGCGAAGGTCGATCACAAGACTTCTCATCCCCTGGTAATAAAGGGACCAAAGTGCCGAATCGAGCTCGCGCGCAGTGTTCTTTTGAAAAGCCGCGATCCGCAAATAGGCCACCCCAGTAGTCGGATCGATAATTCGGGTGCCGTCGATGCTGGGGACCTCTACCTGCGTCCTTCGAATCCATAGTTCCCGAGGTTCTTGCCCTGCGGACTGCACTTTTAGGCGAACAAAGGAGCCCTCTGGACCTTGGAGCAAGTTGGCTGCCTCTTCGGCCGGCAATGAAGTGGTCGGTTGGTCTCCCACAGCCACGATACGATCGCCGGGTTTTAATCCGGCAGCTTCTGCCGGACTACCGGGGATTACTCGCAGGATTACCAGGCTGCCCTCTTCACCCTTGAGTTCCACTCCAAGGCCCACAAAGTTTCCTTCGATTTGGGAGAGAATCTCTTGCAGCTGTTGCGGAGTGAGGTAACAAGAGTAAATATCCAACAGACTGGCGACGGTGCACATCATTTCCATCACCAGGGCGGAGGCCGGAATCCCACACCGGGCTTCCGCCAATCTTGCAGCCTCTAGCAATACCTTCGCCGACTGACTGCGGTCGCTGGGGCCTTGGGTGGTGAGCAGTTGCTTCCATTGGCTTTTGAGAGACTGCAGCACGAGGGGATCGGGGGTTCGCTCATATCGGGACCACAGTCCGGACTCTCCAAGGATTGTTTCCATCCCCCATAACGTGCTGGCCGTCAGGCGTTCCCACGAGATAGGGTCTACGAAGTGCACCTGGACCTTAAGGAGGGCCTCGTTCAAAGCCTCTGCTGCCCGACCTAATGAAAGGCCGTCCACAGCACCTAGGTAGCTGGCATCCCGCAGTCGACGGGCAAGATCGACTCGAAGCCGCGAGTGCTGATATCGTTGCAGGAGGTTTGCATCTTGCGGGAAACGGCGAAGTGCTTCTTCATAGAAGACGACGGCGTCGGCCCACCGGCCCGCTCGTTCCAGCTCCTCGCCCTGACGAAGGAATTCCTCGGGGTACTTTCCCTGGCCCGGCACCCCAGCAGGAATGGCAGGGAGCGGGATCACAGGGCTCTCAAAACCGGGGATCGGGAAAGTCCCCTGTCCTAAGGCAAGCGGGGGAATAGCAACCCCAAACAGGAGAATGACCAGACCGACCCAGAATTTGACCGACACTCGCTGCAACTTCATGGCTTGCCGAACTGGCTACAAACTCTCTGGGCGGATGGTGTTGGGCCTAACGGGACGGCTCCCCTCCACCACACCGAAAAGTGACCCCCCGCCTTCAGTCCACCGCAGCTTCCTCAAGGTGTCCCTCGAGCCTCCCTGCAACCCCGAGCAAAATGCAAGAATCTTCCCCCCAGCCTGTCAAACTCCAGCAGGCTTTTGGGTATTAGGGCTTAAGGTGCCAAGCCCTCTTGCCAAGTCTAACTCACCATAAAAGCTAGTCAAAAGAAATCCCTGGTTCCGGCAGGCCGCCTGAGTAGGTTCCCTGCGGCAAAAGAATTAAGACCCTTTCTTTCGGACGCAGTAGGTGGCCGTCGCTATGTTGCTCCGGTTAGTGAATTACCCCGGCGAGCGATTCTTCTCACACCGATAACGCGACTAGCGGCAGTGGGGTTGGGCCGGCAGACGGCCGGGATTCCCCCGAGGATTTAGTCGGTTTTTCCGATGAAAGGGATTTTGGCGGTGGAAGGGAGATTATCGAAAAGCACCGGCAGGCAGCTCGACGGCCCCTCGCCTCCTTTTAGGGGCAGAATGGTTACACTCCGACAATTCAAAAACGCTCACCAGCCGAAGGACTGTGGTTCTTTGCGAGAAGGCCCCTCAGGAAAAGCGGGTGCAATGGTCCGATCTGGCCAACACGACACCTCTACCCGGCCTCGCGGAAGTTGGGCGAGAAGTCCATGCCTTCTTGGGCCGGTACTCGTCAGGAAGGAAAACAAAAAAAAAAGTTACCGGAAAGGGACGGGCTCGGAATCTTTACGAGTTCCAAAACCACCTTTTTTACTCACTGGATCATTGCCGAAAGTCCGCCGGCGGAAGTCCCTTTGTGGGTCCCATGGCATTTCCGCTCGGACCTAACAAACTTAAAAACGGAAGAGGGAGCCCAGCACCAAGGGAGATTCCGACCGATTCGCTGCAGGAGCTTCCCGGCATATCCTGCAAAGAAGGTTTTAACCCGTCGTTTCTCGGGCCGGTTCCGGTTTAGGAACAAGTTTCTTCGAAGGATAGGCCACCGGATCCACCGCCACCCCTAGTACTCGTAAGGACTCGGCAATCGCCAGGCGGAAATCGTCCGTAGCCTCTTTGAGTCCGATTTCCAGCATTTTGATGGCAAGTGGAGACCCAATCCGTTGCATGCATGCCCGGGCATCGTCGCGGATGGCGGTGTCCTGCAATATGTTCGGTAAGCTGGCGATTGCCTCCACCGTGCGGTCGGTGCCGATTTCCGAAAGCATCCATAAAACATCCCGCCGGAGTTGATCTGGCCAACCGGGTTGGATGAACTGCAACAGAGCCCCCTCTACCTGCTCTTTGGCTTTGGGATCGGTCCCCGGGGCTCCGACGGTCCGGACAATTTTCCATAAGGCCCGCTTAGCTGCCCGGCCAACTTCCAGGGGATAACCGGCTGCTTTTGGGTTTGATTTCAAGGCAGCTACCTCCTTTTCGCAATCGATCACGAGGCGGACCAACGGTTCGATGGCTTGAGCACCGAGGGGACCGGCCGCTTGCCAAGCCGCCGTGCGTTCCGCAGGGTTTTCGCTTTGTAATTGTTCTAACAGTTTTTCCACTGTAAGCTCTTGCATACTCTTTCTCCCCTCGCGGACTAAATGGCAAATGGTCCCTCTTCTAGCAGTTCCGGGAAGGACAAACTCATGGGCCGATGGTTTTCCTTGCCGACCGATCAGCCCAGGTTACTTCACAATATAGGCTCGAAAACTATCAGCTGTCACTTGCAGAGCTTTCTCCGACCCGGCGGATAGACCCAGGTTCGATGCTTGTCCGTCGGACTTGCCGTCGCTTGTGAGTCGGGAGCACTCTACAGCGTGTAAGGCCAGCGTTGCGGACGGCTGGCTAATCGCTGGGCTTGTTCGTCCCCTACGATCTCTTTCTTTGTGGCATCCCAGTAAAGCCTTCGACCCAAGACATACGAAAGATTGCCCAAGATACACAGGAGGGCCACACCCACCCCATATTCGACATCCATGATGCACTTTTTGCCGGTGCGGATGCCCAAAAACCAATCTTCGAAATGTCCGGGACTTTTGTATACATCCTTCGCTCCGGGTGGGGGAACCCACTGCCGGACTTTGCGTTCGGCCCAGGTGCCGCCGTCTCCGCCCCAGTGCATGGCAGTACCGTGCTCCCCGTGATAGACAGCACCGTAGCCCGGGCGAACAATTTTCGTGATCCCCGGCTGGGCTAATTCCTCGGGAGTCCGTTCCTCTGCGGGAAAGCGACGGCTGATTTCCTCCATCGGCATCTGTGTCCAGGTTATGATCCAATCGGGATTCTCGAACTTGTAGGTGACCTGCATCAACACCGCACTATCCCAAAGGCCTTCTACGGGGGGAGTACCCGTGGCTTCGACCCAGACAGGGTCTTGGGCATCGGCATCCATCCAATACTTGGCACAACTCATTACATGGGCCCCCCGGTCGCGGATCTGACCGCCGCCGCTCTCCAAAAGCCACCGGAATACCCCGTGAAGATAGCGGGCATTGTAGGGCCGCCAAGGCAGAGGTCCCAGCCACAAATCCCAATCCAAACCCGCAGGGGGATCACTGTCCGCTGTGTGCGACCGATCCTCGGGACTGGGATAATGGAAACACTCCACATGGTGCACTTTGCCGATCACCCCGTTGGCTAGGTAACGGTGCATCAAATATGCCTCGGGCTGAGATCGGCCTTGGGAGCCAATTTGGCTTGCGATACCGGCTTTTCTTGCCGCTGCTACCATCGCCTTTCCTTCTTCGATAGTGCAGCAAGCAGGTTTTTCACAGTAAATGTGCTTGCCACATTCGGCAGCGTGGACAAATTGCACTCCGTGCCAATGATCGGGGGTGGCGATAACGACCGCATCGATGTCTTTTCGGAGGACTACATAGCGGTAGTCACGGTAGGCAGCTACTTTGGCTCCTAGCTCCTTAAGGGCTCGTTCCAGGCGAGATTCGTCCACGTCGCAGACAGCCACCGTATGACACTCGCCTCTTTCATAGAGAGGCCGCATTTCGCGATAAAGGCCGAGACCTCGACCCCCCATCCCGATAAAGCCGATCCCAAGCCGCTCGTTGGCTCCTTTCCGGCCAGGCTGAGCCAACACCCCGGAGGGGATCAAATGGGGTGCTGCCACACTCAACCCGGCGACCATAGCGGTCCGGTCCAAAAAGCCACGTCGGGTTATACTTGAGTGATTGGCTCGTGTCATCCTTATTATGCTCCTTTTCGAATTGAGGTACCGCTTTGAAAATAACATCTGTATGCAAATATAGTATTTCGATTTGAGCCACCCGCCTTATGCGGAAATGCTTGTACCTCGCCCCTGAGGTTGTCTGCGGAAGATACTTCGGGGAAAAGATCGTTTCAAGGGGCAGGTCATAAATTCCCGATTCGGAAGGATAGCCCGTGGAGAGGGAAGGACCAAAGGAAGAAACAATAACCCTTAAAGAGCAGGAAACTTATAGACCCCTCTCTGTCCGACACCGCTGTGTTTACCACTTGAGGTGCAAGATTTTATTGTGTCCGGTGACGGGCAAACGATTTTGAAACGGCCGTAGGCCGGTATTCAGATACCCCCGAGAGCTTTATGGACACGATCAAGCAAGAAACGGGGCAAAAGGCCCACACCACCAGTTTTTTGACTTTTCGTTGACAATACCCATCGCTCACTCTTGAGGAAAGCAGTTGCTCACTCGTTGCGGATAATACTAACTTCACCGAAGCAGTTGGTCACTCCTTGCGGACAACAACAATCAGTCGGGGCACCTTTTTCTCCGAAAAACAACTCGATTGTGCTTCATCCGCCGAAAAAAGATAAATCGCTACCCGGGCACAAACTGAGACAGACTTAGAAAGTGCCAGAGGTTCCACCCCTTTCTCACGGGGAATAACAGGAAATTTCCCCCAGAGGAACCACCGGAAAATTGTGACCAGGATTCTCCAACGAACCACCGGAAAATTATGATTGGGATCCTCCGAGGGTGGTGGCCCGAGAAGGTCTTCCGGAAATTCCCCTTCAGCGGGACTTCACTCCATTCCCCACCGTTGTCGCTTTACCCCGATGCCTTGTTAGGTGATGGCCGAGTTTTGGTCTCCTTCTCTGTCATGCAGCCGGTCAAGATGGGCACTGCAGGAAGGCTCAGAAGGGGGACGTTCCTTTGGCCTCACTTTGTTCGACTCCACGGGAACCCGGTTTGACACATTTAGGTCCCGGAGGGGCATTTGGGGCTTCGAGAATTCCGGCACCGAGAATAGTGGAGCTGGCCCTGGCTTTCGCCGGAGGCTCCAAGGGCCTCCGGCCACTGCTTTACCTCCCGGGAAATTCGAGGTTTACTTCCGGGACATTCGGAGTTTACCTCCGGGAAATTCGGAGTTTACCTCTGGAGGATTCCGTTGTTGTTTCTGGCAGATTGGCGTTGTATGTCCGCGAAGTTGCCGCTTTCCTTCTCGGAAATTCCAGGTGTACTTTTCAGAAATTCTGGCTTAACTCTGGGAAATTTTGAGGTCACATCCCGGAAATTCCGGGTGTACTTCCAGGAAGTTCTAGCTTTACTTTTCGGAGATTGCGGGTTTGCTCCCCGGAAATTCGAGGTTTACCTCCAGGAAATTCTGGGTTTACCTCGGGACAATTCCGGTTTTACTTCTGAGAGATTGCCGTTTTATTCCTAGGAACTTCCGGCTTTCCTTGTGGAAAATTTCGGGTGCACTTCTAGGAACTTCTAGTTTTGCTTCTGGGAGATTGCGGGTTTACTTGCGGGAAATTCCGGGTTCACTCCCGGGAAATTCGGGGTTTGGTTCTTGGAAATTCCGGGTCTCCTTCCGAGAAATTCCGGGCCAACTCTTTGCCCGCCGGTTAATCGAGAGGGAGTGGGGGATGAGGGATCGCGGCATACTGGGCCTCGATCTTTTCGGCGTGGTCGATGAAGCCGAGGAGCTTCCGCGCGCGTATGGGATGCTGGAGCTTCCGCACCGCTTTGGCCTCAATTTGCCGGACACGTTCCCGAGTAACAGAAAAGATCTTGCCAACCTCTTCTAAAGTGTATGAATAGCCGTCGGCCAAACCATACCGCAAGCGAAGGATTTCCCGTTCGCGGTAGGTCAGGCCACTGAGGACTTCGTTAATCCGCTTCTTCAGAAGCTCACGATTCATTTCATCAAGAGGATCATGTTCGCGATAGTCCTGGAGGAATTCCCCGAAGAAACTTTCCTCATGTTTTCCCACAGGCTGGTCCAGAGACAAAGGTTGACGGGTGAGTTGGACAGCACTTTTGGCCTCTTCGAAGGGTACTCCTGCCAAGGAGGCCGATTCCTCCAGGGTGGGTTCTCTCCCTTGGAGCTGCTGGAGAAGCCGGCCGGCCGCTCGTACACGGCTCATCGTTTCAATCATATGCACCGGCAAACGAATGGTTCGGCTTTGGTCGGCAATGGCTCGGGTAATTGCTTGGCGAATCCACCAGGTGGCATAGGTGGAGAATTTGTATCCCCGGGTATGTTCGAACTTATCCACCGCCCGCATTAAGCCGGTGTTTCCTTCTTGGATCAGATCCAAAAAGCTAAGTCCCCGATTGCGGTAACGTTTAGCGATGGAGACCACCAAACGAAGATTGCTGGCGGATAAAGCCCGCTTAGCCGCCTCGTACTCTTCTCGCAAAGTTCGGATTTTTTCCAGCCGGCGACGGAGGGACCGCGGTGTATCCAAGGTGGTCCGCATGAGCAGCCTGAGTTGCGAGCGGCACGATCGTAATTCCGAATCATTCGGACCGTGAACCGATAGCTCTCGCACTCTCTGGTGGAGGTCCTCCATACTCCGGGAAATCTCTTCAAGCTTGTCCAGCAGGGGTTGGAGCCGCTGGGTGCGAAGGCCCAGTTCCTCAATAAGCCGAACTGCCCGCGAACGGCGTTGGCTCAACCGCCGCCACGCGGCTCGTTTCTGGTCTTTCGGTCGGCCGCGAGCCATGACCATCTGAAAATCCCGGCGATTTTGCTCCACAAGGCCCTCGAGGGTAGCCAAGTTCGGGCCCAGGATCCGCATCACGCGACGCTTTTCGCGCATGTTCGTTACGGACACTTCCACGGTCCGATCAAGACGAAGGCGACCGTCCTTGATCCGCTGGGCAAGTCCCATGGCGGCCTGGAGGACAAAGTGGCTGGCCAGCATGGCATGCCGGAACCGCCGCCGGGCCTGTTCAATCCGTTTGGCCGCCTGAATTTCCCCTTTGCGGGTCAACAGGGGAATTTCTCCCATCTGCATCAAATAGATGCGGACCGGGTCGTCCAGCTTCTCTTCGCCATCCTCCACTTCCCGGGGGCCCTGAAGCTCTTCCAGCAGGTCGTCATCCAGCAGGAGAAGGTCGTGGTCAAGCTCTTCGGCGAAGGTCCGTCTGCCTCGCTTCCGGGTTTTGGACTTTGCCAACTGGCCGTTCGAATTTCCTCCGGCTTCTGGTACGGCTAGCGAGCATGGAGAGGAAGCCCGGCGTTTGCTCCGCCCGGTGCCAGAACCGCCAGCTGCTGACCGCGATTTAGGAGGGTGTGGCTTTACTCGCGACAAGTCTTTCCCCTCTTGAGCCATAACCCACGAATGCTTGTCCCAGAGTGGCTGAGCCCCTCATCCGGTTCGTACAATTCGCGACTCCATCAGGGGCACAGACGGTACCGTTTCGACTCTTTAGCAAGAAATGGTGTCGTAACCTAATGCCCGGAAAGGCTTTACGATTCGGGAAGTGTTCACTCAGGGATGGTGCCTGCGGTGGAGAGTGTTGCCAAAGGTGAACAATGTCCGCCTAGGGTTGTTGCCTTTTTAAACCATCACTGATGCCGAATCTGCCCAAGTCAACGAACTTTCGTCTTGCCCAAGAATTTCACATTTATCTGATTTTCCCTAGCCCTTTGAAGGCCCATTATTTTGCACATTTCTCCCGTTTTATCAATAACGCCAGCACTAACTAGGAGCCAGACATATGCAATAATGTCACCAAACATGATGATGTATTCTACGGGCTCGGGACCAAGACTCTATGGGCAGCCGGGTGCCTATCGGGGGGCCGGCTAGCCAAGGAGCGAAATTCCAGCGGCTCAAAGAGAGACCACCGCCCAAGCGGGCATTCCGATTTCGGCATCACTCGCCAATGGCAATATGTCGCGGAAGCACCGCCCTGGCAGGCATCCCAGTGTGCCTCTGGACGAAGAGACCGACATGGATGAGGAACTACCCTCAAGCGGGAACCCCGGGCAGTTTTTGCTTCGCCGAGGGTCGGCGAGCCTTCTCAGCCGCAAGGTAGCCGGGAGTCACCAGCGGGATTGGCCTTCGGCCGCTTTTAGAAATGCTTGAGAGATGCTAAAGAATTTAAACTCCGAAAAGGTTTGCCTCCGGGCTTAATGGTCTTCCAAATGGGATGCCTCGATGTCGGGAGTTTGGCTGGGATCTTTCGGGGCTCCCATTACTCAATGGCCGGGATTTTTCCGGGCTCCCATTATTCAAAGCTTCGTTTTGGAGCTTTCGGGAATTGGCCTCTAGCCCAAGGGGTCACCCGGGATTTTAGTCCTCAGACCCGAAGCGGAAGGCAAAAAGATCGGCATCCCGGAGGTAAAACCGGAGGCGGATCGGTTGGCCGGCTAAATCGCCCACTTGCTTGCCTGACGTCCACTCTACCGGATGATCCAACCGGTCGCCGATAAGTTCGCGACATTCGCTCAAGGTAAAGCCCGGAATGGGTTCCCCCTGGAGGTTCTGTAACTCCACTTTCACGCAACCGGCGGCGGAGGTGGAAAAATTAATCCGTAATCGGCTCCCACGGAAAATAACAGGTTTAGTGAGCAGATATCCCCCCTGATAGTCCGCCCGAATAGAAACAAATCCATCGGGCCGGATCGTGTACCGACGCAGGTGGCTGGATGGGTATCCGCAGTGGTGCTGGATGTAAAAGAAGACCTCGCCGCTTTTCTGAAATATTCCCTGAGCGGCATAGTTTGCCCGAGAACTCCAATTCCGAAGGTCGGGGCCCGGCCGGATAAATGCTTCCATAAAGCGATGAAATTGCACCCCGCCACGAGTGGATACCAGCAGAATATCCGTACAATCATTGACGAAGTTCCACTCCGTCGCGGTGCCAATCTCTGCGGCTTCCTGGTTGCTTAGCACCCGTCGGCCGGGGAAGAATCGGGTGGGAAATCCAATGTAAATGTGCGGGGCTGGCGGGTAGGGGATTATTTGGTTTGTGTATAGATGTTCCATAGGCCAATCCCCTGTTTCGAGATCCACCGGTTTCTCCCAGTGGAGGAAATCTTCCGAAGTTGTTCGTGCAATCCAACGGATACCCTCCCGGAAAACACGGAAATAGAGAACATATTTTCTCTCCGTTTCCGACCAAAAAGCGTTGTTTTGAGAGTCGAAAGCCCCTTGGGTGAAAACGGGTTGACTCTGGAGCTGTCGCCAATGGATCCCGTCTGGAGAAGCAAAGGCAAACAACCCCGGAGCCCCGGGGCCTCCGAGGGCTTTATAGCGGGCCTCGGGTGGGCAATCCGGCCGGGTATCGAAGAACGGGGCAAAATTGTGACAAGCAGGATGCCTTGCCAGCACTACATTGTTTTCTTTGGTCCCGCCCACCTCAAAAAGACCCAATTTTGGTCGACTCCAATGGATACCATCCTCACTTTCTGCTAGGCATGTAACCTCCGTGGTTGTGTCGTGGGAGGCTCGGGGCATTCCTCGATAATACATGAGGAATTTCTCCCCGTTATGGAGTACCGTTATATACCCTGAGAATTTTCCTTCCCAAGGTTGGTCGAACCGGAAGACTACCTCCTGCGGTTGCGGTGCATGGAGTTGCCTACGAACGCCTTCCAGTTGCTCAATGAGGAGGGAATCCACAAAGAGCTCTCGCCTACTGCCAATGGAGATGAACTCCTCGGCAGCCCAAGCCGCAGAAAGTGGAAGAATACCCCGTGGAGTAAACCCTGGGCTTTCCACAACCAGCAACCATCCTAGCAGCAACCCAAGGACTTGAACCCAAGACCTTCTTATACTTGGAACCCAGAACATCCTCTTAGCTCCTGTAGTTTCCAAAAAGCTGGCAGGGTGGCCGAAGAAAAACTGGGCCATGCGGTTTTTATCCGTGGTACATTTCCGCCGGCGGGTTTGCCGGGCGAAAAGCTCCACCACACACCCGGGGGAAACACAACGGTTTTAGATGTTGTCCCCAGATCCCGACCGGAACGGTGGTTCCAATCCCGTTCTAGACCGCCGTGCTTTCTCCGAGTAATTCTTTACGACGGTTTTGATACTGATTTGATACTGAACAGCTGACCGCTCCGGCATGCTTCCACCGGTAAGGAGGAATTTTGGGACAGCCTTTTAGTTGCCCTGTTTGCTTAAATGCACATTTATCAAATGTCAAATCGCCCAGAGCGATACCACCTGCCCGGCGGACCTAAGAGACCGGTTGCACTCTTTGGACACACTAAGGTGATTCAGGCGGCAGCTCTTTGATCCGGATGTTCCGCCATCGGATTTGTCCTTTTTTAGCGGAGTGAACCTGTAGGGCGATAAAGCCTTCCAGGTCGGCCTGGTCGCTTTCGTCGGTGAAATCGGCACAAGGAACACCATTAACCCAGGTTCGGATCCGCCGGCCTTTGGCTTCGATTACGAATTCATTCCATTCGGTGGGCTTGAAGGCTTTGCGAGCTTCCTCATTTTGGTCCAGCCGGAATAGCCACCCGCGTCGGGCTTCATCGTAGATGCCGCCAGACCAGGATCGGCCGGAAGGATCGATTTCGCACTGATACCCGTAGACGCGGCCGGTATTGGGTCTTTGATGGCTGCGGATTTGGATGCCCGAGTTCACGGGATCATCAAATTTCGCTTCCAGCTTCAACACGAAGTCGCGGTAATGCTTTTCGGTGCATAGAAACGTGTTTGGCCCCGGACCGGCTTTGCCCACAATGCATCCATCTTCAGCCCAGTAGGTGGCCCCGCCTCCAGCTTTATGCCAACCGGCAAGGGTTTGTCCGTCAAAGAGGGAAACGAAACCCTCTTCGTCGGCGGATCCTTCGGGGGCGGCAAGGGGACCTAGGACCTCGGCTACATGGGGTTCGATGGCAGCTGCCCAGATAGCATACCCTCGGTAATTGGGGTGCAGCAGGTCGGGCATGATTTCTTTCGTTAACATGCCATCCACCGTGAGAAAGCATGAATTAATGTTCACAAATTTCACCCATTGACCGTCGTCCAATGGAGCGATGAGCTGGTTGACTTGCTCATTTTTTTGACGAAGCGGATCTTCCGGGGTCTCGCCCCTCGGGAAAATCGCAAGCAGAAGGATTTTGGTTTCCGGGAGTTTTTGGCGGAGCTTGGCGACGATCGCCCGGATCCCCTCGGCGGTTTCTTCCGGCTGATTGGCGGCAGCATTGTTTGTGCCGATCATAAGCACGGCCAGCTTGGGACAAATCCCCTCCACGTTGCCGTTATCGAGCCGCCAGAGAACATGTTGCGTTCGGTCACCTGCAAACCCTAGATTGAAGGCATTTCGCCTGCCGTAGTAGGCATCCCAAACAGCCTTTCCCTCACCTTCCCAGCCGTGAGTGATGGAATCGCCGATGAAAATGAGGTCGACATTTCCCTGCCGAACGCGGTCATTCAGACTTTGGTGACGCTGGATCCACCATGCATCCTGTCGGGGCACGGGCACAACAGCGTCGTTGGCTTGAACTAGGGCCCAATGGATGCAGGTTAGTAAAGCCGTCCCCAAAACTTTCAAGCTGAGAGAAAGACATAGTGCCACTGGGTCCCGTCTCATTATAGGCTCTCCTCTCTCTTTTTTGCAAAGGTGGAACACTGAGCACACCCCAATCAACCTTGCTGGCGGCATTCCTCGGTTGCTTTTGTATGGGAGGATACCTCCCCCGGTCGAAGCCTTTTTCCTGCAAGTTGGCGGTGATTTTGGTGCGGCCTGTCGTTTATCTTCACAAAATTCCTTGATAGAAACGCGGCCGAAACCCGGGCATCTAGTGACTTGACGATTTGCGAGCATCAATTAAGGGAACCGCTATAGGATTCCGCGGAACTTCGGAGAAAACTCCCCGAACTATGATGCCGATAGTTACAACTTGCGAAACGGTCAACCGGTGATGTTTAACCCTTTCAAGAGTTTGAATTCTTCGGGGTTGCCAAATTTAAATGGCGGATCTACTCCAGGCTTTTTGTGTCTACTTCAGGCTTTTTGTGGCGGGCCGAGCATATCAACATAAACGCACGTACACAACGAGAAGCTTGCTCCTGAATCCCTGGGGGGTCGAGAAATCCGTCCCCTAAAGTTTCCAGGGGTTTCCATTATGCACGCTTTTCTGGAGGTATTCACTATAGGGCCGACGATTTCTCGAGCATAGCTGGGGGAGGTTCCCCGCAGGGGTGACTGACGGTTGAGCCGCAGAAAGTCGGCCACCGAACACGGTGGACGTTTTGTCCCTTTTCGTGCCGAAGATCCGTCCATGCCGGGTATTATGCCCTTCCCGGCGGAAGTTAGTCAAACACTTCTTCACTCTAGATTTATTTGGGATAAGAAGTGAACTGGTGAACATCATGGCCAGGCGACTTTAACCTCTCCACCCCCTCCTTGTCGAGACTCTTTACCCCACGGTCTGCCGCATAGTCTCAAGGCGTTGAGCGACCAAGCGATAGTTTGTCGCGAATTTGAAATTTGAGTGGTCCAGCTCTCGTTCTGCTCAATTGCTCGCAATTTGCCAGAACCTTTTTTTGGCCCAGTCTATGGTTAGTACCAAAGATTTCCCATAGCGGTCGTGGGAACCCCCTTTTCCCGTTTATGGCTGATTGTTACCTTTTAGCTCTGCATAGTTCCCGAAAGGCATAGTCCGGCACCCAGTCGGCAGGTCATGGAGAAAATTCGCGGGTTCTATCATACCGCGAACCAACCCTTGAGATCTCATTGGCAAGGGCCGGTTTCTCCTCCTTGGTGAAAGATCTGTTACCAGATCCGGGAGTTGGGCTGCCGGCTGGAACCCTGGTGTTGCGGGGAATCGTGGGGCCCTTTTTAGCGGACGCGTTCCATGAAACGCAGAAATTCCGCTTCCAGGGCCGGCAAGGGCCCGAAATTCTGCTCGAAGTCCTCCACCCGGCGGGTTGCAGGATAGGTCTCCATTGGAGGTCTTTGGCCGACCAGCTTGACGTAAGAAGCCATTTTTTGGGGATACCTTCGCAAAAGGAAATAACAGAGGGCCCAGGCTTCAGCATATGCCTCGAGGGCCGTGGTCGTCTCGCGGAAACGATCGTCCGATCGAATCAAGCTCAGTAAAGACCCGCCACCTCCGCGAGCCCGCAACTTATGGAAGTCCTCCAATCGCTTGGGATTGACCTCGCCCACACTTCTCCAGCCAGCAGTGCTTTGCAAGTCCGGGGTTTCGAAGAACATGGCAATCCCCTCTGCTAGCCACAGCGGGTTTTCTGTTAATCGAGAGAATAACCCGGTGTTGTAGCACAGTTGGTGCGTGGCTTCGTGGACGATGGTGGCTACTGCCCGATAAGCTTCGGGATGGGCCAGAAGCCGGTTAATTTCTGCTAACGACCGGCGAGCCGCCGACGGGCTCACTGCCGACGTCTCCGTCAGATCATAAAGGACAGTAAAATTTTTTTCCAAATGATAGTAGCCGATGATAGCGGCAGCAGCGTCGCCGGCATCCTTGCGGGCATACTGTACGAAAGCACTGTTTGTAGGGAAGATGATGGCCACAAGAGGAGTTTCCGGCTGGCGAATGGGTACTCCCCGTCGCGACCAAAAAGTGGTAAATGCCATGTACAGACGCTCCAAAAGCCATCCACACCAAGCCGCATAAGATTCCCCGCAATTGTAGAGGATCAAATAGTTGGCTGTGCGGCGGACAGAAAACGCTTCCCCTAATTCCTGGCGGAATTGACGAACCAATTCTTCGTAGGAAAGAAATCGGAAGGGTTCTTCATCGCGGCGACGATTGACCAGGACCTCTGGGGGGATTACCCAGTAGCGCGTATCGCGTGTTTCTAGAAGAAGGGATCCGTCCTGGCCCTCAACCAGAATTCGGCCGCTGAGGCTAAGCAGTTCGCCATCCTGCTTGAAAAGCACGTGATCAATGGCCCAAGCGGTGCCTTTTTCCCCACCGAGAAACCATCCCGAAGCGGCTGCGGTGATGCTCAACAAAACCAGCTGCCAAAATCTGCGTGGGGGGCCCTCCTGCCCATCCCATCCGAAAACTCGGGAAAAGGGAGATAAACCGGCCATTACCAAGGTGCCAGGCTTCGCAAAGAGTTTTCCTTTCATCAAGTCACACGATCCCCCTAAATCGCCCCATTTCCCTGACCGACTAACTGCCGCCGGGACCTATCTGGTTTTGTCGGCTGCTTATATCTTCTTACGTGGTTGGCTTGACTTCTTTTACGTGGTTGGCTTGTCTTCTTCCTGTTGCCTTGTTCTGCTCTCTTGTTCTGCTGCCTTGTTGTGCCGTCTTGTACATCTGTCTTGTTGTGCCGTGTTGTTCCTGTGTGTTGTTCGTGTGTCTAATTAGTGTGTCTCAACCTTGTGTATTGTTCTTGTCTCCAGTTGTTGTGTCTAGTTCTTGTCTCTAGCTCTTGTATCTTGTTCGTGTGCTTAGTTCGTGTGTCTAGTTCGTGTGCCTAGTTCGTGTGTCTAGCTTGTGTGTCTAGTTCTTGTGTCTAGTTGGTGTGTCTTGTTCGGCGGTTCCCTCAAACTTTTTGCTGTGGTGTGCCGGGTATTAGGATCATACGTTTTGGGCAAGTGGAGAGCGGAAGGTCTTGTGCTCTCCCCTCATTTAAGGTTACGCGGTTTGTTTTTCCGTGATTTGTGGAGGGGAACACTACCGGGCTTACAATCGGCGAATGACGGCAGCCCAGTGTCCGCGACCGGGAGGTTCGATCCGTACCCAATCCCCGCCGGAAATCGTCGTTTGGGGTCCCCACTCCCCTTTTTCAATGGATACCCACCGAAGCTGGAAACGCCCAGCATGCTGGCGGAGATCAAGCCGAACCTCCCCTCCGTCGGGAAAATAAAGAATGTAAGCTTGTCCATCCTTGGCCGCCAGGTAAGCTTCATTTTCTTCCCGATCGCTTAGCAGGGCTAGATTGGGTTCCACGTCCCAAAATTTGATGACCGACTCAACCAGTCTGGCCGCTCGAATAGAGGCTTTGGCCTCTTGGGAAAGGCCGATCCCCGAGTCGGGCCGATGGAACCGGACCGCTGCCGCTCCTGCCACCAGGTGTCGCCACCACCGTTCGATTCCATCGCGGGTCGACCCGAATCGCCCTGTATCGGCCCCATAGGTTTTCACCGTGTTAATTGGTCGCGGGATCTTCCGAATATACTCCCGAACCCAGAGGAAGTTATCCCAGTGGAGCTGCCCCCGATTATGGTTGTTTTGGGAGACGTCGATAAAATCATACAGTTCCGGATGATCGAAGGTATTGCGGTGCTGAGGGGCTTTAAGGTCCCAAGCATCCCACATTTCTGTGACATAAACGCGGCGGCCGGCTTGGGCAGCCTTCTCCTTAATAAAGTTGGCCCAATGAGTGGACCAAGCCGGATCTCCGGAGGTTTCATTGTCCATACAGTAAAGCACGTGATCGTACTGCAGGGTGTAAGAGAACATCTTCTCCACAAAAGCCTGCTGATATGGGTACACCACGCGATTGTTCCGTTGCTGAGGGGTGGTAAAGAAAAACGGCTGTTTGTTCCGGCCGGGATGGTCCGGGTAATGGGGTTCGAAGCCCGACTCTTCGTATGTGTAATTAATGTTGTTTTTCGGGTTGTAGGGGTGAGGTTCCCAATGGTCCCGAGAATAGTCGAAGCGGTCCCAAACTTCGATTTGAACGAAGATCTGCCGCTCGTGCGTCCAACGAAGCATGTTTTCAAATCGCTGCCAATATTCGTCGTTCCATTGCCGTAGGTCATATTTCCCATCGGGAAGCTGTTTGAAAGGGTACACCTCGAAACCTTTGTCGCGACGGTCGCTCATAGTGTTGCGAATATAATTGGCCCCTACGGTCACCATTTCATCCAGATGCTCGCGGAGATCGGGGATCTGGAATAAGTTATCATCTTTGCTGCCGCCAAGGAGGAGAATCGGTTGACCTCGATACTCCCAGTACCAAGGGTTTTCCTGCCAAGGCCGGATCCCTTGCGAGGCATTCCCCTGAGCCGCTGCTGGGATTGTTCCTATGAGGAGGGTTAATTTAGTAACGCAGACCAAAAGCCCAGCTACTCGGATTGTTCGAAGCCATTGGTGCCAAGACATAAGGAGACCTCCTACTTTGCGGGAATGACTTGCAGGAATACCGAAGGGAGGCAGTCGGGGCAAAAATTTGTCCTCATGGAACTCTACCTCGTTACTCCGAGGGTAATAACACGTGTTTTTAAAAAAATTTCCCTTAAAAATCCCCTGAGAAGGAACCCCTACAGAATCCGCGGTGTTAGAAAGGGCTTCGGGGGCGGGCCCTCGCTGGCAAACGGAGGGCAAGCGTTCACCTGCTTTCTTAACAGTTTTGCCCGAAGATCTCCGCCGGTGCCCGCTACTTTGAAGTGTTGGAGGCATGCAGCGAAGAAGCTCCCGACTGGTGCCGCCCCCGTCCCTGATGGTCCCAATCCTTCCCAAATTGAGATCCACTTTTCAGATACAGCATTTCTTCTTGTTGAAAATATGTCGGCACTCTGACATATTTCGGCGATGGGATGACTCCCTCGCCTCGTTCTAGGTATTATGGACTGCGGAAAAGCGGGATTCCAGTGACTGCCACAGGTCTTTTCGGCTCCGAGGTCATGAGGGATTTGCATGAGCCTGTTCGGTCCTGCCCCAGGGTGGGAAAGTGAAAGGACCGATCCAGAGCTTTTCCTCTAGCGACCTCGGACTTACTGGCAATTATTTACCTTCCACGCAATGGGAGATCATCCCTGAGCTTTTCGCAAGGAGAGCTTTTTTTGCAGATTGAGGTTTCCGGTTCCAGAAAGGAGTAACCACAAAGAGTTCTGAGAGGTTGGCCTGAAATTGCAATTTGGCGGGGGCAATCCTCTTCTAACCGGGTCTGCTGTAACCCAATGGCGGTTTATAGCGGTTTTGGTTAGTCGAGGGGCTACCCTGGAGGTGGACACCGGGCAGAAGAAACGGAGTTCCGGGAGACTCTCGAACAGAACCTGTTCAAAAACAAGGCCTGAGGGAGATCCTCCGGTTGGAGATCCTCCGGTGCCCAAGCGTCGTCTGCCGGACCGTTTCCCCCCACGCGAACTCTAGGGGGTGGATGGCGAGCTCATGGGCAGAGATACAATCCCGGGCGGTGAAATCATCGTGGCCAGACCTGAACGGTTATCTCACCGGGAGAAAGCTGGGCAAAGGGGCCAGCGATGGTCAGGGCCGATCGCAATTTGCCCAGATAGTCCCTATCGATCACCAGGGGTGTGCCATCATAATTTTCATATCCCAATCCGGACACAGCCGTTTTCCCCAGCTGCTCACCCCGAACGATGGGGCCCCGATTTTCCAGCCATTCGGGTAAGGCCTCGAACGCTACGGAAACCGTGTGGCCATCGCGGATGAGCCGAAGTCGGGGATCCCGCTCGATCACCCTAGCCCCTTCTTCCTTGCCGCTCGGGGAAGCCCCAAATAGGTACAAATTTCCACCAGCAAAGTTGGAGAATCCATGGGCATCATAAGGGGAAAGCCCGAAACCGGTAAGCCAGACCCGACGTGGTTC
>Ga0308415_1000387_pt1 | contig 19226 bp, 16 predicted proteins | sample HotsprSampleOS55_FD_203465 | JGI IMG/M metagenome (GOLD analysis project Ga0308415, IMG submission 203465) | Hot spring phototrophic mat microbial communities from Octopus Spring, Yellowstone National Park, Wyoming, United States - 20090730_OS55 ... | reverse complement strand
CCAGCACGCGCGGTCCGGCGATGGTTCCTTCTTTGGTCACGTGACCGACCAGAAACATGGGAATGGCGTGATCTTTGGCAAGCCGCAGCAGGCGCAACGCCCCTTCGCGCACCTGACTGACGCTGCCGGCGGCGGAACTGATCTCGTCCAGGTACACCGTCTGGATCGAATCGACCACCACCAGTTGCGGTTTGAGCGCCGCAATCTGATCAAGAATAACGTTCAGGTTCGTTTCGGAGTAGACCAGCAGGTGTTCCGGTTCCAACCCCATGCGCGCTGCGCGCAGTTTGATCTGCTGCACCGACTCTTCCGCCGAAACGTAGAGCGCCGGACCGACATGCTCCGCAAAATGGGCAGCCGCCTGAAGCAACAGGCTGCTCTTGCCGATCCCCGGTTCACCGCCGATCAACACTACGCTGCCGGGCACCAGACCGCCGCCCAACACGCCGGCAAACTCACTCCCCAGCACCGGCAGGCGCACAAAGCCGCCGATGGCGACATCGCGCAGACCCACCGGGCGGCTCTGTACACCCGGAACGGCGCTGCGACTGCGCGGCGTCACATCCCGTCGCTCAGTCTGTTCAACCAGACTGTCCCATGTTCCACAATCCGGGCATCTGCCCATCCAGCGCGACTGCTGTGAACCGCACTGCTGGCAGACGAATACGGTACGCGCTTTCGCCACACTGCACCGCCTGACTTGCACTGAATAGCGATTCCGTAGAACTCAGCGATGCTGACCTGGAAAGCCAGTAACGCTCATATGTTCCATTATATCACACCGGGCTTGCGCTCCTTATCCAGGCTGCTCCCCATCGCAAAAAAACCAGAGCCGAAGCAGTTGATACAACTGCTCCGGCTCCAGGGCGTCGCTTATTCTGTGTGTCGATCAACCGGAGACTTCAACCGTCTCCGTTTCCACCGTCTCCTCCACTTCACGCGCCGGACGCAGGCGGAGGTACTGTTCGCCATTGTCGAGGGTCGCCACATCGACCAGCACCCGATCCCCGGAGCGGAAGCGACCTTCCAGCACCCCTTCCGAGAGCGGGTCTTCGATCAGGTTGGTGATGATGCGGCGCAACGGGCGGGCGCCATACGCCGGATCGTAGCCGCGCTTTGCCAGCAGATCGCAGGCTTCGTCGGTGATCTCGAGCGTCAGATTGTGCTCCTTGAGTTGATCCTGCACCCGCTTGAGCATCAACCGCGTAATCTGCCGGATCTCATCGTTCGTCAGCGCGTGGAAGATGATCGTCGCATCGATGCGGTTGAGGAACTCAGGGCGGAACAACTGCTTGAGCGCATCATCCACCTTCTTGCGAATATCCTCGTTGTCCAGCTCGCTGCCGCTACTGTAACCGGAGAACCCAATGCGCGACGCGCGTCGGATGTGCTCGGTGCCGACGTTCGAGGTCATGATGATGATCGTATTGCGGAAATCGACCCGCCGCCCCTTGCCGTCGGTCAGGTGCCCGTCCTCCAGCACCTGGAGCAGCAGGTTGAACGCATCGGGGTGCGCCTTCTCGATCTCGTCGAACAGCACCACCGAGTACGGTTTGCGGCGCACGGCATCGGTCAACTGACCACCTTCGCCATACCCCACGTACCCCGGCGGCGACCCGACCAGACGCGACGTGGTGTGGCGCTCCTGGAACTCGGACATATCGATCTTGATCAGGTGCTCTTCGGAGCCGAACATGAACTCTGCCAGCGCCTTTGCCAGTTCGGTCTTGCCGACGCCGGTAGGACCGAGGAAGATAAACGAGCCGATCGGTCGCTTGGGGTCTTTCAGACCGGCGCGGGCGCGGCGCACCGACTTGGAGATGGTCACAATCGCCTCGTGCTGACCAATGACGCGACTGTGCAGATACTCCTCCATCTGGAGCAGGCGCGTGGTTTCGTCACCCTTCAGGCGCTTGACCGGGATGCCGGTCCACATGCCGACGACCTCGGCAATATCGTCTTCGGTGACATACGGGCGCTCCATCAGGTGCGCATCGCTGCCGATGCCTAGTTCGGCTTCGATCTTCTGGATACGCGCGAGCATGCGCTCTTCCCGCTCGCGGAGATCGGCGGCGAGTTCGAACTGCTGATCCTCGATTGCCGCCTCACGCTCCTTGCGGATCGCCTCCAGACCACGCAGCGCATCGCGCAGCGAAGGGGGAGTCGCCGAGCGCGTCATGCGCACGCGCGCCGCAGCCTCATCGATCAGGTCAATCGCCTTATCCGGCAGGAAGCGGTCGGGCACGTAGCGCGCCGAGAGGTGCGCTGCCGCCTTGATCGCCTCATCGGAAATCTGCAACTGATGGAAATCCTCATAGCGACTCTTGATGCCGCGCAGGATTTCGATGGTTTCTTCTTCGGTCGGCTGTTCGACCATCACGGGCTGGAAGCGCCGCTCAAGGGCTGCGTCACGCTCGATATACTTGCGATACTCGTCGAGCGTTGTGGCGCCAATCGTCTGCAACTCACCGCGCGACAACGCTGGCTTCAGAATATTTGCGGCATCGAGCGTGCCTTCCGCGCCGCCTGCACCAATGATCGTATGGAACTCATCGATGAACAGGATGCAGCGGGTTTCCTTGATCTCATCGACCACCCGCTTCAACCGCTCCTCGAACTGACCACGATACTTCGTGCCAGCGACGAGTGCGCCCATATCGAGCGTCACGACCCGCTTCCCCTTGATGCTGTCCGGCACATCGCCTGCCACAATCCGCTGCGCCAGACCCTCGACAATCGCCGTCTTTCCCACGCCTGGCTCGCCGATGAGCGCCGGATTATTCTTCGTGCGACGGCTGAGAATCTGAATGACTCGCTCGATCTCGTGCTGACGACCGATAACCGGGTCGAGGCGCCCGGCTTCCGCCATCTCCGTCAGATCGGTGCCGAGGGCGTCGAGGTACGGCGTCTTACTCTGGCGTTGCGATGATTGCGATGAGCCCGACGAGACCGTACCGGGGCGTTCGAGACCCGCACCGGCGCCCTGACGCAGCACGCGCATCACGTTTGTGCGCACCTGTTCAAGTGATACGCCAAGAATGTCGAGCACACCGGTCGCCACGCCCTCACCGTTACGCACCAGTCCGAGCAGCAGGTGTTCGGTGCCAATGTAGTGGTGATTCAGCCGCTTGGCTTCCTCGACCGCATATGCAATTACCTTCTTGGCGCGTGCCGTGAGTTCCAGGTCGTGTCGCGGCGCACCCTCGCCATGACCAACGATGAACTCAACAGCGTGGCGCGCCTGCACGAGTTTGACCCCTAACTCGTCCAGCACACGTGCTGCGACGCCTTCACCCTCACGGATCAGACCGAGCAGAAGGTGCTCGGTGCCGATGTATGGGTGATTGAACGCACGCGCCTCTTCGGTCGCAATTTGCAGCACCTGTTTCGCGCGTTTTGTAAACTTATCGAACGCCCGATCGGACATGGCTGTTCTCCCTGGCACTGTGAAATACAATCAGAAACCTGGAACCGTCCCTTCGCTGCGCACCAGGCATGCGGCGCGCTCACTCCCCGGCGGCGACCTCCGTATCGTCAGATGGCGGGCGCATGCTCAAACCGATGCGTTTTCGCGCCGGATCGATCCGAATGATACGCGCCTGGACGACATCCCCTTCCTGCAACACATCGCGCGGATGCTGGACGCGCCCATCACCCATTTCGGAGACGTGGATCAGTCCTTCGACGCCATCTTCGATCCGCACAAACGCGCCGAACGGCGCCAGTTGCGTCACCACTCCTTCGACCATCTGGCCGATCTGGTAGCGTTCACCAACCGTCGCCCACGGCTCGTGTTGGGTGCGCTTTAGCGAGAGCGCAATGCGCTTCCGTTCGTTATCGATGCTGAGAACGTAGACCTGCACTTTATCGCCAGGTTTCAGCACCTCGCCTGGATGCTTGATCCGGCTCCAGGAAATCTCGGAAAGATGCACCAGGCCATCGGCGCCGCCTATATCAACAAACGCGCCGAAGTCGCAGACGGATGTCACGATCCCTTCGCGGACATCGCCTTCCTTCAGCGCCGAGAGCAACTCGCCCTTACGCCCTTCGCGCATATCCATCGCAGCCTGGCGTTCGGAAAGGATCAGCCGGTTGCGGTTCCGATTGATCTCGATCACCTTCAGCATCAGAGTCTGACCAACCATCCGCGCCATCTCCGACTGCTTCTGGGTATCAGAACCGCGACTGATGCCGCTGACCTGCGACGAGGGCACGAAGCCGCGCACCCCGTCGAGATTGACCAGCAAGCCGCCTTTATTGTAATTGACAACCCTGGCTTCGATGACCTCGCCGGTCTCGTAGCACTGCTGCAACCGCCGCCAGCTCTTTTCCTGGCGCGCCCGGTCGATCGACAGGGTTGCTCGCCCTTCCTTGTCTTCCGACTGAACCACAAAGACCAGCAGTGAGTCGCCGGGCTTCAGCGCCGCGCGATCTTCTTCGGAGAGCGATTGCATCTCCTTCGCCGGCACCACACCCTCAGCTTTGGCGCCGATATCGACCAGAATCTCATCACGGCTGACCCGCATAATAATGCCGTCAACCGTGTCGCCGTACTGAAGATTGCGATAGTCGTGAGCAGGGTTGGCGAGGAACTGTTCCATCAGTTCCTGGTCGCTCCGTTGATCGGCGCCCTGACCGTTGGCGTAGTCAGCATCACCGGGCGACTGAGCAGTACTCGTCGTATGATGGTTTGTTGCAGCCTGTTCTTGCTGTTCCATGCCCTTTCCTTATCCCGGCGGCAAGAGGTGATATGCGCCAGAGGGCGAATAGGTGCGCGGGACTTTGTGGTATTATACGGCGTTCACATGCAAAACGCAAGCGTAACGGTGCGCAATCGCTCGCCTGAGGCGGGTCAGTTCGGCGTTGCCTGAATGCAGCTTTTTTGCTATACTTGTCAGTTGGATTGATACGCTTGCTGCATTCATATGCAGAACGTACACCCGCCAGGTCTGGAAAGCGAGTTTCGTCGCCGTGGAGCAGTTGACCACCATCGTGGGGCATCTCGCTCCGGATCTCGATTGTCTGACGGCAATCTGGATTCTGGTGCGGTTTGGCGGCGCAGGCAACGCGGCGCTTCAATTTGTGCCTGCGGGACAGACCCTCCACAATCGCCCGCCCGATGAAGACCCCCACATCATTCATGTCGATACTGGCGGTGGACGGTTCGACCACCATCGGCCCGACGCACAGGGATTGTGCGCCGCTGAACTGGTACGCCGCAGCGTCGCTCCCGACGATGAGGCGCTTGCCCGACTGGTCGAGCAGGTCAATCAGATCGACCACGCCTCCGCTCCGCGCGGTTCGCAGGGGTTTTTCAATGTCAACGCCCTGGTCTCCGGCTACAACTTGCTGTTCCCTAATCGCCCTCATCACGTGGCATACGCCATGCTCCCCAATCTGGATGCATGGTATGAGCACGAGCAGCGCCAGATCCGCCTCGAAAAGGCGTTTGCGCGGCGCGTCGAGTTCGAAACGCCGTGGGGACTGGGGATCGCGCTTGACGGCGATGATGGCGGGTCGAGCAAACTGGCGTATCGCCACGGCGCAGTGCTGTATGCGTATCGGAATGAGCAGGGATGGATGGGCATCGCCGCCCGATCACGATCGAATGTCGATCTGTCGCCAGTCTATCACGACCTGCGCATCATTGACCGTGACGCCGACTGGTATCTGCATCCGGGAAAACGGATGCTGCTCTGTGGCACGCCCAAAGCGCCGCCTCGCTCCCTCTCGCGCCTGACGCTTGCCGAACTGGTGCGGGTGATTCAGGGTGAGGCGCTGTTTATGGAACATGCGTCGCCGGTTGCCAACCGGCGCAAGTAGTTTCAGCATGATCGTTCCGCCACAACTGGCGGTTGCTGCAAGCGAGAGCGCGTCTCCGCCGCGTTGTCGCTTCTTCTGATCCATCATTCACACTGTGGAATCTGTTTGTGCTGTGCAATAGCGCATTGAGTCGCGTGGAAGCGCCATTGCAATGGAAGCGTGTGCGCCCGCAGCGCGGGTGCCAGGCGATTGGAGCAATATGCGCCATGCCTCTGGCGCATCAACGAAAGGGAAGCACGATTTATGGCGCACGTTGATGAACATGGACGCAACTCTGCTGGCATCCTCTCGAACGACTCCGGGCTTGATGCTGCGACACTGATCGACTATTACCGTCAGATGGTGCTCATCCGTCGCTTCGAAGAGAAATGCCAGGAGATGTATACCAGAGCGAAAATTGGCGGGTTCCTCCACCTGTACATCGGCGAAGAGGCGACTGCCGTCGGCGCGATTGCCGCTCTGCGACCCGATGACCATATTTTCACCCATTATCGTGATCACGGTCACGCGATTGCGCGCGGACTCGACATTAATGCACTGATGGCGGAACTGTTCGGCAAGGTGACCGGTTGCTCGAAAGGGTTGGGCGGCTCAATGCACTTTGCCGATGCCAGCAAGAACTTCTGGGGCGGGTATGCGATCGTGGGCAGCCACCTGCCCCTGGCGACCGGTGTGGCGCTGGGAATGAAAATGCAGCGTAAAGACTCGGTCGTGATGGTCTTCTTTGGCGATGGCGCCACCAATGGCGGCGAGTTCTACGAGTCGCTCAATTTTGCGCAACTCTGGAAATTGCCGGTTGTCTTTGTCTGCGAGAATAATCTCTACGCCATGGGGACGCCGCTGGAAGTCCATTCGTCGGTCACCGAAATCTACCGCAAAGCGTGCGCCTTTGATATGAAGGCGGAACGGGTGGACGGCAACGATGTGCTGGTGATGCGCGAAGCCTCCCTGCGCGCGGTTGAGCATGCGCGTTCCGGCAAAGGACCGGTGCTGCTCGAGGCGATGACCTACCGCTTCCGTGGTCATTCGGCGCAGGATACGCAAAAGTACCGCACCAAAGAGGATATCGAACGCCACCGGCGGAACGATCCGATTGTGCGGTATCGCACGCTGCTGCTCAACGAGGGCATTGCCACCGAACAACAGATCCGTGATATTGACCGGATGATCGACGATCAGGTCGAAGCGGCGGTACGCTTCGCCGACGAGAGTCCGGAGCCAGGGCACGAATGGATTACACAGGCAGGCGTGTATGCCGCGCCGATTGCAGTCGACCCACCCATCCATGGAGAATGAACTATGCCGGTCATAACTGTCCGCGAAGCGCTGCGCCAGGCATTGCACGACGCAATGCAGGACGAGCGCGTCTTTATCATTGGTGAGGATATCGGGCATTACGGCAGCACCTATGGCGTCACCGCCGGATTCCTCGAACAGTACGGACCAGAACGCATCCGCGACGCTCCGATCGCCGAATCCGGCATTGTCGGCATCGCCATTGGCGCGGCAATGGTTGGCATGCGCCCGATCGCCGAAATTATGTCGGTGAACTTTTCGCTGCTGGCGTTCGACATGCTCTTCAACCATGCCGCCAAGATCTACAGCATGTTCGGCGGTCAGATGACGGTGCCGATGGTGCTGCGCACGACTAACGGCTGGACGCAACTTTCCGCCACCCACTCGCAGTCGTTCGATGTCTACTTTGCCCATATGCCGGGTCTCAAGGTCGTTGCGCCAGCGACGCCCTACGATATGAAGGGAATGCTGAAGGCGGCGATCGAGGACCCCGATCCGGTGGTGTTCATCGAGCATACCTTGATGTACACCGTCAAGGGTGAGGTACCAGAGGAGAGTTATACGGTTCCGCTGGGCAAAGCGCGTCTGGCGCGCGAAGGGCGCGATATGACCGTCGTCACCTATTCGCGCATGGTGCACCTCTCGCAGCAGGCAGCCGACATTCTTGCCCGCGATGGCATTGAGGTCGAAATCGTTGATCTGCGCACGTTGCGTCCGCTCGATATGAGTGTGGCGATCGAAAGTTTCAAGAAGACCAACCGCGCTGTCGTCGTAACCGAAGACTGGCAATCGTTCGGCACAAGCGCGGAAATTGCGGCGCGCCTGTATGAATATGGCTTCGATTATCTCGACGCGCCAATTGCGCGGGTCAACTTCCGCGAAGTGCCCATGCCTTACTCGAAGAATCTGGAGTTGCAGACCGTGGTGACTGTCGATCGGATCGTGCATGCGATCCGCAAGACGCTGTCGTAGTGGAGAAGTATATGCCTGACATTACTATGCCCAAGATGGGCTTCGATATGCAGGAGGGCACCATCGTTCGCTGGCTGAAAAAGCCGGGTGACGCGGTGCGCCGCGGCGAACCGATTGCCGAAATCGAGACCGATAAGGTGACGATCGAAATCGAGGCGTTCGAGTCTGGCACTCTGACGGAGATTGTCGTTCAGGAAGGGCAGTCTGCGCCGGTCAATGCGGTCATCGCCCGGCTCGACGGCGGGAATGGTTCGCAGGCGCCTGTACCGGTCGCCGCTGCGCCAGCAGTTCCCCCGCCTGCGGAGGTGTCGCCTCCGCCTGCGCCGCTTCCCGAAGCACCGGCGCCTCCGGCAGAGCCTCCGGCGGACATTGGTGACATCCGCGCATCCCCGCTGGCGCGTCGGCTGGCGCGTGAGTACGGCATCGACCTTCGCCAGGTGCGCGGCAGTGGTCCGGCAGGGCGAATCGTAAAGGAAGATATTGAGGCGTACCTGAGCGCTCGCGGCGGTGCACCCGCCCCCACGCCGGTCAGTGCGCCCCCGCCCGTTCCCGCAGCGGTCAGCGCACCCCCGCCCGCTCCCGCAGCGGTCAGTGCACCCCCGCCCGCTCCCGCAGCGGTCAGTGCACCCCCGCCCGCTCCCGCAGCGGTCAGTGCACCCCCGCCCGCTCCCGCAGCGGTCAGCGCACCCCCGCCCGCTCCCGCAGCGGTCAGTGTGGCGCAACCCACAGCGGGCGCCGTTGTACCGTTGAGCAATATGCGCAAAACGATTTCGCGCCGGATGCTCCAGAGCTGGCAGCAGTTCCCCCACATTTTCGTCTCGATCGAGGTCGATATGGGAGCGGCGCTCGCCCTGCGTGCCCAGGCGAATGCCGGACGCGCCAGAGAGGATCAGGTCTCGGTCAACGATATGGTGGTCAAGGCCTGCGCCGTCGCACTCCTGGCATTCCCGAACCTGAACGCTTCCTACAGCGACGAAGGGATCATCCTGCACCCGACTGTGAACATCGCCATCGCGGTGGCGCTGGAGAGCGGACTGATGGCGCCGGTCGTCGCCAACTGCCAGGATCGGTCGCTCGGATCAATCGCACGTGAAACCAAACGTGTCGTTGCGCTGGCGCGCGAGGGGAAGATCACCCCCGACCTGCTTCAGGGTGGCACATTTACGGTCAGCAATCTGGGAATGTACGGCATTCCCGAATTCACCTCGATCATCACCCCGCCACAGGCGGCGAGTCTGGCAGTCGGCGCCATTCGCCGCACCCCGGCGTTCAAGGACGACAGCGACGAAGTTGTGGCAAAACACCTGATGATGCTGACTCTCTCGGCGGATCACCGGGTTACCGATGGCGCCGAAGTCGCCCGGTTTCTCAACGAACTCAAACGACTGCTCGAACAACCGCTGGCGTTGCTCATCGGGTAGAGGCAGGATCGAGGGGGAAGGAGAGACGTTGCAGCGCAGCGTCTCTCTTTTCGCACCCGGTTGTCGCTACGGAACCTGCGTGGTCTCCAGCGCTCGCACGATGTCGGTCATCGACAGAACGCCGACGGGCCAGAAGCGCCCGTCATTCCGCTCTTCGACCACCACAAGCCGGTGGATGTGATTGCGGTTGAGCAGCTGAATAGCGCGCTCAAGTTCCATTTCCGGCATACAGGTGATCACGCTCCGGGTCATAATTTCGCCGACCGGACCGCGCATCACGCTTTCAAACGACGACCCTTCCTTCCACGCGCGCAGCAGGTCGGTCTGTGACACGATGCCAGCCAGGTAGCCAGGACCATCGACCACGACCAGCGCATGGATGCGATGCTGCTGCATCAGTTCGATAGCTTCCTCGACCGGCGTTTCGACCCGACACGAAATGACGCCGTAGTGCATCACATCACTGACTCGTTTGTTTTCCACGTGAATCTCCCTTTCCACTGCACGGCTGCCACCGGCGAACCTGAGTGTTCACCGCTCCTGCGCCGTGCGTTCGATGGCTTCTTCCTGTGTGGCGCAGCGAACGCCGCCCGCGCTTATATATCCTATCACGCGCGCCGGGTTGCCGACGACAATGGCATGGGCAGGCACATCGCGCGTCACGATGGCGCCGGCGCCGCACAATGCCCACTCCCCGATGGTCACCCCGGTGACGATGATCGCCCCTGCTCCAATCGAGGCGCCACGCCGGATGAGTGTCCGCCCTACCACCCAATCTGCCGCGCCTTTGAGCGACCCATCGGGATTGATGGCGCGCGGGATGCGATCATTGGTGATCACAACGTGGGGACCGATAAAAACTCCATCTTCAACGGTGAGACCGTGGTAGAGCGAGGAGTTGTTCTGAATTTTGACGTGGTCGCCGATGACCACCTCGAAATCGATATAGACATTCTTGCCGACGATGCACCCCCTGCCCAGCCTGGCGCGTTCACGGATCTGCGCGCCATGCCAGACGCGCGTTCCCTCGCCGATCTCCGCCTGCGGCGATACGTCGGCGGTTGGATGAATGAATGCCATACGATACCCCCGAATCGTTTCCGGCGCAGCATCGCCATCGAACGGGTGACGGCGGTTCATGTCTCTTCAACAGCCGCGAGAATATGGTCAATCGCCACCCGCCCCTGCGATGCGACGGCAATCGCAACGACATCGATGCGCCATGGCGTATCCGCCGGAAGATCGTGGGCTGCCAGAAACAGGCAGGCAAGCGTCATCAAGCGCGCACGCTTGGCGCCGGTGATCGATCCGGCCGCCATTCCCGGATCGACACCCCGACGCGTGCGCACTTCCACGAACGCCAGCACACCGTCACGTTGTGCCACAATGTCGATCTCGCCAGCCGCGCAGCGCCATTTTTGCGCCACAACCTGGTACCCATGCTGCGCCAGGTACGCGACTGCCACCGCTTCGCCCCAATCACCGAGACGCCTGCGCCGCTCAGCCATGCCGCCTCATGGATAAATGCCGCGGATGCGGGTGGCCTCGGCAACGCGATTAACGGCGATCAGGTAGGCGGCAGTTCGCATATGAACGCGACGCTCGTGCGCGACACGCAGCACATGGTTGAACGCGCCCACCATGACGCGCTCGAGTTGGGCGTTGACTTCGCGTTCGGTCCAGAAGAACTCCTGCAATCCCTGCACCCATTCAAAATAACTGACCGTCACACCGCCAGCGCCAGCCAGGATATCCGGGATGACGAACACTCCGCGATCATACAGGATCGCATCGGCATCGGGAGTCGTTGGTCCGTTGGCGGCTTCGCCGATGATCCGCGCGCGGATCCGGTCGGCGTTGCGCGCCGTGATCTGCGTGTGAATCGCTGCCGGCACCAGAATGTCGCACGGCAATTCAAGCAATTCCGCATTCGTGACCTGATCGGCTTCCGGGAAACCGGCGACCGTGCCGGTGCGCTGCTTGTGGGCAATGACCGACGCCAGCGGCAAGCCGTTCCGGCGATAAATGCCCCCCTTGCTGTCCGACACGGCAACGATGGTCGCCCCCATTTCCTCCAGCAGACGCGCACAGGTGGCGCCAACATTGCCGAACCCCTGAATGACGATCCGCGCGCCAGCGATCGGGAAACTCAGCGCCTCGGCGGCTTCGCGCAGTACATACGACAACCCGCGCGCAGTCGCCTCACGCCGCCCATAGGAACCGCCGATATCGATCGGCTTGCCGGTGACGACCGCAGGAACCGTGTGCCCGCTATGCATCGAGTAGGTATCCATGATCCAGGCCATGATCTGCGGATTCGTGCCGATGTCCGGCGCCGGAATATCACGATCAGGACTGATCAGAATGCTGATTTCAGATGTATAGCGGCGGGTCAGCCGCTCGAGTTCACCCATCGACAGCGTGCGCGGATCGACAACCACCGCGCCTTTTGCACCGCCGTAGGGAATATTGACCGTCGCGCACTTCCATGTCATCCACATGCTCAGTGCGCGCACATCATCGATCGTGACCTGCGGATGGTAGCGAATGCCCCCCTTTGCCGGACCGCGTGTAATGTTGTGATGGACACGGTACCCGACGAACGTTTCGATCCGACCATCATCCATCTTGACCGGAAACGTCACCGTCAGTTCGCGTTGCGGAACTCGCAGGATGCGGCGGAGACCGGGTTCGAGTTGCAAGAGATCGGCTGCAATGTCGAACTGGCGCTGCGCGCTGGCGAGCGCGCTTTCCTGCTCCATAGTCATACTTCCTGTCCTCCTCGTTGAGCGTACTGTATCAGGACGACATCGTCCGCCTGTGCCACACGTTGCGTAGTATAGCACGATAGATGCGGGTGGCGGAAGATATGCAAAGTTAAGAGTTGTGAAACCAGAGCATGCGGTCCTGTTACGGAATGTTCACCCGGCGGCGCACACAGCGCACCGGATGACGCTTGTGGTATGATACTCCAGCACTGATACGATAATAAGCGATAGAGATATGTTGCGATGGTTGCCAGTTCTGCTTACGATATTGCGCGCGTGCTGATCGAGGCGGGCGCGGTGCTCATTCGCCCTTATCAGCCATTCACGTTCGCTTCCGGTCTCCGCTCGCCGATCTACTGCGATAACCGTATTCTGCTCGGCGATGTGGCAGCGCGCCGCATTGTGATCCGCAGTTTCGCCGCACACTGCACCGACGCCAGCGTTGTGTCCGGTCCGGCGACCGGCGGCATCCCGTGGGTTGCGTGGGTTGCAGAGATGAACGGCATACCGATGGCGTATGTCCGCAGCGCTGCAAAAGGGCATGGACGCGGGCGTCAGATCGAAGGCGCAGCGGTTGGCGGTCAGCGGATCGTTCTGCTGGAAGACACCGTCAGCACCGGCGAGAGCGCGCTCCAGGCAGCCGCAGCGATCCGCGCCGAAGGCGGCGTTGTGATGCGCTGTGTCTGTATTTTCACCTGGGGATGGCGTGAGACGACGGCGCGTTTTGCAGCGACAGACCTTGATCTTGTAGCGCTGGCAACCCTCGCCGACGTGCTCGAAGTCGCCCAGCACACCGGGCGCCTGACAGCGGACGAGCGTACCATGATCGAGGCATGGGCGGTCAACCCCCAGGGCTGGTCGCCGCCGTTGGATGGATAGGCACAGGTTGCCAGCAATGAAATCCACGAATGTCGCAAACTCAGCACCGACGGTCAGGCATCACCACACGCCAGCGCTCCCGGTCGTCTGGCAATCGCGCTGGGGTCTCCCGATCGGGTATGCCGTCTCATCGGAGGCGCTGGCGCTCGAACTTCTCTCGCGCGGCGTTGAACTGATGTATCGCCCGACACCCTGGCATATGCCGGGGGTGATCCGCCACCCGGCGCTGCGTGCAGCGGCGGCGCGCACGCCACGCGATGATGCGATCCAGGTCAGCTACGATCAGGCCGATCTGTTCTTCACCGATCATCCAGGGTACAAAATCGGATACACCATGCTGGAAGTCGATGGTCTGCCACGCGAATGGGTCGCCGCGTGCAACGCGATGGACGAAATCTGGACGCCAGGCCGCTGGGGGGCGACAGTGTTTGCCGATGCTGGCGTCACACGCCCGATTGTTGTGATGCCGCTGGGGTACGATCCGGCGCGTTTTCGCCCCGATGGCCCGGCGCATCGCATTGCCGGACGCTTCACCTTCCTCTCGATCTTCGAATGGGGTGAGCGCAAAGCGCCGGAGGTGTTGTTGCGCGCCTATGCAGCAGCGTTCACGCGACGCGATGATGTGCTGCTGGTGTTGCGCGTAAACAATTTCGATGCAGACGTCGATGTCGCCCGACAGATCGCTGCGCTCCGGCTGCCTGCCGATGCGCCGCCCATCGTTGTGATCTACAACCGTCAGATCAGCGACGATAGCCTGGGATCGCTCTACCGCAGCGCCGACTGTTTCGTTTTGCCGACTCGTGGTGAGGGATGGGGATTGCCCATTCTCGAAGCGATGGCGTGCGGGTTGCCGGTGATCGCCACCGACTGGAGCGGCCAGACCGAATTCTTCCACAGCGGGGTCGGCTACCCATTGCGTGTACGCCGACTGGTCGCCGCCAATGCCAAATGCCCCTACTATCTGGGATGGCGCTGGGCAGACCCGGATGAGGAGCACCTGATTGCGCTTATGCGCTATGTCTATGAACATCCTGACGAAGCGCGACAGGTTGGCGCACGTGCGGCGCAGGAAGCAGCGGCATGCTGGACGTGGGCGCACGCAGCAGAGCGGATCCATGCACGGCTGCTGGCAGTGGCAGCACCGGTTTGACGCTGTGCGTAATGTCGATTACACTTAGCGTTACTCCCGAAACATGCGTTGTTGTGTACAGGAAGAACTGCTGGTAAAGGAGGCTGTCCATGATGCCGCCACGAGCATTTCTCATGCCGGCGCAGGTTCTCATCGGCTCCGGTGCAGTCGAACAGGTCGGTGCAGAGTGTCAGAAGCGCGGTTGGAAGAAAGCCCTGATCGTTTCCGACAAGATCATGCTCGGGCTGGGGCTGGTCGGCAAAGTCGAGCAGTATCTTGCCGAGAGCGGAATCGCCAGCACGGTGTACGCCGGCGTCAACACCGAACCGGTGGTGGAATACGTTCAGGAAGGCTTGCAGACGTATCGGGAAGGCAACTGCGACTTCGTCGTCGCGGTTGGCGGCGGCAGCCCCATCGACACAGCCAAAGCCATCGCAGTGCTGGTGACCAATCCCGGTTCCATCGAGCAGTACAAGGGTATCGGGAAAATCGCCGCGCCGGGTGTGCCGGTCGTGGCTATCCCCACCACAGCCGGCACCGGCAGCGAAGCGACGGTCTACACCGTCATCACCGACCAGAAGACCGATGTCAAGATGTTGATCGGCAGCCCGTATCTCATGCCGACCATCGCCATTGTCGATCCCATGCTCACAGTGTCGTCGCCCCAGAGCGTGACAGCGGCGACCGGAGTCGATGCGCTGGTGCACGCTATCGAAGCGTATGTGTCGGTCAAGCGTCAGCCGATGACCGACATTTTCTGTCTGTCGGCAATCCGGCTGATTTCCCAGAATATTCGCCAGGCATGGGCAAACGGCAACAACATCGAAGCGCGTGAGCAGATGATGCTCGGCGCCTTCCAGGCGGGAGTCGCATTCAGCAACTCGTCGGTTGCGCTGGTTCACGGGATGTCGCGCCCGATCGGCGCGCACTTCCATATCGCGCATGGCGTTTCCAACGCCGCACTGCTGGCAGCCGTCACCGAGTTCAGTCTGATCGGCGACCCGCTGCGCTATGCGCAGATCGCCGAAGCGATGGGCGAACCGATTCAGGGTCTCTCGGTCATGGAGGCTGCGGATCGCGTCGTGCACGCCATCCGCCGTCTGGTCAGCGATATCCGCATCCCATCGCTGAAGCAACTGGGAGTCGAGCGCGAACGCCTGATCGAACTCGCGCCTTCGATGGCAGATGCAGCCATCGATAGCGGCAGCCCGGCGAACAACCCGCGCAAGCCAACCAGGCAAGAGATTATCGATCTGTATATCAAGGCATACGATCAGGAGTGAACGGCGCGTGACCGCCCCAGGGCGGCGCTGAGTCTCGTCAGGTATGGCTTCCGCAACAAACCCCTCGCACTCCGAACCGGGCGATGCGGGAACGGATGACGCGGCGGCAGTACGTTATGCGCCGCCGCGTTTCAATCTGATCCTCGATGCAGTGATGGTGATCGCGGTCGCAATCACGTCGTTCGTTTTCCTCAACCGCCCTCTGGACACGCAGCATCTGGTGATCATCGGCGCCAGTGATCGCGGCATCGCAACGGGATTCCATGGAGCAGAGATCAGTCAGGCGGACGGGCGCCCCTTCCGGTGGACAACCGCAGAAGCAACGGTTCGACTGCCAGCGCACGGTGTGACCGACCACCTGCTGATGTTGCGCCTGGCTGCGCCGACGGGTGTCGCCCCCTCTATGCCGCAAGCGGTTGCGGTCGATCTGAACCGCACTCATCTGGCAACTCTGCCGGTTCTGCCAGCGCCGCGCGTCTATCGACTGCTGGCGCCGCGTCGGTGGAATTGTACTTCTAGTCTTGTGCAAACACACTGCGCCCGGAACTCGCGCAGGTCTATGAGGATGATGAGTTTACTGTGTATCGCATTGTGACAGGACCACACCCATGAACGACGGTAAGCCACACCCTGAACCGATCTTCCTCGTCCCGCCTGGACCGGACGATGAACCACTGGCGGCGCAGATCGCGCGCGCGTTGAACGAACGTCGCTCCGCGCCTGATGGCCTGCCATTGCTGACCGATGTTGCGCAGGGCGACCCGTACCTGGCGGAGCAACTCGCAGCGCTGCACGCCATGTGGGAAATCCAACCGCAACCGCCACGCGGGGCGCTCGACCGGCTGCGGCGGCGCATTGCCTGGTGGCTGCTCGAACCGGAATTGCGCCAGATCAATGCGGTTCATGCCACCCTCACCCGCCTGATCGACAGTCTGATCGTCCTGGCAGATCGCGAGCGCGCAGCACGACGACGAATAGAAGAGCACATATATTAACACGAGTTAACAAAAATCTTACAAGAACTTTACAGCCAGCGCACCCAATCATCTCGACCCGCACGCTAGAATCACAACTGCTCCGGGAAGTATGTAATCTGCACTACACACCCAAGCAACCGCCAGGGGCATCTATTCTGATTCTAGAAAGGGAGAAAGCTGTTATGGGTGGACGCGACGAACAGGACAAACTGATCGTCCGGTCGGTCGATGGCAAGGGTGAGCACTTCGAAGACATTCTGGAACAGCATCTGAGCCGCCGTTCTTTCCTCAAGACTGCCGCGGTTACTTCAGGGCTGGTAGTCGCCGCCACAGCGATGGGCGTTGATGTTGCTACAGCGCAAACGCGCCCGGCGCCGATGCTACCAAAGTTCCGCAAAGTTTCGCCAACCGCACCAGAAGTAGATGAGATTGCCGTACCAGACGGGTACTATGCAGCAACGCTCATCCGCTGGGGGGAGCCGATCTTCGCCGATGCGCCGGAGTTCGACGTCTGGACGCAGACGAAGGAGAAGCAGGAGAAGCAGTTCGGCTACAACTGCGACTATATCGGCTATTTCCCGTTGCCGTCGTACACCTCGAACAATTCGACGCGCGGTTTGCTGGTCGTCAACCACGAATATACCAACCCCGAACTGATGTTCCCCGGCTACGATGTCGAGAACCCCAACCCTACGAAGACGCAGGTCGATGTCGAACTGGCAGCGCATGGCGTAACGGTTATCGAAGTCGCGCGCGGTCGCGATGGTCGCTGGACGGTGGTGCGCAATTCGCCCTATAACCGCCGACTGACTGGCTACACGCCGATGACCATCAGCGGTCCGGCAGCCGACCACGAATGGTTGAAGACGAATGCTGACCCGACGGGGCGCAACATTCTCGGCACGCTGAATAACTGCGCTGGCGGCAAGACGCCGTGGGGCACAGTGCTGACCGCCGAGGAGAACTTCCACCAGTATTTCGCCAACCTGCGCGGGTTGCGGGATGGCGACTATCGCAAGGCGATCCACGCACGCTACGGGATGCCGACTGGCGCATCCGAGCGCAGGTGGGAGAACTTCTATGATCGCTTCGATGTCGCCAAAGAACCGAATGAAGGGTTCCGCTTCGGCTGGATCGTCGAGTTCGACCCCTACAATCCTAAATCAGTGCCGGTGAAGCGCACCTGGCTGGGGCGCTTCCGCCACGAGGCGGCGACGATTGTGATCGCGCCCAGCGGTCAGGTTGTGGCGTACTCCGGCGACGATGCACGCGGCGAGTATGTCTACAAGTTCGTCTCGAACGGGCGCTACAACCCGCGCAACCGTGAGGCGAACTTCAACCTCCTCGACGATGGCATGCTGTACGTTGCGCGCTTCAACGCGGACGGCACCGGCGAGTGGCTGCCGCTGAAGCACGGCTTCGGTCCGCTGAACGAGGGCAACGGTTTCATGTCGCAGGGAGACGTGCTGATCAAGACGCGCAACGCTGCCGACGCGCTTGGCGCAACCAAGATGGACCGGCCGGAGGACATCGAAACCAACCCGGTCAACAAGAAGGTCTACATCATCCTGACGAACAACAGCCAGCGCGGCGTCGGCAGCGGTCCGCCGGTCGATGCTGCCAACCCGCGCGCGAACAACCGCGCCGGTCACATTATCGAACTGACCGAGGAAGGGAACAACCACGCAGCAACTCGCTTCACCTGGAACATCTTCATCCTGGCAGGTTTGCCGACCGACGAGTCGACCTACTTCGCCGGGTACGACAAGAGCAAGGTCAGCCCTATCGCCACGCCGGACAACATTGTCTTCGACCTTGCTGGCAACGCCTGGGTCGCTACCGACGGCGCCCCCAGCGCGATCAAACTGAACGATGGTCTGTTCGCCATTCCGGTCGCCGGTTCGGAGCGCGGCCACGTCCAACAATTTTTCTCGTCGGTGGCGGGAAGCGAGGTGTGCGGTCCGGAGTTCACGCCCGATAACCGCACGCTGTTCCTGGCAATCCAGCATCCGGGCGAGGGTGGCACATTCGAGAAGCCGATCAGCACCTGGCCCGACCGTCAGGGTCTGCCGCGCCCAAGCGTGATCACCATTCAGGCGTTCGACAACCGCCGCATTGGTCAGTAGTTGCAGTCAGGCGCATATACAGCAGCACAAAGGGGGGAACAGAGTGTTCCCCCCTTGTTTGTGGCAAGGCAGTATGCAACACGACGGCGTGATTGCGCTGGCGCTTGCCTGGCAGTGTTCCCCCCTTGTTTGTGGCAAGGCAGTATGCAACTCCTGCCATAGCTTATGTATATGCGTATTTTCGCCACACATCGTGGCGTTCGAGTTCACCAAGGAGCGCAAAAGCGACATACTGCGGCTGGCGAGGAATGGTCAGCAGGGTCATGCCGGCTTCTTCCGGCGTGCGCCCACCTTTGCGGTGATTGCAATCGCGACAGGCGGTCACCACATTTTCCCAGGTTGTCTCACCGCCGCGGGAACGTGGCACCACGTGATCGACCGTCAGGTGAGCGCGGCCAGGCTGCGCACCGCAGTACTGACACGTCTCCCGGTCGCGCAGCAGGATGCTGCGCCGTGAACAGGGGAGACGCATGCGACGCGGGATGCGGATATATCGCACCAGCCTGATGACCAGCGGAACTTCGAGGGAGATGCCGCGCGCGCGAAGACGCT
>Ga0308415_1000386_pt1 | contig 19253 bp, 15 predicted proteins | sample HotsprSampleOS55_FD_203465 | JGI IMG/M metagenome (GOLD analysis project Ga0308415, IMG submission 203465) | Hot spring phototrophic mat microbial communities from Octopus Spring, Yellowstone National Park, Wyoming, United States - 20090730_OS55 ... | reverse complement strand
CACCTCGGGCGTCGAATCGTCCACGTTGGCCTCGAGCACCGAAACCAGCGTGGCCTCGGGCGCCCGCGAGTCCTCGCCGATGAGCACGCGCAGCACGTTGGGGCGGCCGGGCAGCTCGCGCGTGCCCGCGCCGTAACCCACGGCCTGAAGCTTCATTGCAGGTAACGGTCCGAAGGCAGACGCCAGGGATGAAACGAGCGCGGCGCCGGTGGGCGTGGTCAACTCGACGGAAGGACCCTCGGAGTACACCGGGCACCCTTCCAGCAAGGCGGCCGTGGCGGGCGCGGGAACCGGCAAAAGGCCGTGATCGGTCGCAACCGTACCGCCGCCCAGGTTTACGGGCGAGCAGTGGACCTGCTCGATGCCGAGCAGCGCCAGTCCCAGGCACGCGCCCACCACGTCGGCGATGGAATCCACTGCGCCCACTTCGTGGAAGTGGACGCGTTCGAGCGGGACCTGGTGAATCGCCGCCTCGACGCGGCCCAGGCGCTCGAACACTTTCGTTGCGTTTTGTTTTACCGGGTCCGGCGCTCCCGACGCGGCAATGACCTCGAGGATGTCCTTCAGGTGACGCCGCGGGCCGGGCCCCTGGACCTCCACGTGGAATTTGGTCGCCGCGATCCCGCCTCGCATCACCCGCTCGAACCGGACGCGCGCCCCGATACCCAGCGCCTCCAGCGCCTCGCACATCGCCTTCTGGTCCGCCCCGGCGTCGGCCAGGGCGCCGACCAGCATATCGCCACTGACTCCGGAGAAAGCATCAAGGTAGCAAAGGCGCATGGGAGATCATTCCGGGAGCGGACCTGAACCTTAAAAGGACACTCTTCAACCAGTTTGCACGTTCCGCTCGGGCGGAATCAAGACGGGCAGGATCTCGCCGGCCGGCCCGCGCAGCGAGCAATCCAGGCGGGCCGAGAACGCAGTTTCCTCCGGGTTGACCTCGATCACACGAGCGCCGCAAGCCTGAGCCAGCGGGATCAGACCGGCTGCGGGATAGACGACCGCCGAGGTGCCTACCACGACAAGGAGCTCGGCCTCCCGGGCCGCCTGTTCCGCCGCTTCCCAGGCCCCGGCGGGCAAGGCCTCGCCGAACCAGACGACGCCCGGGCGCAGCAAGCCCCCGCACCCGCAACGCGGCGGCAGCTCGGGCATGGGCGCCCGCTCGTCACGCTGCTCACGGCCGCAGGCCACACAGCGCACGAGCCAGATATCGCCATGGAGCTTGATCACCCGCCGGCTGCCCGCGCGCTCGTGCAAACCGTCCACGTTCTGAGTGATCAGCCAGAAATTCGGCTTGGAACGTTCCAGCCGGACCAGTGCTTCATGCCCCGCGTTGGGGCGCGCCTGCGCGATCCGTTGCCTGCGCCAATCGTACCACTCCCACACGAGCCGGGGGTCACGCCGGAAGGCTTCCGGCGTCGCCAGATCCTCAGGCCGGTACTGGCGCCACAGCCCGCCCGGGCCGCGGAAGGTGGGAATCCCGCTCTCGGCGGAGATGCCGGCGCCGGTCAGTACGGCAATCGAACGGGCTGCCTCGATCCATTCACGCGCTTTTTCCAGCAAGCTTCCATTATGCTGTCAAGAAAGGTGCGGCGGGCGGCGCCGACTCACAAGGAGATGAGATGAATGGCTCTCGCTCCGGCGTGCGGTAGGCTGCGGAAGAGAGGTACCGCTGCCGGAGCAGACAGGTCACAGGGTGGATCGGTTATGTGGGGCGGCGGACCCCCGTCAAGGAGTTCCCGATGAAGCAAATGAAGGCTCTCGTGAAAAGTCGTCCCGAGCCGGGTCTCTGGCTGGAAGAAGTGCCCGTGCCGGAAATCGGCATCAACGATGTGCTGATCCGCGTGGATCGCGCCTCGATCTGCGGCACGGACGTGCACATCTGGAACTGGGACGACTGGGCCCGCAAGACCATCCCCGTACCCATGGTCGTAGGACACGAATTCGTGGGCCAGATCGTCGAAGTGGGCTCCAACGTGACCGACTTCGTGCCCGGGATGATCGTTGGAGGCGAAGGTCACGTCGTGTGCGGACGCTGCCGCAACTGTCTGGCCGGACGCCGTCACCTGTGCGCTCACACCAAAGGCGTCGGCGTCAATCGTCCCGGGGCTTTCGCCGAGTACATCGCGCTGCCCATGAGCAACGTGTGGCATCACCGGGAGTGGGTGGACCCGGACATCGCTTGCATTTTCGATCCCTTCGGCAATGCCGTCCACACCGCGCTCTCGTTCCCCGTGCTGGGTGAGGATGTGCTGGTGACGGGCGCCGGTCCCATCGGCATCATGAGCGCGGCCGTGGCCCGGCACGCCGGCGCGCGCTACGTGGTGATCACGGATCCCAATCCTTACCGTCGCGAGTTAGCCCAGAAGGTCGGCGTAACGCTGGCCGTGGACCCCACCACGACGCGCCTGGCCGACGTACAGAAACAGCTCGGCATGCTGGAGGGCTTCGACGTCGGCTTCGAGATGTCCGGCCATCCCGATGCCTTTCGCGAAATGCTCGCCAACATGTGTCACGGCGGCAAGATCGCCTTGCTCGGCATCCCCGAACGCGAGATGGCCATAGATTGGAATACGGTGATCTTCAACGGGCTGACGATCAAGGGGATCTACGGGCGCGAGATGTACGAGACCTGGTACAAGATGACGATCATGCTCCAGTGCGGGCTGGATATCCGGCCCGTAATCACCCACCACTTCCCCTACACCGAATACCGGGAAGCCTTCGAGGTAATGCGCTCCGGGCAGTCGGGCAAAGTCATCCTCCACTGGCGCGCTTGAGCGCCGTCAGGGGACGGATTGTTCGAGGACCTTGGCCGCCTGTTCCTCGCGGAATTCGCGCAGCTTCTGACGCAGTTCGGGCCGCTGCGCGGCGAGGATGGCCACCGCCAGCAGCGCGGCGTTGACCGCGCCCGCCTTGCCGATGCCCAGCGTGCCTACGGGCACGCCCGCCGGCATTTGCACGATGGAAAGCAGGGAATCCAAGCCGCGCAGTGCCGGGCTTTCGATCGGGACACCGAGCACGGGGATCAGCGTGTGCGCCGCGATCACGCCCGGCAGGTGCGCCGCACCGCCCGCCCCGGCAATGATCACTTCGATGCCGCGGTCCTGCGCGGCGCCCGCGTACTGGATGGTTTGCTCGGGCGTGCGGTGCGCGGAGAGCACGCGGCATTCATGCGGCACGCCGAACGACGTCAGCATCTCGCTGGCATGCCGCATGGTTTCCCAATCGGACTTGCTGCCCATGACGATGGCCACCAGAGGTCGTGGGTCTTGCGCCATAGAAGATCAGCTTAGCAGCGAGCCAATGTTGTCCGGAGGGACTCATCGCCTCAGACGCCCGCGGCCAGCGCTTCGTCCCGTTCCGAAGGCGCTACACTGGACCGCAGCCGGGGTCGCGGCCGGCCACGGCCCCACCATCAGAAACAAGCCCAACAACGAGGCGGGCCAGACCTGCAACCAAAGGCGATTGCATGAGGTGTCCAAATGCCAGCGAAGATCGGCTACCGTGAGCAGGTAAACCAGAAAGTCCGCTGCCAGCATCGCCGCCGGCAGCACCAGCACCCAACCCTCCTTCCGCTGCTGTCTGTCTGCCAGGCCTGCGCCCCACGCCCATAGCGCTAACAGGAGCACCGGGTGCGCCCACCACGGAGAGATCTCCCAGAACGTCCTCGCATAGGCGCGCGCGATCGTCATCCAACGCGCCGGATCGGACAGCTTCGCCAAGGCCTCAGAGGCGGTAGCAGGAAACAATCCTACGGTGAACGGCGCTAGAACGAGTTTGAAGATCCCCACTACCAACAGGACCGGCGCAGCGCCGGCCAGAAGCCTCAGCAAGGCGCGCCCGCCATCGCGCACCGCAGTCCAGGCGAGCACGAGCAGCAGGAAAACGATGCCTTCGTTCTTGGTCCATGCCGACAGCGCTGCCAGCGCGCCAGCGAACATGAGCGGCGCGGCGCCCCAATGCTCCCGCGATCCGGCCACCAACATGCAAACCGAAGCCAGCGTGTAAAAGGCGAGCGGGATGTCGGCGTACTGCGCCGCTACCTGCGAGCCGAACAGCTCGCTGGAGGCCAGAAGCAGGGCGGCCAGCCAGCCCAACGTCTCCTGCCGGAACCACGTGAGCGCCCCCACCAGCACGCCGAGAGTCAACAGGGCGAACAACAAGGCCAACGCCGCAGGCGCCTCGGGATCCAAACGTCCGTTCAAAGCCCAAACCTCGGCCACCGTGGCTGAAAGCAGCAACGGGTAATCGGGGTGCGCCGCTCCGAGTTGGCCGCCTCCGATCTCGGGCGACACCGCATAACGCCAGGCGGGTTGGCCACTGGCGAGAAATTTGGCGCGCAAGTTCCAGATCGAGAATGCATCCCAGTCCCCGTGCGGCGAAGCCCTCGTCGCAACTGCCCACCCGGCGACAATCAGCGCCACGGCCACGACGCCCGCTGTACGAAAGAGCCACAACCAAGGTTGCGGATGTTCAGCCTGCTTCGGCGCTCCGCTTTTCAACTCTGCATTGCCCCGGCGCCTCCAGACCAGCGCCCCAGTCATCGCGATCACGAGACTGGCGATCCCGGCGCACCATCGTACGGGCAATCCCGCCCATAGCAACAGTACGAACGCACAGGAGGTCAGTCCTATGCCCAACCCCGCGCCCAAGGATGCGCGGAAACCAATCCCCAACCACGCAGGACCCGGCCAGCGTGACCACTCCAAGCCTGCGAGGAGGCCGTAACCACCGAGCGCAGCCGCCAGCAGAAAAATCCAGCCAGTCATTGGACCGCTTTGCGATACAGCACCACGCCGTTGCCGAAATCCTGCTCGACCACGTAGCCGTGCCGCGCTCCCGTCTCGCGGACGTCAAGTGGGCGAGAGAAGTTCCCGACTGCCCACTGCGGAAGGGTTCGGGCAGGCAAAGGACGTAGCAGCCTGGGGGCCAGGGCGTATTGTGCTTGCAGGAACGCCAAAGTGGCTCGATCCCCTGGCGGCAAGTCACTCATGTAACCCACGACCGCATCCCCAGGCAGACGCGCCCCAAGCCCGGAGAAGCGGAGCAAAGCGATCCCGATCTGAAAGGGGTCGGGGGAATGCTGCGCCAGTTGTCTGGCGATATCGAAGGACTGAAAGGCGGCCGCCACGGAAGCGAGGAGCGCAATGGCGGCCACAACACGCACTCTGGCAGCGCGAGACTGACTCTGATCCGAACCGCGGCGCAACTCTCACTCCGGCACGATGAGCAATTTGCCGCTGGTGGCGCGGGACTCCAGGGCGCGGTGCGCTTCGGCCGCTTCCTCGAGCCTGTAGACCCGCTCGATGCGCAGCTTCAAACGCCCGTCCTGGACCCAGGAAAGAACGTCGCCAGCCCGCCACAACAGTTCTTCGCGTGTCGCGGTGTAATGCCCGAGCGTCGGGCGAGTCAAGAACAGAGATCCTTTCTGGCTCAGGACCAGGGGCAGGAACGCCGGCACCGGGCCGCTGGCGTTGCCGAACGAGACCATCATGCCTCGCGGCCGCAAACAGTCCAGGCTCTTGTCCCACGTAGCCGCGCCGACCGAGTCATAGACCACATCCACGCCGCGCCCGTTCGTCTCCCGACGCACCACCTCGAGGAAATCCTGCTCGGTATAAAGAATGACCACGTCGGCGCCGGCCTGGCGCGCCAGCTCGGCCTTGGCCGGTGTGGAGACCGTCCCGAAGACACGTGCCCCGCGCATTTTGGCCATTTGCACAAGCAACAACCCGACGCCGCCTGCGGCCGCGTGGATCAGGCAGGCGTCGCCCGACTTGAGCGGGAAGGTCGAGTGCGTCAGGTAGTGCGCCGTCATGCCCTGAAGCATCGCGGCCGCTGCGGACTGGAAGTCGAGCGCGGGCGGCAGCTTGACCAGCATCCAGGCGGGCACGACGGCGTACTCGGCATAGGAACCGCGCGCCATCGCGTACGCCACGCGGTCGCCGGGCGCTACTTCGGTCACTCCCTCGCCCACCGCTTCGACCACTCCCGCCCCCTCCATACCCAGGGTGATGGGCGGGTCCACCTTGTAAAGACCGGTCCGGTGATAGATATCAATGAAGTTGACGCCTGCGGCGGCGATCTTCACTAAGGCCTGATCCCGTCCCGGCTCGGGTTTCGGCATCTCGATGAGTCGCAGTTGCTCGGGACCACCCGGTTCTTCAACCAGTACGATTTTCATGCGTGCAATCTCCTACGGAAACGAAGGTTCCACTGCCGGCGCGCGTGAGCCAGCGCCGTATAAGCGAGCAAGTACAACAAGGCCAAGGGGAACGACAGCAGCCGGAGCAGAGCCGGCGCGGCCCGGGCGCCCCCCATGCCCGCGCGATACGCGATGAAGCGGGCCATGGTGCGGAACTGCGTGCGGTCGAACCAGAAGAAATCGCAGTTCTCGTTGACGACGAAGACCTTGGCCGGCACGCGCAGGGCCAGAGCCCATTTCCACTTCGTCATGATGGGCTCGCCCGTGCACAGGATGCCCATGATGTCATAGCCGCGACGGGCCAGCTCCGCATACAATCGCTTGCGTCCGGCGCGGCCTTGGAAGTCGGCCACCTGGAAGACCTCAGCGCCCGGCTCGGCCGCGAGCACCGCCGGCAAGCCGGTGTAGCAGGTGACCAGCCCGACGGGGGCTTCGGGCCAGTACTGCCGCAGGATGGGAACCAACTGCTCGACGAAATGACGCGAGCCGCTCTCCACCAGCAGGATGCGGCGAACCTCGGGAAAACGCAGGCTGAAGAAATAGCGCACGGCCGAAGCTACGAATATACAACGCAGCTCGGCCGGGCGCGCAAAAGCTGCGCGGTAGACGGGCTGCCGGCTGCAAGGCCTGCGCACGCCCCTCCCCGTGCGGCTGCAAGCCCCAGATTTTTCAGGGGATGTTATCTGGCAAGCCAGGTGTAACGTCAGAAGGCGGAAGACGTTAGCTCTTTAAGGAGGGAGATGGCGATGAAGAAACTGTTCATAATTTCGCTGGCCGGAATGCTTGCGGCGGGTACAGCGGCTGCGCAGCGGGGCCGCGGCTGGCGGGGCGGGGCGGGGAAGGGCGCGGCTCCGACCGCCCAGCAACGCCTCGAGCGAGGCCTGGAATTTCTGGCCACGTACCTGAACCTGAGCGAAGGCCAGAAGGCGCAGTTCAAATCCGCCCTGGAGGCGCAGCAAGCCCGGAACCAGGCTACGCTGCAAAAGATGATCGAGCTGCGTACGAAGCTTCAGGAGGCGGTGCGCAGCAACGCCGGGCCGCAGGTCATTCAGCCTCTGGCTGAGAGCCTGGGCAAGCTGCACGCCGAACGCATCGCGGCTCAGGCTCAGACCATGGTTACCCTGCGGGGGCTGCTCACGCAAGAACAGCGCGACAAACTCGACCTCTGTCCCCGCGGCTGTGGCCTCGGGTTCGGAGTCGGCGGCCTGGGGCGCGGGCGCTTCGGCCGCAGCGCGACAATTTGAGGCGGGCGGCTGGCACGGGGTCGCGAGAGGCCCTGCGCCAGCCGATTTTCTTCTCAGACGCCCCAGCAGTAATCCTCGACCACCTTTTCGACGGACTCGTCCTGCTCGCTCAAGCGCATCAGCTCGAGGCGGATCGCATCCACCAGGGCCCGCCAGCTCGCCTCGATGATGTTGTCGGAGACGCCCACCGTGGTCCAGCTTCGCCTGTGATCCGACCACTCGATGAGCACGCGAACCTTGGCAGCGGTTCCCTTCTTGGAGTCGAGCACGCGCACTTTGTAATCGGTGAGGCGGACCTGCGCGATCGAGGGGTAAATGGGGGACAAGCACTGGCGCAGGCACAAATCGAGAGCGTTGACCGGTCCGTGGCCGGTGGCGGTGGCTGAATGGACGCCGTCTTTGGTCTTGAGGGTCACCGTCGCCATGGTGCGCGAGTGTCGGTCGTCTTCCATCCTGGTGGTCACCTCGAAACTGACCAGCTCGAAGAAACGAACGCCGGGATGGAGCGCCTCGCGGACCAGCAACTCGAAGGTGCCCTCGGCCGCCTCCAATTCGTAGCCGCGGTACTCCAAGTGCTTGATCCGCTCCAGCAATTCGCGACGCGCCTCCTCGGAGAGCCGGTCGCCCAGGCCGTGCTGCTTGAGCTTGTAAAGGATGTTGCCGCGGCCCGACAGGTCCGACAGCAGCACGCGCTGGCGGTTGCCCACCAGCGCGGGCGGGATGTGCTCGTAGGTGGCCGCATCCTTGAGCACCGCGCTGACGTGCACGCCTCCCTTGTGCGCGAAAGCGCTGCGACCGACGTAAGGCTGGTCATGACGCAAGGGCAGATTGGCCAGCTCGGCCACGAAGCGGGCCACCGAGGTCAAGTGGGCCAGACGCTCGCGGCCGATGGTGGTGTGCCCCATCTTCAGCTCGAGGTTGGCAATGATCGAGCAGAGGTTGGCGTTGCCGCAGCGTTCCCCATAGCCGTTGATGGTTCCCTGAACGTGGGTGCATCCCTGCTCGACGGCGGCCAGGGTGTTGGCCACGGCCAGATCGGCATCGTTGTGGCAGTGGATGCCGAGGATACCGTCGAAGCGCCGCCGCACTTCGGCGACGATGCTCGCCACCTCCGAGGTCAGGGTGCCGCCATTGGTATCGCACAGGCACAGCACGTCGGCGCCGGCTTCTTTGGCGGCTTCCAGGCAGCGCAAGGCAAAGCCCGGATTGGCCTTGTAGCCGTCGAAGAAATGTTCGGCGTCGAAAATGACCTCGCGGCCGTGATCCTTGAGATAGCGGACGGTTTCCGCGATCAGCTTGAGGTTCTCCTCTTCGCTGATGCCCAGAGCGCGTCGCGCGTGAAAGTCCCAGGTTTTGCCGAAAATGGCCACAGCCGGGGTCTGGGCCTCAATGAGGGCGCGGACGTTGGGGTCGCGGTCCACGCGGTTCCTGGCGAAGCGCGTCGCCCCGAAAGCGGTCAGCCGGGCGTGTTGGAGCCTGAGTTCGCGCGCCCGCGCGAAGAACTCCTTGTCGCGCGGATTCGAACCCGGCCAGCCGCCCTCGATGTAATCCATGCCCAGCTCGTCGAGCTTTTGGGCGATCATGAGCTTGTCTTCCACGGTGAAGGAGATGGCCTCGCCCTGGGTGCCATCCCGCAACGTGGTATCGAAGGTATAGATCCTCATACACTGCCTCGGAAAAACAAAAGCGGCGGACCGCAGTCCGCCGCCGCCGTCAAGCGCCGGGCGCGCCCGGCTGGTCTACCGGTACGCCGGCTTCCTTTGCTCTCTCGAGAAACGGCATCATGCGGCGCAGCTCGCGGCCCACGATCTCGATGGGCTGGTTGCGAGCCGCTTCGCGCATGGCCAGAAAATGCTTCAGTCCGTTCCGCGTGTACTCCTCGATCCACTCGCGGGCGAACTCGCCGGACTGCACCTCGGCCAGGATCCTGCGCATCTCCTCGCGCACCGCCTGATTGATGATGCGCGGACCGCGAGTGTAATCGCCGTACTCGGCGGTGTCGGAAACCGAGTAACGCATGTAGCTGAGGCCGCCTTCCTGGATCAGGTCCACGATCAGCTTCAGCTCATGCAGGCACTCGAAGTACGCGATCTCGGGCGCGTAGCCTGCCTCCACCAGGGTTTCAAATCCGGCCCGGATCAATTCGCTGACCCCGCCGCACAGTACCGCCTGTTCGCCGAACAGGTCGCTTTCGGTTTCCTCTTTGAACGTGGTCTCGATCACGCCGGCCTTCAAACAACCCAGGGCGCGGGCGTACGCCAGAGCCCGCTGGAGCGCCGCGCCCGAGGGATTCTGATGCACGGCGACCAAGGCAGGCACTCCCACCCCCTCCTTGAACAGCTCGCGAACCCGATGTCCCGGCGCCTTGGGGGCAATCATGGAGACATCCACGTCAGCCGGAGGCGAGATCTGGCCGTAATGAATGTTGAAGCCGTGCGCGAACATCAGGGTTTTGCCCGCCTGGAGCTGCGGCGCAATCTCGTCGCGGTACAGTGCGGGCTGGTGCATGTCGGCGACCAGGATCATGATGACATCGCCCAACCGGGCGGCTTCGGCGGCGGATACCACCTGGAAGCCCGCCGCGACGGCTTTGTCCCAGTTGGGCGTACCGGCCTTCTCGGCCACCACGACCCGGATGCCGGAATCGCGCAAATTCAGAGCGTGGGCGTGGCCCTGGCTGCCGTAGCCGATGACGGCTACCGTCATGCCCTCCAGATACTTCAGATCACCGTCTTGCTCGTAGTAACGTTTCGCCATGTCTGCTCCCGTGCTGGAATCAAGAACTCGCTAACTCGCTACGTCGCTGAGTCGGGGCGCGGATTCTTCACGCTCGGCTCTGCCGGTCGGTACGGGGGGCGACAGCCGCAGGCGGCGCGATTCCAGCGAGACCGCCACGATGCCCGAGCGCGTCACCTCGATCTCCCCGTAGGCGCGCATGACGTCAATGAACTCGTCCAGCTTTTCGGGATCGCCGGAGGCTTCCAGCACGAAGCCCTCCACCGAGGAGTCCACCACGCGCGCCGAAAAGATCTCGGCTTCCTTGAGGATGGCGGTGCGGCTTTCCAGCGGGGCGCGTACGCGCAGCAGAACCATTTCGCGGGCGACGGCCCGCTCCTCGGTCAGATCGCTGGCTTGCAGGACGTTGATCAGCCGGTTCATCTGCTTGATGACCTGCCGGCGCAGGGTCGGATCCACGTCCACGACGATGGTCATGCGCGAAAGCGTCGGATCCAGCGTTCGCGCCACGGTCAGACTCTCGATGTTGTAGCCCCGCGCGCTCAGCACGCCGGTGATGCGCATGAGGGCACCCGGCTTGTTTTCCACCAGAAGCGAGATCACTTGCAGCATAACCAGCTCCTACTTGGGGACGGGGACCGGCCGCGGCGGTCCCAGAACCATCTCGTTGAGTGCGGCCCCGGCCGGCACCATCGGGTACACGTTCTCTTCCGGCGAGACGCGCACATCGAGCAGGTAAGGCCCCGGCTCCCGCAGCGCCTCCTCCAAGGCTCCCGTCAGATGCTCGGGGCGCTCGACGATCCGGCCCGGGATCCCGTAGGCCGCCCCCAACTTCTCCACGTCGGGGAAACCCTCCATGGCGACAGCGCAAAGGCGGTTGTTGTAGAAAAGGTTCTGCCACTGGCGGACCATGCCCAGATAGCCGTTGTTGCAGATGATGATCTTGACGGGCAGGCGATTGGCGGCGATGGTGGCCAGTTCGGGAACGGACATCTGAAAGCCGCCATCCCCGACCACGGCGATCACCAGCTTGTCCGGCCACGCGAACTGGGCCCCGATGGCCGCAGGCACGCCGAAGCCCATAGCCCCCAGACCTCCCGAGCACAGCCACTGGCGGGGCCGCTTGAAACGAATGAACTGGGCAGCCCACATCTGGTGCTGACCTACGTCGGCGGTGATGATGGCCTCGCCGCGCGTCAGCCGGTCAATCTCCACCATCAGGTGCTGCGGCTTGATTTCATGGTCGGAGAAGACCGGCTGCAAGGGATGCTCCTGCTGCCAGGCGCGGATCTGCCGCCACCAGGCCCTGCGCGCCTCGGCCTTGCGCTCGCGCTCGTTTGCCGTGTCGCGCAGCAGCCTGAGCAGCTTGGGCAGAACCCTTTTCGCGTCCCCCACGATGGGGAGGTCCGCCGCCCGGTTCTTGCCGATCTCCACCGGATCAATGTCCACGTGAATGACCCTGGCGTGGGGCGCGAAGGCCGACAGGCGTCCGGTTACCCGATCGTCGAAGCGCACGCCCAGAGCGATCAGCAGGTCGGCGTGCGTCATGCTCATGTTGGCGGCATAGGAGCCGTGCATGCCGGGCATGGAAATGAAATTGGGATGGTCGCCCGGCAGGCAGCCCAGGCCCATGAGGGTGAGCACGGCCGGCGCGTCCACCAGCTCGACCAGCTCGCGCAGCTCCTCGTGGGCGCCTGAGCTGACGATGCCCCCGCCGGCGTAAACCAGGGGGCGCTCGGACTCCCAGATCATCTGCGCCGCCCGGCGGATCTGTCCGGTGTGCCCTTCCGTCACCAACTTGTAGCCGGGCAGGTGAATCGCCGAGACGGGATTGTAATGGGCTTGCCCTTGCAACACGTCCTTGGGAAGGTCAATCAGCACGGGCCCGGGCCGCCCGGTGGAGGCGATGTAGAAGGCTTCGTGCACCACCGCCGGCAGGTCCTTGAGATTTTTCACCAGGTAGTTGTGCTTGGTGCAGGAGCGCGTGATGCCGAAAGTATCCGCCTCCTGGAAAGCGTCGCTGCCGATGGCCTTGGTGCTCACCTGCCCGGTGATGGCTACGACAGGGACCGAGTCCATGAGCGCGTCCACCAGACCTGTGACCAGATTGGTCGCGCCGGGACCGGACGTCGCGCAGCAGACGCCCACCCGGCCCGTCGAACGGGCATAGCCTGAGGCGGCAAACGCCGCGTTTTCCTCGTGCCTGATCAGCACGTGACGGATCGGGTGATCGTAAAGAACGTCGTAGACCGGCAGAGTCACCCCGCCGGGGTAACCGAAAATGCAATCCACACCTTCGCGCACCAGGCATTCCACCAGCATGCGCGCGCCACTCATCAGGTTCGGCATGGCCTCCCAGTTGCTCCTTGTTCCGGTTATTCTCAGCGTCAAACAAAAAAGGCCATCGCGCTGGGCTATCCGCCCCGCCCGATGGCCTGGGAACTGCTCCGCAAGCCGTATCAGGCGGGGCCAGCTACGATGACCCCGACGCTAATGATAATGATGGCGATCGCGAGGGCCAGCGGAGACACGACGAGGGCGCCTGAGCCGGGTTGCGAGCTGGCAGGCGACCTCATAGAAACTATGAGGATAACCCAAAAATGATCCAAATGCAAGAGGCGCGTACAATAAAATATTTCAATGGAGGAATAAGCGCTCTGCTTTCGCCCCTCAGCGCGTGAAGCCCACGCCGAATTCGATCTGGCTCCGCGGCGAGCGCGTCGTGCCGGCCGAAAACGTCTGCCCGCTCCAGCGAGTGAAGCGGATTTCCGGCGTCACCTTGATGTTGAAGTCGTCAATGAAACGCAGCCCCACAGAGATCACCACGCCGGCCAGGTTGCGGCGCGACGGTGTGATGGAGCGGTAGTCCACGGTTTCTTTGCCGTCGGGTGTCTTGATCTGGGCCCGCGTGCGGACGGCGCTGACCGAGCGGGCGGCCACCCCCGCGCCGAACCATACGTAGGACAACGGTCCGGAAGCTCGCAGCCCCCGGCGATGCACGATGACGGGCAGATCCCACAGCCGACCCTTGGTCTGCTCGCTGACGCTCGATTGGGTGCGCTCGTCGTGGCCGGTGGCGGGATCGTCCCTGCCCCAGAACGTCGCCGTGGAAGACTCGTAACGCAAGCGGTGGAACATCAGATCGGCCGTGACCCGCCAGCGAGGGGCCAGGCGGAACTCCAGCTCGATGCCGCCCCCTAACAGGGGAGACTTGGAAGCCGTGCCGGCGTTGAAGTCGTAAGCCGTACCGCCCAGAAACGTGGTTTCCATTGCGCCGGCTTCGCGCATCACGCTGAGCCGTTCGAACGGCAGCGTGCGCATCCGGAAACCGAAGGCGAGCCGTTCGAGCCGGCCCGTGGCCACGGGCGCCGGTTCCTGAGGCTCGGGGGGTTCGGTGACCGGCGCCTGTTCGCCGGGTTGCTGGCCGTGCAGGGCGAGGACGGCCAGCAAGCTCGTCGCAAGAACGAACCGGATCCCGCCGCTCGATTTCCTCATGAGAGCCGCTAAGCTCAGGATGCCAAGCCGCGGGGGTTCGGGTCAACCCGGCGCTGGGCCTGGCGTAACGTTTATATTGGTTGGTTGGCGGTCGGGGGCCGGTGCACTGTGACGACGTTCCTCTCCGACGTGCACCCGGCTCCCAGGCCGGCTCGGGCAGTTCCGAGTGGTGAGGTTTCATGTCCTTGAGAATCGCCGCAGCCGCGTGCTTGTTCGTCTTGCTCCGCGGGCCACTGTGGCCACAGTCCGACATGGGTACGCTTTGGGGCGTGGTGCAGGACTCCGAAGGCAAGCCCCTGGAAGGCATGACGGTCTACGTGGCCGATGTGATCACCAACGTGGTGGTGCGACGCTGCGTGACCGATTCTGCCGGCCGGTATGAGGCGCCGTACCTGCGGCCCGGGATTTATTACATCCTGATCGAAGAGACCGGCTACCAGGCCTTCGAGGCCGACGGCATCCGACTGGAGCCGGGTGAAGTCCGCCGCTTCGATGCGCGTCTGACGCCGGGCGACCCCGCCCAGAGCAATCGCACCCGCGCCGAAAACCCCCCGATTCGCTTTTTCGGGACGCACACCGGCAGCGTGGTCGAGTACAAAGGCCGCTGGATGGACGCGCCGCAAGCGGACCGCCATCCCACCCTGTTCCCCCTGCTCAGCACCGCGCCAGGCGTTCAGGGCGTTGAAGCAGGCGTGGTGATCTCGGGAGTTTCCTCGCGCCGCCAGCAGTCCTGGGTGCTCGACGGGGTCCCCGACAACGCAAGCAATCAAACCCTGAACCCGCTGGTCACCGATGTGGTTGAAGTCCGGCTGGCCAACCCGGACGTGACCTCAGCCTTGCCCGCCGGCCTCGTCATGGTCTCCCGGCGCGGCTCCGAGGCCATGCACGGCATGATGTTTTACAAGCACACCTCGCCCCCCTTCAACGCGCGGTCCTTTTTCGACACCCAGGACGCCAGCTATCGCATGCGCGAGGCGGGCGGCGAGCTGGCCTGGGACTTGATCCCCGATTATACCTGGCTGTACGGCGGCGGCATGTACCAGCGGCTCCTCTATCAGCAGACGTTTTCGGCCACGGTACCCACCAGCAGGATGCGCGACGGTGACCTGGGACTGTACCTGGACCCCGAGACGGCCCCGAACGGCAAGGTGGTCATTGTCCGCGACCCACGCACGGGCCTGCCTTTCCCGCGCAATCTCATCCCGATCACACGCATCCAGACCGTCTCGCGCAACTACATTCTCAGTTATTACCCGCTGCCCAACGCCGGCGAGCGGCTGCCGGAAAACTATCTCTGGCTGCACCGGTTCGGCCCCGACACCTACAACGGCAACTGGCCGCTGGGACGCTGGGACCAGCGAGTGACCTCGCAACATACCTTCTACATGCGGTGGTTGCAAAACCAGACGGCCTCCGTGGTCCCCGGCAGCATTGGGCGCCCGCTCGACGCAACCCGCACCTGGCGCTACCGCAGCCTTGTCTTTTCCGACGTGCATGCCTTCCGCTCGAATCTCGTCAACCACCTGACCATGGCGCGCAATCGCCTGCGCATCAAGCAGGGCGAGAGCGAGGCGGACGTGGATCCGCCGCGCGGCAATTCGGTGGTCACCACGCTCAATCTGCAAGGGGTCAATCCCCAGGGCTTCGAAGCCATGGGGTTCCCCAACCTGACCCTCCCCGGCCTCACCGGCCTCATCATGGCGCACGGCGGCGGTGAAAAGAAAGACGTCGCGCACCACGACGGCTCCTTCGTCTTTCGCGATTCGCTGAGCTGGATCCGGGGCCGCCATTCCATCAAAGGCGGCATTGATTACACGCGGTATTTCTTCCAGAACGGCGAGGTGCCGCTGGCCGTCTACGGCGCCTTCACCTTCAGCGGCGCTTACACGGGCCTGCCCTATGGGGACTTCCTTCTGGGTTACCCGGCGACCAGTTCGCGCCAGACGGCGCAGGTCAACCGCCTCATCCGCCAGCACCAGCTCGGGCTGTACCTGGCCGATTCGTTCCGCGTCAATTCCCGGCTGACGCTGGATTACGGTTTGCGCTGGGATTACTACGGCACGCCGGTCTACAAAGACGGCAAGATGGCGAACTGGGATCCGGCGACGGGAAACGTCGTCGTAGCGCCCGGCACCTACACGCTGGTCAGTCTCTACTATCCGAAAAACATCAACGTGGTGGTGGGGGACGTAGTCCCCAAACCCAAGCGCGACAACATCCGGCCCCGGCTGGGATGGGCCTTTCGCCTCACCGCCAACACCGCGCTGCGCGCGGGCTACGGCGAATTCACCGAGAATCCGGGCTACGGCGAGGACGGGCGGCTCCCCAACACCAATCCCTTCTGGCTGAAGGAGACTTATACGAACTGGATTCCCGCCACCCTGCCGGCCCTGTCATTCCCTCGGCCCTTCCCCACCAACCCGCTCCTGGTTCCTTTCCCCGCCCAGAGCGTGACGGCGGTCCCCATGAAGACCGAGGAAGGCCGCATCCGCCAGCTCAACCTGACCCTGGAGCGGCTTCTGGGACCTGCGGTGTTGAACGTCTCCTACGTGGGGTTCCGGGGCCTGAACATGAATTACGTTCTGGATGTGAACAAACCGCCGGCCGGCGCGATCCCCTTCCGCAACGAACGCAGACCGTATCCGCAGTTCGGGGCCGCGCATCGCTATCGTAACGACGGGCAGTGGAAGTACGATTCGCTGGTGGCGCGCGTGCGCAACCGTCGCGGCCCGGTGCAGGTGGACTCCGCGTTCACCTGGTCGAACAATCTCGCCAATTACCTGAACACGCTCGATCCCTACCACGTGACCAACCAGTGGACCCGCGACGGGGCCACGCGACGCCTGTACTCGGTCACCACCGCCTCATGGCCGCTGCCCGTGGGACGCGGGCGCAAACTGCTGGGCAAGGCCGGCCGCTGGAGCAACCTGGCGTTGGGCAACTGGACGCTGCACGCCATCGCAACCTTCGCCAGCGGCCAGTACTACTCGCCGTGGTTCACGGGCCCCGACCCGGCCAACACCAGTCCCGGCTACGTAACCCTGCTGCCCGATTGCGTGGGCAACCCCAACGCGGGGGCGCGCAACAGGAATCTCTGGTTCAACCCCGCCGCCTTCGCCATTCCGCCGGCAGGCGCCGGCCGCTACGGGACCTGCGGCATGAACGTGCTGGAGGGCTATCCCATCCACGTGGCGCACGTCAGCTTCACCAAGCAAATTCCGCTGGGCGAGACGCTGCGGGCGGTCTTCACGGCGCACATCTCCAACATCACCAACACCCCCCACTTCAACTTCCCGCAGAGCAACCTCAGCGAACCCAACCCGGGCAGGTTCACAGCGTCCTCGCGCGTGACTGACGCCAATCCCGTTCAACAAGGGCCTCGCCAGATCATGGTCAAGCTCCGCGTGGAATTCTGAGGCAGGCTATTCGACGGGGCCGCGAACGCCGCCGCGTCCCAGGACCCTCCTCATCGCAGCGAGCGCCGGCAGCGCCAGCAAGGCGCCCACCGCCAGCCACCGCCAGGCATCCACGTACGCGCTCAGGTGGGCCTGCTGCAAAACGACCCGGTACAGTGCGGCGTAGGCCTTGGCGTCAGCCTGCGGGCCGCCCCCCAGCGCACCCAGAGCCGCCTTCATGCGGGCCAGCCGCTGCTGGTAGGCCACGTCGTAGGGCGTCAGATGGGACACCAGGAACACTTGATGCCGCTGGGCGCTGCGCACGATAAAAGTCGTGGTCGCCGAGATGCCGATCCCGCCCGCCACGTTGCGCACCAGGTTGAACAGTCCGCTGGCGTTGCCCATCTGTTCATTGCGCAGCGTGGCCATGGCCAGCGTGGTCAGCGGCGCAAAAATGAAGCCCATGCCGAAGCCCTGGATCACGTTGGCCCATACGATGTCGCCCATGCCGATCTCGAGGCTGATGTTGCCGAACATGTAGTTGCTCACCGCCATGAGGCAAAAGCCGAAGGCGGTCAGCTTGCGCGCATCCACCCGCGAGACCAGAGTTCCGGCCAGCGGCGTGGCCAGGAGCACTCCCAAGCCGCGCGGACTGCTCGCCCAGCCGCTCAGTTCCGCCGTGTAGCCCATCAGCATCTGGAGAAACTGGGGCAACATGGCGCCGGTGGCCAGCATGACCCAGCTCAGCACGGCCAGCGCGAGCGTACCTGCGCCGAAATTGCGGTCGGCGAAGACGCGCAGGTCCACCATGGGCTGCTCCGCCCGGATCTCCCGCACCACGAGGGCGATCGCCCCGGCCAGGGCCACCACCGTCAAAGCCGTGATCCCGCGGCTCGCGAACCAGTCGGCATCCTGCCCCTTGTCCAAGACCACTTGCAGCGCGCCGATCCAAAGAATCAGGAACGCCAGCCCCATGCCGTCGAGCCGTCCGGCCCTCTCCCTGCGGATCCACGGAGGGTCTTCGAGGTACCGGGCCATCAGGAAAAGGGCCAGCAATCCCACCGGCACGTTGATGTAAAACGCCCAGCGCCACGAGTACGCATCCGTCAACCAGCCGCCCAGCGTGGGGCCGATGATGGGGGCCAGCACCACCACCAGCCCGAAGGCCGCCATGGCCATGCCCCGCTTCGCCAAAGGGAAGCTTTCCAGCAACACCGCCTGAGTAGCGGGGACCATGGCGCCGCTGCCCGCGCCCTGAAAGATGCGGGCCAGCACGAGCACGGTCAGGTTGGGCGCCAGGCCACACACCATCGAGGAAACGGAGAACAGGGCCGTGCACGCCATGATCAGGCGCTTGCGGCCGAACCGGAGCGCCAGCCAGCCGCTCAACGGGACCACGATGCCGTTGGCCACCAGATAGCTGGTCAGGGTCCACGTCGCTTCGGTGTGGGTGGCCGCCATGCCGCCGGCGATGTGCGGCAACGCGACCATGACCACGGTCACGTCCAGCACTTGCATGAAGGTCGCCAGCACGACGCTGGCCGCGATGAGCCAAGGGCTGACGCGCGGCCGCCAGGCAACCGGCGACGCTGCCGGCACGGTCCCGGGAGCTGAGCCCATGGCGGAGTGCTCCTCAGTTTAGCAGCGATTGTTTCAGGCCTTGGGGTGGGCCTTGTCGTAAACGCGGATCAGGTCGGTCAGGGAAACCTGGGTGTACTTCTGGGTTGTGGAAAGGCGGGCGTGGCCGAGCAGCTCCTGGATGGCCCGCAAATCGGCGCCGTCGGCCAGCAGGTGCGTGGCGAAGGCATGCCGCAGGCTGTGCGGGTGCAACGAGGGGTCACCGGCCAGGACCTCAGCGTAGAACTTCACGATGCGACGCACGCTGCGATCGCTCAGGCGCGTGCCCCGGCAATTGACCAGCAGCGCCCGTTCACCGGGCCGCGCGCTGCGCACTGCCAAATAACGCTCCAGCGCCTCGGCGGCCTTGGTCGTGAAGGGCGCCTGCCGCTCCTTGCGGCCTTTGCCGCGAACGCGCAGCCAGCGTTCCTGCACATCCACGTCGGCCACGTCCAGTCCGACCAGCTCGCTGACGCGCAGGCCGCAGCCGTACAGCAACTCGAAAATGAGACGGTCGCGGGCGGGAAACGGTCGCTCCAGGCGCCCGTCCCCGATCTG